>FMSI01035714.1_pt1 | contig 80730 bp, 70 predicted proteins | sample 1504471 | NCBI WGS metagenome assembly FMSI01 (sample SAMEA4475357, study PRJEB15587) | soil metagenome | biome: Soil; feature: Field | place: India | collected 2015-03-11 | depth 0 m
CGCTTTCAAGTTTTTGCAAATCTAGAGGTTCTAATTTGAAGGCGATAGACTGTTCGAGTTCCTTCTGTTTAGCACTTATCTCTATTTCCAAATCCTCATTTTCCTGCTCGAACTGATTCCAGTCCTTGTCGCCCGTTATTCCTCGTAGTATGTCTGTGATCTCCTTTCTTTTCTCTGTTAAGGCATTATATTTTTGTAACTGGTTGAGATATTCGTTATAGTCCCTAAAATTGAGGGTACCCAGTATTTCTCTTACAGCCCTTTCCTTTTCCTGAATCTTTCTTTCCAATTCGGCTATATCACCGGATATTAACTTTATCTGGCCTTTCCATCCTTTGTACTGAAATACCCAGTAAAGCAGGAATAGCAGTCCCACGATTGACGCAATGCCGAGGTACTCGCTGGCGATTAAAGCACCTATGAGGCCAGCTATCGATGCGACTATGCTAGATGCAAGCAACCATATGGCTGGCTTCTTGACTTGTCGTTTTTCTGCGAGTTCTTGAATGCTGCTTTTTTGCTGAGCTGCAATGTGTAGCTCGTTTCTGGCTGTTTCCAGAGCATTTATCAGGTTGTCTTTGCCCATGAAATTGCCAAATTCCTTTGTCAGTTCAGCGTCTATTTTATCAAGCTCTTTTTTAAGTTCTTTTGCTCGTTGAAGGCGCTTGTATTGTTCCTTGTCTGCTTTTATTTCATCAGAGAGTTCTTTTATCCTGTTGTTTTTCTCCAACAGTTGTTGCTTTGGCGGTAATTCTTTATTTACCTCCTCCAGTTCTTCTTCTATGCTGTTCAGCTTCCTTCTGTTTGTCATCAATCTGTTAATTTTTTCTTCAAGGAGTATTTTCTGGCTGTTAAGCAGTTCTATTCGCTCTGCGATTTTCTGCAAATGCCATTTGGGACCTTTAACATCCTTATGATGTATCTTGCTATACAGCCTCGATACAATTTTCGTAATATCCGCCTCTTCGGAGCCGCTGATTGTAGCCTGCAGCCTCTTGCTAATAGCGCCAAATGCCTCTCCCCTTTCTGTCTTTGTTGTGCCCTGCGGGATTATCCTGATCATCTCCTCCTGTTCCAGGCAGGCCGTGCTTAGAAAGAATATCTCCGAGGGACAGCCCGTGATTTCAGCAATCTTAGCTGCGAAAGTGTGCTTATTTGTGGCGATGATTGTGTCAGCGGTGATGTCAATAAGCTGGCACGTCCCGTCCTTTAAACTTTTGGCTATTCGGTAGCGTTTCGAATCGGCTTGAAACTCCAGCTCGATTTCCCATGGTTCGTCTGTGCCCCAGCTGGTCAGCCCGATTATTTCTTTGTTTGTGGTTGTGGGGTCCTGGAAAAGCGCCTTCGTAATGGCGAGGCGCAATGATGACTTTCCTGCTTCGTTATCGCTTCCCTTAATTATGTTCAAGCCCGGCGTGAAATGTATGGTTCGTTTTTCCCTGATAGCTTTGAGCCCTTTGACTGTTATGTTTATGAGGTCCATTCTATTACCTGTAAATTTCCTCGCAGGAGAGCAATGCCAAGTTTCAAGGCTTCCTCGTAGATCTCCTTATCATTTTCGCCTGCACCTGCAATCTTATGCTGCATAATCCTGATAAACCTACCGCTGACGGTTTCTTCAGGAAAGTCTTCAACTCTGATTTGCTCAAGTCCAGGATGGGATTTATCTATAACTCGGAGAGCGAAGAAACGATCCTGAAGTCGGTCTTCGATTTCCAGTGGGTTCACATTCAGGTCTACACCAGACAGACCTACTAGCGTTGCTTGAAGGATGAGACTGGAGTCTGCTTTAGGTGCGATTATTCCTATGATGTCTTCGATTGATTTCACTAGTCCAACATCTATCATAACCGTATCGAACTTTTTGCTTCCAACATGACGGGGGTCGACCTCGACGTTACCCTTTTCATGTATTGTAACCAGGACCGCATATCCAGAGCCTTTCTGGTCCATGTATACCGGCTCGGGAGAACCGCTGTAAAAGGCTTTTACATTCCCCTGACTTAAGTCCTGAAAGGAATGCCAGTGCCCCAAAGCCAGATAGTCGAGTCCTGAACTGGCTATCTCTTTTGTGTCAAGTATAGCGGCGTCCTTTTCAACACGCCCTTCAATTTTTATAGAGCAGTGAGCCATACCTATATGGAATTTTGACTTTTCGATAAGACATATTCCTTGCAGGGGACTCTGGCCAAATGATTTTCCGTCGAAAGCCTTTCCATATACAGTCAAGTCCAGCTCCTCATAGGTCTTGTGGTGAAGTTGTGGGGTGAAAACGGTAACATTTGCCGGGAAGTGCAGGAATCTGTATATCGAATCGTCGCTGTATGCATCGTGGGTGCCAGGTAGTATACATACTTGGATGCCTTTCTTTTTTAGTCTCTCAAACGCTGCCAGTACTCTACCGGTAATCACACCATACACACGGTTAGTGTCAAAAAGGTCGCCGGCAATAAGGATAATTGGAACATTTGCATTTATCGCTAAGTCAACTATGTGGTCAAAAGTTGCCAGTAACTGGTTCCTGTGTTCTCTGCCTTTTTCACGCAAGATGGGAAATTCTCGGCCAAGGTGTATGTCTGCTGTGTGTATAACTTTCAGCATCGCTGGTTGTGCAATACGGATTTGAAATTCTTGTGGTAAACCAGTTTATATGGTAGTACAAAGTATAATTGAAGTAGGTAACAATTGGCAACGTTCCTTCATCTTGGTGTTCGACAATGAGCCATCGTCATGATCTGACTATGCCGATGGTGATTAAGGCTTTAACGCGTCTTTTTTAGTTGAAGAACAAGTGAAGAGCTTTTTAAGACGATGAACTCAGGAGAAAAAAGCATATTCAACTTATTGAAAATGTAGTTAATGATGGTTTGGGGTTGGTTACTTTTCAATATAGACTTTGCTTAAAGTAGGGATGCCTTGAGCATCCACCTTATAGTTTTTGACATAAGGTTTTATTAAAACATATGTCTTACCGAACCATAGAGGTAGGCAGGCGGCTTCTCTAATTAGTATTTGCTCGGCTTTCTGATACAGTGCAAATCTTTTGGATTCGTCTGTTTCTATGCCGGCCTGGTCAAGGAGGGCATCTACTTCAGGGTTACTATAGTTACCAGAGTTATATTCAGCTTCTGTGTGGAATAGGATATCCAAGAAGTTTTGCGGGTCTGGATAGTCGGCAATCCAGCCCATGATTAGCATTTCATCGGCCTCTTCCTTCAAGTAGTAGGAAAATATTTCCGGCTCAAGCTGTCTTACCGTCACCTCTACCCCGAGGTTATGTTTCCAGTCCTGAATAATAGCTCCCAGATATTCGGGTATATTTCCTCCCCAGCCGGAGGTGGTGAGTTTTATAGGTGGCAGGTTAGTAACGCTGCCGTATTTAGAACTGGCGATGAGACTTTTTGCCTGGGCTATGTCATAGCTGAGGCCCTGAAGGTGTTTATTATAGCCAGGCATGTTTGGCGGTAGAATGCCATCGGCTTTGGTCATCATACCTTTAAGGGTTAGTTTGATTATCCTTTCCTTATTTATTGCATGGCAGAAAGCACGCCGGATGTTGATGTCATCAAACGGTGGTTTTTTGGTATTGAAGACTATGTAGTAAAAGCTTAGCTCTGGGAATGTGGCCAGTTCCCTGTAAAAGGGGCCGTTTATATCAGTCACCATGTCTATGTAGGTTTCATCGACTGGGGCTACATCGATTTCACCCATCTCATACATTGACATAGGCATACCGGCTAGTATGTGAAAGACCACCTTTGTAGTAGCAGGTTTGCCGTAGTAGTGCTGATTCGGTTCCAGCACGAGTCTGTTGCCTGCCTTCCATTCTGTAAGTTTGAATGGGCCGGTTCCATTTGGCTTTTGCCACCATCTTGTCCCTGTTTCCACATTTGCCCTATCGACAACAAAAGCGGTAGGGTAGGTCAGTTTTGCTAAAAAATAAGCTTTAGGTGCATCGATAGTGACCTTCAAGGTATGGTCATCGATAACCTGGACTCCAGATATCTTTGTAGCTCTGCCCGAAATTACATCTTTTGCACCAATGATATCGCCCAAATAGGTGGCTGCTGTTTTTGATCTAGTTGCAGGGTTACAAGCCCTTTCCCATGAGTATTTGAAATCGTGGGCGGTAACCTCTTTGCCGTTGTGGAATTTTACTCCTCTGCGCAGATAAAAGATGTAGGTCTTACCATCATTACTTCTGTCCCATCTTTCGGCTATTTCTGGTGCTGGCTTTGAATCGGCGCCGAGACGAACCAAGCCGCTGAAAATTTGCATTACGTAGGTGTGTGAAGCCATCTCGCTAGAAATGGCTGGGTCAAGAGTTATTGGACCAGTGTCCCACAAATTCAGGACCTTCACTTTCTGCTGAGTTTCATGTGGCTTGCAGCCGCTAATAGTCAGAAATACTGATAGTGCGCAGATAAGCATAATTAAAAACGTTATTGACCATTGCTTTCTCATTATTTGGCTAGACCTCAAAACAGATTTTTGGCTTTCATGCTCAGATGGTCTCTGTCACAAATAATTATATGGTCAAGGACTTCGATGCCCATAATATCGCCGACTTCAGCGAGGCGCCTGGTTAATGCTATGTCATCTTTTGATGGTGTGGGGTCACCGGAGGGGTGGTTATGGACGAAGATGACTGAAGAAGCGCTGTCAGAAATAGCCTCCTTGAATACTTCGCGAGGATGTACAATGCTGGAGTCGAGACTGCCAATTGAAATTTTGTGTGTTCTTATTAAATGGTTTCTAGTATCCAGCGAAAGCATCAGAAAGTGTTCCTTTTTCTTGCTCTTCAGTTGACTTTTGACTGACTTGATGACATCCTGCGGCGATTTAACTGTGGTTTTCGGAAGTTCATCGCTGGTGTCTTCCAGCCGTCTGCTAAGCTCGAAGGCGGCTTTAATTTGAGCAGCTTTAGCTAGTCCGATACCAGTTATCTGTGTTAACTCTTCTATGGAAGCAGCGGCAAGGTTCTTCATATTGCCAAATCTGCTCAGCAATTTTTGTGCTGTTACAATTACTGACTCACCTTTTGTCCCTCGGCCAAGAATCAGCGCAAGGATTTCCTGACTGGAAAGCGCTTCAACTCCCAGTTTCAGCAATCTTTCCCTGGGCCTTTCAGACAGTGGCATGTCGCGAACGGTGAATGATTTCTTCACTTAGCGAGCTCCTAATGCTGTGGCTAATCTGATTGAGCTTGGTAGTTCACATAACACTTTTTCACGAAGATTTAGTAATTGATCGAGGATTTGTTTATTTGTGCAGTGGACTTTGTGTTTGAATTCAAGATGGGATTGTATTTGACTGATTACGTGTTCTCGCCATAATTTATCAAGTCCGTCCTGGTCGAAGCCATAAACGTCAGTTAAAGCCTCATCGCAGGTGTTGCCCTCCTTCAGAAGTGTCAGGAGGCGGAGCATTTTATCCTTGCCGTATTTTTTGATGAGAAATTCAACTAAGCTTTGGCTCTGGGCGTATGATATGTAGGCCTGTTCTGGTCTAGCTGAAAAGGGGCTGGAGAGGCTGCGCACTGAAATGAGTTTTTGCTGGCTGATGGCCTTTTTTAGCCATGATTTGAGATAAGGGTCTGGCTCTCCCTCAGCATGCATAGCTAATCCTTCGTCTAACCAGGTGGGTAGAGTAGCCCCATAAGGGCTAAAAGTTATCTGATGGGTCACCATGTGGCCTAGCTCGTGGGCTAGAGCTTTCCTGCCCCAGTCTATTTGGTCAGTCGAAACTCCGATGGCAATGATGTTGAATTCGGTGAAAGCCACACCCCCAGTCCATTCTCGGGGGAAAATCATAGCACTTCTAAGGTCCTGACTGCTGGCGTAGATGTATATGTTTATTGGGTTTTCAGGTTGTACGCCAGTGTCTTGAGCCAGCCTTTTAAGTGCTTTTTGGCAGGAAGCCATTAGCTCTTCAGCAAAAGCTTGACTACCCTTATACCAGAAGAGATTTAATTGTCCTGCACTTAACTTTTGCCACGGATGGCGAAGGTCATCGAAACGGACGATGTCTATAGGTGTTGTCAGTTTGTCCCCGGTGTTATCTTCAATTGTCCACCAGTATCGTATTGTTGCTCCTGCCGGAAGGCTGGATTTTCTCATATCCCACGTCCATTTTGTTTCCACTTTCGGTGATGGAGCAAAGTCTGGCCAGGCTTCACTGATGACAGTGGCATAGTTCATTCTATCAACCTGGTAATTAAGACGAATTCTGGTAATATCGTTTTGGCCTTCAACCTTGATTTTAAATACCAAGGCTGAAGGGAAGAATATCTCGACACTGCTGTCAATCAGTGAAATCTTCCCTTGAGCTTTGGTGACAGTCGGTGTGACAGTTAAAACGATAGCCAGTATTAGAGGAATTAATTTCTTTTTCATTTTTTCTCCCCAAAGGTGTAGCGCAGATAGGCGGTGATGAAATCGTCAAGTTCTCCATCCAGGACAGCTGTGGTATCATTGGTTTCGTAGTTAGTGCGGTGATCCTTAACCATTCTGTAGGGATGTAGGACATAGCTACGGATCTGATTTCCCCAGCCAGCCTCAATCCGTTCTCCCTTGAGTCTAGCCCTTTCCCTTTCTTTTTCAGCACGTTTTATTTCAAGGAGGCGAGCGTAAAGCACTTTTAATGCAATTTCTTTGTTCTGGTGTTGTGAGCGCTGGCTTTGGCTGGTGACCACTAAGCCGGTAGGAAGATGGGTTATTCTAACAGCACTATTCGTTTTTTGCATGTGCTGTCCCCCAGGCCCGCTTGACCTAAAGGTGTCTATTTTTAGGTCGTCCGGATTTATCTGGACATCAATTTCCTTTTCAGCTTCAGGAAGGACTTCTACTAAAACAAACGAGGTGTGCCGGGCGTGGTCAGCATCAAAGGGAGATAGGCGAACCAGGCGGTGGACACCATGTTCCGATTTCAGATAACCATACGCATATTCCCCTTTGACCTCTACAGTGGCGCTCTTGATACCGGCTTCATCTCCCGGAGAAATATCTAGTATCTCTGTTTTATATTTGTGTCTCTCCGCCCATCTGAGGTACATTCTCAAAAGAATCTGTGCCCAGTCCTGGGATTCGGTGCCACCAGCACCAGCGTGTATAGCCAAGATAGCATTTCTAGCATCGTATTCGTCACTTAAAATTAGCCTGGTTTCTAACTCTTCAAGCTGGGAGGCTAGTTTCTCCGTGTCACGCTTGAGTTCCTCTTGTATAGATTGGTCGTTTTCTTCAATGGCTAGAATTGCCATATCACGAAGCTCAATGACTTTTTTCTCCAATTGGCGCCATGTGTTAACATCGTCTTTGACGATTCCCAATTGGCGCATGATTGATTGTGCTCTGACGGGGTCGGACCAAAAGTCAGCTTGCATGGTTTCAGCTTCTAACTTGGCGATTTCCTTCTCTTTGGCTGGGATGTCAAAGACGCTCCATTATATCTAAGATCTGGCGGTGTAAAGCTTCGAGCCTTTCCTTTTCCTCTTGCATGCTAGTGCCTCTTTCCTCAATTGCTAATCGAACAGTTTTATTTGGCTGTAACCGTGATGGACGGGCAGTGATTTACCGTTGGCTACAAGGTGGGCTAATCGCGATGGTTCAGGGATACGATAGCTGCGGCAACATTCCATTACCCAGTGTATGGCTGTGCGGAGGTCTATTTTATGACCAATTGATATGTACAAAGGACTCGTATCGGCTTTAGTTCGGAGAGCCACTCCGATAACTTCGCCGTTGTCAGTGAGTTCAGTGTATGCCCCTACTTCGTTGGCCACTGGTTCATGAATGCCGCAGAGACGGGATTTGGCACATCCTATGGCGGGCATATCAAAGAGTAGGCCTAGATGTGAGGCAAGTCCAAAGCGTCTGGGATGCGCAATGCCCTGGCCATCAACCAGTAGAAGGTCCGGTTCGGTAGACAGCTTTTCACAGGCTGCCATTACTAAAGGAGACTCCCTAAAGGATAAAAGTCCAGGTATGTAAGGAAAGTTGAGCTTGTTTTCCGCGGTTTTTACCTCTATAACTTCCAACTCAGGATAACTAAGTACAACAGCTGCAGCACGGGCAATTCCTACCGAATTCGGCGCTGATATATCGACGCCGGCGATGAAGCGAGGGTTGATAACCTCACTTTTTTTTGATACTTGAGTTGCCAGTTCTTGTTGTATTTGCTGGGCTTGAGCAATGCTTATTTGCCAGCTGTGGATCTGGTGTGCTTTCACAGCTTTGATTATAATTACTTAATATTCAGTTGACAAGACCGAGGGGCTAGCCAGAGCTTATTGCATTTGCTGCGTCTTTGATTTATGCTCCATATGATCCAAGGGCAAGCTTATTGTCCGGAATTCCTTTAAAAACCATTTTCTAATTGAACTGCTTAGGTCACACGTACCATCGAAAACTAAAGTCACTTTCTTTATTTCGGCAGCACTATAGCCACAAGAATTAGCTGTGCCAATTTTAAATAGGTTATGTTTTTGGCCAGGCTAAGAGTGTTAAGCCCTCCTCCGAATTATCTATGTTTTCACATCCGGTAAATTCAAAATTAGTTTGTAGTTGCCTTTTGCCTTAGCGTAGATTTAATCGCTTGGCAGAAGATAGTGCCAACCAGACTTAAGACGAGCTTACTATGCCAATCGAACGAGAAGTCATCCCATTCTGTTATGAATCTAGGTATGTCGCTTCGAGCCACAAAATTGTGCAGTCGTTCAATCTGTCGGTTACCGAGTTTATGATGTAGCTGGTGCATCCAGAAGCCGACTGTAAGCTCTCTACCGAGCTTGGCTTGCCATCGTTTTTGATAAAAAGACAATGTCCGCTTGGAGAAATCACCGCTCAGAAATGCCTGATGGAGGCTGTTAGCAGCTATACTAGCGCAGAGGAGACCGTAGTAGATTCCACCACCGGTGATTGGTTTGACCTGGCCTGCTGCCTCACCGACTACGAGAACTCTATCGGCATATGTCTTCGGCAGAGGACGGAGGGGAATAGCCCCATATCCTGGGATAACCTCTGTTGAGGTTATCTTGTCTTGGGCCTTAAGGTTCAATAAGAATTTGTTTAAATGACGCTCGGGCTGCTGGTGGGTCATCAGCCCAGCCAGTCCCTTATTGTCTCTAGTAGGTACCAGCCAGGCAAAACCACCGGGTGCCAGGCATTGGTCAATGTAGATCTCCACCTCGCTGAGATTATCCACCTCGACCTCAGCCTGCGCGCCTATGACAAAATCGCTGATCTTCCCTAGCCCGAGCCTTTCGGGTAGTATTGAGCCGAAACCAGTTGCAATAACCGCAGTTTTGGCTTCAAACAGTTCTTTCTGCCCTTGGTAATCTGTTTCCAGACGGAGGCAGTGATCTCTAATTTGGATGTCAGTCACCTGAGCACCGAGGAGATAATCAGCACCAGATTCTTGAGCACGGTTAGCCAGCATTAGGTCAAGAGCTTGCCGGTCAGTGATGTAAGCCACGTTATCATTGCGCCAAAGCCTGAATGTTTTACCTGTGGGGGAGAAGAATTTTGCTGAGCTGGCTGACCTTATGACGATATTGTTATCAATGGCCAGCAAATCAACACATTCCTTACTTATGATGCCGGTGCAGCAAATATTTTGCCCGAGAGAAGCTTTCTTCTCAAGAGTCAGCACTTTAAGGCCAAGCAGAGCTAGTCTACCAGCCAAGTAGCTACCGATTGGCCCAGCACCAATCACAATAGTGTCATAAAGTCTTTCTCTCAAGATGCTGAGTAAAATTTAGGAGTTGTCTTTTCCCTGCTGACTACAGTTTTCCAACCCACATCCGGCAGCTAATATTGGAAGGTGACGTCAATATACAAGCGCAGTGGTTCCTTTCGATAGGGTTGGTCGTCACCATTTTTGTATAGATAGAAGTTGACCACTTGGCTGTCACCAAGTAACTTTGGAGTAATACTGATTTTTCTTTCCCATTTTTCCCCATGAGCTAGTGTGCCAATGTTGACCTCCCAGCTCTCGATACCATTGATTTTTATCTTAACCACATAGCTGGCTATCTTGTATTCGTGGTTAACTACTCCCATAACTATGTCAAAGGGCTTGCCAACCGATACCTCCCTTGGGTAATCCAGGGTTTTACCTTCTGTATCCAAGATGTAGAATTCGGTAAACCTATCTTGGTCCTTAGGTGTAGCTGCTATATAGAGGATCCAGCCCAAAGTAGCCGTTATGGCTACAGTCAGAAAAATAAAAAGAGCTTTATCCAGTTTGGTCATATTATCCGGAAAAGACCGTTAGCACGTTAAACTGTCTTTAATACGGGCCATTTTGCCTTACGTATTCGCTATACCAAGCCAGGTTGGCCATGGCTGCAGCTGCCTGATCTGGCATATCATAGCACACCGAAGTTTTCTGTGCTAGGATGCGGGTTATCTTTTGGGCTAGAGCGGCACCAAAGGCGAGCGGTTCAGAAGCGACGATTGTTGGTTTGTCATATTTTTTGGCTAGTTCGTTCAGCTTTTCGAAGACCTGAGCTATCGTGGTAAGCAGAATCTCTCGCAAGTGTTCTCTTTCATCTTCTGTGGCAGCCTTAGAGAGCTGTTCCTGAGGCATGGCAGGCATTAGTCCCAGCATGATGACCCCGTCCACCACCGGGCAGCGCAGGAGCACTTCAACACATCTTAATACAGTGTCTCCGAAGGTGCCAGCTACCAAATCAACTGGATTACTCCGGCTCCACCAGGCTGGCATAAAGCTATCTAGCTCAGCGATGGTCTCAGATGGCAGGGAAACAACGTCGAGGCCCAGCTTGGCGCAAGCATCAGCAGCTAATACTCCCCAGCCGCCTCCTGCGGTGATTATGCCCACTCTTCTGCCCTTAGGTAGTGGTTGTGATAGAAGGGCAAGACCGGTGCCCACGAGTTCTTCTAAATTCCTTACCCTTATTATTCCTGCCTGCTTGCGCATGGCTTCAAAAACAGCGTCTGAGCCAGCAAGCGACGCAGTATGAGATTTCGCCGCTTTAGCCCCGGCTGGTGTCTCACCGACTTTTAGCATGACAATGGGCTTCTTTTTGCTTACTTTTCTAGCCGTCTCGAAGAACCGAACTCCGTCTTTGAAGCCTTCGATATAGCTGAGGATAACCTTGGTCTGCGGGTCTTCTGCCAGGTATTCAAGATAGTCCTCGACATGAAGGCTTGCTTCATTTCCGCTGCTGATGCATTTGGCGCAACCGAAGCCGTTTGCTATCGTCAGGCGTGCTATTGTTCCTACCACGTTTCCACTCTGTGAAACGACGCTAATTGGACCAGGCGGAGGGAAAAGGGGTGGCATCTGAGAATAAAGTTTGTGCGCGGGATTCATGATGCCATTGGAATTAGGCCCAACAAATCTCATGCCGCCTTTAAGGGCTATTTCAGCGATTTCTCGCTGTAACATCTCGCCTTCTGTACCCACCTCGGCAAAGCCAGCGGTTATAACAACCCCGGCTTTTATTCCTTTGGTAGCACACTCCTTAATTAGCCCAGGCACTTTCGGTGGTGGTACAACTATTACAGCGAGGTCGGGTGTTTCAGGGATATCACTGACGCTACGATATACCTTTAAGCCCATTATCTCATCTCTGGTGGGATTTACTGGATATATCCTTCCTTGAAACCCACCAAATTTGAGATTAAATAAAATGCGATAGCCCCATTTCTTAGGGTCGGCAGAAGCACCCAGAAAGGCTATGGAACGGGGCTCAAACATAAGTTTGAGAGCTGTCATTGTGTCAAAAAATTTATTGCCCAAAGGAGTTATCAGAATTGTCCTACTTAAACTCGAGCTTAAAAGAGCGCTTGGTATTTTATCAACAAGTCGAATGCGGAAGCAAACTTGCTACGGGCCACAAAGCCTGTAGTTTGAACTTTTGCCTGGCTATGTGAAAGAAGATATCAGGAAATTTATGATTCTTTGCCGTATAATAGGATACCATAACCAGATGGTGAGGTGAGTACCGGGAAGCCATAAAATGGCAGGTTTGCCGCACGCCTGCCAGAGATCAATGGTAGCCTGTCTTGGAATATATTCGTCCCAAAGTGCATTTATCATAAAAATGGGACGCTCGCGCAGGTATGGTGCAAAGGTCACCGGGTCGGTTTGAAAGCATCTTTTGATGGGGGTCACATTATCAAACCCCTTCTCAGCCACCTCAGCAAGATACTGTGCGTAGTAGCTGCGGGCGTTTTGACATTCTAATTTTGTGCAGGTATGGCTTTTCCTTATAGCATCGTGCCTGGTGTTCCATACAATTTTCTGCGAGTTGCCACCAGATATGAGGAACACGCCTGCCTTGATGCGTTGATCTATCCCCATGGCTATCGATGAGACAAACCCGCCCAGGCTTATTCCAACTATTCCTATCTTGTCCTTATCGATCTCCGCTCTATTGCTTGCCCAATCTATAATCTGTCGTATTTCGATCACTGAAGCCTGATAGCCTTCGAACCACTCGTCAGGTGTAAGGTAAGGGAGGCGAGATTTTATAAATTGTGGCATACGGCTAGAGTGGAACACTAGGTAAAGAATAAAGCAGGCAATTCCTTTATTGGCGAGGGCTGGTGCCAGTAATTTGCAGGGAATTAGGCCACGGTCTCCCCATCCAGGGATTAAGATTGCCAGAGGGACATGGCTGGAATTTTGTGGCTGAAAGTACTCACCATGAGCCACATTATTGTACTGGGTCGGGTGCGCGGTGGGGAATTCAACTGCGTAGCGCTGCCATTTTGAAGAGTTCTCTTTGAGTTCCAGGTTGAAACAAAACTCACTCTTGTTGTATTTGAATGGATTCATTTCACTTAAAGTTTGGCGGCCCACTATTGGGCAGTCTGCCTGAAGCAAATTGTTTCACACTGGCGTATCCAGGAAACAACAAACGCAGACCTAACAACGTTTCCGGGGGCGAAATAACATGTCGCGCCCCGGAAACAGCTAGCCTGCGCATATACTTAGATATTTTGCGGTTGTTTACTGGGATATCGTACTTATTCGCCAGGCTTCCCCACAGCCCACAGGGCCTTTATAGCTACTACAACAGCGGCAGGTGCCATCAAAGTAGCCACCAATGCCAGTATGCTGTCGAGAATAGCGCCGATGCCGAAAGTCTTAAGAGGTGCAAACACGCCACCAACGACCATCAACGCTATGATTGCCACCAAGAAAAGCAGTATTTCCTTCGCAGTAATATTCAAGAACCCTATTACCAGACCAAGAATAATCAGGATAATGATGACTGCAGGCATGATGGCTGTTGCCATGCCTAATGCTGACATGACGCCTGCTACTAGGGCAATAATCAGGCCGACGACGAATGCCCAAAACCCGATCAAGCCAAGTACTGTACCCTTTGCCTTACCTTTTGCCATGCCTTTTTGACCTCCTTTTTATTTTTTGAAGAGCTCAAATACTATTGTAACATAGCCTTTTTGGTTGTCAATACCTGCTTGACAATAGTTACCTGTTAAATTAGTATTGAACCGTACGAGAAGCAAAAAGCAACTACGACCCTCAATGAAATCTTAAATAACGAGTATGGCAGTGGGCGGAGCCATCTGTTTAGAAAAACAGGGAGGATGAGCATGATAGAAGATTATGAAAAATTGGGTGTGTTTTATTTAGGCCGTCTGTACGATCTGGCTGCAAGAAAGCCACAGGGAGGACTGCTTCTCTATGATTCCAAGGATCTAGTGACGCATGCAGTTTGTGTCGGCATGACGGGCAGTGGGAAGACTGGCCTGTGCATAGCTTTGCTGGAAGAGGCTGCCTTGGATGGCATTCCAGCCATAGTCATTGACCCTAAGGGAGACCTTCCCAATCTTTTGCTGACCTTTCCAGAGTTGCGACCTGAGGACTTTGCACCATGGATAAACGAGGATGACGCCCGAAGGAAAGGGCTATCGCCCAAAGAATATGCCGCAAAACAAGCAGAACTGTGGAAGAACGGACTGGCGTCATGGGGTCAGAGCGGTGAGCGAATACAGCGCCTCCGTCAGTCAGCGGACTTTGTTGTTTATACCCCGGGCAGCAATGCCGGGATTCCCGTTTCAATATTGAAGTCGTTTGCGGCTCCTCCTGCTACCATCCTTGATGACGCCGAGCTGCTTAGAGATCGTATCAACACCACTGTCACTAGTCTGCTGGGGCTTTTAGGCATACAAGCTGACCCTATTAAGAGCCGGGAGCATATACTGATATCCTCCGTAATTGATTTGGCCTGGAAAGAAGGGCGCGACCTCGACCTTGCCGCTTTGATTCAACAGATTCAGAATCCTCCTTTGACAAAGATTGGTGTGCTTGACCTGGAATCATTCTATCCCGCCAAAGACCGGTTTTCACTGGCTTTGTCCCTTAATAATTTGCTTGCTGCGCCTGGCTTTGGCACCTGGCTTGAGGGCGAACCCCTGGATATAGGAGAAATGCTATATTCACCAGACGGTAAGCCGAAGGTTTCGATTTTCTCTATCGCGCATTTAAATGATGCTGAGCGCATGTTTTTCGTGTCCTTACTTTTAAACCAGATACTGGGTTGGACACGAACACAGTCTGGCACCACAAGCCTCAGGGCTATTGTCTATATGGATGAGATTTTCGGTTACTTCCCACCAGTGGCAAACCCCCCTTCAAAAACCCCACTGCTCACTCTGCTCAAACAGGCACGAGCTTTTGGTGTTGGCATTGTTCTGGCTACTCAGAATCCTGTAGACCTGGACTATAAGGGGCTGGCAAATGCGGGTACCTGGTTCATAGGTAGGTTGCAGACCGAGCGTGACAAAATGAGGGTGGTTGAGGGTCTGGAGGGCGTTGCCGCCACTGCCAGTGTGCAGTTCGACCGGCGGGTGATAGAGCAGACCTTGGCTGGACTTAGCAGCCGTATCTTTCTCATGAACAACGTGCACGATGACTTACCTGTGGTCTTTGAGAGCCGCTGGGCTATGTCATACCTCAGGGGACCTCTCACCCGCAACCAGATAAAATTGCTCATGGATCCAGTAAAGTCTGTAATGTCTTTACGGCAATTTACCCCGAGCATCTCTCGAACTGGTATCGTGCCTCCCGCCCAGCAAACACGACTCGTTGCAGATGTTGCGAAAATTAAGCATCCTGAGCGCCCCTTACTGCCTCCTGATGTACCTCAATATTTTGTTCCTATCCGTAGCAGCCAGCCCTCCGACCGCACTCTAGTGTATCAACCTGCAGTGCTTGGTGTGGGACAGGTCCACTTTACTGACGTGAAGTCTGGGGTTGACTTAACAAATGACATCGCTTTTGTCGCTCCGATAACAAGCGAGCCTATTCCTGTCAGCTGGGACAATGCGATGGAATTAACGGTGAATGTATCTGACTTGGAGGCATCTCCCCAGGCTTCAGCTCAATATGCTGAGCTCCCGGTCATAGCTGGAAAAGCTAAGAGTTATGATGATTGGAGCAGGGACTTCGCCAATTGGATTTACCGCACCCAGAAGCTCGATTTATGGAGAAGTCCGAGCCTCAAGGTTGCATCCAATCTTGGTGAGTCAGAGCGTGACTTCCGTGTTAGGCTGCAGCAGAAAGCTCGTGAGCAGCGTGATGAGGAAGCCGAGCGGCTGAGGCAGAAATATGCCACGAAAATTGCATCTTTGCAGGAGCAAATTCGCCGTGCCCAGCAGGTTGTGGAAAGGGAAGCAGAACAGGCCAAGCAGCAGAAGATGCAGACAGCTATATCAGTTGGTGCCACGCTTTTGGGTGCCTTTGTGGGCAGAAAGGCGGTAAGTTATTCTACTCTGGGCAGGGCAACAACTGCCGCTCGTGGTGCCGGACGGATTGCCAAAGAGGCTCAAGATGTTGGGCGTGCTAAAGAAACCGTGGCTGCTCTGGAACAAAGGCTTCAGCAGCTTGAGGCAGATTTTCGTGCTGAAATGGATGCTATTGCCTTCAAAATTGACCCGCTTAATGAGACACTGGAACAGGTTGCTATCAGGCCAGCTAAAAAAGACATTTCAGTGCGTCTGACTGCGCTTTGCTGGTTACCTTACTGGCGGAGCCCTGATGGTCGTTTAACTCAAGCGTGGTAACTTGGTTGTCTAAATTGGCGATAGATACGGGCTTCAGGAAAGAGGTCTCCATTTCCCCAAAGTGAACAGCCTTGGGAACAGTGCTTTGCGGGCCTCCTCGATCACGAAGAGGCTACTACCGGCTAGAATGGCGATGCCCCACTTATCAATTCCTATAGGTATCGTACCAAATGCTACCTGAAGGAACGGCATGTAAACCACTGCTACTTGCAACATTATGGCTAAGGAAATAGTCATAAGGAGCCATCGATTACTGAGAACGCCTAGTTTAAAGACAGTATGCTCATCAGAGCGTGCGTTGAAGGCCCTGAACCATTCAAAAGAGACCATGGTGCAAAAGGCAATGGTTCGCGCCTCTTCCAGGCTTACTCTGGAATGCGCCCAATTGAAGACCAGAAATATCCCGGTGCTCATCAGCACTGACAAAAAACATATACGGAGTACCAATCCTGGGAAAATAAGTCCAACCTTTGGGTGCCTTGGAGGTTGTTTCAGTTCGTCACCGGTCTTCGGTTCAAGACCGAGCGGTATAGCTGACGCTGTATCAGTGACCAGGTTAACCCAAAGTATCTGCAGCGGCAGTAGCGGTGCTTTGCCAATCGCTGAGACGCATAGGATTAAGGCTAGTAGTTCTCCAAGGTTGGTGCTTATGAAGAAAAATATTACGTTACGCAATCTGTTGAAGATTGCCCTGCCTTCATCTACTGCTGCTACCACTGAAGCAAAGTTATCATCTGCCAGCACCATATCGCTGGCCTCTTTGGCAACATCTGTGCCGGTAATACCCATCGCAATGCCTATGTCTGCTGACTTCAATGCTGGGGCGTCGTTAACTCCGTCACCGGTCATGGCAACAATGTGACCGCGGCTTTTTAATGCTTTCACTATCCTCAATTTTTGTAGCGGCTCGATTCGTGCAAAGACTGAGATACTTTCTATTTGCCGGGACAATGCCTCGTCACTCATCTCTTGGAGCTCGGCACCAGCGACTGTCTTCCCCGGCGTCAACTCCAGCTGGCGAGCAATAGACTCAGCTGTGATTTTATGGTCGCCTGTAATCATTATCACCTTTATACCAGCCTGTTTACATAATCTGATTGCTTCTTTTGCCTCCGCCCGAGGCGGGTCAGCCATTCCCGAAAGCCCCACAAAAATAAGCCTGTCTTTGATTTCGCTATCTTTAAGTTCTTTCAATTCGGCTGGGAAATCAACGTAAGCCGTGGCGATAACCCTCAAGGCTTCCTGGGCCATCATGGCGTGGGCTTTCGTAATAGCCTGTATGTCAGCACCTTTCAGAGGGACAACTTTGCCATCTTTTATCAAATGGCTGCTCATCGATAGTAACCTTTCTGGTGCTCCTTTGACGTAGGCGACTCTACCACCATTCTGGGGGTGAAGGGTAACCATGTACTGTTTTTCACTTTGAAAGGGAATTTCATCGAGGCGAGGATAAGCTAACTCCAGTTTTTCCTTGTCCATCCCGGCTTTGGCAGCAACTACTACTAACGCACCTTCGGTCGGGTCGCCTAAAATGCTACAAGAGTCTTCTTCTCTAACTAATAGGGCGTCATTGCAAAGCGCGCCTATTTTCAGGTGCAGGTTTAGTGCCTGATTGTTTTGCGAGTTCAGTATTTCTCCTTGCTGCCTGAATTCCCCCTGTGGGATATAACCTTCGCCAGTCACTTCAATCCATTGACCATCTACATAGATACGCTGCACTGTCATCTGGCTCAGTGTTAGGGTTCCTGTCTTGTCCGAACAGATGACAGTTGCTGAACCCAGCGTTTCTACTGCTACCATTGTGCGGATAATGGCATTCCGTCGAGCCATTATCTGCATACCTACTGCCAGAACTACACTAACCACCGCAGGTAACCCTTCGGGTATGGCAGAAACACCAGCCGCTATTGCCAGGTAGAACATCTCCAGCCAGGTCAGCCCTCTGATTATACCGACGATTACCAGGATGGCTAGGACGGAGAGAACAAGGACTATTATGTACTGGCTTAACTTGCTGATGCTTTTCTGCAGAGGCGTTTTCTCGACCTCAATTTCCTCAAGTGAGCTAGCAATTTTGCCTATCTCGGTTGACCTGCCGGTGCTCACGACTACAGCCGTAGCTCTGCCATAGTTAACAACGGTGTTCATGTGCACCATATTTTTTCTGTCAGCCACGATAACGTCGCCATCGATAGGTGTGGTGTGCTTGTCTACTGGCATAGACTCACCGGTAAGTATAGCTTCATCTACTTTTAGATTGGACGACTCCAGCAATCTGGCATCCGCCGGTATCTTATCTCCAGTTTCGAGAAGCAATATATCTCCAGGCACTATCTCTTTGGCTGATACCTGTTTGACTACGCGATCACGTCTTACTTTGGCTTTCGGCGCTGCCATCTGCATCAACGCTTCCATAGCTCGCTCAGCTCGTGTTTCCTGGACAAAGCCGATGGTTGCATTGGCCAGCAGAATACCCAGTATTACCCAGGCGTCTATGTAATGCTGTGTCAAGATTGAGATTGTTGCAGCAAGGAGTAATATATATATCAGAGGACTGAGGAACTGCTTCAGGAAAACCAATAACGGTAAAGTTCTCTTCTTGGCAATTAACTCGTTAAAACCGTATTTCTCTAGCCTTAATTTGGCTTCGGCATCGCTGAGTCCATGGCGATGCGAACCAAGCAAACGTATGGTTTCATCGGCGCTTAGGTTGTACCATCTACGTTCCATTTGGCAACTCTAAAATTAGCGGCTTAGACAAAATTTAAGCGGATGCTTTCAAACTTATCTGCGAACTTTCACTGGCTTTGTGTTAAGGTTGTGCAGATGGAAGGGGCGGCCGTACCAGGAATATCGGTTTTGACGACCCCTCGATAATCCTGGAGGCAACACTGCCATAAGCCCATTTGGTGATTCCAGAGAAGCCGTGAGTTGTCAGGGCTATAAGACTAGCTGATATATCATCGGCATATTGTATTATGGTTTCGGCTGATTTGCCCGAAAGGAGTACCGATCTGGCACTGATGCCTTTGGCTGCTAGGAGGCCTTTTGTTTTGCTTAAATAACGTTTTGCCTCCCTTTCCAGTCTCGTTGTGTATTCCTGCTCATATTGTTCCCGTTCCCGGTAAGCTGCCAGTTTCGGCAGTTTCGGCGACTCGACGACCCTGGTCAGTATCACCTCGTTGCTCATAGCTTTGGCTAAGTTCTCAATGTAGGGGATAATAGCCTCGGCAAACCGTGAACCATCTAGAGTTACCAGAATCTTGTGAAATTTTTTGTTTGCAGTTGGCAACTGGCCCGACCTTACGAGGAATAGTGGCACGTGTGATTTTTGGACAACTTTGTTGGCGATGCTTCCCAAAGGCCAGCGGCCGATGCCGCTACGCCCGTGAGTGGAGATGACTATTAAACCGATATCATTTTTCTCGGCAAAATCTATGATTGAGGTGGCTGGCTCCCCTTCAATACATAATGAGCGCGTCCTGATTCCAAGGGAGTTGAAACTCTGGGCTCTTCTGTCAATGTACTCCGTCAGGGCTCGCTCTAAAGGGTCGTCGGGCAAACAGATGGTTATCAGAATAACTTCGCTCTTCAAATTTTTAGCTAGTTCCTCAGTATAGGGAAGAGCCTGCTCAGCCAGTTCCGAGCCATCTAGCGGGACGAGCATTCTTTCATACATCCTCTACAATCCTCCTGTTTATTTCCAATGGCAACTCTGAAGTCAGAACTTATAGCTATGCTCTACATATTAGCGGGATATACAGTTTTTGGCAAATATAAGCGAAGATGGTGTAGTGGCTCAATCCTATCATCTCCGTAAACCATTGAAGCTTTGCAAAATGTGTTTTACTTGTAAGTTGTCTATCAGTTTACCTCTCCCTTATTTAGGAATGTTTGGCAGATATGTTTAAGTCTGATATACTAGCAGGGCTGACCAAAGCACAAAAGGAGGCGAAATGAATGGTACCAGTTCCCTGGCTAACCGTATGCTGCGTGCAGCAAAGCTAGAAGTTGCCCTCTATGAGGAAGTCGAATCTGACAGCAGAGCCACAATGCCGGCGATGTGGGTGGTAATAATAGCCAGCGTGGCTGCAGGTATAGGTTCTGGTATTGCTGCCATAGTTGCCAAAAAAGGTGCGTTAATATTTCTCTGGGGTCTTTTGGGGGGTGTGGCTGCGGCTCTGGTCGGCTGGCTTGCCTGGGCAGGCATCACTTATATTCTGGGCACTACCGTCTTGAAAGGAGCAGACACCTCTGCTACTTGGGGTGAGCTGCTCAGAACCATCGGTTTTGCCCAGTCGCCAAATGTCCTCAAAATCTTCTCGTTTATTCCGTTTTTAGGTTGGCTCATTTCTCTTGGTTCGTCAATCTGGGCTCTGATTGCTACGGTTATTGGTATTAGACAGGCGCTCGATGTGTCTACGGGTCGTGCCATTGCCGTTTGTATTGTGGGCTGGCTTATCTATTTTGTGCTTGGGCTTTTGATTGCTTTCCTGCTTGGTGTTAGCTTGTTCTAAAACTGAGCAGGCCGATAGGGGCTATTTCTGGCTTTATGTTTAATTCCTAACTTTGTTATGTCGTTGTTAAGCCAGAGCCCTGGTGGCTACCAATTCAGAGATGCTGGTTACCTCGATATTTAAGCCGTAGTGCTCACTTAACTCTTTAATTTGATGACGGCAGTTATCACAGGAGGTGGCGACTACCTTAGCTCCGGTCTGGCGAATTTGGTCTGACTTGAGTTTTCCAGCATTCAGGCGTATATCAGTCCACTCCGGTACTGTAACCAAGCCACTCCCGGCACCACAGCAATAGCTGTGTATGCGGTTAGGTGTCATCTCGCGAAAGTCTCCAGTTACTGCCCGTATGACGCGGCGTGGTTCCTCAAGTAGACCGCCCTTACGCCCCAGATTGCACGAATCATGGTAGGTGATCGGCTTACCATCTGTGGACGGGTTGACTGGCAGTCTACCTTCACGGACATACTCGTCCAGCACTTCAATTATGTTGCGCACCCCAAAGGGCAGTGGATAACCAAGCCATTTTGGGATTTCCCAGCGCATTGCGGTATAGCCATGGCCGCATTCTGTGATAACCATCTCCTGTACCTTCAATGTTTCGGCTTCCCCTATGATACGCTGGGCAATGCGTTTTGCTTTAGTAACATCGCCTAGGAAAACGGCGTAGTTGGCTGTATCAAACATGCTTAAAGTCCACGATTCCTGGGCGATGTTGAAGATTATTGCCTGGGGAATAATGGTATGGGCTCCGGCTAAAGGTACGTAAAGAAACCGTGCACCCTTCTGGCCTACCGGTATCTTGGCTTTGGAGCTGCCAAGTTGGTCTTGTACTTCCTTCTCCAGCTCTTTCACCTGGTCTAGGAAGATGTCGCGAAAGAGGTCTGCGTTCTCCTCTTTGGCGATGGCAGCATTGGCTATTTCTACGAGCATCTCCGGGCTGTGTCCGGTTGCAGTAGCCACTGACCTCATCACCCTCATGATTTCGGCTGTCTCCACGCCAAAAGGGCATTCGAAGGTGCAACGATGGCATAAAGTACAGCCGGCAAAGGCAGTCTGTGCTAGTTCAGAGAGCACTTCTTCTGGTGCTGACCTAGCGCCAAACCAGCCGGGAAAGAGACGACCGACAGGATCGAGAAACCTACGATAAATGCGTCTGACCTGTTCCGCCCTGTAATATGGTGTGTGCTCAATCTTCGGGTTGGAGCGGTAGTAATGACAACTCTCTGTGCAGATGCCGCAGCGGACGCATACCTCAAGTGCAGCCAGCACACGGCGGTCGACCAACTCCGCCAGCATTTTCCTGGCGACAGCAAGTTTGTTCTGTTCAGTGATATCAGAGCCGGTCATTTTTATTATTCCAGTACACCGCGGCGTCCAAATGTCAGACCTAAGAATACACGAACGTAGAAAAAGTAAATGAAGTGCCTTAGCTTGCCAAAGGGCGCGTAAGCCATGGTAAGCCCTGAGATAATCCAGAAGACGGGTAGATAATCTGTCAGGTAGGTAGACATCGCTGCAGATGCCAGGAATAACGATGTCAGTGCCAAGGCAAAGTAGTCGTCAGGTGTGCTGAGAAGCCGCATGATAGGGTCGGCAAGCCGCATCCCGAAACCAACCAGTCCCGCGATGGTGCCTATACTAAACAGGAGTCCTAGGGAAAGACGCAGTGGTTCTGGTATCTGTGGCAACCACAGGGCGGCTACCAGATATGCTGGAGCCAGGAAAATGGCGATATGGAAGATGACACCACGGACGTAGGCTATCCAGTGTATGCGGGCGCTCTCCTTGGCCCACGGAGCCATACCAGAGGTAAAAGACCAGAGTACTCCTTTGACTGGTGAGCCTTTGATGGGTGCCAGCTCGGCGTTGTAATGATGGCGTTGCGCAGCCATCATAATGGCTATTGTGCCTGATAAAAAGATAGCAGCACCGCCCAAGACCATCCCTGCCGCCACTGTCTGTACGGTGCTCATTTAGTTTTCCTTACGAAGAACTTTATTACCTTACCCTCGCGCTCCATGGCCAGTAGCTCGTTGCCGGTGCTTTTCGTCCAGGCTGGTATGTCGGCAAGAACGCCGGGGTCGGTGGCTGTAGCCTCCAGTATACCGCCGACGGGAAGATTCTTTATTGCTTGACTGACTTTAACTACTGGAATTGGGCATAGAAGACCCTCTAGATTTAGTTTCATATCTGCCTTGATTTCTTGCGGCACTTAATGCCCTCCTTTGAGCGTTATATGAATAGTGTTACCTTGGAGCGGAATGCTTTCTCCAGCATTGTGGCTACTCCGCAGGACTCTTCAATCCCATCAATCAAATGCTCTCGCTTTATCTCCATGACCTGCATGCTCATCTCACAGGGTAAAAGTTTAACACCCAAATCAATGGCGGTTTGTCGCAGTTCTTCCAGAGGGCTTATTTTATGCTCCTTCATCATCTGCTTGAACATCCAGCGACCAATGCCACCGAAGTTGAAGCGCGAGGGGCCAATGCGGTTGATACCGCCTCGATTCATAAGGCCCATCATGCGACCGAAAAAGCTCTTGCCCGTCAGGTTTCCCTTTTGGATCGCCTTTATTCCCCAGAAAGTAAAAAACATGCTGGTTTCCTTACCAGCCGCGGCTGCCCCGATGGCGATGTTAAAAGCAGCCATGACCTTGTCCATGTCGCCACTGAATAGCACTATGGTCACTCCATCATTTTTCTCCATTTCTCTCCTTTCATATCGTTTGTACGATTTTTATCTCGGCACAGTGCGGGCCTCAAGCGCCTGTTATAACATGTGACTTGAAACCTCCCTTCCTGTTTAACGTATAAGCCCTTCAGCCAACTTTCTGTTCTTTTCTATCTGGTTTAGAAGTATCTGATGCATCATGTCACAGGCATCGCCTATCTTAGGGTCGCTCAGGCTATAGTATACACTCGTCCTCTCGCGGCGGTGCCTTAACACCCCTCTATCCCTGAGAATTGCCAGATGTCTGGAGATAACTGCCTGGGGTATTTCCAATACCCGTGCCAGTTCGCCAACCGTCTTCTCGCCTCTGCGTAGCTCATCGATGATGAGAAGCCTCTTAGGGTCGGCAAAGGTCTTGCATAGCTCCGCCTTCAGACGGTACAGCTCGAGGTCAGGCCTTATCAAAGTACACCTGCATAAGCATTGATATATTCATATATATAACTATAACAAAAGACTTTAGAACTTGTCAAGCTTGTGTAAAGCATTTTAGATATAGCCTTCGGCCGTCATAACAGCCCACGTGGGAATAGGGCAAACTGAGGGGCGAAAAGCTGACTTGCGGTGCCTTCGGGCGGCTGTAGCTATTGAGAGGTCAATCTTATTGTTGTTTTACATCCTTTTCTGGAGCTCTTCGTAGGCTTTCTTGACCTCTTGGACGGAGGCCTCGTCTTCCAGGGTGGTCAAATCGCCGAGCATAGTGCCACTGGCCACAGCTTTTAGGACTCGCCTCATAATTTTGCCGCTTCTTGTCTTGGGTAATCTGGCAACGAGGTAGATTTCTTCAGGTGTAGCCACCGGGCCCAGCATTTTACGAATATGCTGCCTTATCTGTTCCTTAAGCTCCGACGATGGCTCTATGCCCTGCTTCAGCGTGGCGAAGACGACGATACTATCGCCTTTAACCGGGTCTGGCCTGCTGGTCGCGGCAGCCTCGACTACCGCCTCATGCGATACAGCAGCATCTTCTATCTCAATGGTGCCTATTCGGTGTCCAGCTATTTTGAGGACTTCGTCAGCTCTGCCCAGAAGCCAAAAGTAGCCATCTTTATCCCTTATGGCATAGTCACCGGTGTAGAACATTCCAGGGAATTTGGACCAGTAAGTTTCTTTATATCTTTGTGGGTCTCCGTGGATGCCCATGAGCATACCTGGCCAGGGTGATTTTATGACCAGATAACCTTTTTCTCCCGGTGGTAGCGACTTGCCGTCCTCATCAACTATGTCGGCATTTACTCCGGGCAAAGGGAAGGTGGCTGAGCCCGGCTTAAGTGGTACCAGCTCTATGCCAGGGGTTGGCGATATCATTGTGCCACCTGTTTCAGTTTGCCACCAGGTGTCTACGATTGGGCATCTTTCGCCCCCAATGACCCTGTAATACCAGTGCCAAGCTTCGGGGTTTATAGCCTCTCCCACGCTTCCCAGCAGCTCTAGTGTGCTCAAGTTGTGCTTTTTGATTACATCTTCACCGTATTTCATCAGCATCCTGATGCCGGTGGGCGAGGTGTAGAATATAGTAACCCCGTATTTCTCTACGATGTCCCACCATCTGTCTACTGAAGGGTAGTCGGGGGCTCCTTCATAAAGGACAATAGCGGCACCATGGCACAGTGGCCCATATACGATGGAGCTGTGCCCTGTCACCCAGCCAACATCGGCGGTGCACCAATAAACGGATTCCTCTTTAACATCGAAGACCCATTTGTAGCCGGAGTTTGTGAAAACAAGATAGCCGCCTGTGCTGTGTACAATACCCTTAGGTTTTCCGGTGGTTCCTGACGTATAAAGTATGTACAACGGGTGAGTGGCGTCGACCGGTTCGGCAGGCACGAAAGCAACAGCCTCATCAAGCAACTCATGTAGCCAGTAATCCCGTCCTTGTTTCATATTTACGGGTATGCCTGCTCTTCTAGCCACGACTACCTTTTCAATAGAAGGTGACAGGCTTATTGCCTCGTCGCTGATATTCTTCAATTCCAGCGACTTGCCCCTTCTGAAACCGGCATCAGCTGTAACCAGGACCTTAGCCTGAATATCGTTGATTCTGTCAGCAAGGGCTTGTGCGCTGAATCCTGAGAATACCACAGTATGTGGGGCGCCAATTCTGGCGCAGGCTAGCATGAATATAGGCAGTTCTGGGATCATAGGCAAATAGAGGACTACCGTATCCCCCTTTCTAACACCTAAATTCAATAAGACAGATGCAAACTTGTTCACCCACCTGTAAAGAGTGGAATAGCTTAGGACTTGGCTATCGCCCATTTCCCCTTCCCAGTATATAGCAACCTTGCTCCTGCGCCAGGTCTTTACGTGTCGGTCGACGCACTGGTAACAGGCATTCAACTTGCCGCCGACGAACCAGCGAGCAAATGGGGGCTGCCATTCAAGAACGGTATCCCAGGTCTTAAACCAGTCCAGCTTGCGAGCCTCTTCTGCCCAAAAGCGTTCAGGGTCTTGAAGTGAGCGGTTATACATATCTAAATATTTTTTGAATGGCCAGTACACAGATTCTGAAGGTAAAGAGGTACCCGTCATTTTTCTCCTTTTTAATTCCTATTTCACAGTTAGTTTCTTAAATTTCTGCTGGCAATCTGGATGTCCATTTTGAAGTCCGCAGACGTTACAATTACTGTTCCGGCAGTCAGGAGTTTCTTTGCCTTGCCACATATTGTGATATTCCATCTCTAAAAATGCTGCTGATACTCCAATATCAATATGTTTCCACGGTAGTAGTTCGTCCAATGGTCTTTGTCGATTAGCGTAGAAAGCAGGGTCAAGCCCGTTTTCTTGGAAAGCGCGCAACCAGTTATTATAGTTAAAACATTCGTGCCAGGCGTCCAACTTGCTGCCCAATTCCCAGGCTCTATGGATAACCTTTCCCAGCCTTCGGTCGCCCCGTGATAACACAGCCTCAAGCTGACTGATTTTAGTATCTTGCCATGAAAGGTGTATACCAGCTCGATGTAGGCCTCGTTTGAGTAAGTCATGCTTTGGAACTAGCTCTTGTTCAGTGTCCTGAGCCAGCCATTGACAGGGAGTATGTGGTTTGGGGACAAAGGTAGCGACACTAACTCTTAGTCTGGGCGATTTATGCCCGGATTTTCTGCCTAGCTGGCCGATTTTAGTTACCAAGTCCACCATACCCTTTATATCATCAATCGTTTCGGTGGGTAGTCCTACCATAAAATACAATTTCAGGTTCAGCCAGCCTTTGGCGAAGGCTGCGGCAAAGGTGTCAAGTATTGTCTCTTCAGAGACATGTTTGTTTATCAACTGCCTAAGCCTTTCGGTTCCGGCTTCAGGAGCGAAGGTCAGAGTGGTCTTGCGGCGGTATGGCAAGGACTCGATCAGCTCTATCGAGGATGTGTCCAGTCGGAGGCTAGGTAAAGAGATGGCAAGGTTATCCTGGTAATATTTGGTTGACAGCCTGCGAACCAGGTCGCTTATGTTGTGGTAATCGCCGGTGCTCAAAGAGACCAAGGATACCTCGGTGTAACCACAATTAGTTACAAGTTCTTCTATAGCTTCAAGTACTTCTGGGACAGTCAGTTCACGGACTGGGCGGTAGATCATACCCGCCTGACAGAAGCGGCAACCTCGGCTACAGCCACGCTGGATTTCAATAGCTCCCCGATCATGGATTATTTCGATGTAAGGGACTACGGGCATCGTAACCGGGTATGGCAGCCTGGTCACTATCTGCCTTTCAATAGTTGGCTTGGCTTCAGTCACTTTCGGTGTAATTGAGGCTACGGTGCCATCTTCATGGTAGTCCACCCTATATAAACTCGGTACATATATGCCGGAAAGTTTTGCCGCCTGTAGCAGCAATTGATTCTTGCTGCCCCTGTAGGCCCTGAAGACTTCTAGAAATGTCAATATCGTCTCTTCAGCCTCGCCGATTACAAACAGGTCGATAAAATCGGACATAGGCTCGGGATTGAGAACGCAGCTACCTCCGGCAATGATCAGGGGATATGAATCATTTCGCTGGTAGCTGAAAAGCGGGATTTGAGCCAAATCAAGCATATTCAACACATTGGTATAGGTGAGTTCATAGCCGAGCGAAAAGCCAACGATATCGAAGTCTCTGAGGGGGTGCTTAGTTTCCAGGCTAAAGAGCGGGATGTTATGCTTTCGAAGTAGCGCTTCCATGTCCACCCAAGGTGTATAGACCCTTTCGGCAAGGACATCAGGTTGTTCGTTTAGAATTTTATAGAGTATCGGCAACGCCAGGTTTGACATGCCTACCTCGTAGATGTCAGGAAAAGCTAAAGCAATTCGAATTGGTGTTGCCCTCCAGTCTTTCACAAAAGTATTCCATTCACCCCCGGTGTAGCGAGCGGGCTTGGACACTTCATACAGAATATCATGCAAAGATTTCATAGCTATTACCTTGTTTGGCTGTTCAATTATAGCTTTTGTTGATTCTTATTTTCCACTATTTTAGGTACAAATGCTGTTGACGACTATATGAACAGATGCTAAAATACAGCGCTGGTTTCCTAATCTGCTAGGGGGGCTTAAATGGTTTTAATCGGTGAAAGTATTCATATTATTTCGAAGCGTGTCAGCGATGCTGTCAAGGAACGTAATCCCAAGGTAATTCAGGAGCTGGCTAAAGCGCAGGCTGATGCTGGTGCTGATTACATAGACCTGAACTTAGGGCCGGCGAAGAAGGACCCGGAAGAGATGACCCAGTGGCTGGTAAATATGGTACAGGAAGTTACTGATTTACCTATATCTGTAGACACGCTGAACCCAATAGCTATGGAAGCGGGTCTTAAGGTCTGCAAGAAAAGGCCTTTACTAAATTCAGCCTCGGGAAGGACCGACAGCAAAGAGCAGATGTTGCCTCTGGCCAAGAAATACAATACTGATGTAGTCATATCAGTGCTTACCGACAAAGGTTGCCCGCCGGATGTTGATTCCAGAATAGAGAGCATTATGGAGACGGTTGCCTATGCCAATGAGCTTGGTATACCTAACGAAGATATCTGGGTTGACCCTATAATTTTGCCGGTAAGCGCTGACCAGAAACAGGTCAGAGAGGCTTTGGAGTTTATAGGGATGCTGGCTGATTTACTACCAGGTGTGAAATCTACCGTGGGATTGTCGAATGTGTCCAACGGGACACCAGAGCATCTAAGGGGAATACTCAACCGAACCTATATGGTGATGCTCGGGAGAAAAGGGTTATATTCTGCTATCGCAGATGTACTGGATGAGGAGCTTGTACTTTTGAATCGAGGTCAGCTTCCACATATTGTCGACCTTATTTATAGGACGATGGACGGAGAGACTATTGATTTAGCTTCCTTGTCCAAGCAGGAGCAAGATTATGTAAAGACCACCAAAGTGCTCATGGGTGAGACACTTTATTCTCATGCCTGGCTTGAGGGTTAGGATTTTAAGCTAAAGGAGTGAGTGATGCAATACAAAGCACCATTGGAGACTTATACTGGCAAAGTGGCTGAGGTGACTATCGGGAAGGGAGAGAAAGCTTTAAAAATAGGAGGGGAGAGTGTTCTCCCCTTTCATTTTTTCGAGGGAAAAATCGAGAACCCTCCTCGAGTGGCTTTAGAAGTCCTTGATTGCATGCCCAAGGATTGGAGTGAATGGGAGCTTGAGCCACTTAGAGACGTGGTTGGTGACCCGGTGGCATGGGCGAAAAAATGTCTGGATATTGGTGCTGACCTTGTTTGTCTGCGGTTGTTGAGTACTGACCCTGCAGGGGAGAATGCACCAGCTGATAAAGCTGCTGCTGTGGTAAAGCAGGTAGCATTGGCGATAAAATCGCCGCTTATTGTATACGGCTCCGGCGATGAGGCGAAAGATGTTGAGGTGCTGACCAAGGTGGCTGAGGTATGCAAGGGTGAAGGTCTACTGTTAGGGCCGGTGGCTAAGGAAAACTATGAGCCTATAAGCAAGGCAGCTCTGGAGCACGGGCATTGCATAATCGCTCAGTCCCCGTTGGACATAAACTTGGAGAAGGAATTAAATGTGAAGCTGCTGAAGACATTCCCCAGGGAGCGCATAGTGATTGACCCGCTAAGCTCGCCCTTGGGTTATGGGATGGAATACAGCTTTACCATCATCGAGAGAACCAAGCAGATCGGTATCATTTTTGGCGACAATACCATGCAAATGCCGATTATTGCCGATTTGGGTAGTGAATGCGCCCGGACTAAGCAGGCAAAGGAAAACAAGAAGCAAGGTCTTCTATGGGAATGCATCACCGCCCTCAGCCTTCTCCTGGCTGGGGCTAATATTCTCGTGCTGAGACAGCCAGAAAGCTTGAAGTTGATAAAAGAAGTCATTGAAGGTAAAATCTAACATTGATAATTATTATTGAAAACGCTATAATTAAACTTGGAGGCTATAGTCTCTAAGGAGGGATAAAAATGGCAGTAGTTGCTAAGAAAAATCTACGGAGAGAAACGGTTAATGAAATAATCCGCGCGGAGGATAAATGGGAACCTGTGGGGCACACGCCCATGCCCGAGCTTCCTGACTTAAGGAACTGGGATATGCGGCTACTTAAGACTTATAAGCCTTTCTATGCTCCCATGTGCGATTTATGCTGTTTTTGCACGTATGGCAAATGCGACCTCACAGGTGATAAGAAGGGCGCTTGTGGTATTGATATTTCTGCACAGCAGGCCAGAATTGTCCTGCTGGCCTGTTGTATGGGCATGGCGGCTCATGGAGCGCACGGTCGCCACGTGTTGCACTATTTAATCGAGAAATATGGTCGTGATTATAAAATCAATCTTGGTGACCAGATACTGGTAGAGGCACCGCACATCCGGACAGTCCTCGGGCTTAAACCGGAAACCCTTGGTGACCTTGAGAAAGCCATTGAGTACGTGGAGAGCCAGCTTATCCACCTAATCTCATCGCTGCATACGGGTCAGGAGGGGTCGGCTCTTGACTATGAGTCCAAAGCTCTGCATGCTGGAATGTTGGACCACGTAGCCTTGGAAGTGTGTGACATTGCTGAAATCGTGGGTTTTGGTTACCCGACGTCTAGAGCTGACACGCCACTCGTTGGTCTAGGTTGGGGAGCAGTGGACAGGACAAAGCCAGTTATCCTTTTGATTGGGCATAATCCGGTTACGGCTATTCCAATTGTTGATTATATAAATGCAAACGGCCTGCAGGATAAAGTAGAAGTTGCTGGCATCTGTTGTACTGCTCAGGAGGTGATCAGATATAGCGATAGAGCCAAAGTGGTAGGTCCGCTATCGCGGCAGCTCTTCTTCATAAGGTGCGGCATTGCCGATGTGATTGTTACTGATGAGCAATGTGTCCGATGTGATATGCCAGAGGAAGCGCGTAAAGTGGGCACTGCCTTGATTGCCACCAATGATAAGATATGCTACGGGCTTGAGGATGTGACCAAGAAAGAAGCCAATGAAATAGTCAAAGAGATGGTCGATAATGGGAAGCAGACGTTGATTTTCGACCCTGAGAAAGCTGCTGAGGTGGCGGTTAGGGTGGCTTTGGAGCTGGCACCGAAGAGGAATAAGGTGTTGACCAAGCCAGAAGAGGTGCCCGATTTAGCTAAAGACCATCGGCTGTGCAATTTGTGCAGTCAGGTCTGCCCGAACTTGCTTCCAGTTGGTGATGCTATTGAAGCTGCCAAGAACGGTAATCTGCAGCCGCTGGTGGATGTATTTAACAGATGCATCGGCTGTGGCAAGTGTGACCAGGAATGTCCACGTCATGTGCCAATAATAAGGATGATGCAAGCTGCCGCTAGTTGGGAATCCTGGAAATTAAGGGTAGGGCGTGGGCCGATAATGGATGTGGAGATAAGAAAGGTGGGTGCGCCTATAGTTTTGGGTACCATACCCGGTATTATTGCCATTGTTGGCTGTTCCAACTACCCGGAGGAGATCACTGAAGTAGCCGAGATCGCTGAGGAATTCGCCAAGCGGAAGTATATCGTGGTGCTCAGCGGCTGTGCTGCCATGGTGGCAGGGATGAAGAAAGACAAGGAAGGTAAGACCCTTTATGAGAAGTACCCGCCTGATTTCGATGCCGGTGGCATTCTTAATGTCGGCTCCTGTGTGGCTAATTCCCATATCACTGGTGCCGCTATGAAGGTAGCTAACATTTTTGCCACCCTGCCTTTGCGGGGCAATTACGAGGTTATAGCCGACTACATTTTGAATCGAGTTGGTGCTTGTGGTCTTGCCTGGGGGCCTTACTCCCAGAAGGCAGCGGCGATTGCCACCGGGTGCAATCGACTGGGAATACCGGTAGTCATCGGTCCCCATGGTTCAAAATATAGAAGGCTTTACGTGAGCCGGAAGGAGGAGGATGACTGGACGGTGATGGATGGCAGGGAAAAGAAGCTGGTAAATACAGAGGAGCCGTCGCCAGAGCACTTAATTACCGTTGTCGAGTCCAAGGAAAGGGCGATGGTTACCATAGCTAAGCTATGCATCAGGAAGAATGATACTGCTCAGGGGCGGCAGTTAAAGCTTACGCATTATATTGCCCTACATAAGCAGTACTTGGGCACGCTGCCTGATGACATTCATCTTTTCGTTAGAAAGGCTACAGATATACCTATCTTCTATAAGAAGGAAGTGATGGCACACTTGGAGAAAGTCGGCTGGAAGGAGAAACCGGTTTTGACCCTGCCCACCTTAATAGGGACTTATCCGTCGGAGGTGCCTTTAGAAGCGGTTGTGCACTAAGGGGTTTAAAAGGGAGGTTTGATGCGCATTTTGATAGCTGTACAGGGCTATTACGGCCAGAGAATTGCCGATAACGTGCGGCGGTATGGACCGTCTGAGTGGAAGGTGTACACCTTTACCCTACCTGCTGAGTTGCCTGCCGTAATAGACAATGCCGCTGAGTTCCTGCCTAAAGAATTGCCGGCTGCCGACTTATTGCTTTCCCTGGGTGAACACCCCGGGGTTGCTCAAATGATCCCGGATATGGTGGTGAAAAGTGGTGCCAAGGCGGTTATTGCGCCAGCGGATAATCGCGCCTGGTTGCCGCCGGGCCTGGCTAAGCAGATAAAGCGGAAACTGGAATCCATGGGGGTGGATATGGCCTATCCTGTTCCTTTCTGCAGCTTGGCGGAAAAGGACAGTTTAAATCCACATGTCAAGGAATTCGCCAGATATTTCGGCAGACCGGAAATGGATGTAGAACTGGACAAAGACAGAATAAAACGGGTGTCGGTTATCAGAGGTGCTCCTTGCGGTTGTAGTCCCTATGTTGCCGATGGGTTGATGGGTGTATGGGTTAGAGATGCTGTGGAAAAAGCTGGGCTTCTGCATCATCAGTATCCTTGTCTGGCGACAATGGTGATTGACCAAGAGTTTGAAGATACTTTGATGCACCGTGCTGGGCTGATGACTAAACTTGCGGTCGAGCAATCAATAAGGTCTACTAAGGTAGCGTAAATCGAGGAGGTTTTATTATGACCATGACTCTACCATACCATCGAGTGAATGTGTTAACCGGGATAAAGGCGGGTAGAATTATAGAAGATGCAAGCGAATATGCTCATCTGATTAAACGTGCTAAAAGGCCTTTGCTGGTACTTGGTCCATGGTCTCTTACCACAACGCTGGGTGGGAGGCTGCTAATAGAGTATGGCGTTGACATAGCCAAAGCACTTGATATCCCGATATGCGCCACGGCTCATACCAAGAAAAAGCTGCTTGAGCTCGGCGTTGAGCCAGCCAGCAGCTACGATATAATCGAGATTCTGAACCATCTTAAAGACCCAGAATGGAAAGGCGTCAAAAAGGAAGGCAACCACGATTTGGTAATGTTTCTAGGGTTCAGGACAGACCTCGGTTCGCAGGGCCTTTCGACCTTGAAGCATTATGCACCGCACCTTAAAACTATGACTTTGTGCAAGTTCTATTACCCGCATGCCAGCTATTCCCTTACGAACTACAGAAAAAACGAACAATGGAAAGAATTTATGGATAATCTAATAGCAAATCTCAGGAGTAAGGAGGCATAAAGATGGCAGGAATTTTTCCAGTAGACGTTGGGCCACAGTACGAAGGCGAAGTAATCAGAAAGGGCGACATGTATGTGGAATTCGGCGGGCCCCAGGTGAAGAACAAGTTTGAGCTGGTGACACTGAAAAACCTTGACGAGGTTGAAGACCAGAAGATAGAAATCATCGGCCCGGATATAAAAGATATGAAAGAAGGCGGCAGTTATCCTCTCGGTCTAATGATCGATGTCGCTGGCGCTAGACTGGAAAAAGACATGGAGCCAGTCCTTGAGAGAAGGATACACCTCTATATTAACTACATCGAAGGTGTGTATCATATGAACCAGAGGGACGAAATTTGGATCAGGCTCAGCAAGGACTCATTCAATAAAGGGCTTAATACGCTTGAGGAGATCGGCAAAATACTGATATTTCTTTATACCTCTGAGCTGGACGTTATCGAGAAGATGTCGATAACTTTTGTTACCGATGAGAAGAAGGTGGAGGAACTGATAGTTAAGGCTAGAGAAGTCTATAAAGCTAGGGACGAAAGAGCTCGTGGCTTGAAAGAGGCGGACGTGGAGGAATTCTACAGTTGCGCACTTTGTCAGAGCTTTGCCCCAACACACATCTGCATTGCCACTCCGGAGAGGGTAGCCAATTGCGGAGCTATAAGCTGGTTTGATGGCAGGGCAGCTTATAAGCTTGACCCTGAGGGCCCGGTGCAGGAGGTGAAAAAGGGCGAATGTCTTGACCCGATAAGGGGTGAATACAGCGGCTGTAACGAGTTAGCCGGGGTGAAATCGATGGGGACTTTTAACCGGGTTTATCTGCACAGCGCCTTTGGGCATCCACATACATCTTGTGGTTGCTTCCAAGCAATCTGGTTCTATATCCCAGAAGTTGATGCCTTTGGTCTTGTGCATCGTGATTTCGTTGGTCCCACTGTAGTTGGCCTTCCCTTCTCTTCCATGGCTGCGGACACCAGCGGTGGCAGGCAGGTGGAGGGTTTTCTGGGCATAGCGCTGGAGTATCTGCGGTCGCCAAAATTCCTGTATGCTGATGGTGGCATTAGACGCTGTGTCTGGATGCCAAAGGAGATAAAAGAGAGATATAAGGACGCCATACCCCCTGACCTTTATGACAAGATTGCTACAGAGGAAGATGTTAAGAACGTTGATGAGTTGATTGCCTTTTTGGACAAAGTAGGACATCCCTGGGTAAAGGGTGAGGTAGAACTTCCTGTATAAATTAGGAGGATTTTTCGATGCCGCTAAAAGGGACAGATGTTGTAAAGAGGCTTCCTGATGGAGGCAAGAAGAATTGCCGTGAATGTGGCTTTCCCACATGTTTTGCCTTTGCTATGAAGTTGGCATCCGGTGGCGTTTCGCTGGATAAGTGCCCTTACCTGCCAGAAGATGTTAAAGCCGAGCTGGAAGAAGCGCTAGCACCACCTATCAAACTCGTGACAATCGGCACGGGCAAAAATGCCCTTCAGATCGGCAACGAAGAGGTAATCTACCGACACGAGAAGACTTTTGTTCATCCTCCGGGCATCGGTCTGCTGATCTCGGATAATGAGGCTGAGGCAAAGATAAATGATAAGCTGAAGAAAATTACCGAGCTACAGTTCCCCTGGGTGGGGATCACGCTCAAAGCTGACCTCCTAGCGCTGAGGTTTGAGTCCGGTGACAGAGCCAAGTTCGAAGCACTGGTCAAAAAGGTCTACGGGAGCACCGACCTTCCCGTAATATTAATGTCTGAAGATGTGGATGCACTACTATCAGCCTGCAAGATATACGGTGACAGGCGGCCGCTGCTTTACCCGGTGACGAAAGACAACATCGATAAGGTGATTGCTGGAATTAAGGGGTCACCGACACCGGTAGTGGTTAGGGGGCACAGCGTGGAAGAGTTGATACCACTGACCACCAAACTGAAGGAAGCTGGTCTTGATGAGATAGTCCTGGACCCTATCGCTAAAAATATGCAGGAAGCCATCAGGGATCAGACTCTGATCCGTCGTGCCGCTTTGAAGCAGAACTTCAGGCCTCTTGGTTACCCCACTATTGGCTTCCCCTGCTTTATAGCAAAAGATGAGATAAGGCAGATTCTGCTCGCTGCCATGTTTGTTATCAAATATCCTGGCATCATAGTCCTTTCGGACTTTGACCAGTACTCGTTGCTGCCGCTGTTAGTTCAGAGGCTGAATATCTATACAGACCCGCGCATACCGATGTCCGTGGAACAGAAGATCTATGAGATTGGTGAGCCGAGCGACGAATCCCCAGTATTGGTTACCAGCAACTGGGCGCTCACCTACTTCATAGTGGCGTCTGAGATAGAAAGCAGCAAGGTTCCGTCCTGGCTGTGCGTCAAGGACACTGAAGGGCTCGGTGTGCTCACCGGCTGGGCCGCTGGCAAGTTTTCTGGTGACTCTATCGGGCCATTCATTAAGAAGTCCGGGATCGAAGGCAAGGTGAAGCACAGAAAGCTGATCATCCCGGGCAAGGTCGCCCGAATCAAAGGTGAGCTGGAAGAAGCATTGCCGGGCTGGGAAATCATAGTTGGGCCTAGGGAAGCTAGCGAGATACCTGCCTACCTGCCGGGTCTCGTCAAGAAGTGGAAGAACTGAAGAAAAAACTGGCGGACGTTCTGACTTCAGGTAAGAAGGACAGACGCCATTTAATTGCCCTTCTTCAGCAAGTCCAGCGCAAGTTCGGCTATATTTCAAAGGAGGCGATGCTAGTCATCGCTGACTTTCTGGAGATTCCAGAGAGCACAGTATACGGCATCGCCACTTTTTATAATCAGTTCCGCTTCACTCCTTTAGGCAAGCATCCGGTTAAGGTCTGTATGGGCACCGCCTGTCATTTAGCTGGAGGTATATTAGTCCTTGAGGCTGTGGCCAGAGAGCTTGGCATAAATGTCGGTAGCATAACGGCCGACCACCAGTTCAGTCTGGAAAGGGTGGCTTGTGTTGGCTGCTGCGCACTCGCCCCGGTGGTGGTGGTGGGTGACACTGTCTATCCAAAGATGACACCACCGAAGGTGGAGGAAGTGCTGGTGAACATCAAGTCAATGAATCGGGAGAAACCAGAGAAACAGATGTAGCCGATCTTTTGCGCCAGGTTGCTAAAGCTAAAGCCCTAGGGGGCTATTCTTTGCCAGGGTGTATTGGAGCGTATGTCCAAATAGTGCTTTGGATGTATACTGCGAGTGAAGGCTTGCGATGACATTCGAAGAAATTCGTTACCGGGCAAAGGCGGACTGGGAATCGGCTTACCATGGTGAAGTGCCTAATGTGCTTATTGGTACTGCTACCTGTGGTCGAGCTGCTGGTGCATTATCAGTAGTTGAAGCTTTTCGGAACGAGCTAGAGAGAAGAAATATCAAAGCCCGGGTGACCGAAGTGGGCTGTATCGGGCTTTGCTCTTTTGAACCGCTAGTCACCATAGTCAAGCCAGGTTCCTTTACAGTTTGCTATAAGAGTGTCACACCGCAGGTTGTGCCCACTCTTGTTGAGTGCTACGTCCAGAATGATGACCCCTGTCTCGAACTGGCTTTAGGCACTGTAGAAGCTGATGAGGGAAAAGCCGTCTATATTCCAGAGGTGTCTCGATTTGAGCATGAGTATCGTTTGCTACTGCGGAACTGCGGCTATATTGACCCGGGAAACATAAATCATTACATCGCTAACGGGGGCTATAGCAGCTTGGACATGGCTTTGAAAATGAGGCCGGTCGATATAATTCAGGAGATAAAGAAGTCGGGTTTGAGGGGGCGTGGTGGTGCTGGTTTCCCTACTGGAAGAAAGTGGGAACTGTGTAGGGAAGCTCCAGACCAGCCCAAATATGTAATCTGTAATGCTGATGAGGGAGACCCTGGCGCCTTCATGGACCGGGTAGTTTTAGAGAGCGACCCCCATCAGGTTATCGAAGGAATGATTATCGCCGCTTATGCAGTGGGTGCTCGAGACGGGTTCATCTATATCCGCGCTGAATATCCTCTGGCTATTGAGCGCTTGAAGTTAGCGTTGAGTCAGGCAAAAAATCTGGGGCTATTGGGCGATGATATTTTGGGCACGAGATTCAGCTTTAATATAGAGATAGTCGAGGGGGCTGGTGCTTTCGTTTCTGGTGAGTCCACCGCCCTGATGTATGCCATCGAGGGAAGAAGAAGCATGCCCAGAGCCAGGCCACCTCATTCGGTAAAGGCGGGCTTGTGGGGTAAACCCACCGTTCTCAATAACGTCAAGACCTTTGCTTACGTTCCTTTGATACTGGCCCGTGGAGCTGATTGGTTCTCCAGCATCGGCACCGAGGGCAGCAAAGGTACAGCGGTATTTGCTCTAGCCGGGAAGATGGTCAATACTGGGCTGGCAGAGGTGGCCATGGGCACAACCCTGCATGAGCTTATCTTCGACATAGGTGGTGGTATTCGAGATAAGAAAATGTTCAAGGCAGTTCAGATTGGTGGTCCCTCCGGTGGCTGTCTGCCTGAAGATATGCTGAAGACACCGGTAGATTTCGATTCGTTGCGCAGGGCCGGTGCGATTATGGGCTCAGGCGGCATAATTGCTATGGACGAGGACAATTGCATGGTGGATACTGCCAAGTTTTTTCTCGACTTTATACAGAAGGAGTCATGTGGCAAATGTTCGACCTGTAGAATTGGGACTAGGCAGATGCTGGATATACTGGAAGACATCACCAACGGTAAAGGAAGGATCGAAGATATCGAATTGTTAGTGGAGCTTGGTGAAGATATCAGAGGTAGCTCATTGTGCGGTTTGGGCAGGACTGCCCCAAATCCAGCGTTGACCACTATACGCTACTTTCGCAGTGAATATGAGGCTCACATCATTGAGAAGCGGTGTCCGGCGCTGGTTTGCAAGGGGCTGATTGCTTATTATATCCTCCCTGAGAGGTGTGAGCGTGGCTGTGAACATTGTGTACTGGCCTGCCCTGTGAAAGCAATAAGCACAGATGCTAAAGGTATGAAGGTTGTTGACCAGGCTAAGTGCACCAAATGTGGCAGTTGTGAGCTAGTTTGCCCACCCGAATATAAAGCGGTGATAAAGCTCTCGCCACCGAGTCTGATACCAGCGGCAAAGGCTAGAGACGTGGAATGAACAGATGCTGCACTTTTGTGACTACAACTGCAATAGTCTGCCATCTTTGTTTGCAGAGGTATTCGCTCACAACCTAAAGAACCTTGTCGAGTCCACCAGGTGACCTAACTATTTGCTAGTATCTTCTCCGTCCTTCTCCTCTGCCCGGCCGACTGCCCTTACCACCTCGTTTACTGCCATAGAAACCACGGTTGCCTCTATTATCGGGACGAGGACGGGCCCCGCTGACAGACATTTGTCTTTCATGAAATATTTTTCCGTTAAGGCCGCTGATTGCGGCCTGGCCTTGGGACAAGGTCGGCATTTCAACAAAGGCAAATCCCTTAGATTGTCCGCTGCGCTTATCCTTTACTATGGTTACAGATGCCACTTCACCGAAGGCTGCGAATTGCTCGCGCAATTCCTCTTCTGTTACGTCATAAGATAAGTTGCCCACATAAATATTCATCCTAGCACCTCTGTTAGATTGATATTGGATAGGACATACACAGGCCGGTTATTCCCAGCCCATGTATGTCCTTAAAAAGCAGCGTTACCTGCTTATTCTGACCTTATTGTAGCAATCGCTACAATATACTGGTCTACCTTCGCGTGGCTCAAACGGTAACTCGGTATTTCTACCGCATCGGGCGCATGTTGCCGGGAACATTTGCCGTTGAGACCTGAAGCTATAGCCGCCGTTCCCATAACGCACTGATTTCCTTGCCTGGCGGCATGGTGGGCAGCGCTTCGGCTCGTTGGCATAGCCTCTAGACGCAAAAAGTTCTTGTTCTTCTGCGGTGAAGGAGAAGGTAGTTCCGCATTCGGAACACTGAAGCGATTTGTCCTGGAAACTCACTGGATGACCTCCTTTCATATAATAGTTGGCTTGAGTCGCGGTCATCCAGCACTTGAAGGAATTAAGCAATTTAAACCAAGTTTGTGATAACCCAAACTAAAACCACCATGCGTATTATACATTAAAATGCACTGTTTAGGGAAATGCTGAGTGGCGCTTGGCGAATGGCTACAATCACAATTTCCAGGTATAATAAGTGCACATGCTTATGAATATCCATATCTCTATCGTGTTATAGTGCAGTCTTTCAGGGTCGCTTCAGTGCGGCGAACGTATTGCGCCTGATGGAATCGCCGTTCTGGTTTCTTAGGTGAGGTGTAAAATGTCCAAGACGCTTGTGGTAGCCGGCAAGGGAGGTGTGGGCAAAACAGCCATCTCTTCCCTGCTCATAGACACATTGTCACAGAAAGGGGTAGTGCTGGCTATTGATGCCGACCCAAGCACCAACCTGAATACCGCCTTGGGTCTGCCTCTTGTCGAGACAGTAGGCAAAGTCCGCGAAAATGTCACCGAGGACATACAAAAGGGACGACTTTCGCCCGGGGTTTCCAAGCAGGATGTTCTTGATATGAAGATCAGGGAGGCGCTGGTGGAATCAGATAAGATTGATCTCTTAGCTATGGGTCGTCCTGAAGGCCCTGGGTGTTACTGTGCTGCCAACCACATGTTACGGCTTTCTATTGACAGGTTGGCTAAGAACTACGACTACACGGTCATTGATTCTGAAGCGGGTATGGAGCATATCAGCCGGCGGACAACCAGAGATATTGACTTCTTGATTATTGTATCGGACCCGACTATGCGTGGCATCACTGCAGCGTCGCGGATGAGGGATTTGATTAAAGAGTTGCGCACTAGTGTGGGGCGCATCTGTCTGGTGGTAAACCGGGTTAAAAACGGACTGCCACCAGACATAAGCAAGGCGATAAACAATTTTGGACTTGACCTTATCGCTACCATAGCCGAAGACCCGAACCTTGCCGAGCTGGAGATAAAGGGGAGTCCGATAACTGAGCTACCAGAAGACTCGCCGCTTCGGGTGGGGGCAAAGGAGATAATTTCTAAGCTCGGGCTTTAGGTTGTCTTAGAAGGAGGCCGATTAGATGGGAGCTACAAATAGGAAACTGGTCAGTTTGCGGGAGATAGAAGGCCCGGTCAGCCCGCATCAGCGCCAGCTTGATGGAGCGTTGAGAGAAAAAAAGGAAGCTCTGGCATATGTGGCTGACGTGTCCGGGTTAGCCGATTTTATCGGCGGTAAAGTAGAATCACTGGGTGTGGGTGAAGACTGGGCTATAAGCAAGGAGATCTTTCCCGGCGTTGAAATATTTTTTGTCTATAATCGTGCTGATGACGAATTACCTAGTAGTTTGAAAGTCCTGTTTGGCGGCGATAATATAGGTTTGATGAAGGGTGAGGATTTAGCTGGTGTGGCCATTGTCTGTGTCAGTCACATGCTACGGTTTGTAAGACAGAGCAATCCGGGCAAGGAGCTTCCCGAGGTTTGTTACCGGGTATAAATTCCCCATCTGTTCATCGTGGACATTGATGTAGTCCAGTAGCGCGAAAACTTGCAAGGTCAGGTTTATTGGTTCGACAATGGCAGGTAGTGCAGATCTGAACTTCATTTTCAACCCAAGATCAGTGGCTATAGTGGGAGTTTCGACTAGTCGGCCATATGAAGATATAGCTGAAATTTACGTGAGAGCTTTAATTGAATGTGGCTTTAAGGGTGACATCTACCCTATAAACCCTAAGGGTGGCGAATTGCGTGGTTTAAAAATCTATCCCAGTGTTAGAGACGTGCCAAACGCGCTTGATTATGTTATCTGCTGTATTCCGGCAGCTTCGGTGCCACAATTGATTAGAGATTGTGCAGCTAAGGGTGTGAAAGCAGTCCAATTCTTCACTTCTGGCTTCAGCGAAACAGGTACTATGGAAGGGAGACAGCTAGAGGCGGAGATTTGTGAGCTGGCCCGGCAAAACGGAATAAGGCTCATTGGGCCAAATTGTATGGGAGTGTATTCACCTAAAACCGGGCTGTCTTTCGCCCCCGATTATCCCAAGGAAAGCGGGCCGGTGGCTTTCATTTGCCAAAGCGGTGGCAATGCCATATATTTCACCAGGTATGCAGCTGAACGTGGCATTCGTTTTAGCAAGGTTATTTCTTTTGGCAATGCTGCAGATATTAATGAGAGCGAGTTGCTGGAATATCTAACCGCTGACCCTGAGACCGATGTAATAGCTGCCTATATTGAGGGATTGAAAAACGGAAAACGCTTTAGTTCAGCTTTGAAAATGGCGGCAGCAACAAAGCCAGTGATAATGATGAAAGGCGGTTGTACTGAGGCAGGAGCCAGGGCTGTGGCCTCTCATACCGGCGCTCTGGCAGGGTCAGCCAAAATATGGGATGGGCTTTTGCGGCAGGCAGGTGTCATTCCAGTGGCTAGTTTAGAGGAGCTGGCCGATGTTCTGGTTACCTTTATGTATTGGCGGGTCCCTGAAGGGCGAAGGCTTGTGGCTGTAGATGTCGGTGGTGGAGCTGCGGTTGTGGCCACGGATATCTACGCTTCCGCCGGCTTTATTCTGCCACCACTTCCCCAGGAAATCCGCAATAAACTCAGAAGTTTCCTTAATACTGATGCTGGTACGGGCCTTAGCAACCCTGTTGACCTTGCCGCTCAATATTATACGCCGGCAGTTTATTCTGTGGTGAAGACACTGATAGGTTATGATGGTGTTGATATACTTGTTTTTCATTTACCTTTAGGTATTAACCCACCATTTCCTTCGTTCCCCAAGGAGTTTGCACTGGCCATACTCGATAATGCCATAAGGGCTTACACTGATGGCGCAAAACCGATGGCTGTGGTCATTGACCAGTTTACAACAACTGAAAGCTGGGAGACCGCAATTGTTTGCCAGGAGAAATGTCATCAGGCGCGAGTTCCTGTTTATTTCTCGGTTCGGAGCGCTGCTCGAGCGCTTGCCCGCTTTATACGTTATCATGAGCAAAGGAGATGCCGATAGGACGATGCCACAACAAGATTTAGTTGCTTTGTTTACCCCCCTGAAAATTAAGGGGCTGGAACTCAAAAACCGGATAATTATGGCGCCAATGCAGCTGGGCCTCGGGTTTCGTTCCCAAAGGGCTAGGGCTTTTTATCTCGAGCGTGCTCGGGCAGGTGTTGGTGCCATTATACTGCCTGGTACTGCTGTTGATATTTTGGCGTCAGAAGAGGCCTGGGGAAGTAAAGAGGGACTAACCTCGTTTTTGCAAGGACTGTCATCACTGGTGGCAGATATTCATGATGCTGGTGCCAGAGTAGGCATCCAGTTATGGCACGGCTTTCACTTTCCTGCAGGGCTCAACGGTACCCAGGGTGAGCTAACTGCACCTTCTCCTGTGGGAGGAGCGAGGGAGCTCACAGTGGTTGAAATCGGAAGCATAATTGGGAAGTTCGCTGCTGCCGCCACTAGGGCAAAGGAAGTCGGTTTGGACTTTGTGGACATTCACGGTGCTCATGGTTATTTGCTGCACAGTTTTTTCTCGCCTTTAGACAATCAACGGAACGACAAATATGGTAGCAGTGACAGGAAAAGGATGACCTTTGCTCTGGAATGCGTTAAGGCTATCAGGCAGGCTGTTGGTGAAGGTTACCCGCTCTTTTGGAGATTGTCTGCTGAAGAAGGGGTTGTTGGTGGCATAACACTGGCCCAGAGCATAAAACTGGCTTCGGCCCTGAAAAAAGCTGGTGTTGACGTGATTGATGTTTCTTATGGTCGTTTTTGGAGGCAGATTATGCCCTCTAAGAAGTGGCCTATGGGGACATATGTTGCTCAAGCCGAGGCAATAAAGAAGGCAGTGAATATACCGGTGATAGCTGTAGGGCGAATTAATTCACCACAGCTAGCCGAAGTTATTATTTTCCAAGGTAGGGCGGATTTGGTAGCTTTAGGGCGCCAACTGATCACCGACCCTGAATGGGCGAAGAAGGCGCAGGAAGGCAGATATGATGAGATAGTCTACTGTACTTCTTGCAATAAGAATTGTGTCAGATTCATACCAGGTGTAGGAAAGTCTGTGCCCTCGCCAGACTTACCGCTGTGTCGTATCAATGAACGGGCTGGCAAAGAGTGGCTCAGGTAAGTCTAACAGAAAAAATATGACTAGCCTGTTCTGCCGAATTCCTTCTCCAGCTGATGCGAGCTGAGGTGAATCATAGTAGGCCTTCCGTGCGGGCATGTTTGGGGCTGAGTGGTCAGTTCCAGTTGCCGTATCAGCTCTCTCATTTCATCGGCAGTTAATGACTGTCCGGCTTTGATTGCGCCATGGCAGGCCAGGGAACGAGCTATATTTTTTTCTCGATAGTGTGGCTCTTCGTCGGTGATAAGAGAGTCAAGTACTGCCCTGACCGTCTCAGCTAAATCTGTATCCTTCATCAGTCTTGGCACTGCCCTCAACAGATAGTTTCTCATCCCGAATGGCTCCAAAATGAAGCCAAATTGACTAAGAAACTCACCCCGTGTTTTCAAAATCTCCTCGTGTCTGGGGCTTAATTCAATGTTCACCGGCTCAAGCAGGCCTTGAATTTCCATCTGCTGCTGGGAGCGCTGGACGAGGATTTTTTCAAACAATATACGCTCATGCGCCGCGTGCTGGTCAATGAGGTAAAGCCCTTCAGGCCCCTCAGCCATAATATAACTGCTGGCCAATTGACCTATCACTCTGAGGATGGGCAGGGGTCCCGATTTGTCTGCTTGCGTTGCCCACAGACTTACCGCCATTTCCAGTGAAGTGCTGGCTGTTTTGACTTTCGGCAGGGGCGCCCTGGCCAAAGCGTTGGCTATCGACTTTTGTACCAGTGCATAGACGGTCTGGCTGTTGCGGAACTTAACCTCTGTCTTTGCTGGGTGAACATTAACATCGATATCCTGTGGTGCCAGAAAGACATTCAAGACCACAATGGGGTACCTTCCAGTTGTGAGTGTATCCCGGTAAGCATCTTCAACAGCTCGGGCTAGCAGGCCGCTTCTTACCCAGCGGCGGTTGACGAAGAAACTGAGGTAGCTACGGCTGGAACGAGCCAGAGAACCTGAGCTTATCAGACCGGCTACACTGGGAACCTGCTCGGTTTTTTCTAGCTCCAGCATCTGTTGTGCCACTTCCACGCCGTACACTTCGGCAATCACGTCTCTGAGGTTGCCGTTGCCAGGGGTGCTCAGATTTAACCTTCCATCGATGACCAGGTTGAATTTAACCTCGGGAAAAGCCAGTGCGTACTGGCTCAAGAGGTTAGCAATGTGACCGTTTTCAGTGGTTGCCGACTTCAGAAATTTCAGCCGTGCCGGGAAATTGCGGAAAAGGTGACGCACAGTAATGGTGGTGCCCCGAGTTCGGCTGCGTTTTTCTCGTTTCATCACATTCCCGTTTTTGAAGTAGAGATAGATACCGACGGTGTCACCTTCGCTTTTAGTAAGGATTTCAACATCGGCAACCGCAGCTATGCTGGGTAAAGCCTCACCGCGGAAACCGAGCGTTGAAATGTTTTCCAGGTCGGTTAGCGTACCAATCTTACTGGTGGCGTAGCGGTGAAAGGCTAGCTCTACCTGGTCTGCTGGTATGCCGCTACCGTTATCGATTACGCGTATAAGGCTTATGCCACCGCCCTGTGACTCGACGTTTATCTGAGTGGCTCCAGCATCCAGCGCATTCTCCACCAGTTCTTTCACCACCGAAGCTGGCCTCTCCACCACCTCCCCGGCAGCAATCCTGGATATGATTTCCGGAGCTAGGACCCCGATGGGCATGTGTGTTTTGTGAATAGATGTCAATTGTCTTTATTAGCTAGAATGTCAATTACTTTCAATTTTTTCCAGCGGTGCTAGGCTGAGGAGCAGTCTCTTGATGCCTACTGCTTCGAAGGCGACGGTTATCTCCTGGTCGTCTTTGTTTGCCGAGCAGTTTATGACTACACCGTCGCCAAATACCCTGTGACGCACATGGTCACCTATTTCCAGTCTCAAGGTACTCACTGATCTCGGTGCTGGTTTGGAGTAAATGGCTGCGATTGGGGTGAACTGCTCCTCCTTTTCCTCCTTCCATAAGGCTCTGTAAGTTATGAGGTGAGGTGGAATGTCTTCTAGGAAGCGGGAGCGTTTAGTCCTGGCACTCAGGCCGAACAGGCTGCGTTGCTCAGTGTGTAGCAGATAGACTCGCTTTTGTGCCCGGGTCACGCCTACGTAGCACAGCCGTCGTTCCTCTTCCAGTTCCTCAGGGTCGTTCAGCGACCTCCGGTGTGGCAGCAGGCCTTCCTCCATGCCCACGATAAAGACCACAGGGAACTCGAGTCCTTTAGCCTGATGTAAGGTGATTAAGGTGGTGGCGTCGGCTTTTTCATCAAATTCGTCCACATCAGATATCAGACTAACTTTCTCCAAAAAGGTGGCCAGTGCCTCTTCAGAGTTAAGCGCGTCGTAATCGCTGGCCACGGTGTATAACTCCTGAATATTCTCCCAGCGCTCCTCGCCATTTTCCTCGTTGAGAATGTACTCTTTGTAGCCTGTCTGCTGCACCACTTCATCCAATAATTCTGTAAGTCTAAGTTGTCGGCTTTTTGTCATAAGGTCATCAATCAAATTCAAAAAGCTGACTAAAGCATGGTTGGCTCGCGGTGTCAAAGTCGGTCCCTTCTTCTCCGCTACCAGCTTCAATGCTTCATATAGAGGCATCTCCTGATTTCTTGCCCAGGCAGATAGTTCGGCAACTGTTCGCTGGCCGATACCTCTCACGGGGACGTTTATTATACGGGTCAAGCTGATATTGTCAGCAGGATTATGGATTAACCTGAGATAAGCAATTATATCCTTTACCTCTCGCCTCTGGTAGAAGCGAGTGCCGCCAACGAGCCTGTAAGGCATGCCGTAGCGAATAAAGGCCTCTTCCAGGGCCCTTGATTGGGCATTTACCCGATACATAACGGCGCAACCTCGCGGCGATACCAGTTTTTGGCTAATTAACCCCTCTATCTCACTGATGACGAACTGAGCCTCCTGATCTTCATTGTAGACCTCAACAACGGTTACAGGGATACCGACCTCGTTTTCTGTCCACAGTCGTTTAGGTTTACGTTGCGAATTGGCTGAAATGATGCTGGAAGCTACGTCCAGTATTATCTGGGTGGAGCGGTAGTTCTGCTCCAGCAAAACCACTTTAGCGTCCGGGTAGTCCTTCTCAAAGCTGAGTATGTTGCGCAAATCAGCAAATCTCCATGAGTATATGGACTGGTCAGGGTCGCCAACAACGCAGATATTGCGGTATTTACCAGCCAGCTGCTTTATCAATTTATATTGAGTGACATTGGTGTCCTGAAACTCATCAACCAGTATATGCAGGTAGCGTGACTGATATTTAGAGAGTACGTTCGGGCGGTCATCGAAAAGCTGGACAGTCTTCATCAACAGGTCATCGAAGTCAACCCCCTGACTCTGGGTGAGGGAATACTGGTATCGCTCATAGACCCGTTGGACTATTTCGTCGAAATAGCTGCGTGTTTGCCGGGCGTAGTCTGCCGGGGTGAGTAATCGGCTCTTGGCAAACTTGATAGCTGATTGAATTGCCCTGGGGGTATATTGCTTAGGGTCAAGGTTGAGCTCTTGAAGGCTCTGCTTTATTAGGCTCAGTTGGTCTTCTTCATCATAGATAACAAATCTGGGCTCAAGCCCTATGGCTCTGCCCTCTTGGCGTAGGATGCGGGCGCAGATGGCATGGAAGGTGCCCAGGGTTAATGTCTCGGCTGTCTGCCCCAGCAATTTCTCCAGCCTCTCAGCCATCTCCCGGGCAGCCTTGTTGGTAAATGTAACTGCCATTATACGGTGGGAGCTTATTCCGCAAACCTTTATCAGGTAGGCAACACGGTGGGTGATAACACGTGTTTTGCCGCTGCCCGGGCCTGCGACTATGAGCAATGGCCCGGCTATGGTCTCCACTGCCTGTCTCTGGGCTGAATTGAGGCTGTCTAAAACATCCATCGCCTGACTACTTTGTTGATGTGGACTGCCACTTAAATTCTACCTGTTCTGGCTTGACACCTGTGAAGCTTATGCCATTTGGGCCACTGACGATGGTGGTGCCTGAGGGGCTTAACTTTATAATGGTTTCCGGACCGGATGTGCTTATATTTATCCTGCCAGCGTTGATATTAAGTAGTATGTCTACCTTTTGTGTTGGCAGCCCGGTGACCGGCTTGCCCTCGACTGTTACTGAACCGATAGTGACACCTTCCAGGTAGACATCGGCGCAGCCTGCACTATCACAACTTAAGTTTATTATCGCCAGTGAGGCAAAAAGTAGAACCAGTATGACAATCCTGACTGCTGAAATGACTTTCATTTTCTATATATCCTCCTTGAGCGATAGTAGTTATGCGATATGCGGGGGTTTAATTTCAGGTGCGGATGTCATCGGGTCTTGCCTAATTATAGCATCGGGTAAGCAGGGCTTCAAAAGTCAGTGATTTATCGTTGCCTGAAGCCCGATAGATGGCATACAGTATGGTGGTTCTTGGTTCACTCTGACTCATGTAATACCCTTGAAGCCACTTTGCCTACTTCGGTTAGTTTTCCATATAATGTGGGGAAATCTGGCCCGAAGAGTGAAAATAATGAAGGTAGTATCAATCGTAGGCATGGCTGGTTCAGGTAAGTCAGAGGTGGCTAAAGTGTTTGAGAGTAATGGTTTCAAAAAGATAAGGTTCGGCGATATCACTGATGAGGAAATCAGGAAGAGAGGGCTGGAGCTTAATGAAGAAAATGAACGCTACATCAGACAGCAACTGAGAAAAGAGCACGGTATGGCAGCCTACGCTAAGCTGAACCTGCCAAATATAGATGCCCTGCTGAAATCGTCGGATGTGGTTATCGATGGGCTTTACTCGTGGGAGGAGTATACGTTGCTTAAAAACCGCTACGGGGATCGCTTTTATGTGGTGGCGGTCTGGGCATCGCCCAGAACGAGGTATCAGAGGCTTATGAATAGGCCTGTTCGGCCTCTGACAATGCAAGAGGCTGCCAGTAGGGATATTGCCGAGCTGGAGAACACAAACAAAGGTGGGCCTATTGCTATGGCTGACTTCACCATCATAAACGAGTCCTCTCTGGAGGATTTGAGGCTAGAAGCTGCAAAGGTGCTCTTTGTGTTGAAATGAAGGGTATAACCAGGCCGGATATCGATGAATATTTCCTGAAGATAGCCTCTGTGGTTGCAGAGCGTTCGACCTGCCGGCGGCATCATGTCGGTGCTGTGGCGGTGAAGGACAAGCATATACTGGCCACTGGCTACAACGGTGCTGCTGCAGGGCTTAAGGACTGCCTTGAGCTTGGCTGTCTCAGGGACGAGTTGAACATACCCTCAGGGACGAGGCACGAAATATGCCGGGGCATTCATGCAGAGCAGAATGTAATTATACAGGCATCTCTTCATGGGGTTAGCCTAGAGGGTGCCACGGTCTATGTCACCCATACGCCGTGCATACTCTGTGCCAAAATGCTGGTAAATGCCAAAATAAAGCGATTTGTTACCTTCGGCAAATATGCTGATGATGCCTTCATTAAGCTGTTCAAGGAGGCCGGGATAGAATTTCAGGTTCGGGAGCGGCCAACCTCTGCGATAAATTACCTGGATTGAAGCTGCTTGTGCTGAAAAGGGTGACAGCGTCGCGAAGAAGTTTTTAATATCCGGCGGGTGGAAACCGTTCTTTGCTTTTTTCTCGCTTTCGCAGAACGCCTCCCGCTCTACAGCGAGTTGCAAAACGATTCCACCGATAGGCGAACATAGGATGGAAGAACACGGTAGGTTAGAGGTTCTTGAAGCCTGTCGGCATCAACACTGAAAAGTGGCTTGAAGAATAACCTATAACGGTGAGGAAGATGGATTTGTCACACGGGATTTGGCATCATCCGGGAGGCAAACCACTCATTTCATTGTCAATTCAAAACCAAGTTAGAATTTTTAAGGCAGTTACGGATGCAGATAACCAGAGGCGTGCGGGCGAATAGAACTCGTCCACCAGAGAGGTCTTCTTTAGCATTACCACCTCTAACGCACCTCAAGGCATTGAGATAGATTGAGACATTTAACAGCGTTATCAACGAGCTACAGCGTAAGTATCCCCATCCAATCGACAGAGCGATATTTCTGCTTTAGGAGAGTACTTCCAATAGTCTGCCATTCAGGTAGCCCAGAGCACCCATGCATTTTGTAGCTATACTGCCGCTCAGCAGGTCACTACATCATTTGCTCTTGTTGGTCCTAGAATATTTATGTGCAGTCCTGTGTCGTGAAGATGCAGGAGCAACATCGCTCAGGTAAGCTTTTTCGACAGTCATCATCATTTTACTCCAGTGATGATAAGAGGGCCTGCATACGCAGGCCCTACTGTCGCTGACAGATGTGTTCGTGGTTCAGAAGTCCCCCATCCAGGGATACCTGATTTTTTCTTGTGTCCTACCGTTGGTATGCCTCGTGTGCGGTAACTGGTAATGGCCTCAGCTATGTAGTTCCGTGCCAGCGTAACTGATTTTAAACCTTATAAATGCTGAAGTATATGATGGCTTATACTGTTGTCAGCCCGGAGTACAGGCATCAGAGGGTTCGAGGTATCGGTTAATGAAGAGTATGGTCTTGGCTATTTCCGCTATTTCCTTAAGTGGTATTCCGGTTGCTTGGGATGCTTCTTCGGCGTGGCGAGGGGCTTTTTGTCCAGAAATTTAAACTGGCCCCTGTTTTTGATATGGAATGCTTTCAAATTCCTTGTCTTTCTTTAGTATGTAATCTCTGACGATTTTGAGGGCTACCTCGACAATTTCCGGCTCGATGTATTTTGTGAGGTCATTAGGGGTATGGTACACAATGCCTTCACCAAACCTGCTGATGTCAAAGCTGAGCCCGGCCATATTGGTAGCCTCGACACCTATTTTGCCAAAGGCGGCTGCATCTGTGCTTCCAGCACCGAAGGGTAAAGCGGTGATTTTAGCTGGGTAGCCCAAAGAATTTGCGATATCTACACAATCCTGCGCCATTCGAAGTGATAGCTTTACGGTGCCATTAAGGTCGCTGATTAGAAAGTTAAGGTCTTTGACTTTGTAGAGCGTATCGATATTTAAGACGTAAGTCTTGGTGCGGAGTAGTTCTTCGCGGTGTTTTTTACAGAATGCCTGTGCACCACGTATGCCTGCCTCCTCGGCATCGAAGGAGGCTACTATCAACCGGGTACATCGCAGCGGGTTTTTACCCGCCTTTTTGGCATCGTGGAACAGCTTTGCTGTCTCATTGGCAATTGCTACAGCAATCATGTTATCGCCAGCGCCTGGTGATACCTGTCCTGTGGTGAAGAATGCCAGCGGAAGCAGGAAGACCCCGCCGACAAACAATACCACGGGTACCCAGGGATTTACCCAATCAGGGATGGGGATATCAGACAGGGTCAGGATGGTCTCCACCAGGGCGGTCAGGAATCCAAGCAACAAAAATAATATCCCTGTATTAATAAGCTTGGCATAATATCGGGGACAGCGGGCGATGAGCTGAAAGACATATGCAGCATCATGATGGGAACCGACTATTACCTGTTGCTTCACTTCACCGGTGGGTTCGATGGAACCGAAGACATTGTATCCGGTGGCTTTGGGAAATAGCGGGTCAAGCAGATGCCAGTAGCGTGCGAACTGTGCGTAAAACACGAAAACTCCCAGTGCATAACCGACAAATGCTGGCACAGGGAGCCTCAGGAGCAACATAATGGTGCAGATAAAATAAAGCACCACCAGCCCGGGGATATACTTCAGGAAACTCTTGGGATGGATGGTGAAGGCTTCTATCTTTACAGAACCGGGGTCACAATTCTTGGTGAATTCCTCTTTTATCCGGTGCGCCGCGTCTCGGCAGGCCTCTGTGCCTGCCAGGCGGTCAGGATAATTTCCTACGATTTCATCAGTGAAACCGTAGACTCTTTCTACATGTTTTCGGGTTATCTCTAATCCAGAACTAATCATGTAAAAGTCTTCCGCAATGTTAAAGTTCTCGCTGACCAGTTGTCAATGCCCGCAAATCGCTTTATCTCTTAGTAACTCAAGGCCCAGGCGTTGCAATTACGTAAACTGATGGCAAGGAGGCGTGTGAAATGGCTGACTACCCGTGGCATAAGAGCTATGACTCCGGTGTCCCGCATACGCTTGAACCATATCCGCAGAATAATGCCATAGACTTATTAGGTAATGTGGTGAAATTGCACCCGACTAGGCCATGCTTATTTATCAACCTGGCGACCGTCCAGGGAAACTGTGAGTGATTTGAGCGATAAGATGGCGGCGGCACTCGTTGCCAACGGTGTCAAAAAGGTCACCGTGTGGTTGTTCTGACATCAACATCCCTCAGATTTTCATTACGTACTACGCTATCTGGAAGGCTGGTGGCATAATAGTGCCATTGGATCCTCTTTATACTCCGCCTGAACTGGAAAATGCCCTCAATGAAGAGGGTGCTGAATAGCTTTCGTATTGAATTTCTGGTATCCAGTGTTGCACGGACTTAAACCTAATACCGGACTGCGCTTGCTCATCGTAACCAAGCGTGATGAATATACACTGAGGAAAGACCCGAATACCCCGCATGCGATGGAGTTTAAAGATAGTGACCTGTGGTTTAGTGACCTGTTGAAGAAGCATGCCAGACCAGCCCGCACCAAGGTGAAAGTGAGACCTTAAGACTTAGCTTCTATCATCATGTTAGGTGGTGGAACCACAGGTGTGCCCAAGGAGATAAAACCGGGCGAAGTCGGTGAGGTCTTAATAAAAGCATTTTAGATAATGGTTGGTTACTATAATTGTCCGCAGTAGACTCCTGAGGGCATCCGTGATGGCTGGCTCTATACTGGTGACATCGGTTACCTGGATTAGGATGGTTATCTTTTTTCGACGGCTCGCAAAAAGGATGTGATAAAGCCTGACGGCTTCGAGGTGTGGCCGAGGGAAGTTTAGGAGGTGCTGGCAACCCATCCGGGGGTAACCGAAATGTGCCTGGCCGGCACATTTGACCCGCGGCAGGCGGAGGCAGCAAAGGTCTGGATTGTCTTTAAGGAAGGTTGCACAGGCTACGTCAGAAGAGTCGCAAAATTATTGCCGGGAGAAGCTAGAAGCTTATAAAGTGCCCCGATTTTTGGGTTCTGCACCGAGCTTTCCAAGAGGATGGTGGGAAAAGTATTGCGCCGTGCGCTACAAGTAGAAGAGAAAGCCAAGCAAGCGAGAGAAGCCAGATAGCCAAGAGAGGCCTATAGGTTTAATTAAATTATGATTGGTAGCCGCCTTTGTGTCATCAAGAGCCTGCTCTAAGTGACCAAAATTGGGCCAAATTGGTTTTATAAAGCTTGTGCTATAACTATGATTTTGATATATTGTAACAGCCGTGTTTCCGGGCCAGCAAAGTAAGTTAAGTGGTATTTAAGTTTATGTTCCGCAAAATTATGATTGCCAATCGGGGCGAAATAGCCGTACGGGTAATACGGACCTGTAAAGAAATGGGGATACATACAGTAGCGGTATATTCTGATGTTGATCGGAATGCCCTGCATGTTCAGCTTGCAGACGAGGCCTATCACATAGGACCGCCGGAAGCATTGCACAGCTATCTAAACGTAGACAGGATACTTGAAGCTGCCATCCGAAGTAAAGTTGATGCTATCCATCCTGGTTACGGGTTTTTGGCTGAAAATCCCCATTTCGCTGAAATGTGTGAAAGGCATGGGATTGTCTTTATCGGGCCACCAAGCCAGTGCATGTATAAGGTCAAACCAAAAGATAGAGCACGGCAGTTGATGAAGATGCTCAATATACCTGTTGTACCGGGAACTGATGAGGCTATGACTGTATCGAGCGGGGGGCAACTGGCTCGCGTTGAGGAAGTCGCGGAAAGTGTTGGCTATCCTGTCATCGTCAAGCCGGCTGGTGGTGGGGGTGGCATTGGTATGGCGGTAGCTAAAGATAAACAGGAGTTGAGGAATGTGGTTCGCTATGTGGAAGACATGGGTAAGAAAGCATTCGGGGTTCCCTCATTTTATATAGAGAAGTTTCTTACCGGGGTAAAGCACGTAGAGATCCAGGTGCTGGCAGACAGGTATGGAAATGTCATTCATCTAGGAGAGAGGGACTGTTCTGTTCAGCGCAGGTATCAAAAGTTGATAGAAGAGGCTCCCTGCCAAATTCTGTCACCGCATTTGAGGATGAAAATGTGTGTGGCTGCGCTCGATGTAGCTGTTGCTTTACAATATGTCAATGCGTTGACCGTGGAGTTCCTTTATATCCCGGCTACTCAGGAATTCTATTTCAATGAGGTCAACTCTAGGTTGCAGGTGGAGCATTGTGTGACTGAGCTTGCCGCAAATGTTGATATTGTCAAGGAACAAATCAGGATTGCTGCCGGGGAGCAGTTGAGTTATAGTCAGGACGAGGTGGGACTTAATGCTCACGCTATACAGTGCCGGATTGTCGCCGAGGATCCCTCCCGTGACTTCTTCCCCTCGCCCGGAGTTATTGCTAGGCTTCGCTTTCCCCATGGTTTGGGGGTCAGAGTCGATGAGGGAATCTATGAAGGGTACGAAGTTCCCTTTTACTATGATTCCTTGCTTTTCAAACTATTGGTGCGTGGGAAGACTAGGGATGAAGCCATATCGCGTATGAAGAGAGCTCTCGCTGAAACGAAGATCGAAGGGATTCAGACAAATGTTCCATTTTTCCAAGTGGTGCTGGAGGACGAAGTATTCAAATCGGGACAGTATACTGTTGATTTTGTTAACACTCGGAATATAGTTCAGAAGGTTTGCGAAAGAACAAAACTTTTTGCCAAATTAGAGGACAAGGCCTGAATCGTTAATCGTAGTCCTACAGGGCAGTGACGAAGTTCCTTAATGTGCCTATATTTTCAATTTTGATTTCGACAACATCTCCCGGATTCATGGGGCCAATGCCTGATGGCGTACCTGTAGCGATGACATCCCCTGGCAGCAGCGTCATTATGTGCGATATAAAGCTGATGAGCTTTGGTATATCGAAGATGAGGTCACCGGTGTTAGCCGACTGGCGCAGCTCGCCATTGAGGTAAGTTTCAAGTTTTAGGTTGCGAGGGTCAACCTCTGTCTCTATCCACGGCCCTATGGGGGCAAACGTATCGTATCCTTTAGCCCTCGTCCACTGGCCATCTTCAGCCTGGTTATGTCTTTCGGTAACATCATTGACGCAGGTATAGCCAAGTATATAGTCTTTTGTCTCGTCTTCCCGCAAATTCCTGGCTTTCCGGCCAATGACTATGCCAAGTTCACCTTCATAGTCGACACGTTTCCACCCACGCGGTAATACTATTTTGTCATCAGGTCCTATAACGGCAGTGGATGGCTTGAGGAATATAAGTGGAGTGGCAGGTATAGGTAGTTTAAGCTCTTCAATATGACTGCGGTAGTTGAGGCCGAGGCAGACTATCTTGGAGGGCGAACAAGGTGCAAGCAACCGCACCTCATCAAGTTTGTGGGTGCTTTCATCGAAAATAAACTGGGTGGCACTCCGTTTGAGCCTGGAAAATGGGCTGCCCTTAAGGCCACATATTATGTTCTTATCGAGCAGACCGTATCTGGCCCTACCCAAAGCGGTAAAGCGGACTATACGCAATTCTGGCTCACCCCATTCCTCTGCGGCAAGCGGGGCGCTTTTTTATAGATTGTTGCTGTGGTTGGTTGAAAAGGTCTACAACTTGGCAGCATCGAGAATGGTCGGCACCTTTGATTCCAGGCCAATAGCCATAATATGTACGCCCTGGCACATGTCCTTCATCTCGTTAATCAGACGAGCCGCTATCTCGATACCCTTTTGTAGCTTGTTTTCTGCTGCCTCCATCTCGCTAATAAGCGCTTCGGGGACATGAATGCCGGCAACGTTTTTGTTCATAAACCGTGCCATGGCTGCTGACCTTAGCAGCACTATACCTACCAAGACGGGTACATTGAATTTTCTGGCTTCCTTCATGAAGGCTTCGAACTTCTTTGGCTCATAGATTGCCTGGGTCTGAAAGAACTGAGCGCCCGCCTTGACCTTTTTCTCCATCTTGATTAATTGTGGTTCTATGGGGTCAGCACCGGGGGTGACACATGCACCAAGAAAGAATTTGGGCGAGCCTTTTAGCTCCTTGCCGGCCAGGTCTTTGCCCTGTTCCAGTTGTCTTGCAGTGTAAAGTAGGGAAACTGAGTCCAGGTCAAAGACTGGTTTAGCCTCCGGGTGGTCTCCCAGTGTAACATAGTCTCCAGTGAGGCAAAGGACGTTCTCGATGCCCAAGACGTAGGCACTGAGCAAGTCAGACTGGAGGGCAATACGGTTTCGGTCACGACAAGTCATTTGGAACACTGGTTCGATGCCTTTTTGTATAAGCAAGTGACAAGCAGCCAATGACCCCAGTCTCATAACCGCGCTTTGCTGGTCGGTACAATTAACCGCATGGACTTTACCCTTTAAAAGCTCAGCATTTTCCAGAAATTCATGTATATCCACACCCTTAGCCGGGCCAACCTCTGCGGTGATTGCAAATTTGCCTGATTGGAGAACTTCCTTCAGTTTGGACATTGAAGTAATTTCCTCCTGATTCATGAAACTTCCGCGGTTCTTTCCTGATATATGTACTTTCTTGGTCTGGTCATCATCAGGAAGTTCTTAGGGCCGCGATGTTTGAGCATTTCGTCCAGCCTGCCAGCACTTTTCAGCTTTTGATAGATGAGTGCCCAGGCACAGTCTTTTTTCGAATCAACCTCACATTTTCCTTCCTTGCTACCTCCACATGGACCGTTGATTAAACCCTTGGGACAGCTAGTAATGGGACATATGCCTCCCGTCCAGGCAAGAACGCATTCACCGCATTGAATACAAGCTTCGGAAAAGCTGTCCGGGCTATCTTCCAGCCCTATGAAAAGTGTATCCAGTGCTGGGATGACTATTTTATCATTGTGTCTAGCTACCATTTGGACGCCAAAGGCGCAAGTCATAATCAACAGTGCTTCTGCCTTACCAATAGCTTCTGCTTCTTCAGCTAAAGCTTCCTTGGTCAGACTGTCGCAGGCTGTAGGAATGACCATCCATCCGGTGACTATCTTGCCCATTTCTTCTAGTTTCTGCTTCATCTTAAGGACCTCAGCCTTACCACCTGTATGGCACACGGTAGGGCAGGTGCCACATCCTATAATGTAGACCCTTTTCTTACCATCCAGGCTTTGTATTATTTCGTCTATAGCCTTTTGTTTAGTAATAGTAAACATATTGTCATGCCCTCGAACTATTTTTAATTTTTGCCTTATATTCGTCGCCAAAATATTGTAGACTATCGACCACAGAATTTGGTGCTGCCTGTCCCAGACCGCATAAAGACGCTAGCATCATAGTATCGGACAGTTCACGTAATATTGCTAAATCTTTATCATCACCATGCCCCTGGGCAATGCGCTCTAAGATACTACACAAAAGAAGGGTACCTTCTCGGCATGGGACGCACTTCCCACAGGACTCTTCAGCAAAAAATTCCATATTTTTCCATACCACCTCTACTATATCTCTATCGCTGTTGAACACTAGCACGGCACCAGCCCCCAGACATCCTTCAAAAGCGAGCGGTGTATCAAGTTTTTCGGCAGGATACAGTCTTCCTGAGGCTCCCCCTATCTGGACTGCTTTAACATTCCTAGCCTGGGCCAGGCCCTCCACCAGCTCCCTAACAGGACTGCCCATTGTTAGTTCATATATACCTGGCTTCTCCACATCGCCTGATACTGAAAAGACTTTAGTGCCTTTGCTCTGTTGTGTGCCTATCTGGCTGAACCAATTTGCGCCATTGAGTATGATGTGTGGGATATTTGCTAAAGTTTCTACATTATTTATGATTGTTGGTTTTTGCCACAAGCCTCGCTCAGGTGGGAACGGAGGTCTGTAACGCACCTCACCTCGTTTCCCCTCTATTGATTCCATTAGTGCCGACTCTTCACCGCATACATAGGCGCCTGCCCCTTCCCGAACCTCGATATCGAAATCAAATGTGGTACCATTTTTCCAGTTCAAAAACCCACGTTGCTTAGCTTGTGAAATAGCGTTTTCCAGCAAATCTCGGAAGCAATGATATTCAGCACGCAGATAAATGTAGCCCTTTTTTGCTCCTATGGCATAGCCAGCTATGGCCATGCCCTCGACAATCTGAAAGGGGTCCCCCTGGATTATGTAGCTATCCTTGAAGGTGCCGACCTCGCCTTCATCAGCGTTGCAGATGACAAATCTCTCCGGCTGTGGCGACTTGCTTGCTAGTTCCCACTTGAGGCCGGTAGGAAACCCTGCACCTCCCCTTCCCCGTAAGCCTGAGTTCCTCACCTCCTGCACTACCTGCTGTGGGCTCATTTGAGTACAGGCCTTTTCCAGGGCCTTAAAGCCATCTCTAGCCAGATAAGTATCTATGTCTCTTGGGTTGATGTATCCGCAGTTCTTCAGAACGATTTGTTTTTCAGGCATACTAGTTTTCTCCTGGAAATATCCCTGTCAGAACTATTTATTGTAACTGCTCAATATTGCCCTGACCTTTTCCGCATTGAGGCTATTGTAGACTTTGTCATTTATCATCATAGCCGGAGCATGGTCACAATTGCCTATGCAGTTAACTAATTGCAGAGTAAATTGCCTGTCACGTGTCGTCTCGCCTGGCCTGATACCAAGTTGTTCCTCTATCACTTTAATGACTGACTGATAGTTCCTTAGCCAGCAAGTTGTACTTTTGCAGACCCTTATCACATTCAGTCCGATAGGCTGAGCGCTTAGAAAGGAATAGAAAGTCACCACTCCGTATATTTCACCAATCGATACGCCCCAGAGCGAAGCAATGTCTTTTATTATTTGTGGAGATAGATATCCGTGCCTTTCCTGTACTTCCTTTATGAAAGAGAGCAAATCATTGTGACTCTTATAGTGGGCACAAGCTTCTTTGAGAGCCTGGTTCATCATCAAGCCTCGCTTTCTTGTTTTTTGACGTCATCAACGATTAACCTTTAATGATGAGTGGCTTTTCTGGCGTTGTCTTGAACCGTTTTTCTCTCCGGGTAAGCGCACCTACAGGACAAAATGATACACAAACATCGCATTCCCGGCACACTTCTTTATTTAGTGGTTCATCAACATCGACTATGATTTTAGACCAGTGACCTCTGTAGCCAACTGCATAAATGTTTTCCTTTTTTATTTCCCGGCAAGCTTTCACACAACGGAAACAGAGGACACATTTTGAAAGGTCACGGATTACATAGGGGTTTTCGTCTTCTACCTGGTAAAAGCGTTTCCTGCTTCTGAAACGTGGTATACCTATATCAAGGTCAGCAGCTAACACTCTCAACTCACAAATGCTAGCTTTGTCACAGACTAGACAGAAATCGGGATGGGTAGATAGTAGCAGTTCCACAATCATCTTGCGAGCACTAATGACTTTTGGAGAGTGTGTTTTTATCACCATGTTTGGAGCAACCGGGGTATGACAGGAAGCCACTAAAGTGCGCGAGCCTTCTACCTCGACCACACAAAGGCGACAAGCTCCCGTATACGTTAATTCACGGTGATAGCAAAGTGTGGGTATAGTAATTCCATTTTCCTTGGCTAGTTCTAGAATGGTCATACCCGGTTTGGCTTCTACTTGTTTGTCATTTAGAGTCAAAGTAATACTATTAACCATCTTCAGCCTTCTTCAAGGTTTTTTGGGCCGGCGTTCATTTTAAGCTGTAATGGCTAATATGTCAACACCGCGGGTAGACAGAGTGTTGACCGAATCATCCATGGGGTTATCAATCATCGCAATCTTGGAACGAGAAGCTTTTAATTGAATTTACACAACGAACTTGACGTTACCGAAGCGCTTTCCAATTGTTTTGTCGTCCTCACCTTGTCTTGGTGAGACATAAGAAGTGTAAATGTTGAAAGATGGAAAAGTGGCTGGGTGGCTGAACGTGTATGGCTTGTTTTGACACTGGAACATAAAGTTGGTAAGCTTGGTTTAAGTTCCTGAGGAGGTTGAAATTGCCTGAGGAAAAGAGCAAAGTGGATATGGAGAAGATTGTCTCGTTGTGCAAGCGACGAGGCTTTATCTTTCCCAGCAGTGAAATCTATGGAGGACTGAGTAGTTGTTGGGATTACGGCCCGCTGGGTGTGGAACTGAAGCGGAATATTAAAAATGCTTGGTGGCGAGCGGTGGTGCAGGAAAGGGATGACATGGTTGGTCTGGATGCTGGCATAATGATGCATCCCCTGATCTGGGTAGCCAGCGGCCATGTGGAAGGCTTTTCTGACCCACTGGTAGAGTGCAAGGTCTGTCATCTGCGGTGGCGGGCTACCGATTTGACTGATACTAGCTGCCCCGATTGCAGCGGAGAACTTACTGAGCCAAGGTTGTTCAATTTAATGTTCAAGACTTTTATGGGACCCGTGGAAGATGAGGCAGCTGTCGTCTATCTGCGGCCCGAGACAGCACAGGGCATTTTTGTCAATTTCGATAATGTGCTGGCCAGTTCCCGGAAAAAACTGCCTTTCGGCATTGCCCAGATAGGCAAGGCGTTCCGTAACGAAATCACCACCGGCAATTTTATCTTCAGAACTCGGGAATTCGAGCAGATGGAAATTGAGTATTTCGTTAAACCGGGGACTGACAAGCAGTGGTTTGATTACTGGGTGCAGGAACGCTTTAACTGGTACTTGAATCTGGGCATAAAGCGGGAGAACCTGCGTCTGCGCCAGCACAGTAAGGATGAGCTGGCTCATTATGCAAAGGACTGCTATGACATTGAATATCTATTTCCCATGGGTTGGGCAGAACTGGAAGGTATAGCCAACCGGGGTGACTTTGATTTGGTACAGCACTCCAAATGTAGCGGGAAGGATTTAAGCTACTTTGATGAGGAGAGCGGTGAGCGCTATGTGCCTTATGTCATCGAGCCATCGGCCGGTGTTGATCGCTCAGCCCTCGCTTTCCTTATCGATGCATATGATGAAGAAGTAGTAGAAGGTGAGACCAGGGTGGTTTTGCATCTCCACCGCGAGCTGGCGCCGATTAAAGTGGCTATCCTGCCTTTGAGCAGAAATGAAAGGCTGGTGCCTTTGGCCAGAGAGGTGTATGCCGAACTTCGGCGCCATTTCATGACGCAATACGATGATGCCCAGAGTATAGGCAGGCGTTACCGTCGCCAGGACGAGATCGGTACCCCATTCTGTATTACTGTCGATTTTCAATCGCTGGAGGACGGTGAGGTTACTATTCGGGAACGTGATAGTATGGCGCAGATTAGGCTGCCGATAAAAGAGCTGGTAAAGACCTTGCAGGCTAAGTTGTGCGGCGAACCTTTTGATACCCAGCCGCTGTGGGCAACCAGAAGGTCTGCCGGTTAGTAACCTCTGAAGTTTATGTATTCGGTAACAGGCAGCTGGGGCGTGAAGAAGTGTATAAGAACTACCCGGTTCTAGCAGGTTTGTGGTGAGGTATGGGCATAGAGTTACAGCAAAATTTGGAAGAAGACCATGAAAAATAGTATGAAAGTTAGATTCGGTCTGAGATCGAAAATTCTTATCGCCTTTTTGGCTTTATCCTTTACCTCGCTGGGTATCCTCAGTTTGCTGTCATTCCGTACTATTTATGAGGTGAGTCATCTTGTTCAAGAGAACAGCATCAACATGGGACAGGAGGTGGCACGTCAGAGTATAGCTGCTTTAGAAGACCTGGGCAGGAGGTTAGTGCAACGGCGGGCACTGAATGTTGCCAGTGAGATAGAGCTTTTCATGCGGTATCATCCGGGTTTGAGTGTTTCCGAACTTGTAGGGGATGAGGAATTGCAAGAGATCGCTGTTCAGCGTGTGGGGCTAACCGGATATACGATGGTGTATGACAAGGAAGGCACGGTCTATTTCCATTATGACCCCAGGATGATAGGTGTAAACCTGCGCAGAGTAGGCGGTGAGCCTGTTTACTACATGTCTATTGTAGAAAGGAGCTTTTTAGGGGAAGCCTCAGGCTACTATGAATGGCCAGATGAAAAAGGGAAGGTGAGGACAAAATATATGCATTCTGTACCCGTGGAAGGGGAAGGGCTTGTGGTGGCTGCATCCACCTATATCGATGAATATTCAGCGCCAGCGGCCGAGCTAGAAAATGAAATAGCGGCTACAGTCCGGGCTACAAGTAAGTATATAGATGAGCAGTTGAGAAAGGCGCAGCTGATTTTTACCATAGTTTTTGGCGGCATGATTTTTGTTGCCGCTGTGGTGATATTTTTACTGGCAAGGGCGATCACTAGACCAATTCTGGCTGTGGCTAAAGGTGCTGAAGTCATCGCGAAGGGCAAACTGGATTACAGCATTATGGCTGAGACCGGCGATGAAATTCAATATCTGGCTGAACGGTTCAATGAAATGGCTAAGGCTTTAAAGGAATCTTACACTGATTTGGAGCGCAAAGTTGAGGAGCGGACCAGACGGGAACGACAGCGTGCGGAGCAGTTGCGCGCCATAAACGAAGTCAGTCGTAAGATTAGCTCGGTTGTGAGACTTGATGAGTTACTGCCGTACGTGGGTAATCTTTTACGTGAGGCCTTCAATTATTATAACGTCAATATCTTTCTACTGGAGCCTAGTTCCGGCAGGCTTGTGCTGAAAGCGTTGTGCTTGAGTGGGCAGAAGGGGGTTATACCTGTAGGTGTGCCTCTGGAGGTGGATGATGAGAGTATAGTCGGCTGGGTAGCCCAAACGGGCGAGCCAATTCTAGCCAATGATGTGAGTGCCGACCCCCGATACCGTAGCGTTGAGGCATTGAGAGACACCAGGGCCGAGCTTGCCGTACCGGTTAAAATTGGGAATAAAGTCCTCGGGGTTCTTGATATCGAGAGTACAGAAGCCGATGCCTTTGGTGAGGCTGACTTATTCACCGCTCAGACATTGGCTGACCAGCTGGCTGTGGCTATTGAGAATGCCCGCCTTTACGAAGAAACACGGCAGATTGCTGTTATGGAGGAGCGCAATCGAATAGCCAGGGAAATCCACGACACGCTGGCTCAAGGGTTCAGCGGCATTATTCTTCAGCTTGAAGCAGCAGAACAAGCGCTGAGCAGTGACATTTCAGCAGTGGAGCGGCATCTGAACCAGGCTAGAAGTCTGGCGCGGAAGAGCCTGGCCGAAGCTCGACGCTCTGTGTGGAATTTGCGCCCTCAGGCCTTGGAGCACCTTCCGCTTGACGAGGCTTTGCGCCAGGAGGTAGATAAATTCGCCCAGAATACAGGTACAAAGGCTTCATTCAACGTCTTCGGAGATAGACGTGATTTGCCTCCGGAGGTGGAGGCAGGGCTGTTGCGCATTTGCCAGGAATCTCTCACCAATGTAGGGAAGCATGCTAAGGCTACCGAGGTTAGTGTAACTCTGAATTTCGAAGAGTCAGAAGTGGAGCTGAAAGTTAGCGACAACGGTGTTGGCTTTAGACAGCGGGCTTCAGCTAACAAAAAACGGCGGGATACCTTCGGACTGATAAGCATGCGTGAGCGCGCTCGCGGTTTAGGGGGAACATTTGAAATCCAGAGTAAAAAAGGACAAGGAACTCTAGTAAGGGTAGTAGTTCCTGTCAGTTAGAATTAGGAGGTGTTTGGTGGAAGCTATAAAGATTAAGATTTTAATCGCTGATGACCACCCTGTAGTTAGAGAGGGATTGCTCTCGATGCTGAGCAGAGAATCCGATTTTGACGTAGTGGGAGAAGCCAAGGACGGTGTGGAGACAGTTCAAAAGGTCAAGGAGTTAAAACCTGATGTGGTACTAATGGATCTTCGAATGCCTGAGATGGATGGGGTTGAGGCTATGCGTCAAATTAAGACAACAATGCCTGATGTCAAATTCATAATCCTTACCACCTTCAGTGATGATGAATATATTTTTAGCGGCATTCAGGCTGGTGCACGCGCTTATCTCCTAAAGGATGCACCGAGAGAGGAACTGTTCAAGGCAATAAGGGCTGTTTATCGCGGCGAGTCACTCATTCAGCCGGTAGTGGCCTCAAAACTACTTGACCGCTTTACGGAGCTCTCTCGCAGAGCACCATCTGGTGAGGAATTATCCGAGAGAGAGCTTGAGATATTACAGCTTGTGGCCAAGGGTGCAGCCAATAAGGAAATCAGTGCCCGCCTATCCATTTCGCAGAGTACGGTTAAGACACATATAAGTAGTATCTTTCAGAAGCTAGGGGTGAACGACCGAACAGAGGCGGTCACTCAAGCTCTTAAGCGGGGCTTAATACGACTTTAGTCATACTAAAGTATGAGTTAGCATCGACGAAAAGACCGATCGCGGGGTCATCCATTTTCAGACCACAAAATTGACCAATTTCCCGATTGTATGGTCGAGCTAAGCAGGTACACTAAAGTCTAGCGTTAACCGCAATTGATTTTTTATAAGAGGCATACAGGTGGAAAAGATAAGAGTTATGATAGTTGACGACAACGAAGTAGTGAGGGAAGGACTCAAGAGCATTCTTGAGCCGCAGGAGGATATAGATGTGGTTGGGGAGGCTATTGATGGTCTGGATGCGGTGGCGAAGGCAGAAAAACTAAATCCGGATGTTATTTTGATGGATGCCCATATGCCGGGTATAGATGGCACGGAGGCGACACGACGTATCAAGAGAAGCATGCCAGACGTTAAAATATTGTTCCTGACCGTTTACGGTGATTATGTTGGTTCAGCGCTTGACGCCGGCGCAAGTTGGTATTTGACCAAGGACTGCAGACGGCAGGACTTGATGGAGGCTATCAGGGTTTTGGCCCGAAGCAGCCGGGCCAATGCAAAACCGGCTAGGTAAAACCCCCAGAGTTCAAGAACTGGAAGTTCTTAACTACAACTTTAAGCGGCCATCTTTTTTCTGTTTTTTGTTCCCCGGGGTTGAATTGTGATTTAAATCTGCTAGAATTGAGATATAGGCTTCAGGGGGTAAATCCTAGATCTCAAATATCTTGAGGAGGTGGAAACGATGGCGATTTATGTGATGCTAACAACTCTCACCGATGAAGGTAGAAAGACCATAAAGGATAAGCCGGAGCGGATAAAGGAGGTCAACAAAGAAGTTGAGGCTATGGGGGTTAAAGTGCTGGCCCAATACGCGCTGCTTGGCCCCTATGATTTTGTAAACATCCTGGAGGCTCCGAACAATCAAGCTGTCAGTAAAGTAGCCATAGAATTAGGAGCCAGAGGTACTTTGCAGACTATGACCATGGCTGCTGTTGATGTTGATAGCTTTATAGCAAATCTGAAGAAATGAGTCATAGTTAAACCCGCTTTTACCCCTGAAGCCTGTATTTTACCTTCATTTTCAGTCAGTACCTTTTCATGGCTGCATATATTAGAGCTGGTATAGGCCTTTTATGGCTCCTCCTGCTTCAGCAGTTCAAGGAATTTATAGTACACGGGCGGGAGCTGCCCTTCAAACCTAAGAAACGACGGTGTAGGATATCTATGCATACCTGATTTGTGGCCTATTTCAAGCCCCTGTATGGTTGACTGTATCTTGCTTGCGGGGATAGAGAAAGCAAGCTCATGGTCTTGAGTCAGTGCGAAGTACCTGTCACCAGCACCGGACAAAATGAACTGACATTCTTGGGTAAGCATAGGCCGGGCGATAAAGCCGGAGCAGGCTATACCGCCACTGGAAATGGATGTGAGGACACCGCCGGTGAGTGCCACAGCACCCTGGACCAATCGGGCTATCTGCGCAGGGTTACCGAAAATGAGTATCACATGAGGTTCAAAAGTGGCAAGGTGGAGAGGTGACGCAAGCATATGGCTGTATTTGCCGTATTCAAGCCGGCTAAGGCTCTGAGCCGTCTTGGCAAATTGCTCCCTGGTGCCCAGTCCCAGCGACTCGGCATAGCTACCATCCAGATAACCTTTGCCAGGAACAAAGCCCAAGACAAAAGCACCGTGGGGACAGGACTGGTCTTCTTTACCGATACCCATAGTCCAGCCGTAACGCCTTGCCATTGCTATGCCCTGGCAGACTGTCACTGAAATACCTAAATCACGTTTAGGTATACGGACTTTGCCCGGTAGCTCGCTGCCAGACTGGCACATTCTGATGGCCAGAGGGAAGGTCTGTGGCCTGATATAATAGGTGAGGGCTTCGTTGACCGCTGCTAGATCTACCATATTTTCTGAACCTCCAATAACCCGTGATTACCTCAGGCTGGCCAGTACTGTCTCGTAGTTGGTAACGATGTCCTGGATAACCTGGCTGACGCTTTTAATTTCCTTTATCATGCCGGCTATAGCACCGCAGTACGCTTGACCGTTTACCATATCACCTTCAAACTGCCCGGCTCGTGAGCGGCTGCTGCCGATAAAAGCCAATAACTCTTCAACCGAAGCTCCAGCAGCTTCCATTTCCAGTAATTTAGCAGCTACTTCGTTCTTTAGTATTCTGGTTGGCCCGATTTTCCTACCGGTAATCACGGTGTCAGTGTCGCTGGCCCTGACAATTGCTTCTTTGAAGTTTGGGTGAGCGATGCATTCATATGTAGCCACAAAACGAGTGCCCATCTGGACTCCATCAGCACCAAGCGCCAAGGCGGCTACCACACCTCTGGCATCGGCAATCCCCCCGGCAGCTATTACCGGAATTTTTACTGCATCCACAACCTGCGGAATCAGAGTGAAAGTAGTCAGTTCATCCAGTCCGTTATGTCCACCAGCTTCATAACCTTCAGCAATCACCGCATCTACGCCACGCCTTTCAGCGCTTTGAGCGTGTCTCACGGCAGCTACTACGTGGAGGACTTTTATTCCGGCCTCCTTGAGGCGGTTGGTGTACAGGGCTGGATTACCGGCAGCGGTCACCACCACCTTCACCTTGGCATCTATGACTGTAGCAACCAATTCCTCAATTTGAGGATTATTTAGTATCGGTAGATTAACTCCGAACGGTTTGGAGGTCAAGCTTCTGGCTATCTCTATCTGTTTTTTAAGGTTTTCGACCTGGCTGCCATTGCGGTTCATCCCGGCTGTGGGACTGATTAGACCTAGTCCACCAGCATTGGACACAGCAGCGGCTAGCTCAGCATTGGCAATCCATACCATGCCTCCTTGAATTATGGGATACTCGATGCCCAGCAGGTCACAAAGTCTAGTTTTTTTCATTTATTGCACCTCCTTTTTATTTGTTTAGACTCAGCACAAGCCTAGACTCCTGTATATTCTGTTGAATTATCCCACTGACAATTCTCACCTTACTCAAAATTATATTGAAGGGGTCAGATTAACTTAAATTCTATCACGTCCACTAGACCCATATCAGTCAGTTTTAATTCGGGTATTACGGGCAGAGCAAGAAAAGATAGCACGGCAAACGGTGCTGGAGGCACATTACCTAATCCGGATGCTAGCCTTTCTACATTCTCAAATTGGTTAACCACAGTTTCCAAAGGCTCTGGTGAGAGCAAGCCGGCAATGGGCAAAGGCAGGGATGCGATGACTGTGCCATTGCTGCAGACTACAAGCCCGCCCTGTAGTCTTTCAATCTCTTTGATTGCCACAAAAATGTCATAATCATTGGTGCCGACGGCTATTATGTTATGGGAGTCATGGGCTATAGATGAAGCCAGTGCACCTTGCTTCAGGCCAAAGCCTTTAACCAAACCCAGGCCTATATTGCCAGTAGCTTTATGTCTTTCCACCACTACCAGTTTTAAGATATCTTCGTCTAGATCCGGCAAAATTACGCCATCCTTAATCTTAACCTTTTCTATTCTTTTCTTAGTGATTATCTGGCCAGGTATGATTTCTATAACCGGAAAGCTTTCCTCTCGTGCGGTTAATCTAAGTGCTTCAATATTAAAAGGTTTAATCCGAACAGTGTCGGTGAGCTCATTTAAAAGGGTTTCCGTCTCTAGAAGATAGCTACCGTTTTTAGCTACTAAATTACCTTTGTAGAAGACCATATCGATTTCCAGTCGTGTAAGGTCATTGATAGTTATAAGGTTGGCAACATAGCCGGGGGCAATTCCGCCCACATCGTACAACCTGAAATACTCAGCGGTGTTAATCGTTGCCAGTTGTATCGCTCGCACTGGCTCAAGTCCGTTTTGAATTGCTTTCCTGACAACAGCATCAACGTCTCCTTCGTTAAGTAAGTCATAGCAGCTGCGGTCATCCACCACGAAGAAACATCTTTTGTATGTCTTGTCATTAATCAGGGGTAAAAGAGCCGCCAGGTTTTTCTCTGAAGAACCTTCCCTTATCATCAGGTACATCCCTCGCCTCAGCTTCTCTCTGCCCTCTTCGATGGTGGTTGATTCGTGGTCGGAATGGATGCCGGCAGCCAGATAGGCATTAAGCCGTTTATTGGTGACACCCGGGGCATGTCCATCAATAACTCTGCCTCTGGCAGCGGTTATTTTACCCAGGACTTGTTTATCACCATGGATAACACCTGGGAAGTTCATCATCTCGCCAAGTCCGATAACCCCCTGCCATTTCAGCATCTTCTTGATATCTCGGGCGGTGATTTCGGCGCCGCTGGTTTCCATATGGGTAGCTGGCACACATGAAGGAGCCATAAATAACATATCAATAGGTAGCTTCTCCGCCCAGTCTATAACGAATTTTATACCGGCAATACCGCTAACATTGGCTATTTCATGGAGGTCGGTAATTACTGTAGAGGTACCGTGGGGAACTACAGCTTGAGCGTATCTAACGGGATGGAGCATCGAGCTCTCAAAGTGGCTGTGACCATTTATGAAACCCGGGGCCAGGTAACTACCATCCAAGTCAATTATTTTCTTAGCTTTGTAATAGTTACCAACACCTGCGATCCTGCCATCGTAAACCGCAACATTACCCTCTTCGATAATGCCGACGAAGGTATTTATTATTCTGGCGTTTTTAAAGAGTAAGTCCGCAGGGACATCCCCACGAGCAACCGAAATAAGTTTGGCTAAGGCCATTTCATTTCTCCGAGCAAATGCCTATGATTCGTGCCTATTCAGGGTCATCATATCAAAGCTCTGTAGAGCTTTATGCTGTAAAGGTGTTTATTTAATCTATAGAGCATATATCCCGTAAATAGCGAAACTGCTCATTCCAGTCAAGCCCATAGCCCACGATAAATTTGTTGGGGACGGTAAAGCCTAAATAATCGATGGCTACTGGAATCTGATGTCTTGAAGGCTTATCTGCGAGAACGCAAAGCTTTAAAGAAGCTGGCTTCTTTTTTCGCAGGTAATTTATCAGTAAAGATACTGTTAATCCGGTGTCAACGATATCTTCAATTACCAGCACATCCCTCCCCTTTATCGGTGTTTTTAGCCCCTGCACGACTTTTACCTTGCCTGAACTTTTTGTGCCGGCCCCGTAGCTTGACAGTTTAACGAATTCTACCTCCACTGGTAATGCAAGCTGGCGAATCAAATCAGCCATGAAGACAAACGATCCTTTTAGAATGCCGAGGAGAAGCGGTTGTTTGCCTTTATAGTCATGTCTTATTTCAGAAGCTAGCCTGGCTACAGCTTGATTTATCTGGTGCTCAGTGATTAGGACTTTGGGCTGTGGGGGCATCGCGGTGATTATACCGTGTAACTAGCAGCATTGTCTATGCTGGTGCAAGGTTAGGTTAGATTGTTTTTTTATGGCTGGAAGAGATTGCATGTTTTAGCCAGCTTAAATACAAAAAACTGGACCAGATTTGTGGAGAGTTAGCGATTAACTATAAGCCTTTTGACTGCTTTCTGGAGGCCATCGATGGTGAGTTCATACATGGGAAAAATTTTTCGTATCATCAGGACGGTAGGCTCGTTCCAGTAGTTTGGTGATTCGGGGTTCAACCAGACACAATGAGAAAAATGCTCGGCGATTTGCTTAAGCCGTACTATTCCTGGCTTGTAATTGCGCTCGTAGTAGTAGATGGCACCGTAAACATTGTTCAGTTCTGAGGGTGCCATCCAGGCATCGCCCACCAGTATCACCTTATAGTCCGATTCAAGGGTGCGTAGCAAATGGTCGGTGCTAACTGCGTCGCGCCGTTCGATATCCTTATAAACATAATCATATACGCAGTTATGGAAATAGTAGTATTTGAAGTCCTTAAAGTGGGTGCTGCGGTGTGCTGCTGAGAAAAGCAGGCTACACAGGTGAGCAAAGGGGTCCATAGACCCACCCACATCCATGAGAAGAAGCAGCTTTATTTGGTTCTTTCGGCTTCGTCTCCAGATTAGCTCAATATCACCGGCATTTCTGGCGGTGTAATCAATGGTCTTGTCTAAATCCAGTTCATCTTCAGGGCCGGTGCGGTTGAGCTGTCTTAGTCCCTTCAATGCGATCTCAATCTGACGAACATCCAGGGTTAGGTCATGGCGGTAGTTACGAAATTGTCTTTGTTCAGCAATCTGTATGGCGCTTCTGCCACCTCCTGCGCCACCTAGCCTGAAACCAGCTGGATTTTGCCCTGAATGTCCAAACGGCGAAGTGCCACCTCTGCCAATCCAGTGATTGCCTCTATCATGCTGCTCTGTCTGTTCCCGTAGCCTTTTCTCTAGCTCTTCAATTAGTTCGTCAAGGTCCATGGCATCGAGCATCGCTCTTTCCTCTTCCGTTAGAAGCAGCCTGTTTAGTGGGTCCCTGAGCCAGTTCAAGATTTGCTCCGTGATCTCCACTGGTGCTTTTATGCCCTTAAAATATTCCTGAAAGGCAACATCATAATGGTCATAGTAAGCTTCACTCTTCACCAGTATAGCTCTGGCGAGATAGTAAAAGTCATTCAGGCTGGAGATATAGCCGCGGGACAAAGCCTCCATAAGGGTCATCCATTCAGTAATCGAGACAGGCACCTTTTTTTCCTTCAAGGTATAAAAAAACTTGATAAACATATTTGTGTTCCGGCTGTGTTTTGTTAGCTTGATATCTCGTAACCGTCCAACGTTTTTGTGCTCTGGCGTTTCTTTACATAATTATTCATGAAATAAGCATAGTCTGTTTCTTTCTTTAATAAGGTGCCGACGAAAGGAATCTCAGTGGGTATCACTGCGGCTGGTGTGTCACTGGCGATAAGTACTCGAATCCAATCGATAAGTTCACTTGTGGATGGTTTTTTACGGAAGTCGTCGATCCTTCGGAGCGCGTAGAACGTCGCTAGAGCTTGGCGAAGGAGGCTATCCCGGATGTTAGGAAAGTGGACTCTGACTATCTCTTCCATGAGCTCGGGTGTAGGGAATTCAATGTAATGGAATATGCAACGCCTGAGAAAGGCGTCAGGTAGTTCCTTTTCGGCGTTGCTGGTTATGATTACAATAGGGCGGTGATTTGCCACAATAGTTTCATTGGTCTCCGGGATATAAAAGCTCATCTCATCCAGCTCATTAAGCAGGTCGTTAGGAAATTCCAGATCAGCTTTGTCTATCTCATCGATAAGAAGTACCACCTGCTCTTTAGAAACAAAAGCCTGTCCCAGCTTGCCCAGTTTTATATATTGCCTGATATCAGAGATATCTTTGTCTCCGAACCGGCTATCGTTGAGCCTTTGCACCGTATCGTAGACATATAGGCCTTCCTGGGCTTTTGTAGTCGATTTTATGTTCCAGACGATGAGCTTTTTACCAAGGGCCTTGGCGATGCTATGAGCTAGCAGTGTTTTTCCGGTCCCCGGTTCGCCTCTGACCAATAAAGGCCTCCCTAAAGCTATAGCCACATTAACGGCGTTGCGCAGGGGTTCGGAAGTAACGTAATCGTCAGAGCCTCTAAACTTATCAAAATCATCGTTAAACATCTATTAATTCGCCTCCTGGATTTTGAGAAATTAGAAGACAGTGCTCCTCAGTGCCGGAGCTAATTGTAGTGGATATTGAGGGATAAAGCAATTTATTTAAAGCCTATAAGCGTTTAAGGTTTGCGCATATTTGGGAGCATCGGCTATACTTTCACTACGCTGAAAAGCTGTAGTTTAAGCGTTTGTTCAGGAGTTCACATGGAAACACGAATAACAAAACTTTTAGGTATACAGCATCCTATAATTCAAGCTGGAATGAACTTCGTATCCTATCTGCCTTTGGCAGCAGCTGTTTCTAATGCTGGTGGCCTGGGAATTCTGACTGCCAGCGACCAGACGCCTGAGGAACTGCGGAAGAACATCAGAAAGCTCAGGCGACTCACCGGTAATCCGTTTGGGGTGAATCTAGTCCCCTAACTGCCTGGATACAAGGAATTTTGTAGGGTAATTATAGAGGAAAACGTTCCTGTATTCAGTCATGGCCTGGGGAATCCTTTCAAGCTCTTGGGGATAAAAAAGCCTGCTGGCATGGTCTTCATGCCTACAGTTGGCAATGTGAGGCAGGCAATAGTGATGGAGAAGGAAGGGGCTGATGCTGTAATAGTGCATGGTTTTGAAGGCGGAGGACACGTCGGTTATATTGCAACGACAATCCTAGTTCCTCAGGTAGCTGAAAGGCTTCGAATTCCAATCGTAGCTGCTGGCGGTTTCTGTGATGGTAAAGGGTTGGTAGCTGCTTTATCCCTGGGTGCAGAAGGTATCGCAATGGGCACTAGATTCTGTGCTACCCAGGAATGTCCAGTGCATCCTAGCGTCAAGGAAGTATTGCTCCAGGCCAATGCCGAAGATGCTATCGTATCTCTCCGCTATGATAGCTTTCGGCTCAGGTGCATACCGGGCGGGCAGGCTAGGCATTATCTGGGATGGTGGTCGCGTCCTTGGGAGATTGTGCCCAGCATACGGGGTATGAAGAAAGGTTTCAAAGTGTCTTATGAAAGACTTTTAGAAGCTGCTGGTGAGCTTAAACGATATGGAGCCCCTCTGGTACAGTCGGTTTGCGGCATCAATATGATTAGGGAAACTCTTGCAGAAGGTAAAGTGGTGAAGGGCGTCGTACCGAGCGGTCAGGTTGCCGGTCGGCTGTCTGATATACCGACTTGTCAGGAGTTGATACAGAGGATTGTTACTGAGGCTGAGCAGATTATTAGCTCGTTAAAGGCCAAGTTGTAGCTTTATTGGGTTATTCAAGCACGTATAGTTTGTTAGAGACCTAAGGAACGGGCAATCATATTTTTTTGAATTTGCTTTGTACCTCCGCCGATGAGTAGGATAAAAGAGTCTCGCAGGTATCTTTGCATATCAAAGTCTGTCATAAGGCTGTAACCACCAAATATTTCCATGCCGCGTAAAGCCATTTTCGTCCAACATTCAGTGGCTACAACCTTGGCAATACATGATTCCTTGTAGCAAGGCATATTGTTTGATTTCAGCCAGGCCAAGTGGTAAACACATAACCTTGCTAGGTGCAGGTCTACTGCCATTTCTGCTAGCATGTGGCTGATAGCCTGGAACTTGCCTATTGGTTGACCAAATACATGTCTATCCTTGGCGTATTGGAAAGACTCATCAAATGCCACCTGTGCAAAGCCCAGAGCGTTGGCAGCCACGAGTAAATGCTCGGTCTCTAGGGTTCTAAGCAGTAGCTCCCAGCCATGATTGACAATTCCCGGGCCCCCAAGTACCATGTTTTTAGGGACGGACACATTGTCGAACACAAGCTCACAGGTTGTATCGGTGTAGCCAGCTATTTTTTTGAGAGGTTTGGCGCTATACCCTTTGGATTTGGTATCAACCAGAAAAAGAGTTAGCCCTTTGTGCTTGGGTAGATTCTTGTCTGTTCTGGCTAGTGTCACCGTATAATCAACGTCATCGGCAAGAGTGATAAACATTTTCGTTCCATTTAGGACGTAATGGTCACCGCGGTCATCGGCGCTGGTTTTGGCAGCGGCAGCATCAGAACCTGAGTCTGGTTCAGTTATTCCATAAGCGAAGCGCATTTCGCCCTTAACGAATTTGGGCAGAAAGAATTTTTTCTGCTCTTCACTCCCACAATTCAAAATTATATCGGCCCCGTACATCACAACTGCATTAAAATAAGATGCTAGCCCCCATAATCCTGACTTGGCCAATTCCTCGCACACAATAGCGTAGTCAATTATACTGCCTCCCGTACCACCGTATTCTGTTGGTATAGCAATGCCAGTTACGCCCAGTGATATCAGCTTTTCAAAAACATCGTGAGGGAATTTCTTTTCTTCATCCCACTTTCTTACCAGGTGTTTGGGACATTCTCGGTGCACGAATTCCCGTATCATAGACCTAAGCATCTCTTGTTGCTCAGTAAATTGAAAATCCATAGATGATTTCCTCCTTTAGCCTAGCATGCTCAAGAAGAAATGTGCATTGCCAACACGAAGAAATAGTATCGAGTTCTAGCCTTGCGATTTGGGCGATGTTTGCGTTCTTAAATTAGACTTTCAAAATTGTACAGCCGCTGTTTCCCAGCATGCCGTATGTCTGTGACATAGCCACTTTAGCGTTTTTAACTTGCCTTTCTCCCGCCTGCCCCCTAAGCTGCCAAACACATTCGCAGATCATAGCTAAGCCTTGGGCACTAACTGCTTCAACAAGAGACGAAGCACCGCCGCTGGGACAAATAACCGTCTTACCTACCCTAGCGACCTCACTTTCCGCAACCTTATCTGCCTCGCCGGGCTTACAGAAGTCCAGTAATTCCAGATATTCAAGGAAGTGCCAGAGTATATTGAATTCCGTGACTCATTACCTAAATCAAAGGTTGGTAAGTTGCTACGGCGTGAAGTGCGTAGCTATGAGCGTAAAAAGGAGGAAGAATTGAAGTAGCATGTCATTTGTTAAAGAAGGGTGAGTCACATAACTCACCCTTCTTTTTTAAAGCTCAGCTACCAGGATGATCTGTGATACGGTGGGAATATTTGCTTCTCGTACTCTTTACCCGTAATGGCATCAACGCATAAAGCGGCAGACAACGCTGCACCATCAACACCGCCACCCCACATTTTCTCACCATACTGGTCACCGGCAAAGTAAAGACCTTCCGCCCAAGGTGCTGCACTGGGTGGCCTATCTTTGCCAATGGGACGCCAGTGCCCGTAAGCCTCAGAGCCAGCCGTCCAGAATTTGCAGATCAAATCTTTTCTCCAATTCGTCCAGTTATCAGTCATAAAGCGTTCGGCCTCGTTTATACAAGCATCTACCAGCTTCTTGTCATGCATCTCCTGGTACATCAGAGGTATTGAGAAAAGCCAACCGTAAACACCTATAGGTGCGTGGTTTGCCCACCATGTCATAGAGCACATTACGAAATCAAGCCACTCTAAACCTTTCTTTTTAGTAACCCCGGATAGAAAGGTAAAGCTTCTTGGGTCAATACCTTTCGACCTTGGATAGTCCTTTGTAAAGTAATAAAACCCGGTAAGAAGCCCGGGAATGTAATACTTCTCTTTAACTTCAGTATAGAAATCTGGTGGGATGTGCTTCCGGTCGATAATTTTTAGCGCATGCTTTGGAGGTATGTTACACACCACAAGCGAGCTGTCTATTGTCTCACTACCCCGCTCAGTCTTCACTTTTACGCCCTTGACCTTCTTGTTTTCGATGATTATTTCTTCTACTTGCGATTGGGTCCAGATGTCACCACCATTATCCATAATCACATTTCTTAACTGGACGGCAATATCTATTATTCCAATACCAGCGTCTATAGTGCCCACAGAACCTGTTATTAAATCCATCTGTATGTCTCTTGCTATTGCCTGATATTTCAAAAAATCACGCAGGTGCATGTCATCCGGATTAGCCATGGCTGTCTGTGAACCAGCAAGATTCCTTATGAACAACCAGGATTCCTCATCGCAATTCCTTTCTCTAAGGAAATCACCCAGCGAGCCGCGTGCCTGCTCTATTTGCTCAAATGACCAGGTCGCCATCTCGCGTAACAGTCGCCTGGCAGCTTTGCCACCATCACTCATCCATGGGTAGGGCTGACCATGCTCAACTTGGTACCATTTTGTCTGATCCTTGTTATCAACTACGGCGAAACCTTTGTTAATTTTCATATAGATCGGTTTACCCAGCCATCTAAGCAGGCAGGCAACACGTCCTTTGTCACCCCAGAACAAACCATGCCCGCCGTCCATAATGTAACCATTAAACCCGCCACTTTTCACGAGCGTTTTGAAATCGGGTTCTGCATGGGTTATCCATGTGCCAGTGCTCCCCAAAGCCCGGGTGAATTCATCATAACTGTAAGGTTTGTCAATTATCCACACTTGGTTATCCTTGCCATAGAAACTAAGCACCCGCCCACCTATAAATGATTCCTTCTCGATAACCAGAACTTTCTTGTTTTCTCTCGCCGCCAGAATCGCCGCAGCCCCTAAACCTCCAACACCAGAACCAACTACAATTAAATCGTAACTTTTGCCAGTCATTGGAATTTTGCCTCCTGTTTCGTTATTTGAACATCAAGATATCACAAGTGAACAGACTTCTCATGGCAGGTAACTATCTTTGGTTCCAACCTTTGGGAACAAGAAATCGTAAGGTTTTACTTACAATTACCTAGTTCTGTCAAATCAGCACATGGAGCCCGAAATCAGCGATTGGAAAATTTTCGCCCAGTTTTTAAGGTTTCTGGGCTTGTTCCACAGATTTGGAGCTGCTGTAAGAGGGCAATCCACGGCAAAAATACTATCAAGAATACCCTATAAACCGTCATTGAATCAGGTAATGAGCTAAAAATTCCATGTAGAAGACGAAGATGCCTTGTTCGATTCCCTAATTCGAAGAATTGCCGAGCCAGCCCGGTAACTACTATGCTGACCATAGGCTGGTTCATAGCATCTCAAGCGGAATTTGCAGAGCAGGTGCACCTTATCTGCCGAAGCCCGAATCTTAAGTAATAGTTGATGGGCGTATCGACCGCATAGGTTCAGACTGGGATACAGTGTATGTATTCAACTTCTTCCCCGAGGACCACCTTGAATCCCTACTGAACTTGGTCCAACGCCTTTATGAGAAACTGGATGCTATAAAAAGAACTATCGGTTTGGATGCCAGTACACTGGGTGAGACAGTTGACCCTAAGGACTTCAATACGATTAAGCGCATTCAGGACGAAGATAGTTCAGTGCTTGACGAAATCGAGGAAGCCTCTGAATTAACTGTAGGCGAGTTTGTGAAGCAGGAGCTGCTCGATTTCCTGAAACGCGTAGGGGAGGAGAGATTGAAACGCATTCCTATCGGGGTGGGCAGTGGTATGAAAGGTGAAGGACAACATGGGCTATTTGTCTACCTTAAAGGTGGCGACCGGCATTTTTGGGCATACTATGATTTGGCTACTGGCAAGATCACCGAACGTAAACTTGATATTGTTCGCTTGATTCGCTGCCAGGAGAAAACCGCTTGGCAAGAGCCCGATTTTGATGTGTATGACGTGATAGATAAAGTTAAGGATTTTATCGTTAATCGATTAAGGCAACTCCAGGCAAGTCCACTAACCTTCAAATCTCCTCAGAATCAGATTGTTAATCTCCTCCAAACTATCCGCGGTCAACAGGAAGTTGACGGTTTACTGACTTATTATTCCACACCACTGCCCAATACCTTGCTGAGGCCGCTCCGCAAAATTTGGGATCAGTACCACAAGGAAAATGATTTGACTCGCCTGTTAGGCAGGCTAAGCAATTTTGCCGAGGCTAATCCTATTGCCATGGTAGCGCAGTCTGGCACATCAGAAGTTCAGACAGTACACAGGGATGATTTAAAACTCGTGTGTTGGCTCGCTTTGTGCTAGAGGAGTCCTGCACTTTTCGCTATGTCTTTGCAGAGTCGGGTGCACATTACACAGCAACTCATTACCTATATGATCCAAAAGGCTCTCTTCGCTTTTAATATCAGCTTGAATATATTACCATCGTCACTGCCTCTTGTTCTGCCAGTCAGGCCAGCAATCCAACGGTCAGGAATGCCTTTAAGACCATGCAAGGCGCCAACTGCCGCTCCAACCACAGCTGCTATGGTATCGTTGTCTTTGGTATCGTTGACCGCTCGGATTATCGCCTCCTCCGCGTTTTCTGAATGGGTAGCAAGAATATATAGAACTGACGGAACTGTCTCGAACAGACTAGCACCTGATCCCCACCAACTGCATGCCTCTAAAACAGCCATTCTTCTGCTTAACGCCTCGCGTACCACCGTGTCTGTGAATTGCCATAGTGGACGCCGGTAATGAGCAAAGTTGACTATATGCGGGCGGTATTGTGCATCGCCCTCCAGTTCTTGCGCTACAGAACAGTACGCATCGAGCCACCAGTATGGTTCGGGAGGCGATGACAAAGCCAGAAGTTCCCAGAGGATTTTCACAAAAGCAACGCAGGTTGCAATGTTACCAAAGGCGTTATGGGTTATCATTGTATCCAAAGCCGCATCAGCGTAAATTGATGGATGAGGATTCCTAAGGTAGGGTATAAGGATAGGAGCTATGCGCATCAAAGCCCCGTTGCCAAGCGAATCCAATCCAGCCGCGTACCATTTTTTATGCCTATCTTTATAGTTTATAACGAACTGCTTTGTTGTACTGCCGATGCCGATAATACGGTGCTTACAGAAACGCTTCGCCAAATTATCAGGGATAAGACCTCCATCCTCAATAAGTTGCTCCAGTGTCCAGAAGGTCATCTGGGTATCATCTGTGGGTACCCCAATAGCACGGTTGTGTGAACGTCTTCCGGGTACATAATCTCTTATCTCACCGAAAAGGAGGTGTCTATCCCTAGGTAATCTGCCCTCCGTCGTGGCCCCAAGGGCGTCGCCGATAGCAACGCCAAGAAGCATGCCCTCCACTTTTTCAAAAGAGAAATTCAGGGGAAGGTTACGAGGGCAACTACGAAAAATATTGCCGTCACAGACACGGACGGTACCGTGTCTAATTAAATATTCAAGTAAACTTGTATTATCAATCAATTTGCAAAAAACGAAGCCTCAGGTTCTGGTGTTTCGTGGCTTACTGTACCTACATTGATTCTTATAACTCCAATGACACCCCATTGCTGACTGGCTATTTAAGCTTCCTCTCATACTTGCCAGTGTATCGGTTCTTTCTATAAATAAATGTACGGCCTACTAGTTGCTTACCCGACTCGAGCACCTTTATTCGTTCTTTAACCCAGTCGTTAAGGTCATCATAATCTACCTCATACCACTTGCCGGGTAATAGCTTCGGTAAAGGCGCTGTGGGACTAATTACTGGCTGGGGCAGGTGATGAAGTCCTCGAGGAGGCGTTTTTAATTGATTCAAAATTGCGTGAATGTCCTTGCATAGCCTAGGCAAATGGTTCTCAAGGGGTGGCGGGAAAGCGTCGAAAAATAGAGCTGTCCCAATTAGATAAGCCAGTTTGTTCGGCATTCTGTCTTCTATGCGTACGGGAACCCTAGTTATCTTATTTGTCTTGGCTATATTCATTTCGGCTCTCACTGATTCTGATTCATCGGCGTGAGCCGAGAAAACCAAAAGCAACACTTTACTTTTACGAATAGCCTCACCTAATTGAACGTCAAAATCAACTCCACTTGGCAGATCCGTGCACATAAAGCAATTGATCCCATTTTTTTCCAAATAGTCACGGATGCACTCGGCCGCTTTCTGATCCTTGAAGGCAAAACTTATGAAAACATCATGGCTCATAGTTTATGTTCTGCTTTTATGTCCGTTTTCAATATCAGTCTGTACCCTGTAAGTGTAACATTTAGTTTGCTGATTCATGGTTCATAAATACCAATATTATATCTATATCGTAACCGGATTTGATATTTACCTGTGCCCCGATTGAGTCTGCATCTGAAAATCTTTCCTTTTAGTTCTTCTCCTGCATCAAGCTTATCTTTTCTTCACCCAATCTTTGAGGTTGTCATACTCTATGTCATGCCACCGGCGGTCTTTTAACATAAGCTTACTTTTAGGCTGGAGTTCGACTGGTAGGATCGCCTTAACTTCATCTAGCTCAACTCTAATAGAACCAGAATAACTCTTATTCCAATCTTTAGCCAATGCTTGGATGTTTACGTTAAGTGGCAACTCGTCAGATGGCGTTAGCGAGTTATAATCGCTTATTATCGGCCAAGATTTAGAGCTATCAATACATACCCTCGAATAAGGTCCACTCGCATTGAAGATCAAGAATGAAGCCTTCCGGATCTTGCCAGCCTTCACGTTTTTAAATTCTATACGTGTCGGCTCAAAAATTGGCTTAGGTTTGACAAGGATGTGGTCTTTTACTGAACTGGCTGTGCTTGCCTTCTTTTGAAGGCATTCAGCATCATAACGTTTGCCTTGTTCAGGGTCATACAAAATCCCATGGGCGACGTTGATCTTTTTCATCTTTTCCTGAGCAGCAGGGCTTGGATTCTTATCAGGATGATATTTTAGAGCTAGCTTCTTATAAGCTGCTTCTATCACCTCGGGTTCGGCTGAGGAGTGAACTTGTAGTATCTCGTAATAGTCTTCAAAGACGCCCATGTAACTTCGTTCTTATTTCGTAGTTACCCTTTTGTCTCTTGGTGGTAGCATCTTTACCGAGCTCATGATGGTCTTTTCGAGTTCCTTTCTTGGAACTTTTATGCCTAATTCACCACGTGAGGCGAACCGTTCAGAAATGCCCGATCGGCATCCTCAGCGCCGATGGCGCTGATGTCTATTCCGCTCCTTCTTGCACTTTGACCAGCGTTTAGACCGACAATAGGGTTACCTGCCCCATTAGGCAGGCCATTGGTGGCAATAACAATTAGTGGGGCTCTTTCCATTTCCCTCAAAAGCTCATGAGCAAGATTGATTGCTTTAGCCGTGTGGGTGGTGTCTCCTATCTCTAAGCCCACAAGTCTTTTCTCTAGATTAGAAATGTCTTTAAAGAATTCATAGATAAGCTTGGGAGACGAATCGAAACGAATTAAACCAGTAAAATATCCTTTATCTAAAGCGTGCTCGGCAAAATTCAAAGCTCCGTTTGTAGCCTGCTTTAGCTCGTCGCCTTCCATACTGGCTGAAGAGTTAACGAGCAAATATACATATCCCGTCAAAAATGCATTCCTGACTGGCTTTCCCGCGTGCCTTGTCTCAATACCCATCTGCGGGATTAAAACATGTGTACGTTTGGAACTGGTGACTCTTTTTGTATCTTTACGATTTTGCATAGGCTACAATCCGCCTCACATGCTCATTGTCTCTTCGGCCTATGGCTGACAAACAGATAGGTTTGTGTCGTATTATATTATACAACTAAATAGGTGGTGTGGATTATCAACCTGCCTATTCTAGATTGCACACTACATCGTAAGGTGCAGAACCTGTTAACATCCTGCAATAAGACTCGGCTCTTTGTCAAATTGTGTGGAAACAGCTTGGGGATGGTGCCAACCCCAGTTGCATTTTTTGCCAATAGACATCCACATTGCTCAGACCATTAGGAAATTCTTTTCAGCATCTTAATCTTGGTGTTA
>FMSI01012986.1_pt1 | contig 79407 bp, 77 predicted proteins | sample 1504471 | NCBI WGS metagenome assembly FMSI01 (sample SAMEA4475357, study PRJEB15587) | soil metagenome | biome: Soil; feature: Field | place: India | collected 2015-03-11 | depth 0 m
ACACACACCACGCGGAATGGTTGGGCTAGGCACAACCCAAGCCGGTTTGCACCGCAGCCACCCAAGCGCGGGTCCGCACTACAACCAGCCGGGCGCGTGGCTGGCTCACAATCCACAGCCTGAAGGCGGGACTACAAGCTGCACCCAGCCGGAATTGCACGCTTTGTAACGACCTCATGCAGTGCCGACGGTGCAGCGCCCTCTAAATCTTCAGTCCGAAGGCCGGCCACGACCACGGAATTTCGAGCGCGTGACAGCGCGGAGGTCTTCTGCGATACTCATTGCCGCTGGCAACCGAACTCGGATAAAACGTTATGCCGAAGAATCGCGTCATATACTGGGGCATCGTGATTTTGATCGCCACGGTGCTGTTGTGGATCGGTGCCGAACTGACAAAACGGATCGAGTGGCTCCTGCCCTACACTGGCGTGCTTGGTGTGGCAATGATTGTGGGCGGATTCGTTTACGAGCTGTGGAAAGGCCGTGCTGGCAAGTCAAATTCCCCGCCAGGTACTGGCGAAAACAAATAAGCTTCCACCCACGCCCTACGTGGTTACTTTCCGGCTCCTACCGGAGCATTTCGGTGAGGATGGTGCGTGCCCAAGGTTCGGGGCCGGCGGTTTCTTTGACCTTCTGCGGTGCCGACGGGCCGTTGCGTTCCCAGACATTACCCGGGCCAACTGCGTTACTGAGGAACTTTTCTTCCGGACACCAATTGTCGCGCACGGTGATGTATGACGAGCCTTCGTCCAGGTAGATGTAAAACCAGTGGTTCGGATCATGCGCGTAAGGGCTCATGTGGATGTCATGGATGAAGTTTTCACTAATCACGGTTCCAGGCTGGCACGACAGCGTATAAATGCCTGCTGTATCGCACATGCGGGTGGCCACGTGATGGATATGATTGGCGTGAATAAGGTTGTCGCGCATGCAGTTTGTCGCGCGTGTCCAGCCCCAGCCAACACTGATGCCAGTGTACGATGTGTTGTACACCTCGTTATGTGCGACGGTAATTTCGCGTGCGAACCCGATGCATATGCCAATGCACCCCCAGTCTTCATTGGCAGTATCTGTCACCAGGTTGTTTGCGATTCGGATCCGTGCGCATACCTCACGTTCGTCTACCGGGTTGTACGGCAAATGCGTCTCGATACCCGGATCGGAAAACTTACCAAGTTGAAGTCCGTTCCCACCAATATCGCGGAACAGACAACATTCGACCGCGCTGTCGCGCACGCCGAAGTCGAAATCGAGTCCGGCAGAAGCCAGATGCTCGAACGTGCATTGCACGAACCGGATGTTGCGTGTGGTGCGCGCGGTGACTGCTGCTGCTGGCCGACCGATCCACGCTTGATTATCCAAACTGCGCCATTCGGGTGTGCCTTTGGGCACGAGCTTGTAAGCGTCGAGCATGAACATGCCAGCCTGCAACGGCACATGACCCGCATACGAAGGCCGTAGCCAGGTCGTGTGCGCAAAAGTAATCCCTTTAAAATGCACGTTTGTGACCGGCCGGTCCAGGCTGCCCATCACTAAAACGAGCGTTTCCAGCCCTGGCGCAACTACGCGCGCTTGTGTCATGTCTTCGCCGGGTCTGGGCCAGTAGTAAATCCGGCCACTTGGTAGTTCTTGAAACCATTCACCGGGCTGGTCGAGGAATTCGATTGCATTGGCCAGGAAGAACGGGCCGGTGTAGTTGGTTGTCATGACCGGCTGCGGCCACGGATGCTCGAATTGAATGCGGCCTTCTGGGTCTTGAAATGTTATGCAGGCTTTGTCGCCCAGTATCCTGAGCGACTTGACTCGGCAGACCGCAATTTCCCATTGCTGGTGGAAAATCATTTCCAGTTGCGGTGTGTGCCTGAGCGCACGCACCGGGCCGGCCGGAATCAATGCCTCTTGTTTCTGCCTATCCCACACAAGCAGCCTGTGCATGATTTCTCCGTTAGGTTCACGTGCGCGAATGGCTTTGCGATCGTTGACCCAAAGTTGCCTGCATTCGACCATGCGCCCGCAAAACTGCGGTGCCTCTGCAACCCAAACGTGCCGTTGCGCCATTCTCGGCAAGCCAGGCACTTTTTCCTTTAACTTTCGCCAGCCCGTGACTAAAATACCGCCGCTGAGCACGGGGCGTTCCCCTGGCGCAGCCTCGATTAGCGTCGGACCTGTCTCGGTTCCTGAATCTTCCGGCCGCACCAGCAGCGGAGCCGTGAGCTGGTAAACACCGCCGCGCAAAACTATCCGCGCACCATTTGCTACCGCGGCGTTTGTCAACCGGCGTAACTCGCGTACTTTGCGCAGCGCAAGCGAGATCGAAGCAAGCGGTTGTTCGCGCGTGCCTGGATTTGTGTCGTTACCGTCGGGTGCAACCCAAAACTCGACACCAGTCCAGGTTTCAGCCGGCACAGCGCAAGTAACTCCAAACAAAGCAACGGCAAGACCGACCAGCCGCATTTTCATCAAATGATTCACGCTTTTGTGTGCTGGTTGACTGTGATTCAAGTTCATGGTCGCGCGCACGACAACTTCTACAACGGCACACCGGGCGCGCCAAGGCCAAAAGGCAGACTACACAGTGTTTTGGGGGCGCAATGCGCCTTAGCTTTTGCTTTATTGCGTGCCTGTTGGCCAGTAAGCTGGCGTTTCGCGCACGTCTAATATGTGGAAAGCAAACTGGGCAGAGACACAGACACGATTCGTTAGATGGTGGAACCGCAAGGGGTTGCTCATCGGCATGTGGGGCGCGCCTGAAGTCGGGCGAGCGGTGCACGAAGAAGTTGCACCACCACCGCAGCCTGTTAGTTTGGAAGCGCGGTACTGCGATGCCGAGTTCCGCGCAGCCGAGAACCACTATAGGCTGTCGCGCTCGGTTTTTCCGCTGGACGTGCTGCCAAGCGCGATAACCGACATCGGCCCGGGCTCGCTTGCATTATTTCTGGGAGCCAAACCTGAGTTTGCCGAAGACACCGTCTGGTTTCACCCGTGCATCGAAGCTGAATCCGCGCCCGAGACCCTGCCACCACTGCGGTTCGACGAGCAAAACCGCTGGTGGCAAATAACCGAACAGATCATACGCTGCTGTGCCGAGCGCGCCCGCGGCAAATATATCGTTGGTTGTCCGGACCTTGTTGAAAACCTGGATGTGCTTTGCTCACTACGCGGTACCGAGCGCGTGTTACTTGACATGGTCGAGCGCCCAGGATGGGTCGAGCAAAAAATCTGGGAAATCAACGAGCTGTGGTTTGCCGTTTACCAACGCATTTACGAGCTGATCAAGCTCGAGGACGGCAGCTCGACCTTCGGCGCGTTTTACATTTGGGGCCCGGGCAAGGTCGCCAAAGTACAGTGCGACGCTTCGGCGATGATTTCGCCGAAGATGTTCAAGCGGTTTGTTGTACCGGCGTTGACAGCCCAATGCAAATGGCTGGACCACTCGCTTTATCACTTGGACGGCACCGAGGCACTGGTGCATCTGGAGGCGCTGCTTGAGATCGAGCCGCTAGACGCAATCGAATGGACACCGCAGGCCGGCATTGAGACCGGTGGACACAAGCGTTGGTACGAGTTGTACCGCAGGATCTTGGCTGCTGGCAAATCGGTGCAGATTGTCAACGTCGAGTCAGACGAAATTTTACCGCTGCTTGATACGCTCGGGCCGGACGGCGTTTACATGCTTATCCAGTTCAAGGACGAACGCGAAGCCGAGCATGTAGCCAAGATCGTCGAGCCATACTATTGAACCGGTTGTGAACAAAACTTCGTACACCACACGCTTCAGTTACGCGGCAAGCGACATCGCCGGACAGCTCTTGTTCTGCTGGGTGATGTGGTATGCGCCGTACTTTTACACGGACACTTGCAAAATTCCGGCAACGACAGTGGGCACGATTCTTTTGCTTGCCCGATGGGTGGATGCAATTGATGCACCGGTTTGGGGTATCATTTTTGATAAGACACGCAGTCGGTGGGGCAAAAGCCGGCCGTGGTTCCTATGGCTTTCGGTCCCATTTGCCACGTTTGGCGTGCTCTCATTCCTTACGCCGGAGCTTAGTTACAACGCAAAAGTCGCCTACGCTGCCATCACATACATCGGCTGCAACGTGCTTTACACCGGGATCAACACGCCGGTGACGTCGATTCTTGCGGCACTGACCGCCGACCCAGAAGAGCGCGTCACGCTTACAACATTCCGTATGTTCGGGTCGAAGCTAGGCGTGTTGATCGTGAACCTTACCGGGCTTGAAATGGTGCGTCTGCTCGGTCAAGGTAACGACCGTAGGGGGTTCATGCTCGCGGTACCGATCTACGCCCTTGTCTCAGTGGCCCTGTTCCTTGTGGCATTCCGTAACCTCAAAGAAATTGTGCCTGTCGAGACCAAGCCACAGCCGCTCTTTAATTCATTCAAAGCACTGAAAGGTAACTGGCCGTGGCTGATCATTTTCTCGAGCAGCCTGCTGTTCTGGATCGGGTTCATTGCGCGGATCACAGTTGTACCGCACTTCTTCATTTACTCGGTCCACAGGCCTGACCTGATAAAAGTTGCCAACGGACTTGACTTCGCCTCGCTTGCAGTGGCGCTTTTGTTGCCGTGGCTCTGCATGCTCACTTCGAAACGCAACGTCTGGGCGCTCGGTTTGCTCGGTATGGTTTTGGGTCAGGTGACCGTTTGGCTGGGGGTGATCTCTGGCAATTCGGTGAGGCTTATCATGCTCGGTTGGACAATAGGCTTTTTAGCCAGCGGCGCCGCAATGGCAATGCCGTTCTCGCTGCTTCCCAACAGCGCTGATTATGGCGAATGGAAAACAGGCGTGCGCGCTGCTGGTCTGCTGGCTGCGGTAGGCGCAGCGTTTTGCCTCAAAGCCGGCGCCGGCATCGGAGGCGCTCTGCCCATGTGGATACTCGGTGCAGCAGGGTATGTGGCCGACCAAGAGCAGTCACCCGAAGCGTTACGTGCAATCGAGTTCAGTATAGTCTGGCTACCGGCGATCTGCTTTGCTCTGAGCATGGTGCCGGTGTTTTTTTACGGTAAATTCGAGCGGCTCGAGCCGCAGATTCGTGCTGAATTAGGGCAGCGCCGCGCCACAGCAGCAGCATGAGAAAATATCACGCACACTTTTGCGTGCCATCTGGAGGTCAGCAGCGGCTATGTTCAAACTGGAAATCAACGACGGCACGGTAATCTTGGCCAACGGCAGCAAACGGTTGCGGATCGGGTTTGTCACCGAGGCAATAGCCAGAATCACCTTTACCGATGGCAAACCGTTCAAGACGACGCCAAGCTACATCGTGCTGCCAAAACACACAGCCGAAGCCCAAAAACCGAAACCCGCAGACCAAAAGCACTGCAGCGTTCAACTCCAAGAAACAGACGCGGACTTTATGATCGCCACTTCCGCGCTCAAGCTTACCGTTGACAAACGAACCGGCGCCATTAGTTATTTCGACAAGCACGGAAACCTGCTCACGCGCGAGCCTGAACGCGGCGGTAAATGGCTCACGCCTAAGGAGGTTTACAAATGCGTGCACGCCAAGAACGCTAATTCGGTTCGCAGTCAAAATGTCGGTCCTGAGCTGACCCGTGAAACCGAGTGTCAACGTATATTCGACCGGATTGCATTCGAGGCCAAGCTCGAGTTTGTGTTTAGCGATAATGAGGCGTTGTTTGGCCTCGGGTCGCACGAGGAGGGATATGGCAACCTGCGTGGCAAATCCCGCGAGCTGTACCAGCATAATCTCAAAGCTGTAGTCCCATTTTTCGTTTCAACCAAAGGCTACGGCATTTTGCTCGATTGCGGCTCGTTGATGGTCTTCCATGACGATGCGCATGGCTCATACATCTGGGCCGATGTAGTGGACGAGCTCGATTACTACTTCATTTTCGGCGAGCGGCTCCAGGACATAACACGCAGGTATTATGTACTGACCGGCAAGCCGCCCATGCTCCCGAAATGGATGTTTGGTTACATCCAGTCGAAAGAGCGGTATGTGAACGCGAATGAAATGATCGAGGTCGTGCGCGAGTATCGCCGGCGTAACGTGCCGTTGGACGTGATCGTGCTTGACTGGAAATCGTGGCCGGCTGAGTCGGGCTGGGGCCAAAAGTCTTTTGACCCGGTGCGTTTTCCCAACCCGAAAGCATTCACTGAGGAACTGCACAGGCTAGGCGCAAAGCTGATGATTTCGATCTGGCCCAAGATGACCGGTGATTGCCCAGACCGACGCGAGCTGCTGGAGCGCGGCCTGATGCTCGGTGACCAATCAACGTACGACGCTTTCAATCCGCAAGCCCGACGCTGTTATTGGGAACAGGCAAACCGCGGATTGCTCATCCACGGCATCGATGCGTGGTGGTGCGATTGCACAGAACCATTCGAACCCGACTGGTCCGGCACAGTGAAACCGGAAGTGCACACGCGCCTGCTGCTTAACACCGAACACTTCAAACGCTACATCGACCCCGGCTTCATCAACCTTTACTCATTGCTACATTCGCAGGGCATTTACGATGGCCAACGCAGTTCCACCAACGCCAAGCGCGTCGTCAACCTCTCCCGCTCCTCGTACGCCGGCCAGCATCGCTACGCTACCATCACGTGGTCCGGTGACATCTGCGCCACCTGGGAAACGCTGCGCCGCTCCATTCCCGAGGGACTCAACTTTTGCGTAACTGGTGAACCGTACTGGACCCTGGACATCGGCGGTTTTTTCATCCGGCACGACCCCACGCTCTGGTTCTGGCGCGGCGATTACGACGCCGGCTGCCGCGGATTGACCGCCCCCGACCTGGTCGAACCCGACCCGAGCGACACCGGTTGCACTGATCTCGGCTACCACGAGCTTTACACGCGTTGGCTGCAATACGCCGTTTTCCTGCCCATCTTCCGCAGCCACGGCACCGATGCACCGCGCGAGATCTGGCGGTTCGGCGAACCGGGAACTCCCTTTTACGATACTATCGCAAACTACATCCGACTGCGGTACCAGCTCATCCCGTATATTTACTCGCTTGCGGCCCAGGTGACACTCAACGGCTACACGTTGATGCGCCCGGTCGCCCTGGATTTTCCAGATGACACCGCCACATATAACCTCACGGACCAATACATGTTCGGCTCAGCGTTCATGGTCTGCCCGGTAACTCAACCAATGTATTACCGGCGCAATTCGGAGCCGATCCTTGATGCACCCAAAACGCGAAAAGTTTATCTGCCCAAGGCAATCCAGTGGTACGATTTTTGGACTGAAAAGATCTTTGTTGGCGGCCAAACTATCGAGGCCGATGCACCACTCGATATAATCCCCCTTTTTGTGCGTGCAGGCTCAATTTTGCCAATGGCACCAGTCATGCAATACGTGGACGAACACCCAGATGCACCGTACGAGATCAGAATTTACTGTGGCGCCGATGGCGAGTTCACCTTGTACGAAGACGCAGGCGACGGCTACGACTACGAGCAAGGCGCCTACGCGCTCGTGCACATGAGCTGGAACAACAACCGTGGCGAACTAATCATCTCCGAGCGCGTAGGCAGGTTCGAAGGCATGATCGAATCACGCGAATTTCAGCTCATATTCATCTCGGACCGCGGTCGTGTCACTAAGACCGTGCGGTACACTGGCAAACAGGTGAAGATTTCGGCAACCGCAGACTTATGAGCTGGCAACGTCATAGGCCCCGCGAAATAGATTGGCAGCGCGTGGCACCGTTAATCCGGTCCAATGCGCTAGTCGGACCGTCTGAGCCTTTTCTGCGTTTCAGCCCGGACACGGCTGAAGAAAGTGCGTTCATCCCAGATTTGCGGGTCCCAGTTCGCTCCAATTATCTCGAACTGGCGTGCAGCGGTTTCGTAATCACCGGCGTAGAACGCAGCAAGGGCAAAACTGTCGCGCCATTCGGGCGCGTCTGGAAACGAATTGCAGAGGGTGGTGTACACCTGCTTGATCTCGTCCCAAACACCAAGTCTGCGAAAATATCGCTTGTCGCGCTTGTTCATTGTGAACATTTCCCAGTGCGCGTTTACGAGCACAAGCGGCACAAGCGAGTTTGTGGGTGCTTCAGATGCAGCCTTGCGCGCAAACTCGAACATTTCTTCTTCTGTACCGTGCCATTTGGGCATGAGGTACGTAAGCTTGCGAAAATATACTACGTACTCGGCCGGGTCGGCTGCGAGTCCGCGTTTAAATTGTTTTTCCATTTCGTCGCGGCCGAGGCCCAACCCCATAGCCACCGTTATCAAGCGTGAGGGTGGAATTGGATCAGAAGGGTCGAGTTCGTAGGCGCGTTCTAGCACAGCACGTGCCTTTTGGAGACGTTCTTCGAACAGTCGCACCCCTTCCGAGGTCACCGTCTGTGCCCAACCAAGTCCCCGCGCCTGCCAGGCATGCTCGACAAGCACCTCGCCGTACGCAGCGTGTGCAAAGTGTGACTCAGGCCGCGCCTCGACCCAGCGCCGGAACCTGTCAATGAATTGTTCGAACCCAAACCTGCCCGTTGGGTTTTTGCACAGGTACTCGTATGCCCTGAAGATCTCGCTGCGTCCGGTTCGATCACGTCTTCTGGCCTGAAGAATTTCGCGCAGGCGTTTCTCAAGTGCATCGCAGTCTCCCCGGATAAGCATAGCGACGATGTCGTTCGGGTCGTCTTCGACGGGGTGATTCATCGATGCCAAGTACCCCTTAACGAGTGCTTCGTTCGGGCCGTGCGGCTCTAGTTGGAGGTAAGTTTTGAAACACTGTATGGCTTGCTGGTGATTGCCGATCTCTTGGTGTGCTCTACCCAGTGCATGCCACACTGATGGGAATGAGTAGCCGAGCTTGATCGCCGTTTCGTAACTTGCGATCGCCGCCTTGTAATCGCGGCGCAAGAAATGTATCCGCCCGACCCTATAGTGATTCTCCGGCTCGCACGGGAAAATCGCTGCCGCCCGGACCGCCGCCATAAGCGCTTCGTCAAGCTTGCCCTCTTCCTCGGCAAGCCGCGCAAGCGCGCCTTGGGCGCGGGCTGAGTCGGGGAAAAGTTTCAGTGCGGCTTGAATGGTCTCATGCGCCTTTTTGAAGTTGCGCTCCGCTCGCAGGTTGTTCGCCAGCGTGATCAAGTCTGTGGTCTCATCGGCAAACCTGTTCCTCGCCTGGTTCACAACACGCTGCAGTGTGGGCTGGCATGCTTCGTCGGCGAGCAATGCAGCCTCGCGCACCGCGGTGTAAACCTCCGCGTGATAAGGGATCACTTTGAGCAGCAGATTCTGCGCGGCAGTCTGCAAAACCACCGGTTGCGGCACACCCGAATCGCAAAACACCGAAAGCATAAGGTCTATCTTATCCAGATCGCCTGTGGCAAGGTATTCAGCCCAGACTCGGTACAAATCTGCTGTGTTGGTTATCTGCGTAAGTGGTTGTGCTGCTGCGTTTACCAGTGCCATTTCCAGAAACAATCGCGTCAGGTTGGTGGCACTTGCTATTTCGGCTTTAACCCGATCGAGCATCTTGGTGTTCCCACGCAGCAGCGTGCCGAAGAACCAAGCTGTTGCAGCGGTATCGGTATCGTCCTTTACCATGCTTGCGATCCTAAGCAGTACCGGGATGACCTCACCATGTGCGCGGTGGCGATAATAGTACTCGATCCATCGCCGGTCTTGCGGATTCCCAAAACCCAAACCAGGGGGCTCAGTTGCATAGGCAACCAACCAGATCAGGTCTGGGACAGATACTTTCGTTGGTTCCGAGCCGTCTCGTTTCGGCGGACTAAAGAAACTCGCGATTTTCCAGCCTGCAAATCCAATCGCCACAAGGCAAGCAATCGTGATTAGTAGATTTCGCGTTTTCATGTTTCGCAGTTGATATCGGTTTAGCGCTGTTGAATATGGCAAAGTCTGCGCCACTGCCCCTGCGACTTTCCAAGTCTAGCGGGTGGATTAAACATGGCAACCAGCCCTTTGTGCTACCTCAACGATACAATTCACGCACACGACCTGCAGTGCGCCCATCTCACTCCGATCGGCCACGTGCAAGGTTTAAGGTCCTGTTACGCTGCCGGTTATCTGTCCGAAGCTTCTACGGCGATTGCAGCCCAGTCAAGCCTCGGCTCACAGCCCTTGCGTCTGGCGCAATCACCGATCCCGACAGACGAACTAAAAGCCCATGTTCATTTTCGGTAATCACGCTGAAAATTGGTCCCTGGGACGCTTCGCTGGGCCGCGAAATTTATTTGCACCGTAAAAGTCGAGGTAGTTTTCAGCCCTTTTGTGACCCGGCTCACCTTACACAACCGAATCAAAGGATCTCCAGCCCGGATGTTTCATACCCGTTTATGACGCGCGCCCTGCCCGGGTGCGCTCGAGTCCTAGTAAACCGAGATCATTTTTTTACACAGCCGGATGCGGGTTTAGCCGGCGGTGCACGCGTGCGATGCGATTTGGCCAATGGCCTGTGCGAGGCTGGGAAAGTTTCAGCGATCCGGTAAGACTCCCGCCCGCACCGGCCAAATGGTGTGTACTCCCTAAGATCATGAAATACCCTGGCTAATTGAACAGTGTTCCGTTGCAATGCAGGATGTTTCTGAAAATGGGTTGTTTTTTCGAATCAGAAGTCGCGGGTTCTGGCAGGTACAATGAAACCTCATTGTGCAACCCGAAGCACCAATTCTTTGACGCGCGTAGAGGCTGTTGTGGTTATTGCAATTATTGGGGTGCTGGCCGGGATGTTACTGTCCGGCCTGTTACAGCCCAAAAAACGGGCTTCCAGAATCCACTGCATAAGCAATGTCAGGCAGGTCGCTATAAGTTTCCGGGTCTGGGCAAGTGACCACAATGAAAAGTTCCCCATGCAGGTGCCAGTGGCTAAGGGTGGGTCATGGGAGTGGGTCGAATCCGGGTTGGTCGCGCCGCATTACGGGGTGATGTCGAATGAGCTGACCATACCCAAGATTTTGATTTGCCCCAACGACCGCACACGCAAGGGCGCTTTGAGTTTTGGGACAAACTTAACCGAGGCAAACATTAGCTATTTTGTAAGTGTTGACACTGCGCTGAAGCGGCCCTGCATGTTGCTCGCGGGGGACTGCAAGATAACACTCGATGGCGAACAATTAAAACCCGGTCTTTGGCTGTTGAGCACGAACCAAAACGTTGGTTGGACACGGAGAATCCATGGGTGGGACCAGAACGCGGGCAACGTTGCACTGGCGGACGGCACAGTGCGCCAAGTTAATGGATCAGGCCTGCGCGAGCTATTGGCAAACTCGGCCAAGTTAAGTAACCGGCTTGCCATTCCTTAATCAGGTCACTGTTATAGAGTCCCAGCTCTGAAGCTGTGTGCATGCGAGGTGGGCAAAGCTCCGCGCAGTGGATTTCGTATATTGTCAATCGGTAGAGGTTTGCAGCAGTTGTAGCCCGGCTGGGACCGCGTCCGCCTGCGTTCGGATTCGCTTGCGCGGGATTGTGTAGCATTTCTATCTTTCCGCCACTAAAAACAGCGCCGGCTGTTGCTGGCGCACAGGGCAGTAGAATGATTGCCAATGGTAGGCGCGACAGACCCAAACCGCGGAAATGCACGAAGCACAACCAAAAAACTTGAACCGGGAATCCGCTCACAATTTTGGTACCCGATGGACTTTCGGCAAAGTCATCCGTGCGCTGGACCTGGAATGCGTTGTGTGCATATGCGTAACGCTGCTTGCGGTTTGCTTGCACGTAACGAGGCTTTTCAATGCAGGCGCCCTGTGGCGTGATGAAGCCGGCCTGGTGGCGCTGGCCACACTACCAACGCTGGGTGAAGTATGGCAAATGCTTACCTATGACTCGTTCCCATTGCTTTTCCCGCTGTTGGTCCGGCTCTGGGTTGAGCTAGGGTTTGGCAATTCCGATTTCGGCCTGCGCATGTTGGGGCTTATGATTGGCCTCGGGATGCTCGGTGTACTGTGGTGGGTTGCGTGGGTCTTGGGTAAGCGCAAGCCACTTGTCTCATTAGGTTTGCTGGCAATTAACGCAACGGTCATACAATGGGGCGACTCGATCCGCGCGTATGGTCTGGGTGCAATGCTAATGCTTACAACACTGGGTCTGATATGGCAAACGGTAGTGAAGGCAACCCCAACGCGGTTTATTGCAGCCACTGTGTTCGGACTGGCAAGTGTTCAGTGTCTGTATCAGAACGCCTTTTTGCTGTGCGCAATTTGTTGTAGTGCAGCAGTGGTTTGCTTACGGCATCGGCGTTTCAAAAATGCTTTACTAAGCATTGCTGCGGGGCTGCCTGCGGCATTGTCGTTGTTGCCATATTTGCAGCCGTTGAAGAAGTCGCAAAGCTGGTGGATCGTTGAAAAAGCCGGGTTTCGCCCGCCAGTTGCATGGGCAAGTTTCTCAGAAGCGTTTGGTACACCCCCTTGGCTTGGGCCGTTGATTTGGATTGGGTTATTTGTGCTGGCGGTATGGACTGGCGTAGCATCGCTCGAAAAGCCGATCTCACGGCGTGACGAAATTTCGGTTGAGTTACCGCTCTTCGTCGGGCTGACGGCTTTAACGGGTGCGTTTGGCTTCTTTTTATTCTTATGGCATGCGGGGCTGCCCACTCAGCCTTGGTACTGGTTACCGCTGATGCCAATTGTGGCCGTGTGCGTTCAGACGGGACTATCGGACCAAGTAGCTCGCCACCGACTAAATTGGGCTTTGGCAGTCGGTTTATTTGTGGTGATATCGCTGTTGCCAGCTTGGAGCCGCGTGACACAACGCCAGACAAACATTGATTTTGTTGCGCACATATTAAATGAGCGGGTTAAAGATGAAGACCTAGTTGTGGTTTTGCCGTGGTACTGCGGCATTTCATTCAAACGGTATTACAACGGCCCGGCTCAGTGGACTACAATCCCACCAATTGCCGATCACAGGTTCCATCGCTATGACCTGTTAAAAGAAAAACTCGCGGCGCCCGACCCAAACGGTCCGGTTTTAGAGCGGATGCGCCATACGCTGCGTGCAGGCAACAAAGTTTGGGTAGTTGGCCTTTTACCAAAACCGCGGCCAGGTGAGATTACGGTGCCGACCTTACCCCCTGCACCGCACGGGCCGTTGCGCTGGTTTGATGAACCGTACAATTACGTTTGGGGCAGACAAATACGACACTTTATCGAAAACACGGCGACGCAGCTCGAACAAATTGTCACTTTAGAAAACACAAAAGGCGTTAGCCGATACGAGAAGATCGAATTACTCATGGTAAGCGGCTACCGCTTCGGAACATTCCCGGCTGCCGGTGCAACTGGTTTTTGAAATTTGCAATCACCCAGAACGAGACCCGGCTCGTGCGTGCCCGACCGTTTCCTGACGTAAGCTCATACAAGTTGAGCAATAGTCGGGTAGGCGTACTTGGCGTCGGGCGACTGGTCAGTTTCGTTTTATAACTGGTGCGGCACAGACTTATCTTTTGTGATCGGGCTGGGTTTGTTACCAACCCAACACACGGGCGAAGATCAAAGGCGCAACTATGGTTGCGTCTGACTCGATGATAAACCGGGGCGTGTCAACGCCGAGCTTGCCCCAAGTAATCTTTTCGTTTGGCACGGCACCTGAATAACTGCCGTAGCTTGTTGTCGAGTCGCTTATCTGACAGAAGTAAGCCCACACCGGCACATTGACACGTTTAAGGTCCTGGCGCAACATGGGCACAACACAGATCGCAAAGTCACCTGCTATACCGCCCCCGATCTGGAAAAAGCCGACTGGATGTTCGGCTGCGGTACGTTCATACCATTCAGCCAACGCAATCATGTACTCGATGCCGGTGCGTACCGTGTGGACATTCTTGATATGACCGGCGATGACGCGCGCGGCGTACATATTGCCCAAGGTCGAATCTTCCCAGCCGGGCACAAACAGCGGCAGGTTTCTTTCGGCGGCTGCGACCATCCAACTGTCCTTCGGGTCAATCTGATAATGCTCTTTGAGATCGCCGTTGCGCAACACCTCGTACAGAAATTCATGCGGGAACATGCGTTGCGCGGTTTGATCGGCTTTCTGCAATTTTCTGAGCATCGCCTGTTCAACGCGAAGAATTGCCTGCTTTTCAGGTATGCACACGTCTGTGACACGGTTCATGCCGCGTTTAAGAAGTGCTTCTTCCTCGGCCGGCGTCAGGTGTCGGTAATGTTTGACGTGCTCATAATCGTTGTGTGCAACCAGATTGAAGACGTCTTCTTCAAGGTTTGCGCCCGTACAGCAGATGGCGTGGATTTTGTCTCGCCGAATCATCTCAGCGAGTGAAAGCCCGATCTCGGCCGTGCTCATTGCGCCAGCCATGGCAAGCAACATTTTACCCCTTTTTTGCAGATGCACCAACAGCGCGGCGCTTGCATCTGCTACAACACCCGCATTGAAATGCCGAAAATGACGCTGTACAAACTGCCCAACAGGCCCGTCCTTTTCCGATTGCATTGTTCTCGTCACGGTTTGGTCCGTCCACTGTCTAATAGTCCACCGGCACAGAACGTTGCGATAGATTTTGCAGAAACCAGAGGTCCATGTGAACAAAAAACAGAAAAATTGTTTTTACCTATCGGGCATCGGCAAAAGCCGCACCAGTGGCCGCGGCGACTCAAAGTAGCGACGTGTTGCCAACGTAAATCCACACCGGGGAGCTTCAATTGGTAAAAATAACACCCGACTCGGACGTGATACGGCTGAAGACAAAATTTTTGTTCCACCCACCCTCACTAGAACTACGATTGGCCGGCCACTAATTGGCTGCGTCTAAAAACTCGATCGCTCACGTCTTCGGGCCTGGCGAAAGTTTGGGCAGCGACGTTACGACCGTAAAAGCTCAACTCTTTGGGTTGTTGAATTACGGAATGTACTGTGATGTAACCTTCTGGACATTGGCGGGTCAGTTGTGTTGTGTAGCTAAAACTGAGTCACACAATGATACTTAGAATTGTAATTGGCGCTGTGGTAGGCGGTGTATTGGGCTATGGCTGGTACAAGTTGGTGGGCTGCTCTACAGGTGCGTGCCCATTGACAAGTAATCCGTACCTGAGCACGATTTGGGGTGTTGTGATTGGCGCGCTTATTGCCAGCAACGTACGGTAAAGCCGCCAAATGCGGCCTCAAGCTTTTGTGGCTTCAAATACAGCACGACCTCATAGACCAAAAGAATCGAGTGCCCAAGAGAGTTTACTCCCGAACAGTTTCGGTAGTCAGCTGATGCGGGTTTTTCTACTCCGCAAGTGATTGAGGAAAACCCAGCGGTGAGGTCCTAAACCCGTTTTTGCGCGACTAAGCGCGCGAAATGCTCGAACGACCTGTCGTAGGTCGCCTCTGCATCTTCGGGAAAACAACAACCCGGCAATTGTCTGTGCGCAAGGTGATAATGCAAGCATTCGCAACAAATGCCCTTTCGACTACAGGGCGAATACGAACAGCTGCATCGTTTCAGGTTTTGTTCTTTTTTGCATTGCATATGCCCTGCCCCAGTTTACTTTACCCGGCCTAGAGTTTTCAACCCGCCAAACGCGCCACACATCGGTCTTTAGCAGAGTTGAAGGAGAGGCATCAGGCTAGCGGACGCATTTTATCAACCTTGATTGCTGAGCGCTAAAATGCCCAAGAAGCACATTTTGGCTTAGCGATTGCACCTCGTGGGTCCGCGCCATGTCACCATCGCGGTTCGATTTCGATGTACAACGTCCCGACACCGCGCCTGACGAAAAACACTGTGCGGCGCGGTTTTGTCTTTGCAAGGGTTTGCAGTGTTTCCCTGAGGGTAGGTATGGAATCGATCGGTCTGCCGTCTATGGCAGTAATAATGTCCCCCGAGCTTAACCCGGCCAGTGCAGCCCAACCAGCGCGTTGCACCACGCTAACCCGTACACCGGCAAAAGTGTCATCGAGTTTTTCCTCGACGCGCTCGGCCAGCGAAAGTTCGCGTGCGGTGAACTCAAACCTGTCGTCTTTGTACTCGGCAAGTTCAGGCGCGGTTTTCGGGCTTTGACCAAGCGTGACCAGTAGCTTGATCGGTTCGCCGTTCCGGACGCCTTCAAGCTCGGCTTCACTGCCTACTTTATAAGCCCGGATCATGTTGTCGAACAACTCCTGGTCGGCCTGTGTACTGGCAGGTATAACCTGCCCGTCGAGCTTCAGTAAAATGTCGCCAACCGTGATCCCAGCACGAGCAGCTGGTGAATCGGGTAAAACTTGTGTTACACGCACGCCTTTCTTTCCATCCAGCCCCAATGCTTCGGCAAGCTCTGGTGTTAATACCTGTGATTGCACACCTAGCCATGCCTTTTGTGGTCGGGCTGGTTTTTCTTCCTGTGGCTCTGGGCCAATACGCGCCACCGTAACGAGTTGTTGTGCACCGCGTTCAAATGTCACTAGCACGGGTTTGCGCTCGGTACTGTCGCCGACGAACCGGCGCGTGAACTCGACCAGATCAGCCACGTTTGTAACGAGCGCATCAGCCACTTTAACGATGATGTCGCCGCTTTGAAGTGGCGGTTTTGATTCTGCACAAGGCCCGCCTGGACGCACTGAGTCAACCAGTACACCCTGTTTTGTTGGCCGTTTGTTTTCAAGCGCCGATGTGCGCGTTAGGTCGCGCACTACAAGTCCCCAGTGTTTCAATTCTGTTTCGCGTGCCTGTGCAGGCTCACGATTTGTTGTTGTGAGCTGCCATGTGACAACTTGCCCGTTGCGCAAGCCTTTGAGCGTAACAGTTGCGCCAACCGGTGTGTTCAGCACAAGGCGATTAAACATCGGGATATCCTCGGATAGTCGGCAGTCGGGCACAGGCTGACCGTTGAACTCAATGATTAAATCGCCCGGTTGGATACCCGCTGCCTTGGCGGGGCTGTCCGGCAACACGCTCGCCACAAGCACGCCTTTAGCATCCCGGGCGCCTTTCAACAGCGGTTGCACTTCAAGTCCGATCCAGCTTCGTGACACTGTTCCATTTGCGATTAGTTCTTCAGCAATCGCGCGGGCCAGATTGCTCGGGATTGCACCCCCTAAACTACCAATGCCAACCTCGTTCACACCCACAATTTCACCAGCCAGATTCACCAGCGGGCCGCCGCTGTTGCCCGAATAAATCTGCGCGTCATGTCCTATCCACCGCACAAGCAATCCAACAGGTTCACCGTCCAAAATGAAAACACTGCCTGCTGGTGCGATCATGGCCGTGTTTGAAATGATACCTTTCGTTACAGACTGTGACACACCCGCTGGGCTGCCCATCGCAAAGACAGTGTCGCCAATCCTAAGCTTGTCAGAGTCACCAAACCGCGCAAAGGGCAGGCGAGCTTTCGGATCGCGCCTTGCCGAAAGGTCGAGCTTGAGAACCGCGATGTCGGTCAGTGGGTCTGTGCCAACCAGCACTGCGTCAAGTTCCTCACCTGTAGCAAGCCTGCAAACAATACGCGTCGCTCGGCCGGCTACGTGATGGTTCGTAATGACATAGCCGTCTTCGGAAATGATTGTCCCGCTGCCGGTGACACGCTGCTTTTGCATTCGGCCTTGCTCACCTTGCTCGATCACAGCATCGATGCGGACAATTGCTGGGTAAACCGCCTCAAGAGCACGTTTAATTTCGGCCTGGCTGGGCCCAGATAACTTCGCAGCAAGGCGTGCTGGTGGTGCGTTTATGTCCAATGCCGACGGGCCAGCTTGTGATGTTGCCCAGGCACCGTTCACAGATTTGCACCCGCTGCATGTCAAAGTAAGGGGCAACACACCACCAACCAACACAAGGCTGCGCAAAAACACGCTGCTCGATACCTTTGATTTCGTCGTGCGCATGTTCGCTCAAAAACGCGGTCAATGACGGTGATTGATTCGATATAGACTCGCACTGCTGCACCAACCCAGACAAGCCAAAACGACTATAAAACGTCTTGGTTGTGCGTGCAGCTGAATGTGTCGCCGAGCGCGTAACGCATAAAAACGGTGGCCATCAGCACAGCCGACATCTGAATTCGGCGCATGCACGGGTTATGTCACCGGCGTTCAGAATGGCTGACACTACACAGACGCGCCTTGCGCCCGCTTCAAGCACGGCATCTAGATTCGCAAGAGTAATTCCTCCAATTGCAAACCAAGGCAGTGTGATGTTTGCAGCTGCCCATCGGACGTAATCAAGCGTTGTAGGTGTAGCAGACGGTTTTGTTGACGTACTGAAAACCGGACCAACTGCGATGTAATGCGCGCCTGCATTAACAGCATGCAACGCTTGCGCCGGGGCGTGTGTGCTAAGCCCGATCCGTAACCCGGACTCAGCGATGTTTAATTCGGAAACGCGCTTGTAACCCGCACCAAAAAAATCTTCCTGACCGAGATGACAAAAGTCAGCACCAACTTCACGTGCCACTAATAGATGGTCATTGATCACAAACCCGACGTTTGCGCTGCGCACGACTGGCAAAATGGCTTCGGCCATGCGCTTAATCTCATCAAGAGACAATCCCTTGGCACGCAACTGGATAATGTCTGCGCCTCCATCACACAATTGCTGTGCCACCAGCTCGGGTGCACGTCCCCGCAGATAAGCCGTGTCCACAAACGCGTAAAGCTTGCACTGTTCAAGTGGCTTCATCTTACGGGACCATAAAACACGCCCACCTGAAACCCGAACGCAGATCGGAAACCCTCACTTGCATGGCAACAGTTCGGCAACCAACGCGCGCTCAAGTTTAAGTTCCTCGACTGATGCGGCTATTTTTGCGCGGCTGAACTCGTTTAAGCCAAGCCCCTGTACAATCTCCCAGCATTGACCGTCGCTGCGCACCGGTAAACTGCAGATCAGCCCGGGCTCAATTCCGTAACTACCGTCTGAGCAAACAGCCACACTGTGCCAATCGCCAGGGGGCGTCGGCATGACAAGCGACCTGACCGTGTCAACTATTGCGCTTGCTGCACTTGCAGCGCTCGATGCACCGCGCGCTTTGATAATTGCTGCACCGCGTTGTTGTACTGCAGCAACAAACTTTTCTCTAAGCCACTGATCGTCGCCAATAACATCGGGGGCAGGTTCGCCGTTTATTTTCGCATTGAAGAAATCAGGGTACATCGTCGAGCTGTGGTTTCCCCAAATTGCAAGGTTCGTCACCGCGGCCACTTGGACCCCGGCCTTCTTTGCAAGCTGCGCTTTTGCACGGTTCTCATCAAGGCGTGTCAATGCGAAAAACCTGTTGCGCGGTACATCCGGCGCGTGCGACATGCAAATCAGACAATTTGTATTGCACGGGTTACCTACGACTAACACACGCACATCCTCGGCTGCGTTGGTCTGGATTGCGCGGCCTTGCTCGATGAAAATCTTGCCATTGACCCCAAGCAGCTCGTGTCGTTCCATCCCTGCCCTACGCGGTGCAGCGCCAACAAGTAACGCCCAATTCACACTGCGGAACCCTTCAGCGAGGTCAGCTGTTGCAATAATGCCCTTGAGCAACGGAAATGCACAGTCTTCCAATTCCATTACCACACCCTGGAGTGCAGGCAGTGCAGGGTCGATCTCGATCAGGTGCAAAATCACCGGTGTGGCCGGTCCGAACATTTCGCCTGCTGCGATCCGGAACAGCAGCGCGTATCCAACCTGGCCAGCGGCACCGGTAACAGCAATACGAATTGGTTGTGTTGTCATCGTAAAAAGGTCCCGCCCGCAATATAGGAGCGTTATCTCGTGCAAAGCAAGACACCCTGCAGTGCGTCTGCCGATTCGGTTAACCGTACAGTTTTGAGAAAATTTGACCGCCCAAACACGACTGTTTTTGTACACTAAAACCGGGCATGGCAACCGACTATTGCTTGCAAAACAAATCGCACAACAAAAAGGTGCGCGAACTTTTCGCCGCCATTGCCCTGCGGTACGACCTGATGAACGACGTGCAAAGCTTCGGTTTACACAGGCGCTGGAAACGTCGTTTGGCACAGCTTGCACAGGTCGGCCCTGGCCAGCGTGCCTTGGACGTGTGTTGTGGTACGGGGGATGTTGCGTTGGAGTTGGCTGCAGCCGGCGCGCATGTGGTCGGACTCGATTTCAACCCGCCAATGCTTGAGCTGGCTAAACGCCGGGCATGCGCTAAAAACACCCTATACTCAGAAGTCTGCACGGGCACTGCCAACCCCGTTTTCGTGTTGGGCGATGCGCAACAGCTGCCATTTGCAGACGAGACATTTGACGCTGTGACCATAAGCTACGGATTGCGGAATCTGGCAAGTTGGGAGCTTGGTTTGGTCGAAATGACCCGAGTCGCTAAAGCCGGTGGCCGTGTGCTTGTGTTGGACTTTGGCAAACCACAGAATCGGCTCTTGCACACGCTGTATTTTTCCTACTTGATGACAGTTGTACCCACGCTAGGAGCCGTAATAGCCGGCAACAAACCAGCCTACGATCATATCATCGAATCACTGAGGCATTATCCAGCTCAACAAGGTGTTGTGGCGAAAATGCGCCAACTCGGCCTGACTGAGGTTCATACAGTCAACATCCTCTGTGGCATTATGAGCATCGCCGTTGGCCTAAAAAACCGGTCATAGACCGGCTTGAAATTGGTTTGCCAGTGCCAGATTGCCTAGGCCAAACTTTGGGCGTGAATTTTCGTCAAAAAATAATTCCGTTTGAAAACCTTTCTGCATGGTGCCAAACACTGCGCGCTGCGGGCAAAAAACTGGTCGTCACAAACGGATGTTTCGATATCTTGCACGTCGGCCACGTCACCTATCTCGAGGCCGCACGCACATACGGCGACACACTCCTTGTGGGGGTGAACAGCGATGAATCAGTCCGCATCTTGAAAGGTCCCGGCCGACCAATTAATACCGAACAAGACCGCGCGCTTGTGTTGGCTGCATTGGCTTGCGTGGATGCGGTTTGTATATTTCGCGAGGTTGACGCAACGAAGTTCCTCGAACTTGTCAAACCTGACGTGTGGGTCAAAGGCGGCGATTATACAATCGAGAGCCTGAACCAAACCGAGCGCACGCTCGTCGAGCGGCTAGGCGGCAAAATCGTCATCCTGCCGTTGGTGCCCGGCAAATCCACAACTGGATTGCTCGCAAAAATCGGAAAGCCTGGATCATGCGCGGCTGGCAGCCCGGGTTCTTTACGCACCACAACTCGATAGAACCGCGCTGGCGCGCCGGCGGCCTGCGCCCCTTTCAACACGAGATCGCAATCGCTCAGCTTAGTGGCTGCCCAAGCTCGACCCGGTCAACCAGGTTCGTCGACACCTCAACAATCCATCGTCGGCCGGCTGGAGCAGTGATGTGAAGCTGCACCTTGCCGTCGTGTCTGCGGATGATCTTGCCGAGGCTTGGATGCGCTCCTTCAGCACACGCGCAGATCAATGTGTTGATCGGCTCTTCTGTACTGCTGATCATTTGCTCAGCCAGAACCCGGTTACATGATGCAACCTTGGTGCGGACCTGGTGCTGGCGAATGCACAGAGCAGGTTTATCGCTACTGTCAACTGCCAGCAAAGAAACTCTTACACGTGCTGTAGCAACCGCCGAATGGGGATATCATCTCCCTCGGATCTGGGTTAACAGCCTCCAAGAGCCAAATCTCCATAAACCCATCCATGCTGAGGCCATTTGACTGAGCGATGGTATTGAAGCGGACCTCGCAGCGGAAGATCGGTGCGAAAAAATCCATGCTTGTACTCCAACTACATCTTTGCAACCGCGCAAGCAGGTTCGATAACCGCAGGACGGACCGTTTACCATGCGATTCATACCAGGTATGACAAAAGCGGTGGTGCTTGCCAGGGCCGGGCGCAACTGGTTGGCTGTTGGGCCCCGGGTGCGCGGGACCAAGTGCACCAATTAACACTCAACCAACAACAATTCGGCGCTGCCGCTGCCCACGCAGACAAAGCTGGCCCGGCTCCGGATCAAAGCCACCGGACTGCGCCGGCGCAGCGGCTGCCCAAAGGGTGTCAAAGCCACAAGCCGTCTGGCCGGTTGCGCCCGCAGCCGCACAGTGCCGGCACTTGACACTATGTATGCTGCCGAAGGCCTGCCGGCAATGCAACCGACCAAGCCCGCCCAGCAGCGAATCCTTCGCCAAACCGGCCTTGAGCCCTTTGCACACGCCTTGCGCCAAAGCCACATCAAGACCCGTGGCCGCACCCAGACAAACACCACACCTAAACCATAGCGCACCTCCATACCCAACCATCTGCACATCCCAAACTCCCAGCTTGCTTTTGTCAGAGGTAAGCATAACTAGGAGCGCCCGACGTACATGCCCGGCGAAAGTACGCCCACCCAAAGGCGCCGGTGGCAGTACAGCCTGCCAGACCGGGCTTAAATCTGGGCCATTAAAATCGTCAACGAACAGAACAGTTTGGCCTTCAGACCGCCCCCGTCATAGCCCAATGAAGCTGATACACGTTGTTGTCGTGACCGCACACCGGACGGGAAAAAAACAACCGTGCCGCGCGCTAAAAATTCCGTAAATCGAGTCACCAGATTTGAATCAGTCAAGCTCCATACGGGTTTATTCTAAGGTTGTTTTTTGTGCAGAACAAAACCTGTCATTTGTACAAGGGGACACCTCGTGAAACTTCCAAATGCTCCAGCAAGAAATAGCCTTCACTTGGAACCAGCGTGTAAGAACAGCCGATGCCACACCCGGCCGAGATTGTGATCCAACCCTTTCCGAGGCAACCCGCTCGAACCTTCATAACGCGGAATCTCGTTTTACGGAAGCAAAACCCCTCATTCTGCTTACCCTAAGGCTTACCAGTTTACACATCGCCTGCGGTTTCTAAGCCGAAATTTTCGGAAGTTTTTGGCGAGGTTGCATCGGCTCAACCGCGTTAGAAAAGGCTCATGGGCTCGGAAAATGGGGCTTGCAAGAATCGGGCCATGGATTATTCTACGTGTTTCTGCAGGGATTCGACGGCGGCCGTTAGGCAGTAACCGCCGCCCGTGGCTAAGAGATTTTGTTTATTTATGGCAGTTAGAATTAGATTAAAACGTGTAGGTGCAAAAAATGCGCCGGCTTATCGTGTGGTTGTTGCGGACAGCCGCAGTCCACGAGACGGTCGGTTCATCGAGGAGGTAGGGTATTATGACCCGAAGAAAAAGACCGATACGTTCAAGCTTAATATTGAGCGGGTCAAATACTGGCTTGGCAAAGGTGCGCAGCCGACCGAGACTGTGGCCAGCCTGATCAAAAAGGCCACCAAACAACAGTCGAGCTGAATCATTTAACGACCGATTGCATGCAGGCATTTTTGGAATATGTAGTTAAAGGCTTGGTCGAGCACCCGGATGCGGTGACAATTACGCCGGTCGAACGCGGCGGCGCAACAGTTTACGAACTGCGCGTGCACCCAAAGGACATGGGCCGATTAATCGGCAAGGACGGCCAGACGATCAATGCCATCCGGTCGCTCGTGACTGCCGGCAGCGCAAAACGCGGCTTGCGTTGTATAGTGGAAGTGATCGGTGAAAAATCCGGCGAGTGAGCCTTGTTCTGCCGGCGGGCCGTGCGCCAGGTGAACGAGAAGGAAAGATGAAAATTGACGTAGTAACATTGTTTCCCTCGATGTTCACCGGTCCGCTTGATGAAAGTATTATCAAGCGCGCCCGCAGGGAGGGTTTGGTCGAGATTAATATACACAACCTGCGCGATTACGCGCATGACAAGCACAAAACAGTTGACGACAGGCCATTTGGTGGTGGGCCGGGCATGTTGTTGAAGCCAGAACCGATTTTTGAGGCTGTCGAACATCTTGCCATGGAGAACACGCGGGTGATACTGCTTTCACCCATTGGCCGGACATTTAACCAAGCAATTGCGCATGAGCTGGCCAAGTGTGAGCATTTGTTACTGATTTGCGGTGCGTATGAGGGATTTGACGAACGCGTACGCGAACACTTAGCAGATGACGAATTATCGATCGGCGACTACATACTTACCAACGGTGCGTTGCCTGCAATGGTGATTATTGATGCGGTGGTGCGGCTCGTGCCCGGCGTGCTCGGAGACGAACAGAGTGCACAGGACGAATCATTCGTGCGCGGATTACTCGAATACCCGCAATACACGCGCCCAGCCGAGTTTCGTGGCATGCGTGTGCCTGAGGTGTTGCTGTCGGGCAACCACGAGCAGATTGCAAGATGGCGCGCTGAGCAGGCCAAGTTGCGCACCATCCAGCGGCGGCCTGACCTGCTCAGAGATCATGCTCAGAGTTCAGACTGTTGAAGGCTCTTGACAGACTGAGCGAGCTGACGTTGACGTACCCAAGTACAAGTGAAGTTTTATGAATCGAGCGTTATTGGACAAAATAGAAGCTGACCAGCTTAAGAAAGACCGCGCGGATTTCGCCGTGGGCGACACCGTGCGTGTGCATACGCGTGTAATCGAGGGCGACAAGGAACGAATTCAGGTTTTCACTGGTGTGGTAATTGGCCGGCGCGGCCGCGGCATCAACGAAACCTTTACAGTGCGCCGGATCAGCTATGGCGAAGGTGTCGAGCGTGTGTTTCCGCTTCACTCGCCGTTGATCGAAAAAATCGAGGTCGAACGCAAAGGCGCCGTGCGCCGTGCGAAGTTGACCTACCTGCGCAAGCGGCTTGGCAAGGGCGCAACAATGGTGAAAGGCAAAGAGCCAGAGAAAACCGGCTAAAACATGGCATCTGCTGCTCCCAAACCTGGGGGGCGAAAAATCGCAATTTCAGTAGCTTTTTATAAGGGTTTCAACCTGCTCAACCGGCGCGGTCTTTTCTGTGCGTGAGGCAAGGTTACGCAAGCGCACAGTTAACCCCTCCGCAGTGCGCTCAAGTTTGACTGTGCACCTTGCGCCGAGTTCAGCAGCACGCTTGAACTGTTTGTCGGGCTTCGTGGCACCGAGTGCGTAATCCACCGCAAGCCCAGCGTCGCGCAGGCGTTGTACGAGCTTTAGCGATTCTTGCCGGAGCGATTCGTCTTCGATGACACAGAACGCATCCAGGCTAGGGTCGAACCTTGGCAGTAACCCACGCGCTTTCAACAGCTCCATAAGCACCACGTCGCCCATCCCAAACCCGAGCGCAGGCAGGTCAACTTTGCCTTTACTGACAAGCTTGATCAAGTTATCGTACCGGCCACCCCCCGCAATTGCACGAAATTCACCCTTGCGGTCAAACGCTTCATAGACTGGCCCTGTGTAATAAGCCAGGCCGCGCACGATTCGATAATCAATTTGCACGTAAGCAGCTAGTCCGCGTGCAGCCAGGTTATCAAGAATACTCTGCAATTCCCGGTTAGGCTGGGCGGTTTGTATAAACGCGTTTACTTCGTCGAGGCTCAGCCCGAGTGCAGCCAGCTTGGCTTGGCTTTCTGCGGCGCTGTCGCGCCCGAGCTTGTCTATTGTTTGGTAAAACGCATCAACTTGGTTGGTCTGGAGAGAGAGCTTGTTTTTTTTTGTTTCCAAAAATTCATCCCACACCTTTCGACTGCTGAGACGCACCACAAAGTCATGTTCAGCTAGCCCGAACCCGCGCAGGGTATCAATCAACAGCGCTATCAATTCTGCATCGGCCGCGGGGTCGGCCTCGCCAATTATGTCTGCGTTAAACTGGAAGTGCTCACGCAATCTGCCCTTTTGCTGTTTTTCGTAACGAAACAGTTGCGGGATCGAAAACCACTTGAGCGGTTTTTTGTAGTTGCGCTGATGGGCCGCCACCATTCGCGCGAGCGTTGGTGTCATTTCAGGCCGCAATGCAACTGCCCGATCGCCTTTGTCAACAAAGTCGAACAGTTGTTTGACAATTTCATCCCCGCTTTTAAGCGTAAAAAGCTCAAGCGACTCTAGCGGTGGCCCGTCGTACTCGACGAACCCGTATCGCCGCGCGGTGGTGCGCCAGCGCTCGAATACATATTGCCGTGCCTGTGCACTCCAGGCCTCGCGGTCGGGCACAGGTTCAGGGTAAAAATCGCGGAACCCAGGCAACCGTTCCATGCGCACAAACTATCCGCCAACCGCCTGTTGCGAAAGGCAAAATGCGGTTTTCGCAACAGGCGGCCAGGTCACCACAGTGCAAAAAAAATCAGAGCGCGCTTCGTTCAGGCTGTCTGGGGTGGAGCCAATTTTGGCGTGAGCTTAAGGACTTGGTCGCCCATTTTTTTGCCCATTTTGAATTTGACAATGGCACGTTGCGGTATTGGCACGTTAACAGTTGGCACGCTTGGATTGCGACCTATACGACCCTTGCGAATTCGCACTTCAAACACGCCAAAGTTGCGTAACTCGACCTTGTCGCCTTTGCCGAGTGCTTCTGTGATGCAGTCCAGCGTTTTCTGCACCACGGTTGCAACCTGCTGCTGGTCGAGGCCAGTCTCACTACTAATCCGCATCACAAGGTCGCGCTTGGTGAGAGTCATAGCTAATTCAGGTTGTCATTTTCGGGCTTATCAACAGCTAGCTTAAGCGGTTTTTATGACCCGGTCAAGACGGGGCATGTGCATTGCCCAACGACTGCCGCCTGGGGTGATAACCCGGTGCAACTGCCTCAGGCACGTTGGTAAATTGAACTTCGGTCGAACGGTTTTTTGTCCCAGTTATTTCGTGGCAGCGCGTGCGCTCCCAACCAACGCCTGTATGTCTTCGATGCCGTGCTCGTCCATAAACTGCCGAATGCCAGCCAGCACGTGCAAAGCCGTTTGAGGCTCGTAAAAGTTTGCCGTGCCGACTGCAACTGCAGTTGCGCCAGCCATGATGAACTCGAGTGCATCGGTTGCAGTTTGAATACCCCCGATACCAATAATCGGTATTTTTACCGCCCCGGCGGCGTCCCAGACAAGTTTTACTGCGATCGGTTTTATGCACGGGCCGGTTAACCCACCCGTAATATTGCCGAGCTTGGGCCGGCGTGTTTCAACGTCAATCGCCATTGCAGGGTAACTGTTCATTATTGAAAGCGCATCGCTTCCTGCCTCTTCTGCAGCGGCTGCGTATGGGGCAATGTTGACCACATTTGGGCTTAGCTTGGTTATTAGCGGTAACCGTGTGGCTTTCCGACACGCAGCAACTACACGCGCAAGCGCCTTGATGTCAGTGCCGAACTGCGCGCCGCCTGCTTTTATGTTTGGACACGAAACGTTAAGTTCCAACGCAGCAACGCCTTGCACTGAATCAAACCGCTGTGTGATCTGGACGTATTCGTCCACTGTTTTGCCCCAGATGTTGATGATGACCGGCACTTTAAGCGTGCTGAGGAACGGCCAGTACTTTGCCATGAAACCGTCAAAGCCGGGTCCTTGCAGACCAATTGCATTCACCAGACCGGATGCGACCTCGACAGTGCGCGGTGGTGGATTACCCTTTACAGCCTCCAAGCAAATCCCTTTAACAACCACCGCACCGAGTTGGTTGAGGTCAACAAGACCGGTGTACTCGAGTCCGTAGCCAAATGTGCCGGAGGCAACCAACACCGGATTCGGCAGTTGCAATTTACCTATTCGAACCGACAGGTTCATAATATTTCGCTGCTATTTGGCCTGCGCACTTGCACCCGTTCAACAGCCGGCTTTCGCGTTGCAGGCATAAATTGCTTTTCACAGCCTACACAGTTTGCGCGGCCTGGGTCTGCTCAAGCCAATCTGTCACACCAAGTCTAATTGGCCGGGAACAGATTTGCAAAGGCAGAGCTGGTGGGTTGAGTGGATATGCTTACATTGGTGGGTGCACACCAGCGGTACGCCAGCGTTTGAACTTTTGCCCACAAGCCGATCAGGTGAACAATATGCTCAGATTAGCTTCGCGCGGAACGAACTTACCCTGAGCCAACACGTCGGTGAGCTGGTTTTGTGTCCATTTCCGTAACCGGTACACGCCGCCAAATAGATAGTTCGGCGCTGCGGCGCCGCGCCCACCGACAAGTTCAGCGCCGCGCCGCACATTGTCATGCAGCAACGCAGGCAGGCTTACATGGTAAGGGTTTCGCGCAATTTCACCCTTGTGGAACGACAACGCTGTTACAAGGTCGCCGACATGGTCTTCGTTGGCTTCGACAAGAAGATTTGGTGTTGGCATCGTACACCAGTACTCGGTCTCCACGAAATAGCAACTGAACCGTGTCAGTTGCAGGTTAAGCGCATCCATCACAAGCAAATGCGTGCCGATATGCGTCGGATGCCAATCATGTGCATGCGGCAGGAAAATCACACCCGGTTGGTATAACGCTAAAATCTTGGCTATTGTTTCGACGCAGCTGCGCCAGTATGCTGCGTCTTGAAGCCGTGTTTCGGGGGCAATGCGTTCGAGGCCTTCTGGTCCGGTTAGGATAAGCCCAAACCCGAGGTACTCGCATGCATTTCTTAATTCTTGGAGCCGTGCAGCGCGCCGTTCCTTTCGACCGCCAAGTGTCACAGCCACATTCAACACGTTCATACCTGCCTCGCGTAACAGCCGCAACGGCAGTACACCTGAAACGCATTCATCGTCTGGATGCGGCGAGAAAAGCAATACACGAGGCGCATCTGAGGAAACCTCAGGTCGGCCAGGGTTCTCAAACTCGCCGAGTGAATAACTTTTGCACTCGTGCAAAAGCTGTGCAAATCGCGACACAAAACTATGGTACGGATTCATTTTGAGGTGTGTTAGTAGCTTACGATGTTTTTTGGCGCACAGGCTGGCATGCCACTTGTCAGTCTTAGCCAGCGCCGGTGGGCAGGTCGATCCAGCGCAACTGAACCAATGAACGCGGTGTTTTGTTTGAACGCAATTTCAACAACGGCGCCGCTGCGGTCCGAGCAGCCGAACTTGGCGGTGACCGGCGGTTGCCGTGTAACTGCAATCGGGCGAACTGGCTTGGTCTGAGTCACCTACAATATTTAACCCCAAAATTAAGTCCGAGCAAGCAAGGGAACGAATGAGCACCGTGCTCAGGCAGTTGCCGCGTCAAAGAACAGTGCACCTTGGTCAGTGCGCGTTTCTACGATAAATCAATATGCCTAAACGTGGCTGTTCACCAAACTCGACGGCGGCTTGGCCCCATAAAAACTGCGTGTCGTGTGGCGGTTTCATTACTGCCACCCCGGCCAGCATATAGTTTGTCCGGTACGAATTTGCCCACCATTCAATAATTCGAGTGCCCGATTCAGGCCCGGCCAGCCACGATCCTGGTATCAACACGAAAAGAACAAATTCAGGCTTTGCAGATTCAATTTCCTGAATCATTTGTTTGTGCATCCACCCGGCATACGGGTGCGGTTCCATTAACGGGTAAGTGTAGATATAACCTGTTGCTGACCGCCGCTTTGAAAGGAAGAAAATCTGTGGTTCTGAGCCGAGGATAGCTACCTTGGCGTCCGGCGCCGAATTTGTCCGGATGTAGTCCGCAATCACTTGCGACTCTGCAAACGGGTTACCGAAGTACATCGCAACTGTAGCCTGTCGTGGAGTTGCTTTAAGCCAGATGTCACTGTTCTGGATGAAATTGACCGTTATAACACCAAGATACGCAAGTACAGGCAAGGCACCATTGGCCTTAAGTTTATCGGACTCAAAAAGTGCGCGGGCTGCACTCACGCCGCACCCAGCCAACAACCCGGCTGCCGGCAACATCAAAATGAAATAGTGTCGGCGGAAATAAAACCCCGGTACTGTCGTTAGAAGCGATACCAAGAAAAACGCAAGCAACTGCACCCTATATTTGTGCAGTCTATCGTCTGCAAAAACGAAGCCCAGCCCGATTAACACCGTCAACCACACCAACTGGTCTCGCTCACCCACTTTCCCCAAAGCTTCAAGAATCTGTTGCGACGCCTTGTGCAGTGGTACCAATCTGACATACGCCGATGCGTAATTTAAGGCCCAGAACACGAACTGCTCCAGCACACCCGACCACCACAGCGCAACACAACATACAAACAGTGGCGTAAGTACACCGGCGCAAAACAACAACAAAAGCCGGCCCCTACCGGTCCACTGAACTTCAAGTCGCCGACTTGCTGCTGCTACAATCCAAAGTCCCCAAAGACAAAACAACGCCGCGTGCTGTTTCATCAACGTAGCAAAACCGAACATGAGCCCGCCTACAGCAACCCGCCACAAATTCAACCGTTGATCAGCGCGCCACAAGATCAACAGTCCAGCGGCCACAAACAGCGCGGCAAAATGCGTTGCGTGCCCAGCCAACCCGAGCAGTGCCGGTGAGGCCGCCAATAGCGCATAAGCTGTTGCGGCAACGAAACCAGCAGTCTCGTCCAGCATGCGGCAGCCAACCCGGTAAAGCATCAGAGCAGTGAGTGTTGTCACGCACATCAGTCCCAGATGAATCCCGGCCGGTGTCTGGCCGAACACAAGCATGATGAACGCATAGGCAACGTATGTGCCTGGGAATTTCATATTGTAGGCCAGCTTGTACGGCGGTACACCCTCCAACAAGAGTTGGCCTACGTATGCGTACTCGCCTTCGTCGCGTTCGAGTGGCAGATCCAACAACCTGAGCCGCACCCCTGCAACTAGTGTAAGTACAACCACAAATACGACACGGCTCCAGTGCCGGCGTAAAAACCCGGGTAACCACACCCTAAAGCATTGAACGCGTCCTGTCATAACCGACAGCGGCAGCCGGAGTGTAAACAGTCATGTTCGGCCAGAGCAAGTCAGGTGGGGAATCTTTAATCGGGGCGATCCCGGGTGTACCAGTAACTATCACAGGGAATAACAATTGACAGGCTATAAGCTTGGCGGCACTCTAATGCAAATGTGTAGTGTGCGAGTTCATGGAACAGGCCGCCCACACAAATAAATCTGCCGAGGCTCGCCAAGACGCACCGACAATACTCGAGCAGTTGATCCGGCGTGCTGAGTCGGCCGGTGCAAGTGATATCCACCTGCAAATGCGCGGTAGCACCGCTGAAGTCAGCTTCAGATTGGACGGTGTAATGAGCCCTGTGACAACCCTGCCTGCCGGCGTCGCCGAGCGCGTCTTTGGTCGGATCAAGTACCTTGCGCGGCTCAAGACCTACCAGGAATCGTTGCCTCAAGACGGCCGCATCGAGCGCCAAGCTGTGAAAGCCAAAAACGATATTCGCGTCGCCACATATCCTACGGTGACCGGCGAGAAAATCGTCTTACGCCTGTTCGACCCTGCGCCTGTCAGGGGGTTAGCCGAACTCGACTTTCCGGACTCAGCACGCGTCGAGCTTGAAACGTTTCTGCGCCGGCCAGCGGGGTTACTGCTTCTGACCGGGCCGGCTGGCAGCGGTAAAACAACCACAATTTACGCATGCCTCCACCACATAGCCAAAGCCGGCCAGCGACATGTTATCACAATCGAGGACCCGGTCGAGCAGATCATCCCCGGGATCATGCAGACCGAGATCAACGAAGCAACCGGCCTCGACTACGCCAAAGCAGCGCGGCATCTGCTACGGCAAGACCCGCAGGTCATTGTCATAGGCGAGATTCGGGATGATGAAACTGCAAACGTTGCCGTGCGCGCTGCGTTAACGGGGCACCTGGTCATCTCCACATTACACGCGGGCTCGTGTCGCGGCGTGTGTGATCGGCTCCTTGCAATGTGCACGGATCATTCCGCCGTTGCGTCCGCGTTGGACATGATCATCAACCAACGCCTGATGCGGCGCTTATGCATTGGGTGCGGCGGTGCAGGCTGCACAACCTGCCTCGGCACGGGTTACCGCGGGCGCGTGCCATTGGTGGAATGGGTGCGACTGGACGATGCCATGCGCACGCAGATCCGCCGGGGCAACGTACGGGGTGTTGTACCCAAGAAATCCTTGGAAACTTCAGCGCGTGAGCTCATGGTCCAAGGTGTGTCAGATGAAAAGGAATACAAACGCGTACTCGGTCTATGAACCTGGACGAATTTGCATTTTTCAATCAGCAACTTGCGGCGATGCTGCGCGATGGCATACCGCTTGAAGGTGCGCTGCGGCAGTTGGTCGCCGGCATGCGCGCCGGGCAACTCCGGGACGAGTTGCAACAACTTGAGGCTGACCTCGCTAAAGGCACGCCGTTACAGGAGGCATTGCGGGCACGGCGTTTGCCCCAGTTTTACGTGGCAATGCTCGAGGTGGGCGCGCAAAGCAATAACTTGCCAGGCGTATTAACACTGCTGGCCGACTATTACCGGCACTGCCACACGCTCCTGACCCGGCTCAAAGGATTGATGGTTTACCCAATGATTGTTCTGGTAGGCTCGTTTGGGCTCTCGTGTTTGCTTAGCTTCGTGCTCACGCACTGGTTCTGGCCGAGTTTTTTTGTAGAGTTTGTAGGGCGGAGTTATTCCTTCACGCTGTCGATCCTTCATCTTTGGATTGCACCTGTCCTGTTGGGCTTGGCAGTCCTAGTGGCGATTGTGGCGGCGAGCGTTCCGGCCATACGACGCGCATTACGCTGGCGCCTACCAGCATTCAAAGAATCCGCCCTTTCGCAAGCTGCGTCTGCAATGACGCTGATGCTTCGGGGCGGGGTGACGTTAGAGAAAGCCTTATCACTGGCCGAGCAACTCGAGCGCGGCGCCATCGCCGGCTTGGAGCTCGCACAATGGCGCACCCGGCTTGCAGCCGGCCATGGGAAGTTCACAGAGTTCGCCCGCCCAGGACGCGCTTTTCCGCCGCTGTTCATCTGGCTTGTCGCGCATGGCGGTGAAGATCTCGCTGCCGGGTTCGCGCGCGCAGCCGAGCTGTACCGCGCACGCGCGGCTTACCGCAGAGAGCTACTCCTTTACTCGGCGCTGCCCTGCTCGGTAATGCTGCTCGGGCTGGTGATCCTGATGCAAATCCAGCCAATGTTCTCGGGTTTGGTTCACTTGTTGCAAATGTTAGGTGCAGACAAACTGTGACGGACAAAAAATGAATTCCTGCCCGCCAGACTTCATTCACCTATTGGTTGCCGTAGCAGTCATTGTGTTGAGGCTCGGCATGCTGGCAGGCACCATTCTTGCGATTCATTATTTCCTTGCTCTGCCGATGCGGCGGACTGAGCGCGGGTTGTTTTTCATGGACATTGTCGAGACCGGGCTTAAGCAGGGCAGACGTATCGAGGAAACAATCGTCTCGGCCGCGGCCAGCGGCGATTACGCATTAGGCGCGCGATTCCATCTGTTGGCTGCATGGCTCGAAAGAGGGCTCACGTTGAGTGACGCGCTTGCGAAAGTGCCGCGCCTGCTACCGGCACAAATTGTTGCAATGCTGCGTGCCGGCCAACGCATCGGTGACGTTGGCAAAGTGTTGCCTGCATGCAGACAGCTTCTACAAGATGCAATTTCACAAACACGCGGCGCAATGAACTACATGATTGTTTTGGCGTTTGCACTGACGCCGGTTAACGTGGTGATTTCAACTGTGCTGGCCATATACATCTTGCCGCGCATGGACGAGCTTTATGAGGGCGTGCTCGGCTACGCAAGTGACACGGTTCCGGTGCTTTGGGAATTTGTTCGCGAAAATTTCACACTGTTAATTGTGGCGCAGGTGTGTCTGTTTGTTGCGCTGTTGTTGGCTGCGTTCTTTTACATCGGCGGGCCGTATGTAGTGAGCGCGCTCCAAGCGGTGTTCGGTTCGCTGCCGGACAAGATTGCGTGGGCTGTGCCATGGAAGCGTAAACGGATGCAACGGACATTTTCCGCCATGCTGAGCGTATTGCTCGATGCCGGTGTGCCTGAAACCGAGGCTGTGCAGTTGGCAGCCGATTGCACTGCGAACGCCGTGGTCCAACGACGCGCCGCGAAAGTTGCCGAAGCCATTCAGCGCGGGGTCAAGCTTACCGAAGCTGTGCAGGCTCTGGATGACTCGGGTGAGTTCCGTTGGCGCCTCGCAAATGCAACATATGGCCGGGGCGGGTTTTTGCAGGCACTGACAGGGTGGCACGACGCACTTGATGCAAAAGCGTTTCAACTCGAGCAAACTTTTGCACACGTTGTTACAACTGCACTTGTTTTGGCCAACGGCCTGATGGTTGCAACGATTGTGTGTGCCGTTTTCAGCGGCCTGATAGCAATCACAAACTTGGCTGTGCAATGGTAGGTATCAAAACTCAAACTCGAACGGTTGCGGGCAGACACCGCGCAGCCGGCAGCATGTTGATCGCCGAGCTTGTTGTTGCAATGGGGATAGTTGTAGCGGTGCTCGTACCTCTTAGCATCGGGTTTGTCAAAGACGCGCATCTGTTGCGCGCTGGGTATTATCGGGCTGTTGCGATGGAAATTGTGGACGGTGAGATGGAAACCCTGGTTTCAGGCGAATGGCAGGCGTATTCGGAAGGGACACACGAATACAAAGTTTCAGCTCGCGCAGCGGCTAACCTGCCGCGGGGCAAGTTTGTACTTACGCGCACTGGCAATCGGCTCAGGCTCGAGTGGTCCGCCGCAAGCGCCCGCGGCATCGGTAGGATCGTACGCGAAGCGACTGTTAAATGAAAACGACCTCGTCAAATGCAAAAAGCCAGTGGTGCCGCGGCATTACGTTGATTGAGTGTCTCGTGTGCATTGGCGCCGTGGCAGTTGTGTTGGGTCTTTCGACAGCGGCATTTTATCAGTGCATGGACAACTCGATCGGCCTACAGCGAAACGCAGACGACATCGTGCGCACGCTCAATGCGGGCGAACGGTGGCGTGCCGATGTCCGGTCTGCTACTATGCCACCCCAACTCGAGCAGACTAACCAAGCGTGGCTGCTGACCATCCGAGACAGCACCAGCGAGATCAGGTATCAATTTCTGACCAACGCACTTGTGCGCCGGGGCAGCCCGCAGGAAACGTGGACGATTGTGCTCGAGCGTGTTAAATCGTGCCAGGTGATACCTGAGCAACGGCAACATGTGACAGTGTGGCGGCTCGAGCTCGAATTGGAACAGTACCGAAAAGGCACGCGGTTGCATCCGTTGTTCAGTTTCCTAGCCGTTCCGACTGGTCTGCAAAACAAATGAAATTACACTGTTCGACAAACGCGCTTGTGCAACTTGCCAGCGCCGCCGCACCGCATGGCCGGCACGGCAAAAGCGGATTCGCCGTGCTAGGTGTTTTTGTGCTTCTAACATTGATGGTTGTGTTCGTAATGAGCAATACCGCTGTGCTGAACCAGTTGCACCGTGAAATACGGCTCATCGAACGACGGCACTTGGAAAAATTCGAGTCTGCACCGGTACAATCCACCAGCCAAACAAACGCAACCGCTGCAACGCTGGTCGTCCAGGCGAAGTAACCTACCATGGACAAGATTAGTCTCATCAAGCGCGCGATTTGGTGCTTTGTGCTGGGTCTGCTCGGATTGATTCCTGTTTTGGGGCTTCCATTTGCCTTAAGCGCATGGATCTGTGGCACGGTTACTGCGCGCAAAACAAAAGGCCAGTTTAACCCTGCAAAAGGTTACATTGATTTGGGCAGACGTCTTGGGTTTGTAGGCTTTTGCGTCACGAGTTGCATATGCCTAATCAGCTGGTACATAGCCGCGCATTCGGAAGATTTCTTTCCGAGCAGTGGTTATACCTGATAAACCCAAGCCCGGCGACATGGCGTTGCCTCAACAACTACGGGTTCGCCACGCGCACATGCCACAGAAGCAGTTGGCACTTCGGCACGAGCGTGCACTTTGGCGGATTCGATTTATACATTGAAAATGTGCCGCTGACCGGTTAACTTCAAACAGTCATGCTTGACGATCGCCATTACATGCGCGATGAACTATCCCTACATCATTGGCATGTGCAGTTGCCGATGTGGCTTTGGCTGGTGATCGTCAATGTTGCATTTTATGCCGCGCAGCTAATTGTCCCGCTTACAGGTACAGGGCTAGACACATCGCCGCCAGCGCTTGAGCCGTATCTGGCTTTGCACCCTGCGGATCTGCTCCGCGGATACGTTTGGCAATTGTTAACGTTTCAATTGCTCCATGCCGGACTGCTTCATCTGATATTGAACTGTGCGATGCTGTACATGTTCGGGCGCACGGTCGAAGCCGCGCTCGGTAAAACCCGGTTTATTATGCTATACTTTGGCAGCGGCGTCGTAGGCGGGCTGGTCCAATCCGCATTCAGTCTGGTGTTCCCGCTGCATTTCGGGCCTGGCCCAGTTGTCGGCGCATCTGCAGGCGTGTTTGGTGTGATTGCAGCATTTGCCACGCTGAATCGTGACACATCCATCACGACATTGGTTGCGTTGATTTTACCCGTCACAATGCCCGCCAAGTACCTGCTGTTGGCCGAGTTTGTGCTGGCTGTCGTTGGCATGCTGCACCCGGGCAGTTCGATTGCGCATGCAGCGCATTTAGGGGGTATGTTAGCCGGCATCCTGTACGTTAAGCTCGCCGCGCACTGGCGCTGGCCTGTACGGACTGGCCGGCCTTCTTTCCGTCGTCGCCTGCGTCAACTTGTTAATGTAGGGGCACGAAAATCTGTTTTTGCCGAACAACCAATGCCAGGTACACCTGAAGATTTGCCCCCGGACGAGTTCCTCGAACGCGAAGTTGATCCCATCCTAGACAAGATAAGTGCGCACGGCATCCAAAGCCTGACCGCACGCGAGCGCCAGATTCTCGAGCTGGCCCGACGCAAGATCCAAAAGCGTTGACTGGCATCTTTTTACGCGTGCCAGCAACACTGGAAACTGACGATTCGAGTTCAAAAATTCTGCCTGCTCAGTAAGCTTGTGCCATGATTACACGCTATTCGAGGCCCGAGATGCGGGCAATCTGGAGCGACGAAAACAAGCTGCGACTCTGGTTGCAGATCGAGCTGGCCGCGCTAGAAGCACTGGTTAAGGATGGTGTTGTTCCTGCGGACGACTTCGATAAAGTCAAGGCAGGGTGTCAAGAATGCATGGCTGACTTACCTGGGCTAGTTGCACGGCAACGTGAGCTTGAAAAAACACTAAACCACGATGTGGTTGCTTTTGTCGAAGCCGTCAGCCAAAAGATCAATCATCCGGCAAGCCGGTGGTTTCATTTTGGCCTCACTAGTTACGATGTGGTTGACACTGCACTTTCACTGCAGCTTGTGCAATCGGCTGATCTTCTGATTGCCGATGTAAAACAACTGCTGCCAGTAATTGCAGCTCAGGCAAGACAGTACAAGTTCACCCCCTGTATTGGTCGTACACACGGGATCCACGCTGAACCCATCACATTTGGGTTCAAGCTGGCGCTGATGTATGATGAGTTCAAACGCACATTAGAACGGCTCGAACGCGCCCGGAGCGTGGTTGCTGTGGGCAAACTCAGCGGTGTAGTAGGCACAGGGGCTCATTTAGCGCCGCATGTGGAAGCTTACGTTTGCGAAAAGCTCGGGCTGCGCCCCGCGCCCATTTGCACGCAAGTTATCTCAAGAGATATTCATGGCGAATTCCACGCTGTGCTTGCGCTAGCTGGTGCAGTCATTGAACGTTGGGCAGTCGAGTTCAGACACCTGCAACGCACCGAGGTACTCGAGGCTGAAGAACCGTTTGCCAAAGGCCAGAAAGGTTCAAGTGCAATGCCACACAAACGAAACCCGATTACCTGGGAACGGCTCACCGGCCTAGCGCGTGTGCTGCGGGGTAATGCATTGGCTGCACTCGAAAACATTGCTCTATGGCACGAGCGAGACATCTGCCACAGCTCGGTCGAAAGGATAATTCTGCCGGATTCATGCACATTGCTGGACTACATGTTTAGTTTGCTAATCCGTTTGGTGGACGGGTTATGCGTGTACCCAGAAAACATGAAGAAAAATATCGGGTCGAGCCTCGGCATGTGGAACAGTCAATCGGTCATGCTTGCGTTGGTTCGTAAAGGACTTACCCGCGAGCGTGCGTACGAACTAGTTCAGCGTAACGCGATGCAAACATGGGCAGCCAAACACGCCGGACGCGACGACGCGGATTTTCTTGCCCAGCTCAAGGCCGACCCAGAAGTGGCTGCGCACTTTGCTCCAGGCGAGCTCGAAAATCTTTGCTCGCTCCAGTTCCATTTCCGGCACCTGGACCACAAGTTCGCGCAGGTCGGATTGTGATCTGCGTCAGGCGCGCTCGGCTTTTGGGCAGCCATTGACGAAAGTCAGTTAGGTAGGGAAAACTCCGAAACTCTCGACCAACCACACGCGCGGTAGCAATTCAGTCAGCGGGCTGGTAGCGTGTGACAACTGCCCCGGACCGTCGGGGTCTTGGGCTCAGGGTTGATCTACACAGAAGCATATCGAATGTTGGCTGAAGTAGTTGTGCTTTGGCTACGTGCCGCCGTCCGCCCCAAAGGCGATCCCCACCCCGATAGCCCAATATGGGAGCAGCTAACAAACAAGCGCACTCTAATGGATCAGCCTACCACTGTCTCCGGCCGCTGGAAGCTGGCCGCGTTCTCGGAAAAGGGTTCTTTAAGAACCGCGGTGTACCCTCGCACCACTAAAGCAAAAACTCGGTTGTCAAGGACCTACATAGACAGTTGAAACAACCGTTTAGTTTTGTGCACAGCCATTCGCAAGCGGCACAAGCTGCAAAAGCACTTTCACGGCTGGGTGAGAGCCGAGGCACTGGTGAGGTTGGTGGTGTGTTCCGGCTCCCATGGCACAACCCATTTGTAAATCTTGTGCTTTCTGCCGTAAGAGACACCGGGCTCGTTGCTAGCCGTTTCCATTTCGTAAACCTGCACAGGTTTGGCACCGCGCATGTCGAAATCGTGTGAAACAATGCGCGCGCCGGGTTTGAGCTTGGCCAATTGTGGCATCAGCCGAACGTTCAACTCGGGCAACAAATAAAGCGTCACCACAGTGGCCTCCCCGAAGTCAACGTTGAATATGTCGTCCTGCTTAATTGTCACGAGGTGTTCGAGCTTGTTGGTTCTGACGTTCTCGCGCGCCTCAAGTACACGTTGCGGGTCAATGTCGATGCCCACGGCTTTGACACCGTACTTTTTCGCCGCGGCAACCACAATCCTGCCGTCGCCACAACCGAGGTCGTAAACGACATCGCCCTTTTTTACCTCAGCAAGTTCGAGCATCTTCTCGACAACCGACATTGGGGTAGGCACGTAAACGACATCCGGCTGTTTTGTCTTCGAGTCGAGATCGGTCTGCGCTTCTTGAGTAGTTACAATGACTACCGAGCCCAGGACAAATACCAACACCGCCAGCAGCGGCGTCAGACGATAAGTTTGCGTTAGTGAAACAAATTTCATCTCCGAATTGTTCGCCAAATTCATAGTGCTGCGCAATGAAAATTGCTGATTGCGTAGGCTCGGTGTTCAAGCGCTTGCGCTTGTGTAATGGCGAACCGAGACGCGCCAAACAAGACTCGACATTACCCAGCAGAGCACACCCGTAGCCAGCAGCAGGAATAGCTTCGACGAAGTGAGTGTGTCCACAAGCAACCGCACCGGCACATTTGCCACAAGCAGCATCGGGATCGCAAATGTAAACGCAACTTTAAACAGGCCGCGAAACGCCTCATCGGGCAGGCGCGCAACCTGGAACAGGTTATAGTACGCCCACACGATACCCTGCGCGCGCACTGTCCAGAAACTGATTGTCGCAAGCATGAACATGAGCGAGTAATGGATCAGAATACCCACAACACAAAGTACAAGAAATCCTGCCACCTGGGCGATTGTAGGTGTTAGCTGCATCTGCAGCGCTGCGTAGAGCATAACAACAACTGCAGTTGCCGCATTGACAAACGAGCCGAGGTCAACCTGTCGCAAAGACACAACAAAACGCGTGTTTACAGGCAACAACAGAAGAAAATCGAGCTTACCGGTGCGAACCAGTTCAGAGAGATTAGCGCAATTGATCAGGAAAAATGCCTGGAAAATTTGCTGGATGAAATGGGCCGCGCCAATGAGCATTACAACTTGCCATTTTGTCCATGTACCAATCGAGTCGGTGTGCATATAAACAACCCCAACGAAACATAACTGCAGCGCAAACCAGAGCAGCTCAACCACAATCCAAAGGATGAAGTTCGTTTTGAAGATCATCTCGCGTGTTACGGAGTTTTTCCATAACGCACCGTAAATGCCGATGTACCGGGCAAGCTTGCTCATGGCTCATCCTCCCACCGCGGCATACCGCCGCAGCCCGCGATTCCATGCGAACCGCGCAAACACGTACGCAACCACAACCCAGAAGACTTGTATTGCAAGCCCTTGGGCAAGCGCGGCTCCGGTTACTTTGCCCATGTAAATGCTGATGGGGAAAAACAGCTCGTACGGGAACGGCGTAAACGCAAGCACACGCGCAAGCCCGGGCGGCAAAATGTCCAGTGGGAACAGGTGCCCGCTCGCAATGAACTCGAACGCATACACGATGAAAATGAACGTCGAAACTTCCAACACCCAAAACGCAAGCATTGCAATTATGTACGATATGAAAAACTGTAGTAGTGCGGTCAGCACCAGTGACAATGCAAATAGGCCAAATGTGGCAAGGTCAGGTGGCAACACAAAGTATTCGCGCAACAAAAACACTAGTACCATTAGTGGCCCGGCTGCGACAGCAAAGTACGCAAGCCGCCCCGACACGAACAACACCAATCGGTAAACTAGGTAATCAATTGGTTTGACCACAAACTGGCTGATCGCACCGTCTCGGATATCGTTTGCGATTTGCCAATCGTCGTCGTGCACCGCAGTCAACGCACTAACAATGGTTGCAAGCAGGTAATACGAGACCATCTCAGCCAATGTATAAGGCCCGACTGTTGCGCCGGTGTCTTTAGCCGAGTAAATCGTGCGCCAGACCGACAGCAGAGCTATCAACGGTATGAACCCGAACAATGCGCGCGCAAAAAAATTGAATCGGTAAGCCAGATTGTTCTGGATACCGATGTTAAGCACATGCAGGTACTTTTTCATTTGCGCGCAGCACTGAGGTCTCGGGCCGTGCCCGCAACGGACAAACGCTGCTCCGGCACAACACCAGTGCGTGGGTCCGGCTCGCTGTTACCGGCCGCCCAAGCAACTTGTGTTTATGCCAGCATTTTGAATCCCAGCGTCAATCAGACGCAGTACTTTTCGCCGATCGAAAATGCGTTGCCAAGAAACGTACCCACCCCGTAGTAACGGTGCGATTCAGGCGTAAAAATCAGTGGCTTGAGTTTGAGTATGTCAACAATGTTATTGGCGTCCAGGATACTGTCGTCGGCCTTTACATCCACAATTTCGCCCACAAACTGCGTGTGCAACCCCAGCTCGAACATATGCGCAAGCCTGCACTCAAGCACGAGCGGGAATTCCTTCACATACGGCGCGTCCACAAGATCGCTCTCTACCGGTGTTAGTTTTGCGGCAGTCAACTTGTCGGTGTCTCTGCCCGAGGCAATACCGAAATAATCCGCATGCACAACGTGTACCTCGGAAGGAATGCTGACTGTGAAGGCTTTCCGTGCTTTTATGTTGCCATGGGTATATGTGGCTGCACGGAACGACACCGCCACACACGGCGGACGCGAACAACAAATGCCAACCCACGCAGCAGTAGCCACATTCGGCTTACCGTTTGCGTCGTAGGTGCCAACCACAACTACCGGGGTCGGATACAGCAACGTTTTTGCGCCAAGCGACTTTTTCATAGGCTTATATTTGCTTTTGCAAAACCGAGTTTATTGTCAAGACCCGGGCTAAACCACCAAGTTTTATTTTACCGCAGGCACCGGGCTGTCGGGTCTGGCTTTGCGTCTCTGCAATTGCGACCTGAGGTAATTGTCAATGGGCGCAGTTGCATACGCCGTGTACCACAAGTCAGCCAACATTTGCGCCGCGCGCACAAGTTGAGCTTCCAGGAATGCCTTTCCTTCAAGCCCGCGCGGTTCTTCACCTGAAAACTTGCCTGCCTTCTCAAGTTCATAAAGCGGTTGGACCTGTTTGTACTGCTCAAAAATGAACTTTGCCACCTGCCTGAACAATGCATCTGGCGCGCCGTTCTTGGCCGGGTCAATCACAAGCCGCGCCGTGCGCAATTTCGGTTGCAACCGGCCGGCTTCGGGCAGCCCGACCTTCCGGAAATACTCGCCGTCAATCCATCTATGCAGCGTTGTGTTGGTGGTGTACCCACGCGGATTCGGCCCTGTCCAACCGTTGTGATGGATTGTTACGTGCAACGGCTGCGTTGCGTCACCGACGTAATGCGCCAAAACGCCCATTGCATAAATTATGTTTTGCTGCGCGTTGGAGACTTCATCGGCTGTACCGGCTTCTTCGTAGGCTTTGAGGTAACCGAACCCAGATTTTACCTTGCCGAATTGCTCAGTGATTGCCCACGGCAAGAACCCGGCCAATTGTTGCGTGCGATCTGCGTTTTTCATCTCGTTAATAGGTGGGAACTTGTCAGGCTGTGCCGCGCGCGCCCGATCAAATTGCACAACAAAATCGTATCTGAACATTGGCAGTGTGTCGGGGGTCAACCCGCAAAACTCAATTAATTCAATGTCAACGTAGTGGTCCGGGCTGTTGTGGTGCCGGAGCGGTAGATCGGGCACGTTACGCCAACGATCAGGTTCACCCCCAAGAAATGCAATTCGTTCCTGTGTGGCTGGCGTGCGCACAAAAGTAGGAAAATTCGTCGGTAAACAACCAAGCGCCAACTCGCATATCAACCTGTGTGTGTCGTAGTCCCACGCCCACGCAGGACTGCCAAGCGCCAGAGCCGCAAGTAAAAAACAGAGATGTTTACCTGCGCGTTTGCGTGGTGCACCTGCAGCAGCTAAAGTGCAACTAGCTCGGCCAAATTCAGCCCACGCATCAGAGGGCTTTTCCACTCCATCAAAGTGGCCTCTGCCGGTGCGGCACTTTTTATACGGCAACATTTCCATCGTTTGTTTCGCTTGAGCAAGGTCGGGCAGAACTTTACCCTTTCGGGGCGAAAAAGCAAAAAGCAAATGACCATGCACCACGCGCAACTGACTTAACCGCGCACGCACACACATGAAAGTCGTCACAGACAACATTTGCACTGGCTACTGTCAGGCTGGGCACCCGGAACGACCCGAACGCATAAGTCGTACCCAACAAAAACTCCGCACCCAGACCGACCTGCAGATCAGTTGGACCGACCCCGGCCATGTTGATGATGCGGTGATTTTACGCGCGCACTCGGCCAAGCACCTCTCGCGATTAGATGAACCCGAGGATTTCACACCCGACACGCCTTACTTTGACGGTATCGCCCAGTACGCGCGCAGGTCTGTAGCTGCCGCCGTAACCGCACTGAACATTGCGCGCGGGGGTGAATTTGCCTTTAGCCTGATGCGGCCACCCGGCCATCATGCAACACGCGACCGCGCAATGGGGTTCTGTTACCTCAACTCGATTGCCATCGCGGTGCTTGAGGCACTGGCAACAGGTGTTAAACGTGTGGCTGTTCTCGACTTCGACGTTCACCACGGCAACGGCACCGAGGCAATATTATGCAACGTACCCGGAGCAGCCTTTTTCTCCGTACACCAATGGCCGTTGTTTCCCGGCACCGGCACTCAAAACGTCGGGAACAACTGTTTCAATTACCCCGTTGCACCTGCAACAGCCCGGACCGAGTACCGCGCCACACTCGAACAGGCCATTAACGACATTAAGAAGTTCAAGCCCGAGCTTGTGGCCGTATCTGCCGGGTTCGATGCATATGCGCATGACCCGATCGCAAATGAAAACCTTCAGCTTGAGGACTATTACTGGCTAGGCCAGCAACTGCGAAAATTGCAAGCACCTGTGTTCAGCGTACTGGAAGGCGGGTACAGCCTCGACCTACCGAATCTTGTCCTTGCCTACCTAAAAGGCTTGGAGGGTAAATGATATTTCAAAGGCACACCCCCATAGCGCCTGCAGAATCAAAAAACCGCGTGCGCACAACACGCAAATCAGGTATCTGAATGTCGTGAACGCCGAACGCAACATTCGCAACATTGCATTGATCGGGTTCATGGGCTCGGGCAAAACAAGCGTCGGAAAACTGCTCGCCGAGTGGCTGCACTTTAATTTTTTCGACACCGACGATTTCATCGAAACGCAAGCGGGCAAATCAATCAGCCGAATCTTTGCTGAAGACGGCGAGCCTGTGTTCAGACAATACGAACGCAACGTGTGCCACCTCCTCAAGGGACTCAGTAACACCGTCATTTCAACCGGTGGCGGGCTGCCTGCTAACCAAGCGAACCTCGATAACCTTAAAACGCACGCACTTGTTGTGTACCTGTGGGCCACGCCGAACACACTCTGGGAACGCGTCCGACACCAAACACACAGACCACTGTTGCAATGTCCCGATCCACAGGGCCGAATCCGCGAGCTGCTGGCTGCGCGCGAGCCGTTCTATCGGCAGGCCGACCTGTTGGTGAACACCGAGACACGCTCAGTGCCCGAAGTTGCCCAGCATATCTTGCGCGAGTTTCGGTCTGTGGTTACGCCCACGCAACCGCACCAATGAAATCGGCAATTCGACAGCGTGCACTCGAGCTCGGGTTTGACGATTGCCGATTCACAACTGCCGCGCCGGTTGAACTGGCAGAACATTTCATGCAATGGCTCGCCTACGGCCGGCATGGGCAAATGGAATACCTGGCACGCATGACCGGCAAACGACTCGATCCACAACGCGTGCTTGCAGGCGCGCGCACCGTGATCACGGTTGCGGCGAGCTATGCGCTGCCGGACTTTACTAACACTCCGGGTGCGCCTACCGGCAGAACACCACTCGGCGTCTGCTCGGCCACCGACTCGCCAACTCACGTCGGTGTAGTGGCACAGTACGCCAGGTTCAAGGATTACCACGCCGTTCTCGCGGGGCCTTTGCAAGAGCTAGTAAATTTTGTCTGTAAACTGGGCGGCGCAGGCACAAGAGCAACTTGGTACGTTGACACCGGCCCACTGCTCGAGCGCGCTCTTGCGCAGCGTGCTGGACTCGGCTTCATCGGTAAACATACAAACCTCATCAGCCCGAGCCTTGGAAACTGGATTTTTTTAGCCGAGATACTCACCACTGCCGAGCTTGAGCCTGATCAACCAGCCAAAAACCGTTGCGGTAACTGCACAAGGTGCATTGCAGCTTGCCCGACTGGTGCACTGGTCGCGCCCTTTCAGCTCGACGCGCGCCGGTGCATCTCATACCTGACAATCGAAAACAAGGACGCCATACCCCTAGAGTTCAGACCGCTAATCCGCAGACATATCTTCGGTTGCGACGAGTGCCTGGCCGCGTGTCCGTGGAACAGATTCGTGCGCGCAGGCAAACTAATGCAGCCGCATGCACGACCAGACCTCGCAGCGCTTGACCTTCTGAGCCTGCTCTCGATCGATCAACCCGAATTTGACCGTGTCTTCAGCTCAACCCCGATTGCACGCGCCAAGCTACGCGGCTTGCAACGCAACGCGTGCGTCGCGCTGGGCAACACGGGGAATACTTCAGCTTTACCTGCGCTCGCGCGCTTAGCCGCTGGGCACGATATGCTTCTCGCCGAGCATGCAGACTGGGCTATTGGCCAAATCAAGCGCCGCCTTGCGCACGCATCAGCCACACTCGCCGCAGACTACTGATTCACGTGCACAACCTTGGCGGGCGGGAAACCGTTAAACCAGGTGGAGGATGCATGACTGTACGCGCCGATGTTCTCAGCGTAAACAAGGTCGTCAAAATCAAGCTCGGGCAACCGCTCAGATTGCGAGATCACATCCAAACCGTCGCAAGTCTGGCCGAACACAGCACACAGCTCGGTTTTACCACGCTTAAACGCTTTCAGCTCGTACCGGCAATGATCAAAAATCACACCGCTGAACGTGTGATACACGCTGTCGTCAATGTAGTAGCATGTCTTGCCGTCGCGCACGGCTTTGCCAATGATGCGTGCAACGCACGCAGCCGCGGACGCGACGATGAACCTGCCCGGCTCGGCAAGAATTTGAATGTTGTCGGGGAACAACCGCGCTATCTCGGCTTTGAGCACGCGTGCAAGCTCACTAAACGACGGTACGTGCCGGTTGTACGGTGCTGGAAACCCGCCTCCAATATCGAGCAGCTTGATTTCATAGCCGCGTTGCCTGCTTTCGTTCATTACTGCAGCGGCAACCTCAAGTGCCTGAACATAGTTTTGGAAGTTTGTGCACTGGCTGCCCACGTGAAAACTCAGCCCCTCCACTACAAGCCCAACGTCAAACGCAGCCTTGATCAGGCTAACTGCCTCGCCGGGGTCACACCCGAATTTCGACGACAGTTCGACCATCGAGCCTGTGTTCGGCACGCGCAAACGCAGCACTAGCCCAGCATGAGGCGCGTACTGCTTGATTTTCTTCAGCTCGGTCAGATTGTCATAGGTCACAAGCGGTTTGTACCGGTCCAACGCTGTCAGTGTCTCTTTTTGTTTGACTGGGTTCGCATAGATAATCTTGTCCCAGATAAAATCCTGCCGTTGTTTGGGTGGCAAATGTTTGATGAACCCATACACGAGCATGAACTCCTGTAATGACGCAACGTCAAAACTCGACCCGAGCCGGTACAATGTGCGGATTATCTCGCGCGCTGGGTTTGCCTTGACAGCGTAATAAACCTGCACATTGGGCAAATGGTGCTTGAACTCAGCGTAGTTGCGCCGGATCACGTCGTGGTCAATTACAAACACCGGTGTGCCGTGTTTTCGTGCAAGTGCTTGGAGTTGTTTCTTGTCCATAAATTCGCATTTCGCACCGCCGCGTTTAGGCTCTTCCAGCCTTGTGCACAAGGAAATTTTAACAACGAATAACCGCTGGCATGGCCGCAGGTGAAGCATTGAACCGGTAAATATTTGAATCGTTAAACCCCGAAGGCCTTCTGACTCGAATCGCTGAAAGGTTAAACCGAGGAATTGTAACAGTGGTAAGGCGCCCTAAAAATTGGGCGCATGTGTTTGCTGAACCGCGCTGCGTACTAAATATGGCTGACTACGGCGTGGTTTTCTTGCATACTTGCGTATATTAATTGGCACTGAACATTTTTGAGCGCATGAAAACGAAACTGCACAAGCCCGTCTTAGGCGTGATTTACGGGAATCGGGATTTTTTCCCGGACCACCTTGTTGCCGAGGCACGAGCGGATGTGTCGGCTGTGTTTACCAAACTTGGCGTGCGCGCTATTCAACTCGAGCCCACAGACACCAAGCTCGGCGGCGTCGAGACGCTAGCAGATGCACGTAAGTGCGCCGAATTATTCCGCAGACACGCTGGGGAAATTGACGGTGTGCTGGTGTGCCTACCCAACTTCGGCGATGAAAAGGGTGTTTTAGAAACGCTGCGTCTGGCCAACTTGAACGTGCCCGTACTCGTGCAGGCCTACCCGGACGATCTGCGGCAGCTTGATGTTGCGCATCGGCGGGATGCGTGGTGCGGCAAAATCTCGGTGTGCAACAACCTGGTCCAGGCCGGTATCAAATTCACACTGACACGGAAACATGTTGTGCATCCGGGTACAGAGCTTTTCGAGCGAGACTTGAAGAATTTCCTGGCTGTGTGCCGCGTAGTAAACGGACTGCGTAGGGTACGGCTTGGCGCAGTCGGCGCGCGGCCGGGCGCGTTCAACACAGTGCGGTACTCGGAAAAAATTCTCGAACGCAACGGCATAAGTGTTACCACGGTAGACCTGTCGGAGATCCTTTCGAAGGCTGAAAAGCTTGATCGTTCCACCCCCGAAGTTCAGGCTGCATTGACTGAAATAAAGAATTACACTCGAACAAACGGCGTGCCTGCACAAAAGCTGGAACTACTAGCCAAGCTGGCTGTTGTGCTTGATCAATGGATGCAGGCGAATGACCTGGATGCAACTGCGGTCCAGTGCTGGACATCTGTTCAAGCAAACTACGGCTGTAACTTTTGCACAGTCATGAGCATGTTCAGCCAACGGTTCATGCCCAGCGCATGTGAGGTTGACCTGACCGGCACATTGACAATGTACGCTATGCAACTGGCAGCCGAGGCGCCTGCTGCGCTTGTGGATTGGAACAACAATTACGGCGATGAAAACGATAAATGCGTGTTGTTTCACTGCGGCAACTGGGCGCAGGCGTTCCTGCCAGATGCAACCATCAGCACCGCGCCGATCCTCGGCACTGTTGTGGGTGAACAAAACACCTGGGGTGCATTAGCCGGCCGGACCCCGGCTGGGCCGGTCACTTTCGGCAGGATCACCACTGCAGATGCCGAGGGGTGTATCCGCGCATACGTTGCTGAAGGCCATCTCACAAATGACCCGCTTGACACATTCGGCGCGCGCGCAGTTGCGCATGTGCCGGAGTTGCAACAGCTCATGCAACATGTATGTAAGCGCGGCTTCGAACATCACGTGGCAATCACGATCTCGCACACGGCAGATGTGCTGGCCGAGGCGCTCGGCAACTACATGGGTTGGCAAGTGTACCGACACCGGCCAAACGCAGCATCGGTCGAGGCATGAACACGCGCGAGCTTGAGATCAAGGCGCTTCAACTGCGGAAACGGCTCTTAGCGCTTATTTACCATGCCGGCGCCGGCCATACCGGGGGTGACCTTTCGTGCCTTGACATTTTGATTGTGTTGTACAACTGCGTGCTGCGGGTTGACCCGTCGAACCCGCGCGACCCGAACAGGGACAGGTACGTGCAAAGCAAAGGCCACTCGGTCGAAGCGTTGTATCTGGTGCTTGCTGATCGCGGATTCTTTCCTGAAGCAGACCTCCTGACATTGTGCCGGTACAAATCGCGTTTTATTGGGCATCCGACGCGCAAGGTACCAGGCATCGAGATGAACACAGGCGCACTCGGCCACGGGCTTTCGATCAGCGTAGGCATGGCGCTGGCAAGCAAAATGGACAATGCGCCCTGGCGCGTCTTCACACTGTTGGGTGACGGCGAGCTTGCTGAAGGGTCGAACTGGGAAGCTGCAATGGCAGCAGCGCACTACAAGCTCGATAACCTGATCGCAATCGTTGACCACAACGGTCTGCAGATCACGGGGCAAACGCGCCAGGTCATGTGCACCGAACCGTTGGCCGACAAGTTCGCCGCCTTCGGCTGGACCGTGCACACCGCCGACGGACACAGCATTCCGGAGCTGACCACGGTTTTGAGTCAGCCACCCGTGCCCGGGAAACCGACTTGTGTAATAGCCGAAACGATCAAGGGTAAGGGAGTCAGCTTCATGGAACACGATCCGAAGTGGCATCATGGTGTGCCAAACCAACAGCAGCTCGAGCGCGCGTTACGCGAGCTTGATGCCGCCGAAGCCAAACTGCTGCAAGCTGCATGAGCGCTCCCGTCACACCGCTATTTTCCGATTCTGCGCAGACACAGCTTGCGCGACTAGGCCTGCAGCTCGGCCAAGCGAACCTGGACGAGTACGCCGCCACGTTGATCGAGCTTGCACGCGCGGATCGGAACATAATTGCGCTTACGAGCGATTCACGCGGCTCGGGCAAGCTCTGGCCGTTTGCGCATGCGTTGCCGACTCAATTGATCGAGGTCGGTGTGGCCGAGCAAAATCTGGTCGGGATAGCCGCCGGTCTAGCCGCATGTGGTAAAAAACCATTTGCAACCTCGCCGTCGTGTTTCCTAACCGCGCGTGCGCTCGAACAGATCAAAAACGACGTGTGCTATTCGGATGTGCCGGTTGTGCTGGTGGGCATAAGCGCCGGCGTCAGCTACGGCGCGCTCGGCAGTACACATCACTCGTTGCACGACATTGCGGCACTGCGCGCAATCCACAACATCACTATCATAGTCCCTGCTGATAATTTCGAGACGCGCGAGGCCGTGCGCGCAGCGGCGCAGGCACGGCACCCTGTGTTTCTCAGGTTCGGCAAGGCGCCAATGTTCAACTTGCACCCTCCACAGACGCGATTCGAAATAGGACGTGCAATTTTGCTGCGAGATGGCACAGACGTCGCGTTCATTGCGACGGGTGAGACAGTTGTGCATGCGTTGCTAGCGGCTGCGTACCTGGCCGAGCGCGGCATAAGCGCACGTGTGCTGAGCATGCACACAGTCAAACCCTTGGACGTCGAGGCGATACTGGATGCAGGCCGGCAGTGCCGCGCGATAATTACGGTCGAGGAACACAGTGTTCACGGCGGCCTGGGCGAGGCATGCGCGGCAGTGCTGGTGCAAGCTGGTGTAAATGTGCCTATGCGGATAGTTGGCATACCCGACGAACAAACTGTTACAGGCAGTCAAGGGGAAGTGTTCCGCCACTACGGAATAAGCATGGAAAGCTTAGCTGACGCAGCCGAAAAAATTACAAGTCCATTGCGACCCATGTGACCTATGGAACCACACGGTTTGATTCTGCCCCACGGCGGTTACTGCAACCTGCTGGCCTATCAAAAGACCGACATAGTTTACGGCATCACGTTTCTCTTCTGCCAAATATTTATCACCAAAAGCGCCCGCACCGTTGACCAAAAGATTCAGACCGCGTTCTCGGTCAAACAAAACTTATCTGAAGCGTCTGCTCTTGCTGGCGCATCCAAAGAAGCCGACATCAAGTCGGTAAACACAGCTCGCAGCAGTCTGGAGGAATTGCCGAAAGATCGCGAAGACTACCTTTGCGTTCGTGAATTACGCATTTGGGACAAGAACGACAAAGAGGCTGCATTTGTGCGGGAGCTCGGACACAAATCTAAACTTACTTATGAAAACTTTCGCCAGCTTGGCCAAACGCGTTCCGACGATGTGGTAGCGAACATTGCCATTTGCCTGACGCACCAACTCAACTATTTGCTTGATCGGCTGGAACAGCAATTGGAGCAGGATTTTTTCCATCAAGGCGGCCTGCGCGAGCGCATGAGCTGCGCCCGGCTCGCCGCACGCAATTAGTTACATCTGTCCAATGAGTCCCATAATCCTTGCGCTTGACCAAAGTACATCCGCCACCAAAGCCGTGCTGTTTGACGCTCAGGGCCGTGTGCTGGACAAGGCCACGCGTGAGCACCGGCAGATCTACCCGCAGCCGGGCTGGGTCGAACACGACGCGGAGGAAATTTGGCAAAATACACTAGCCGTGATTCACGATGTGGCCCAGCGGCATTGGGCAGAACTCGACAAGCTTGCGTGTCTGAGCATCACAAACCAGCGCGAGACGGTTGTTGTGTTTGACAAAGCCACTGGTAAACCGTTGCACAATGCACTTGTGTGGCAAGACAGACGCGGTGACCCGATCTGCCAGAAACTTGTCACAGAAGACTGGCAGGAACCGGTGCGGCGCAAGACAGGGTTGAAGATCGACACGTATTTTTCGGCTTCGAAGCTCAAATGGCTAATAAACGAGCGCCCAGACATCGCCGCTAAGCTGCAAACGAGCGCAGCGCGTATCGGCACAATTGATACGTATCTAATCTACCGGCTAACAGCCGGCGCGGTGTTTGCGACCGACCACACCAACGCAAGCCGCACGTTGCTGTTTGACATCGGCAAACTGCGTTGGGATGAGGCGCTTTGCCGGCTGTTCGATGTGCCGGTGCGCACGCTGCCCGAGGTGCGCGAAAGCGCGGCGCAGTTCGGCGAAACAGACGCGTGTGGTGCCTTGCCGAAACGTGTCCCAATTATCGGTGTGATGGGCGATTCACAGGCGTCTTTGTTTGCGCAGCGGTGTTATCAACCCGGCATGGCCAAAGCAACGTTTGGCACCGGCACAAGCGTGCTGCTGAACATCGGCGGTGAATTGCGTGTAGCTCAGAAGGGTGCCGTTACAGCACTTGCCTGGGTTTGGCGCGGTCAGCCAACTTATGCGTTCGAAGGCATTATCAATTTTTCCGCTGCCACAATCGAGTGGCTCAAAAACCAGCTCGGATTGATCCGGGACACCAGTGAAGTCGAGCAACTTGCCACAAGTGCACCCGACAATGGTGGGGTATATCTAGTGCCTGCGTTTGCGGGCTTGAGTGCACCTTACTGGTCGGCTAACGCGCGCGCGGCAATTCTTGGCATGACAGCGCACACACGGCGCGAGCATGTTGTGCGCGCTGCGCTTGAATCAATTGCCTACCAGATACGCGACGTACTTGATATGATGCGTTCTGATGCCGGCGTAGCGGTGCAAAGCCTCTACGCCGATGGTGGGCCGACCCAGAACAGGTTTTTGATGCAATTTACGGCAGACCTGACCCGCGTCGAGTTGCGTGTGTCGGACGTGCCAGAGTCGTCCGCATGCGGTGCCGGCATGTGCGGTCTGCTCGGGCTTGGGCTGTGCAAATCGCTCGAGGAGTTGGCGGCGCTGCCGCGTCAGGTGCAGATCTACCGGCCGCAGATGCCCGCTGCAATAGCTGCGCAGTTGCACGCGGGTTGGGTACAGGCTGTCAAACGCGTGTTGTGAAGCTGTTCAAACCGGAAGTACACTAAATAACCGAACCAGACTGAACATGAGAATGAAACCTATCCGAGTAATGTGTGCAGTGGCGCTTGGCATTGTCTTTGCGTTTTGTACAGGATGCAAACCGAAAGCTGAGCAAGCGGCGCCGGGTGAGCCAACATCCAAGCCACCTGGCAAACGCAAAATTGCAATCGTTATTTCGACATTGAACAACCCGTGGTTTGTTGTGCTTGCTGAGACAGCCAAGGCACGCGCGGTCGAGCTCGGGCACGACGCAACCGTGTTCGATTCACAAAATGACACTGCGCGTGAGGCAGCGCATTTCGAGAACATAATCGCGGCGCGGTACGATGCCATCCTGTTTAATCCAACCGATGCAAATGGCTCGATTGCAAACGTGCGCAAAGCACAGGCAGTCGGCATACCTGTATTTTGCATTGACCGCGAGATCAACGCTACCGACGCAGCCACCGCACAGATCTTGTCTGACAACTACTCGGGCTGCGTTGCGTTGGGACAGTATTTTGTGCAACGGGTCGGCACAAACGCAAAGTACGCCGAGCTGCTCGGCATCGTTGGAGATAACAATACTTGGAACCGGTCGCGCGGGTTTCACAGCGTTGTTGACCGTTATCCGGGTTTGAAGATGGCAGCCCAGCAAAGCGGCGAGTTCGACCGCGCCAAGGGCCTCGAGGTAATGGAATCAATCTTACAGGCTCACCCTGACATTGATGCTGTGTTTTGCGGCAACGACGCCATGGCCATGGGTGCGTACCAGGCATTGGTTGCAGCCGGCAAAGACAAACAGGTTAAAGTCTTCGGATTCGACGGTGCCGAAGACGTTATTCGCCTGATCGCAGAAAAGAAGATCGAAGCAACAGGCATGCAGTTCCCGAAAACAATGGCGCGTATGGCAGCCGAGTTCGCCGACGAATATTTCAAAGGCAGACGCGATTTCCCGCAAAAGGTGCCCGTGCAGGTGGAGCTTGTTACTCAAGACAATGTGCACTTGTACTCTGGCTACGGCCGAAAGGAGTAACGCGGTGCGTGTGGCACAACACAAAGTGATCGGCGTGGAAGCGTACGCCTCTGGCGTGCGGTTTTCGGCGGCTAGCCGAAAACTTCTTTTTCAGGATCATGTCGTCCGCGGCCTGGCACAGCCGAGGTCGGGGCTAAGGCCGCGGGGCCAGGTCGGGCCTCACGCCACGCAAGTCGCATGCGTTACCAGTCCAATTGAACCGTCTCTGCGAATGACGCGTGCTGTTAAGCCCGAGCCGTCCATCCAGCAAGCCAGGTGAACATGCGCCGGTTTTTGCGAATTCTGGTTGTGCTTGTCGGCTTGGCTGTATTTTGCTGGTTGTTGCCGCCGGTTCGGGTTGTGCGGCTCGAGCGCGCATCGGAAGTCAAGTCACCCGGCGCGTTTAACGCAGCTGAGTTTGCTCAAAAGTTCTGGACAAACCAACTTTTGCCTGCCGTCGCAAAAGCAACATCCGCTGAGGAACTGATCAGCCTGCTGCGTTCTGACCCAAATGCCGCACGACAAAAATTCGGCCGCAGCCTCGGCCTGAGCCAGAGCTGCAACTTTTTCCTGGCCGGTACAGGCACGGTTGTGGGCGTGTTTGAGACCGAGGTACTAGTGGCCGTCACGCCGGGCACCCGATCAGCCGAGATTGCACTGCAGACAGGTTTGGTCTTCGGCAACACGGTCAGAGACGGCACAGGTCTGATTGACGTGAACGATTATCCGAACTCACAAGACTTCAACGCAATCTCGGCCGAACTAAATCGCATAACCGAGGAGCGTGTTGTGCCGCAATTGCGGCAGCTCGCTACTGTAGGCGCACGGATCAAATTCGCCGGATGCGCTGAATGGAGCAGCACCACATCGGCGCCGCTGCCGTTACGTGTGATACCGGTGCTAGCCGCGCCTGAGTAATGTATAGCGCAACCCATACCGATTTGGTTCTCGAGGCACGGGGCATAACAAAATCGTTTCCCGGCGTGCGGGCACTTGATGGCGTTGATCTGCAGGTGCGCGCGGGCAAGTTAACAGCTGTAGTAGGCGAGAATGGCGCAGGCAAATCAACGCTAATGAACATTCTTGCCGGTGTGTTCCCACCCGATGCCGGCGAAATTTACCTCGAGGGCTGCAGGGTCGAATTTGCGAACCCGCGCCAGGCGCAACTCGCCGGCATAGCAATCATTTTCCAGGAACTGAACCTTGTGCCAACGCTTAGTGTGGCTGAGAACATTTTTCTCGGGCGTGAACCTGTCAAACGCAGCGGCCTGATTGACTACGAGCGCATGCACGAGCGTGCAGCGGCGTTGCTTGCCGAGCTTGAGCTGCGCATTGACCCGCGCATACCGGTCTCGAGCCTGCGCGTTGGCCAACAACAGGTTGTCGAGATCGCAAAGGCGCTCTCGTTCAACTCGCGTATCATCATCATGGACGAACCAACATCAGCCCTGAGCGAGCTTGAAGTGCAACACCTGTTCAGTCTTGTCAACAGGCTCAAACGGCAAGGCGTGGCCATCATCTACATCACACACAAACTGGATGAGTTGCAGCACATTGCTGACGAAATCTTCGTGTTACGCGACGGCCGACGGATCTGCTCAGGTCCGCTGCGCGAGTTTTCCACAGACCAAATCGTGCAGATGATGGTCGGACGCGAACCGACCGAGCTGTACAAGCGTACACGGACACAGCCGGGCGACGTCATTTTGCGCGCCGAACATATCGTGTTGCCGAACCCGGGGCTGCCCGGCGCGCGGCTTGTTGACGACGTAAACTTTGAAGTGCGCGCGGGCGAAGTGCTAGGCATATTCGGTCTGATGGGAGCAGGCAGAACCGAGCTACTCGAGACATTGTTCGGCCTGCATGCCGGCCGCGCTTCAGGCGCGGTTTACGTCAAAGACAACCCTGTGCAGCTCGACTCGCCCTTGGCCGCCATAGCAGCCGGTATTGCACTCGCGCCCGAGGACAGGAAACTTGGCGGACTTGTTCTTAGCCTGAGCGTGTGCGAAAACATGACCTTGCCAAGTCTCAAGCGGCTGGCCCGATTCGGGTTGATCAATCACAAGGCCGAGCGCGCGCTCACGCAGGAGTTCGTTTCACGGCTACAGATCAAGACGCATTCGATCGAACAACCTGTGCTAAATCTGAGCGGCGGCACGCAGCAAAAGGTCGTGCTTGCAAAATGGTTGGCAACAAACCCGACCGTATTGTTGTTGGATGAACCCACACGCGGCATAGACATCAACGCCAAGCGCGAGATTTACATTCTGATTGACGAGCTTGCGCGGCACGGCCTGGCAATAGTGATTGCGTCATCTGAATTGCCCGAAATCATGGCTGTAGCAGACCGGATTATGGTCATGTGCGAGGGCCGCAAAACCGCCGAGGTCAACAGAGCCGATGCAACCGAGGAAAAAATCATGCACGCCGCACTACCTCGATCAGAATGACAAACTCAAAATGCAAACCGAGCAAAAACAGTTTCTAGCACGATTCCAATCGTTGATTGCGCTTGTGCTGATGATCGCTGCGCTGAGCTTTTTGTCGGACAAATTTCTCACGCTCAGCAACGCGCGTAACATCCTGCTTCAAATTTCGGTGACTCTGTGTCTGTCGGTCGGCATGACGCTAGTTATCTTGACTGGCGGAATAGACCTGTCTGTAGGCGCCATTTTGGCTTTTTCAGGCGCAGTTGCAGCCGGGCTGCTCAAAAACGGCATTGACCTGCCAATGCTCGGGGTACACCTGCAGTTCACTACTACGGGCGCGGTCTTGGCGGGCTTGTTGGTCGGGCTTGTGCTGGGGTGGTTAAATGGTTTCAGCATCACGCGGCTCGGCCTACCGCCCTTTGTCGCCACGCTCGCAATGATGAGTATCGGGCGCGGCCTGACCATGCTCTGGACAGGTGGGTTCCCAATCACGGCCCTTGGACCGAGCTTCGGGTTTATTGGCACGGGCTATCTGCTGGGTCTGCCCATGCCGGTCTGGATCTGTGCTGTGCTTGTTGCGATCTTTCACGCGGTGGCGCGGCATACGCGATTCGGCAGGTATGTGTATGCAGTTGGCGGCAACGAACGCGCCGCGCTACTGACCGGGTTGCGTGTGGACAGGATCAAGCTCGGCGTTTACACGCTGTGTGGTGTGCTGTCGGCTGTGGCCGGCCTGATTGTCACTGCGCGGCTTGATGCAGCCGACCCCAAAGCTGGCATGGGCTACGAACTAGACTCGATCGCTGCGGTAGTGATTGGGGGCACATCGCTTTCTGGTGGCCGCGGCTCGGTGCTCGGCACCGTACTCGGCTGCCTGATCATTGGTGTGCTCAACAACGGCCTATTCCTGTTGAATGTATCACCTTTCTGGCAACAGGTCATTAAAGGCGTCGTCATCCTTGCCGCAGTTACTATTGATAGGCTCGGCTCGAGACGTACTTAAGTTCCTCTATTGTAGTAACGCACTGACCCTTTGCGCATCAAATTCTACCTGAGTTGCAAAACGGGGCTTCAAAACCAAAACCCGGCCGTGAGCTTACCTTTAGGTTTAAATGTAACAGTTGTTTTTTTGGATTTAGGCGAATCTGCATCAGGAGCGATTCATGTTCACTAAAAACGACAAGAAGCATCTTCCGCCGCAGGCAGCACTGATGCTACTCATCCGTACAAGTGGCGCGGCTGCGCAGCTAGTGTTCAGCTTTGAGTGCGGAAGTTACGCAAGGCGCATTGGCATCACAACGTAAAGGAATGGGCCGTTCACCTTGATGACACCGGGGCTAAGCTCATCTGTTAGCTCGAAGAAAACTTCGTCTTCTTCAAGGGCGCTAAGCGGCTCGATCAGGTATCGTGGGTTAAACGCAATAGCAAACTCGCGGCCTTTATAGTTTATGGCTAAACTCTCGCGCGCCTCGCCGTACTCAGGAGAGTTAGCGGTGATAACGAGTGTGTTCTTCGAAAAAGCAAGCTTGACCGAGTTTGCCTTTTCGCTTGTCATTATCTCAGCGCGTTTCAACGCCTGCATCAATTCCTGCCTGTCAAGCGTTACACGCTCCTTCGCCTCGTTTGGGATGACCTGCCTATAATTTGGGTAGTTTCCGTCTATGAGCTTCGTTGTCAGAACTGTTGGATGTGAGTCCTGTTTTTGCAGCGTAAACTCTGCAAAATTTTCGATAAACTTTATCGAAACGTTTCCTTCAGTCGACAACAACCGGTTAAGCTCGTCAACTGCCTTTGAAGGAACGATGAACTCACCTTTTGTGTCTCCTTTAACCTCACCCTCGTCTTGAGCGTGCGCAAGGCGTCTGCCGTCTGTCGCAACTAGAGTCAAACGCCCGCCGCTTACACTGAAAAGCACCCCATTAAGTACGTAGCGCGTCTCGTCTTTTGAGATAGCAAACGACGTCTGACGCAACATTTTCTTAAGCGTTTGTTGCAGAATGAGCAAGCTTTTCCCGTCGCCAAGTTGCGGCTTTGGGGGAAACTCGTCGGCGCCAATGCCGTTAAGCTTATAGACAGAGGCAAGCGAGCTTATTGTGCATATGTTCCTTTCGTCTGCTTCCAACTCTATTTCAGGGCCAAGCTCTCGTACTATAGCAAGTAGCTTTTTGAGAGGGACGGTTGTTGCGCCCGGAACCTTAATATCAGCTTCAACACCACATTGGACCGTTACATCTAAGTCTGTAGCTGTTAGCTCAAGTTTTCCGTCAACGCCGCGCAGCAATACATTCGACAGGATTGGTAGAGATGTTCGCGCACCGACAACGTTTTGCACGTTCTGCAGACCCGAGATGAACGCGTCCTTCTCGATTATCAGTTTCATTTTGCTCTACGGCGTCTTTTTTTCTTTTAGGAAAATAGGTGTCTTATTAGGGATTGTGAATAACCGTAAAAAGAAAAGATGTCAAGCTGTCCCTATACTTTTCAATGGGCTAATTTTTGCGGAAAAGTTGTGAGTAAATAACTCTTTTTGTTCCTCCCATTTTATGCAGCACTTTTTGGTCTTTTGCTCACGAAGTTAACACCTTATCCTTGCCAAGAATAAGGGACTTGGAAAAGAGTGATTGTTTCTAAAGTGATTTGAGTAATAGAATGATAACAATCAACAGCTTATTTGACCTTTCGCAGACAGCTCATGGCGATCTCTTTTCGGGATGCGCGTATCCTTGGGATGTTTTGCGAAGATTAGAATCGTACTTGTCGAGCTTCACTAGCCACATGCTAAGAAACAAGTGCATCGGCACTTCATTCATAGGCGACGCGGTTTCCACGGGCGAAGCAACTGTGGTCGAGGACGGTGCGATGATAAAAGGGCCAGCGGTAATCGGGAGGAACTGCATTATCCGTCACTCTGCGTATATCCGCGAGAATGTGATAATAGGTGACAATTGCGTGATCGGTAATTCGACTGAGATAAAGAATTCAATTCTTTTTAACAACGTTGTCTTGCCCCATTACAACTACGTCGGTGATTCGGTCCTAGGTTACAAAGTTCACTTGGGCGCGGGTGCGATTGTATCGAACCTCAAATCACTTTCAGGCAACGTTTTTGTTGAAATAAACGGAAGCAAGGTTGACACTGGCCTACGCAAGTTTGGCGCCTTGATAGGAGACGAGGCAGAGATAGGGGCAAATGCAGTGCTTAACCCCGGCAGTATAATTGGGCGGCGTGCTGTTGTTTACCCTTGTGTGTGCTGGCGCGGTTATCTTGGCCCGGACATGATTGCGAAGAATAAAGCACAAATCGAAGTCGTCCCCAAGAAATCTACCTAACGCACGCTTACTGCATTGTTTGGATCCGCAGGCAGATGGGCGCGGCTAAATTCGCAAAATGATCTACTATGCTGCCCAAGACAAGCTGACCGGTGACTTTGTTGCGCGCGTCAAGGGGATTTTCTCGCCGAGTGGCTTGCTTTCGCGTGCGAAAAATTTTGAGTTTAGGCCGCAGCAGCAAACGATGGCTGTTGCTGTTGCTGAAGCATTAGTTGACGGCGCAAACCTTGCGGTTGAAGCTGGCACTGGCGTTGGGAAAAGCTTGGCGTACCTAGTGCCTGCGATCCTGTACTGCGTTGAAAACAAAAAGAAGGCGGTTGTTTCAACGCACACAATTAACCTGCAAGAACAACTCGCGCACAAAGACCTGCCAATGCTCCAGAAGATACTGCCGGTCGAGTTTAGTTATTGTCTTCTCAAAGGCAGAGCAAACTACTTGTGTACGCGCAGGTTACAAAAGGCGATCGAACACGCGGCAAGCCTGTTCACCTCGAGCGAAACGCTCGAGCTAGAGCGCATCTACGAATGGTCAAAGAAAACTCGGGATGGCAGCTTGTCTGATTTCGATGTTGAGCCTGACCCTAAGGTTTGGGCCCAGGTCTGTTCCGAGCGCGGCGTTTGTTCGCCCAAGCTGTGCGGGTTTCAGTCTGAGTTTGCGCGTGAGCATCCAGTGTGTTTTTACCAACGAGCACGCAGTAAGTTTTTGGCATCTGACGTGATTGTGCTTAATCACACGCTTTTTTTCACACTTTTGGCCACAGACGACGAAGGCGAGCCGGCCAAGAAAGGAATTCTTTTCGAGAATGATTTTGTGATTTTTGACGAGGCACACCAAATTGACCGTGTTGCGTCGAAGCTCATTGGCGCAAGCGTGTCGAATTCACAACTCAAGTATCAACTGCACCTACTCTGGAATCCGAACACGCAGAAAGGTCTGTTAAGTATATTGCGTCGGGGTGGCGCAGTTAAAGTTGTAGCTGATGCACTCAAACAAGCCGACACTTTTTTTGCTGAGGTAGAGCGTGCTTGCAACCTGCTTGCGCGCAAGCGCAGCTCAGAAACAAGATTTACCGAGTCAAACATTGTGACCGTCGATGCGGAGAAGCAACCTTGGACGGAAATCCGGGTTCGGCGTCCCGAGCTTGTACCGGACAACGTCACTTTGCCGTTGCAACGGGTGCGCGAACAACTCGCCGAGCTTGTGAACATTTCCGATGACAGACAAATCGCGGAAGAACTCATCGAGTATAACAGGCGCCTAGGCGAGATACGTGATGCGATTGCGCTTTTCCTAGGGCATAGTGTCCCCGAGTACGTTTACTGGGTTGAACGCAGCGGCAAGGCACAGAGAATTATTTCCCTAAACGCGGCTCCTGTGGATGTGGCCGAGTACCTGCGCCGACGCCTCTTTGAGAGCGACACAAGTGTCATTATGACAAGCGCAACGCTAGGTGTTTCGTGCCCGCAGGCGCAAGACTTGCCCCAGGCCGAGTCCTCCGAAGCGGCTGCAATGTCACTTGGGTACTTTGTGCGCCGGATTGGGGCCGAGTCGGCCAGACTACTTCAGGTTGGCACGCCGTTCGATTACCAAAAGCAGATGAAGGTCTGTATTGTCAGCAAGATGCCGGATCCGCGCGAGGACTCTTATCCTGAGGCGCTTCAACATTGGCTTGAACATTTTATTACAAAAACACACGGCAAAACACTTGTCCTATTCACAAACTCGAAGCTGATGCAGCAGCTCGGCGAACGCATGGAACCGTTCTTTGACAAACTCGGCATAGCCTGCCTTGTCCAAGGCACAGGCACTCCGCGCTCCGCCATGCTCGAGAAGTTTAAGGAAGACATTGATTCGGTCTTGTTCGGTGTTGAGAGTTTTTGGCAGGGCATTGATGTACCCGGCGAAGCACTTAGCAGTGTTATAATTACGCGGTTGCCGTTTGCTGTACCAGATCATCCACTTGTCGAGGCGCGTATCGAAGCAATTGAAGCGCGTGGAGGCGATTCTTTTCGCGAGTTTACGTTGCCTGAAGCCGTGCTCAAGTTTCGTCAGGGCATCGGAAGACTCATCCGCACCAAGACCGACACTGGCATTGTAGTGATCCTGGACAACCGGATTTTACTGAAGAAATACGGCCGCGCGTTCCTGGATGCTCTTCCCAAATGCCCGGTCGAGATCGTTTAGCGTGTAGTTTGGCGTGCGGCGGGTGTCTTCGGGAGGTTTGCATTTTTGCTTTGGGACAAAGACTCACCGATAGGCATAACCACGCGCTGAAGCGTGGACCGCGAACAGCTGTTTGCACTTTCAGCGCTGCAGACGTGAGCAGGTGCTATGCAAATTCGGGCAAGTCGAATTTAGACGTGCTGGCAGCGCTGTTTAACGAGCTACTGCCGTTTTTCTGCTGTGTGCGAGGTATAGAAGCCGAGCGTCACGTTTCTTAAGACCGCTTGTGCCAAGCCGCAAATGTTGTCAACCCCTAGGCTCAAAACATTAGACGGGTCGCCGTTTTGTGAAACAACTTCGCCTCTGCAGGTTGAAATGCAGCGAGAAGCCTTGTCCGAGCCAAGCTAAAGATCGAGTTATAGTGGTTCTTGGTGACGGGGCAAAACCTACCAAGTCGTCAATGTGTCGGTTATCGGAATCGACGCTTGCCGCTTTTGCCTTTGTAATTAGAATACGGCAAGGTAGTGCAGTTTTGCGGGTGGCTGTGGCACGGGCCCGTGCATGTAAAGTGCACTTTTAGGAGCCGGCCTGATGAAAAAGAAGTTGCGCATTGGTATTCTTACTGCGGGGGGAGATTGTCCCGGGCTGAACGCCGCAATCCGCGGCGTTGGCAAAGCAGCAGTCAACTATTTCGGCTGGGAAGTCGTGGGCATACGCGACGGTTTCCGTGGTCTCGTTGAAGAGAACTACCTGCCTTTGGACAAGGCTGCACTGGCAGGGATTTTAACGCTGGGTGGTACTATCCTCGGCACAAGTCGTGACAGACCGCATCGCATGCTTATCGAGGGCAAAGAGTGCGACATGACGGATGTCATTATCAACAACTACAGGGAGCTTGGGCTGGACGCACTTGTGTGTATTGGTGGAGGTGGCACACAAAAGAGCGCGCTGCACCTTGCAAGGAAAGGTCTTAACATCGTTACGCTTCCCAAAACCATTGATAATGACGTGCCATTTACAGACACTGCGCTCGGGTTTGACACTGCCCTTGGAATCGCAACAGAAGCAATTGACCGGCTTCACAGCACCGCGCACAGCCATCACAGAATAGTCGTAGCCGAGGTCATGGGGCATCGTGCAGGTTGGCTTGCGCTTGGCGCCGGTGCTGCCGGTGGCGCAGACGTAATTTTGATCCCCGAAATACCTTACGATGTTGAAAAGGTTGCTGAGGCTATTAAGCGCCGCAGCCAGCACGGTACGAACTTTAGCATTGTTGCAGTTGCAGAAGGCGCAATGTCTAAAGAAGAAGCCGCCAAATTTGCCGATGCACACCAACGCAAAAGAGCAGCTAAAACCGCCGCAACCAAGGCAAAAGCCAAAGCTGAACTGACCCGGCTAGACGAGCTACACAGCGGCAACACACTGCGTTTGGCTGAGCAACTTGAGAAACTCACAGGACTCGAATCGCGCGTCACAATCCTCGGCTACGTACAACGTGGCGGTGCACCAAGCACGACCGACAGGTTGCTTGCGACGCAGCTCGGCACGGCATGTGCGGAGCTTATCAATAAAGGCGTCTTTGGAGTAATGGTGGCCGCCCGCGGACACGGGACCGAACCAGTGCCGCTTGAAGATGTGGCAGGCAAACGCAAGCAAGTGCCGTTGGACCACCCCTGGATAACCGCTGCGCGTCGAATCGGCACCTGTTTCGGCGACTAATTGACAGTCTGGGCCTGCTTTGGTCAAACGTTTGGTGAAAGCAAAGCAGATGTTTGGGGTACGCAGTTGTAGGTACCAGACGATGGTTTTTTGCTTTGGCAGCTTGAGCTAGCGACGGTTGCGCTGAAGGTTTTTGGTGATAAAACTACACGCGCTGGGTGTGGCAGACATTCAGTTAAGGACAAGAACCGATACCAGCATATTGCAAAACTGCATATGGTGGTACGGACATGAGCGCGGTATTAACACTCTTGGCGTCGTTTTATTTCACTTGTGCGTTTTCATTCCTGTTGGCCGGGCTCGGCGGTCTGCTTGATCTCGGTAATCAGCCAGCCAAGCGAGTGACTTTTCTCGGCCTGCTCGATTTTCTCGTTTGCGACGGATAATTTTGGCAAATTCAGGCGGTGTTGTGTTTTTGACAACGGCGGTTGATTAAACCGGGCGTGACCTCGGATTTTGACAATGGAGATTGGCGAGAAAAAGCCGTCCAAGACGGTGGTCCTCACCATGGTTTTGTCTCTGCATTGGGTTGCTTTGGGTAATAACGGCCGTGATGCTATTCTGGCCCATTCGGCCGGATCATATTGACAGGTACAACGTTATTGATCTGGACGTGAAAGCGCTGCGGTCGGTCGCAGCTTGGCTATTCCGAACACGCCGAGGATGGCTTGGATAAGATTAATACCAAGGAATAAGAGCGCAGATGTAGTGGACACGATTGACAGCTGAGTGCGTTGAGATAGTGTTTTGGCGGCAAAAATTACGGTAATGCACTGCATGTTCACACCGGTGTTTGCGAACGGGTTGGTTTTGCTGCAGGTGTAACTTTGTGTGGGCGCTGGCCCTTATTGTGTCGGGGCTGTTCGCGCTTTTTACCCTGATTCTTTCTATAGCACGGCGCGCGAGAAAAATCGGTCGGGTGCTGTCTGTAGTTTCAATTGGCATGAGTTTGGTACCTTTTGCCGTGCCTATCACTTGAGCGAATGATTTGGCGAATTACGCGAGGTGCGAACTTCTACTGTTCGGAGTATTTTCTCTGTTACCACTCGGGCTGTCGCTTGGGGCAATGTATTTTGCGATGGAAGGGTGGCTTCTAACTGAACTCGATGTCGGCCTACGACGAAATAATCGCTTGAAGTGCAGCAGCATGAGTACCTTAAGCAATGAGCACCGCCCACAAGTGTTTGGTAAGCAGGCGTTGTCTGCAGGCCGCTGGTTATTACGCGTGTTGGTGAAACCGGGCTGGGCGCCACTTGGTGTAGTCATTTTACATCTATTGCTGCTGAGTTCGGGTTAACTGAGCGATTTGATCGCCTGCTGCATTTCCTCGGGGGCGCGGCAATTGCCTATTTTGTTTTCGGCTTGATAAACCGCGCGCCGGGCTTGGCCGCTGGGATCCACCCATAGTTTTTGTACCTTTTCGCATTTACGGCCGTATGCACGGTGGTGACGTTTTGGGAGTTTGCCGAGTTCGCCTCAGACCGGTTCATGGGCACCGCGATCCAAAGGGGCATAACTGAGACCATCCGCGACCTGTTTTACGGTGTATTGGGCGCACTGGCCTGCTTGGTTATCACCGCTTTGCTTAGGATCGTACGCACCCGACCAGCTCGGGTATGAGATAAAGCTTAACGCGCATGTTTCATTCTGAGTTGCAGGAGTGGACACCACCGAGTTGCTGGTGTTGGTGACGTTTTGGAGTCTTTTTAACGCCGACCAGGTTATTCCCCGAGCTTGTAAAAAAATGCGGGCTGAGTAGTCACCCCCAGCTGAGTCACAAACCGTCTGCAGTTTGGTGCAGACAGCTTCATCTTAAGGCGAAACTGACTCGGCAACGGCTTTCCGGGTTACGATGCTTGGCACCTCTGAAAACTAACTGGGAGAGCGCGCAGTGGGCGTGCGTCAAGATGCGGCTCGTGTGGGTCGCACATCGCTTGGGCGACTTGGAGCTCGCAGTTGCGCGGCTTGCTCCCATTTCGTCCAGGCGACGGTTGTATTGGTTGTGCTGCAGATGGCAGCTAAGAAACGGTGTGGACCTTGATGAAATTTGTGCCGCGCCGTTTGTTTGTTGGTATACCGCCGAGCACGATGATTTTGTCGCCCGTGTGCACCAGATTCCGGGTGTGCAGAGTTGATTCGGCAAGCTCAATAAGGCCGTCGAAGGTGGCTTCGATGCGTTTAACCAACAGTGGTTTGATCCCCCACAAGAGGTTTAGCGCATGATAAACCTTCGGGTTCGTTGTTAGGGCGACGACAGGCGCGCGCGGGCGTTCAGCAGCCACAAGAGTTGCCGTGTAGCCACTTGTTGTCAGCACCACGATGTAGCGTGGCTGAATTATTTTTTCGAGCACGTGAACTGCCTCGCTCAACGCGTGTGTCTCGGTGCGTGCGCAGGGTGGATAAGACTTGAACTCGATGGTTTGCTCGACCTGGCGCGCAATGCGGTCCATCATTTCGACAGCTTTCACAGGGTAAGCACCCACAGAAGTTTCACCGGACAACATGACTGCGTCTGAGCCGTCAATGATTGCGTTTGCCACGTCGCTAGCCTCAGCGCGTGTAGGGCGCGGCTCTTTTATCATGCTTTCGAGCATTTGCGTAGCTGTGATGACGGGTTTGCTGAGGCGGTTGCATTGCTCGATGATTTTTTTCTGGAGCATCGGCACACGTTCTGGGCTAAGCTCGACGCCGAGGTCACCGCGAGCGACCATGACGCCGTCGGCTTCAGCGATGATAGTGTCGAGTTGGTCGATTGCCTGTGGTTTTTCGATTTTTGCGATGATGGGAATCGCAATACCTTTAGCTCGCAAAATATCTTTGAGTGCGCGCACATCTTCGGCAGTGCGCACGAAACTCAGCGCAACTGCGTCAATGTCGTTCGCAAGGCCAAATTCGAGGTCTGCCAAGTCTTTTGGTGTTAACGACGGCAGCCGCAGGGCTAGCTCTGGGAAGTTAACACCAGCGCGGCTCTTGATTAGGCCGCCTTCGACGACGCGGCACCTGACGGCGTGACCGGCGACCTCGATTACCTCAAGCTCAAGTGTGCCATCGGCAAGCAACACCTGCTGGCCTGGTCTGGCTTCTTCAGCAAGGTGCGGGTAGTCAATTGGAATTGCATCAGGCTGGTTTTTGTATTCGGCTTCGGGCAGCAGAGACACGCATTGGCCGGGTGCCAGTGTACGTTCGGTTTCTGGTAGTTTACCGACGCGGATTTTTGGTCCTTGCAGGTCTTGTAGGATGGTAATTGGCGTGGCCAACTCAGTCGAGAGCTTGCGTATTATTGTTATGCGCGCGGCGTGTTCTTGGTGCGTGCCGTGAGAAAAGTTCAGCCGTGCAACATCCATTCCGGCTAGTATGAGTTGGCGAATGAGCTCGGGTGTGTTTGAGGCTGGCCCGAGCGTGGCGACAATTTTTGTGCGGCGCAAACCGGTGTGCATAATAGTGGGTCCGATTATGATGACTTACGGTGGAGTGTGAAACGCCAAAGTTGAGGACACGGTTTTGGCCAGGGCGTAACGGTTACATTGGGCGTGTCGGGATTACGCCCTCGTAGCCGAGCCAATACTTTGCACGTGCAGCGACAGCGCCGTATAGGTCAGATTTGTTGCTCTTCGCCGACCTGGAACCTGACGAATCTGCGGACGGTGAATTGGTCGCCGAGTTTACTAGCGACGTTATCGATGTGCTGCTTGACGGAAATCTCGCCGTTTTGCTTCACGAACCCTTGTTCGAGCAAGCAGTAGGTTTGGTAAAACTTTTCGAGTCTGCCCTGCACAATCTTTTCGATTGCCTGTGGTGGTTTGCCTTTGGCCTGTTCAGCAGCGATTTCCTTTTCCTTGGCTACGACGGCCGGGTCAACGTCAGCGCGTGAGATTGAAAACGGATGCGCCGCGGCGATCTGTAGCGTGATGTCTTTGACAAGCTGTTTGAATTCGTCATTCGCAACCGTTTCTTCTTTGCCGGCGCCAACTTCAACCAGTACGCCCACCTTTGCACCAGTGTGTATATATGCAGCGACCATACCGCTGCCGCTAACTTCCATTCGTGCGTGTCGTGCGATTCGAATGTTTTCGCGGATTTTGCCGACTATCTCTTGGCGATCCGGTTCGAGGTCAACGTTGGGATCAGCGGCAAGTTTGCGCGCAACCTCATCAGCGAATGCGCGGAACATTTCGTTGCGTGCAACAAAGTCGGTCTCACAGTTAACTTCGACGAGTACACCGAGCCGTGCGCCTGGCTGTATGTACCTGGCAATTACACCTTGCTTGGTTGAGCGCGCGGCTTTGATTTGGGCGGTGGCAGCGCCTTTTTTGCGCAGGATTTCGATTGCCTTTTGCAGGTCGCCGTTGGCCTCGATGAGTGCTTTTTTGCAATCCATCATACCTGCGCTTGTCATTTCGCGCAGCTTGACAACTGTTGCAGCAGAAATTTCGGCCATAGGTTCGTATTGGTTTTGAAATTGTTATTGGGTTGTTAGGTGTGAACTGGGTTGTCAGCCATTTCGAAAAAGTCCAATTGCTCAAGGCTGTGCTTGTGGTTGCTCAGGCGTTGCGGCTGGTTGCACCTGTTCAATCCCCGGCTCAGCTTCAGATGCGATGACACTGCTCGGTTCGGCTGCAGTCGGCAATTGAGTTGCGCGTCCTGCACGTGCCGCCCTGGTTTCATGTTCAGCGCGCGCGTTTGTGATTGCCTGTGCGATCGTGCTCAAGATCAACCGTATTGACCTGATTGCGTCGTCATTGGCAGGAATTGGGTAGTCAACAAGCTCAGGGTCACAGTTTGTGTCTACGATGGCAACGGCCGGGATCTTAACGCGGCGCGCTTCAGCCACGGCGTTGCGCTCGCGTTTGATGTCCACAATGAACAACGCGCCGGGCAACTTGTCCATGCCGCGGATCCCGTCGAAGTACTTGAACAGCCGGTTTGCCTCGCGGCGCAGTGAGGCTTGTTCTTGTTTGCCGTAGGCGTTAATTGCGCCTGAGGAGTCGAGTTTTTCGAGTTCTTTAAGCCTTAGGACCGAACGCCTTACGGTTTGGAAATTCGTCAATGTACCGCCCAGCCAACGTTCTGTGACGTGGAACTGCCCACATGCAATTGCAGTTTCTTTGATGGCCTGTTGGGCCTGTTTTTTGGTTCCGACAAACAATACGCGCTCGCCCTTGCGGACACAGTCAGCTAGGAAATTACAAGCTGCCTCCAGTTGTGCGAGTGTTTTGTCAAGGTTGATGATGTGAATGCCGTCGCGCGCCTCGAAGATGTAAGGTTTCATCTTCGGGTTCCAACGCCGCGTTTGATGTCCAAAGTGTACGCCTGCTTCTAACAGTTCTTTTACGCCTATGCTTAACACAGCTTTCCTTTTGTTGAAAGCATACCCGGCGCTAGACCGAGCACGCCATCCCGCGGAAACACGGGATTATTTACCGTTGTTGTTATGGCCGCCCGAGCTTCCCCAAGCCCAGGCAAATTTTAGTGGCCGTTCATTAGGCGTTGGCGCGGCACTTTTACTTGGGCAGCCAACGCCCCAAAAAAGACCGGGAAATTTAGCATTAGCACGCCGGATTGCAACAGCTTTTTGGCCGCAGCCAGGTTCGGCTGTGTCCCGGGCGGTGTTTAGACACGACCTACCTTCTGGGCAAAGATGCGATTGCTAAGCTTAGGATCGGGTTGGGATTTTCCATGTTTAGTTGTTTAAAAGGCGACTGACTTAATTCGGTGTAACCCGAATTGGCTTTGAATGCTTGCGCTGTTGACTGCTGAGTGCCTATTGTGATGGTCATGAACCGAATTTTGCGTTTGCTGGCTGTTGCAGTTTTGTGTTGTGGTGCGCACCTGTGCGCACAGGACCCGGCCGTCGAGGAACGCCTCAACAAGCTGCAGGGGCAAGTCGAGGACTTGTTTGTTGCACAGCGTGAACAGCGCGAGCAGATAACCGAATTGGCACGCGAGTTATCGGCCTTGAGCGCGGGCCAGGCAAATGCACAGGCTCGATTCGTCACGCGCGAGGAACTGAAACTGTTGGCCGACAAGATTCAGGAACTTGACCGTAAACGCGAGGCCGACAAGGAGTTGATACTCAAAGAGATCGAGAAACTCGGCAAAGCCCTGGCCGCCTCCACACGGCCAGCCAGCAACCCAACGGTTGATACCACCCGGATATCCCCGGACCAAAAAGGATACGAGTACGTCGTTCAGTCGGGGGATACATTATCGGCTATAGCCGAAGCGTATCGGCAGAAAAACATCAAGGTCACAGTCGAAGAAATCGTTGCAGCAAACCCGGGCCTAGACCCAAGACGGCTCAGGGTTGGCCAGAAAATTTTTATTCCTGCACCTATCAGGTAACCTGTAGACGAAAGCTCGTTCTGTGGGTATGTTCCGGCCTATGTTAGGGATGGTATGTGTTTGTTTTTGACTTGGGATTTTGAAAACTGGCAGGGTTTTTTGAGTCTCAGAGCGGCGTGTTTAAAGCACACCCAACAAAATTAAAACGCCCGCCGCAGCGATTCTGTACCACCCGAACAAAACAAACGTGTGAGTCTGCACATAACCGAGCAGCCATTTTACGGCCGCAAATGATACCACAGCAGCCGTAACAAACCCGAGCAATGGCATTGGCCAAGGTTCGATTGGATGCGATCCGGTCGTGTGGGTTAGTGCACTAAAGATCTTTAATCCACCTGCGGCCAGCATGGTCGGTATACCGACAAGAAACGAAAATTCAGTTGCTGCAACACGGTTCACACCGAGCAAAAGACAAATTAGAATACTTGCGCCTGAGCGTGAGGTGCCGGGGAAAATCGCCGCTACAAGTTGTGCAAGCCCCACACAAATTGCAACCGACCAGGTTATTTGGTCTGTCAATTGCCTTGCTTTGAGCCATCGTTCGACAAGCAGAAACGCCACTCCACCCAAAAATAGTGCAAGTGCAACCGGCCAGAGTTGTTCGGGCAGTTCCAGTCCAGCTTTTTCGAGCACCACACCCCCAATACCCGTCAGCACAAACGCCATGAGCAACTTAAGTGCATAATGTTGGGTTTGTTTATCGTGCCACTTGCGGTAAAACTGGCTCAAGCGCGCCTTGAAAACGGGCAGCACAGCAAGAACCGCACCGGATTGTATGACGACATTGAACATGTCGCTTTTTCTTGCGCCGAGGGCGTGTTCGACAATCAGCAGGTGGCCGGTCGAAGAGATAGGTATGAATTCGGTTATGCCCTCGACAATGCCGAGCAGAATTGTGACCAGCCAATCTTGCATGCAGTTGTCTAACCTGGCGAACAAGGGCTGAAAAGCCAAAAACTAAGCCAGTTGCGAGCGTAAGACACGTTATGGTGTGGGGGATACATTTATCGGCTGCGGCGTGTATTCTGACTATTGATTTGTGTTCAGGAGTTTTTCAAGCTCGGCAAGCCCAGACGGCGACCCGATCTCGTAGAACCGCTGGTGCACTTCGTAACCGGCAAGCTGATTATCCTGCACAAGCTTTGCCAGCACATCAGCAAGGTCAAACGGCTGATCCGGTGGGAAAGGGTCGAATGCAACTGCTTTGAACACGCTCAGGCCGTAATCAATGTAGTGCATGTGCGGCAGTTTGTTTTTTTTGTCGTACGCAATCACATTGCCATCGCGATACACAACGTTGCTGGTGTCGAACCTGTCTTCGTTACGGAACACGGTCATGCAGGCTAGTTTGCCCGACTGGCGGAAAAACTCGGCCACCGGCGCGAATTCCGTTGGCAAATACGAGTCGCCGTACAATACAAAGAATTCAGCTCCAAGCAATGGCAATGCACGTTTGATTGCGCCACCTGTGCCGAGCAGTCTCGGACCGTCGAACGAATAGCTGATGTGCACACCGTATGATGAGCCGTCGCCGAACTCGCGTTGGATTAACTCGCCCATGTGCCCGACGCACAACACAACCTGCTTAACCCCCTGAGCACGGAGCAATTCAAGTTGATGCGCCAGGAACGGCCGGCCAGCCACCGGCAAGAGCGACTTTGGTACTTTTTCCGTAAGCGGCCTTAGACGTGTGCCGAGGCCACCGGCCAAGATTGCAACTGGCAAACCGAGAGTTCGCATCAGGAGATCAACAGTTTTGTGCCTTCGAAATCGAAATTGAACCTGACCTCTTTCAACCCGGTTTGGCGCATTACATGACGCAGCCGCGTTTTGTCCTCGGCGTAGAACATGAGGAACCCGCCACCACCTGCACCAATCAATTTACCGCCAAGCGCACCATTTGCCCTAGCCAGTTCGTACCATTCGTTTATCTTTGGATTTGATATACTGGTTGAGCGCCGTTTTTTATGTTCCCAGTGCACATCCATTAGGCGCGCGAACTCACGCAGTTCACCGGCCTCGAGTGCGCGCTGGCTGTCGTACGCCAGTTTTTTGATGAAGTGTAGGTTATCGATCATTACTTGGTCGAGCTGTTTGCTGCGGGTGTCTTGGTCTTTGAGGATTACCGAGGCCGAGCGCGAAAAACCGGTGAAGAAAAGCAACAAATTGTCTTCTAGATTGAACCTGGTTTCCTCACTTAGCCTGAGCGGCCATGCGCGGACTTTACCATCTTGTTGAAATTCGAAGCAGGTGATACCCCCAAACGCGGCGATGTATTGGTCCTGTTTGCCGATTGGCTCTTTAAGCCTGTTGATTTCGATTTCGCATGCCTGTTCGGCCAGCTCAGCCGGGTGTACTAGGTTCCGCTTGTATGCATGCAGCACTCTTAGCAGTGCAGTTGTGAAGCTGCCGGATGAGCCTAGGCCAGTGCCGGCAGGTATATCGGCCATCGAGGTTAATTCGAGCCCGTGCCCGTCCATGCCGAGCATGGCGAATGCCTCGCGGATTATGGGGTGTTCGAGTTTGCTTGCGTCCGGCACGCGCTCGAGTCGCGAGTATTTGACGATTAGGTCTGGCACGAACGTCTCGTGCAGTGTGATGTACACGTATTTGTTAATGGCGGCGGCAATCAAAAACCCGCCAAACCGTTCGTAATAAGAGGGCAGGTCTGTCCCGCCACCACCAAGCGTGATTCGCAATGGCGACCGTGCAATGATCATACGAAATGTTCTTTGTTGGCTTGTGGTCGGTTTTTTATCGAGTTTGCACAGCGCGTGTACAATTCTTCAACAACCTTCAATGTTGCGCGAGCTGCCAATAAACCCGCCCCTGTCCGCCCAGTTAGTAGCTTTTCTGTTGGTTGTTCCAAGGTTTTGGTTTCGGCAATTTCGTTTTCGAACTCGGCCAACTCCATTCGCCACGATTCATCTTGGCCGGGGAATTCGTAGATAATTGTCTCGGGCGGGCCGAGCTGCGGTTTCATCTGGTAATGGTAAAGCCGTTCGAGCCCGTAACTGCCGCCGAGTCCTTCGATGAGCAGTTTACCTGTGCGGCCGTAAATCTCCACTGAGAACAAGTTTTTCCATTCCGTCCAACTGACATGTAGCCAAGCTGTTTGGCCCGCTGCAGTGCGCAAGCTTATGAAAGCATTGTCTTCAACAGGCATCTGCCAAAAATAGGTCGCAATATGACCCTCGACCTGTGTGAACGGCCCCAAAAACCAGCTTGCCAGGTCAATCAAATGCGTTCCTTGATCAATCAGCTCGCCGCCGCCGGACAAGGCTGGGTTTGCGCGCCATTCTTTTTCGTAGCCGAGCCTGCCTCCGTGTCCGTACCGCCCGCGAATGAACATCAATTCACCAATCACACCCGACTCGAATATTTGACGTGCTTTGCGCACCGCAGGATGGAACCTGTGGTTAAACCCAACACGTACACACACGCGGTGTTTTTCGGTCAGCAAGATAAGCTCGTCGATCTGCCGAACTGAAACTGCAACTGGTTTTTCGACGAGTACATGTTTGCCTGCGCAAATTGCGGCGGCTGTGACTTCGGCCAAGGCAGCGTTGACTGTGGCAACTATCACGGCCTCAACACCGGGGTTTGCGACGGCTTGCTTGTAGTCGGTGGTTGCACAGCCGGTGCCGGCCAGCTTGACAAGTTCTTCTGCGCGCTTGAGGTCGGTGTCGCACGCAACAGCCAGTTTTGACCCAGCAGGCAGTGCAGCCAGCCGTTTTTTGCCGATCAATCCACAGCCGATGATTGCGTAGTTCATGTGCACGTTGCTCTCGTAGAACCGTTAAATTGCGGAACCGTTACACAGGGAATTTGCCGCATTTCAACGGGTTGAAAGTTTCGCGATCTAACAATCACATTTTTTCACCCCACGTTTTTCCGCGGTCTTTAGGCACGATGCGCCGCAGCGTGTAAATGTCGCTGTTGAGGTCTTCTTTGAACTCGTGCAGGCGTTCCCACGGGTCCCATTGCGCGCTAATGAGTTTGCCGGTTATACCATCACTGTCTGCGCTTGCAAGGTACACCGCCAGACGCGCGCCTAGCTCGGGCGGTGTAGCGCCGGTTTTTTTCCATTGCAGGTTTTTCTCGTAGAAAGCGCGTCCGACCTTTTCCGGGCCGGCTTCGAGCACCTGGTCAACGAACCGTGTTGCAAGTGGTCCGGGGGCAATTGCGTTTACATCAACTTTAAACGGTCTCAGTTCTTCGGCCAACGTTTCCATGAGTCGAATCGCAGCCGCCTTAGACGCTGCGTATGCGCTTATGTTTGGCAACGGATTTGTAGCGCCGCCCCCGCTGAGCACGATAATTTTACCGCGTCCAGCTTTTTTGAAGTGTGGTATGAGTGCGCGGCATGGCAGCAGCACGCCGAACAGGTTGATTTCGAGTGCGCGCCGCCACTCGGCAAGGTCAACGCTCTCGGTTGGTCCCATCGGCCCATAAACGCCGGCGTTGAGCACGAGTGCTTGGATCGAGCCAAGCCCGCTCAGTGCAAACTCTACAAGCGCGTTTACTTGTGATTCATCTGCGACATCACATTGCTGGGCGATTACAGTTTGTGCTGGAAAACGATTTGCAAGCTCTTGTTGAGTGGCAGCGAGTTCGCTTTTGTTGCGTGCGCAGATAGCAATTGAAGCGCCTTCGCGTAGGAACTGTTCGGCAATTACCCTGCCGAGGCCGCGACTTGCGCCCGTTATGAGTACGTTAAGACCTTTGAGTTTCATGCTCGGGGTTGTCCGACCGAAATATGTTCGACACCTGCAATGCCTCGCAAACAGTTTTCCAAAAACCGATTCGGGTCAACGATTAGCGGCCGTTTCATGAGCTGGACAAGGTCGGCCCAGTTTGCCTTCTGAAACTCCGGCCATTCGGTGGACACAACTGCAGCGTCCGCAGCAGTAAGCGCATCGGCAAGGTGCATTGTAAGCTCTACATTGCCGAGGTTCGTGGGCGGCAATTTTATCGCGGGGTCGAACGCTTTAACTTTCGCGCCCGCCGTAGCTAGGTTTTTGCACAGTTCAACTGCGGCGCTGCGCCTGAGTGTGTCCGTACCGGGTGTGTAAACCAAACCGAGTACAGCAATGGTTTTGTCACGCAGGTTACCGAGCGCCATTTGCAATTTGCGAAATGCCCATCCGCGATGCTGGTCGTTGCTCTGTTTTATTGCCGGGACAACAAACACAGGCTCGGCTTTTTCGCTCGCTAGGTTCACAAGTGTGACAACGTCGCGCGCTAGTGTGCCGCCAGCAAACGGGCTGCCCGGGCGCAGATATGCTTTTGGGCCAATGCGCGAGTCTGTCTTAAGGCCCAATGCAACTTCCTGTGCATCGGCGCCGACGTGCTCGCAAAGACGCGCGATCTCGTTAATGAACGAAATAGACAGCGCAAGAAACGAGTTTAATGCGTGTTTGACCATCTCGGCCGACTCGGTCCGCATGAAGAGCAACCGCGCGTTCAGTGGGCCTAAAAGCTGTTCCAAGAGCTGTTTTTGGGCTTCATTGCGTATGCCGAGGATAATTCGGTCTGGTTTTTCGAAAGCCTCAATTGCTTTGCCAAGACGCAGGTTTTCAGGCGCACACGCAAATTGGAGATGCGGATACTCAGTCTGGAGCTTGCTGCATGTGCCGACCGGCAGTTGTGCAGACACCAGGACAATTCTGCTGGGGGGCAGATACTGTAGTGCACGACGCACGTTGCGCAACACAAACTCGGTGTTAGGCTCGTCGTTGTCGTCCACGGGCGTGTCGTAGCAGACCCACAGAATGTCGGCTTTTGCACAAGCTGCTTGTGGGTCGGTTGTGAATGTGAGTCTGCCATTGGTTAGGCCTGCGGTTATCAGGTCGTCTAGGCCGGGCTCAAATATGGGTGCTTTGCCAGATTGCAGTTTTGCGACTGTGGCATGGTCGAAGTCGAGCCCGATGACATTGTGATGCTTTGCGCAACATACTGCGGTTACGCATCCGAGATGCCACAGGCCAAGCACAGTGACGTTCATAAGCAAAAGCAATGAGTGGAGATCGTGGAACTGAGCGCCGTGAACACGAGTAACGAAAAACAGGTAAGCAACAATACGATGTGTTGCTGGGCGGACATTTTTTTGCCGGTTGGCATGCCTTGGCCGGTTTTACTTGCGTTTGTCATAGACCCAACGGTTTTGTTGCAGCCACTGCACTGTACGCAAGATGCCCTGCTCGATTGTTAGCTTCGGCTGCCAGCCTGTTGAGCGGATTTTTTTTGTGTCGAGAAATATGAACGGATTATCGCCAACCCAGCCGCGGTCACCGCCGGTGTATTCAACACGCGGGTTTAGTCCTAGAGCGGTGCAGATGATTCGGACTGAGTCTTTCACTTGGGCGTATTCGGTTGTACCGAGGTTGTAGATTTCGACCCTGTGTTTAGCGCGGCGTGCGGTTCGCAACTGTACCACATGCAGCATCGCGTCAATACAATCGTGCACGTACAAATACGACTTGCGTTGTGTGCCGTCGCCAAGCACACGCAAAAAATCGGGATGACCGAGCAGTTGCTTGTAAAAGTCGAATACGTGCCCGTGCGTGTATCGCTCGCCGAGGATCGAAACAAATCGGAAGATGTAACCTTCGAATCCGAACCCTTCGCAATAAGCGCAGATTAACCCTTCACCAGCGAGCTTTGAGGCACCGTACAGCGATGTTTGAATGGGGAAGGGCGCGTCTTCTGGCGTGGGGAAAACCGTTGCCTCGCCGTACACGCTGCCTGTGGAGCTAAACGCAATTCCTTTGATGCCATTTGCCCGCATCGCCTCGAGCACGTTGAATGTAGCGATTGTGTTTTGGTGTAGGTCTTTGCTCGGGTGTTCGAGGCCGAACCGTACGTCTGCATTTGCGGCCAGGTGAAACACAAAATCGCATCCTGCCATTGCACGAGTAAGGCCGGCTTGGTCAAGGCAATCGCCTTCAACGAGCTTAAACTGCGGGTTTGCCTTTGCCGCTGCGATGAACTCGGGTTGACCGGTTGAAAAGTTGTCCCAGCCGATGACGTTTTTGCCAAGCGCAAGCAGTCGTTCGACCAAATGACTGCCAATAAACCCCGCTGCTCCTGTAACGAACACTTTTTCCATCGCCAAGTCGCCGAGTCTAGTGCGCATTTTTGGATGCTTCCAGCACATTTATAGTCAGAGGCGTGCAGTTTGGGCTGGTGCGGTTGCACATGGGTTTGTACAAAGTAATCGCTGTGACCGGTGCGCAATCAAACGAACGATGGAGTTCGCGGCTTGGGGTAATCCTTGCCGTGGCCGGTAGCGCGGTTGGGCTTGGGAACTTTTTGCGGTTCCCCGGCTTGGCCGCCCAATACGGCAGCGGCGCATTCATGATAGCTTATTTTACCTCGCTGATACTGTTGGGGATCCCCATTTGCTGGGTTGAATGGACCTTGGGCAGGTACGCAGGTCAGATGGGTTTTCATTCCAGCCCCGGCATTTTACATGCAATCAGTCGCCACCCTCTCGGCAAATATATCGGTGTGCTAGGCGTGATCATCCCGGTTGTCATCTACATGTACTATGTGTACATCGAGGCGTGGTGTTTGGGGTATGTGTTTTTCTTTTTAACGGGGCGCTTGAACATGGGCAGCGACGTGGCTGCGTATGGCGATTTTTGGGCGCGGTTCGTCGGTGCAACCGAGAACGGTCTGACATTCTCAACGGGCCATAATCAAGCTGTGCTGTTTTTGGCGATTGTTTTCACGCTCAACTTTGTGCTGATCTATCGTGGTCTTGTCCGAGGGATAGAACTCTTTTGCAAATACGCAATGCCGGCATTGCTTGTGTTGGGTTTGGTTATTTTGGTGCGCGTGTTGACGCTCGGCACGCCCGATCCGGCCAAGCCCGACCAGAACGTGCTAAATGGGCTGGGTTACATGTGGAACCCAGGAAATGTGGGGGAACAATTGTGTAATCCACAGTTATGGCTGGCTGCAGCAGGCCAGATATTTTTCTCGTTGTCAGTCGGCTTTGGCGTTGTGATCACGTACGCAAGCTATTTGACACGGAAAAACGACGTGGTACTGAGCGGGTTGAGCTCAGCTGCAGCAAACGAGTTTTGCGAGGTTGCACTTGGCGGCATGATAACCGTGCCGGCTGCGTATGTGTTTTTGGGTGCGGCTGGCATAGTCGGGCAGGGCACATTCGGGCTGGGGTTCAAGGTGTTGCCGTTGGTGTTTTCGAAGATGCCATTACCATGGTTATTTGGTGCGTTGTTTTTCCTGTTATTATTCCTTGCGGCTGTGACCAGTTCACTTTCGATGTTGCAGCCGGGCATAGCTTTTCTTGAGGAAGGCCTTGGGCTGACCCGGCGCCAGTCGGTTGCATTGCTCGGATTGTTGACTGCGCTCGGATGCACGTTTGTAGTGTACTTTAGCAAAGACCTTAAAGCGCTTGACACATTGGACTTCTGGGTAGGCACAGTTTGCATTTTTATAATGGCAACAGTGCTGATCATCATGTTCGGCTGGGTGCTCGGGCTCGAACGCGGTTGGGAAGAAGCGCATCAAGGTGCTGAAATGCGAATTCCAGGATTTTTCAAGCCGATTATCAAGTATGTGTCGCCCTTGTATCTGCTTGGTGTGTTTGCGTTGTTCGTTTTGTTCAATGTGTTTGGCCTGGACATAAAAACCGGTCAGTTCAACCCGACGGGCTACGTGCTTGACCTTGTTGGTCCTCAGGCGGACCCTGTGGCACGGCTTAGCGTTATGCTGATTGTGATTGTGCTGATTTTCTTTATGATATTGACTGCAACTGCAGGTAAACGCTGGGAAAAGGCTGCGCAGGCGGCAGAAAACCGGAAGGCAACCTGACCCGAGGCACAAAAAATGACCTTCGGCGGCTGGATAGTATTGGGGTTATCAGTTGGATTTGTGACGAGTCTGTTTGCGTGGTGTTTGTATCGCTTGCTGGTGCGTAAACCGCCTGTGGAAAAACTCCACGGCATCGAGGATATAGACACGCACGATACCGAGTCGGAGTAGGCACACGTGCGGGATGGCTCAGCCCAGGGTACAGCTTTCGGTTTGTGCATTAAACCTGTTAGACCCCAATGGTACGCGCGGTTTTCTTCGATGTTGACGGCACATTGATTCGCACAGGCGGGGCGGGCAAAGCGGCTTTTGCCTGCACCCTCAGCTCGGTGTTCGGCCTGCGCGGTGTCGCCGAACGAATCAAATTCGCTGGTCGGACGGATATCTCGCTTGTACGCGAGATGTTTACGCTGGGCGGGATTGAACCAAGCCAGGAAAACTTCCAACGGTTTTTTGATGCGTACCCGTTTTGGCTCGATTATCTCCTGAGCCGCAGCGATGGCGGAGTGATTCCCGGGGTCGGGGAGTTCATTGCCGCGTTGCAGCGAACTCCGGTCCGGCCTGTGCTCGGTCTGCTCACGGGCAATATCCGACTAGGCGCAGAGATTAAGCTGCGGCACTTCGGGCTCTGGGACGTGTTCCAGGTTGGTGCATTCGCCGAGGACGGCGAAGACCGCGCCGATATTGCCAGGCGTGCGCGTGAGCGCGCGAGTCGGTTCTTGAGCACGCAGTTAGATGGGCACGAAATTATTGTTGTTGGCGACACACCGCACGATGTGCGCTGTGCGCGCGCCATCAGCGCCAGGGCATTGGCGGTGCTTACCGGAGGCGCAACCCGCAAACAACTGCAGGCCGATAACCCGGACTGGCTTGTTCAAGACCTGCGCGAGGTGCAGCTCGGACGTCTGTTGAGCGAAGACTGAAAATCTGCGGCATTTAACGCTACACCCTACTGGCAGCGGGCGAAAACAATCCGCACGTGACTTTCAATCTGCGTATTCTGGATCTGCGTTAACGTCTGCAACGCCGGCCGCGGCATGAAGAGCAACCGCTCGAGCTACATGATGAAGCGGAAGAACCTGATGTGTGGCCAGCTATCTTGGAGGTGAACAAGGAGAATTTTTTGGCCAGCTTTTTCGAGCCGCAATTTGGACACTTTGCGCCCCGCCAGTCAGTTGACCTGACCAACAGTTCGCACTCGTGCCCGCAGTTATTGCATTCGAATTCGTAAATTGGCATCGCCCGGACTCGCTTTTAGGCCGCTGGCTCTACAAACTAAGCGCCGCACACGAAAATTTTGGCTCCAGAGACAGGACTCGAACCTGTAACCCGCCGGTTAACAGCCGGCTGCTCTACCATTGAGCTAC
>FMSI01017536.1_pt1 | contig 75692 bp, 61 predicted proteins | sample 1504471 | NCBI WGS metagenome assembly FMSI01 (sample SAMEA4475357, study PRJEB15587) | soil metagenome | biome: Soil; feature: Field | place: India | collected 2015-03-11 | depth 0 m
CAAGTGGTAAGGCAGGGGTCTGCAAAACCCTTATGCGTCGGTTCGATTCCGACCCTCGCCTCCAAATTTTTTTGATAATCTTACGCCCGGTCGAGTGCCCGATTCAGACGCCACTGTACGCTGCAAACCCACCGTCAACAGGAATAACTGTCCCTGTCACAAACCCGGACGCATCGTCTGAAACCAGCCACAGGAGCGTGCCAATCAAATCTTCAGGCACACCGAACCGGCCCATTGGCGTGTGCGCAAGGATCGTCTGCCCACGCGGTGTTAGCGAACCGTCTGGCTTCGTTAGAAGCGCGCGGTTTTGGTCGGTTATGAAAAAACCCGGTGCAATTGCGTTCACACGGATACCGACCTTGGAGAAATGCACAGCCAACCATTGCGTGAAATTGCTCACAGCAGCTTTTGCAGCACTGTAAGCCGGGATCTTTGTCAGCGGCCGGAACGAATTCATCGAGGAAATGTTAATGACCACGCCGCGGCCATTCTTTGCCATGTCGCGAGTAAACACTTGCGTCGGAAGCAACGTGCCGAGGAAATTAAGGTTGAAAACGAACTGTACGCCCTCGGGCGTTAGGTCGTAGAAAGTGACTATGTCTTTAGCCGCACCTATGACGTCTTCGGCACGAAGATATTCGTTTGAGGTGGTGCCCTTTGGATGATTTCCACCGGCACCGTTAATGAGAATGTCAACCGGCCCAAGCTCCTTTTTGACAATTTCGTCTGCAGCCTCGAGGTTCGGTCTTTCCAGTACGTTACAGGCTATACCGATTGCAGTGCCGCCCTCAGCCCGAATCTGTGAGGCCACGGCTTCTGCTGCTTCTTGCCGCATATCAGCAACTGCAACTTTTGCACCGCAAGCAGCTAAGGCGCGCGACATTGTGCTGCATAGCACGCCGCCCCCGCCTGTCACAAGTGCAACCTTGCCTGATAACTCGATCTTAAACGGTAAGTTCATGGCTATTGCTTAGTGGTTACTTGTTTTTGCTGCATTCAAGTTTTCAACTGTTTGACCGGCAGATGAAAATCATGCGTTAAACCGCGCGCGATGTGCCCAAAGCCCAAGTGCCGGATTCGATATGTAAAAGATTCGCTCGCCGTTCTGCAAGTTGTTCCAGCCGTCCTTAAGCTTGACCGGGTTGTACCGCTCGAGCATCGGCCCAAGCTCAGCATATGCGTAGTTAACACTCTCGATTTCGTGCCGCGACAGGTGCCCTGGACAATACGTGATTTTGAACCGGCCCTCAGATGAGCCGTGGATCAGGTGCGCCGCAGCGCTCAAGTTGGCACGCAGATCGGCATTTGCTTCCACAGCCGCAAGCGTAGCAGGTGTACCACGGTAACCGTATTTGCGAATGAGCCGGTCTATCTCCGGGTCTTCACCGAACTCTTTCAGTCCGGGCGCAAGCACCACTAGTTCGCCGCCATCAGCCATTGCCATGCGAGTGCGATAAATACTCTTGTTGCCGAGCCACGTGCTCTTGAACTCGGCAGGGTCAAGGTACACAACAACCTTCTGCAGCGGTTCATCTAGCATCTGGAAGTTAACCTGCAACGACAGCGCAGCGGCTTTCTCGAATACGGAAATGTCATCGCCGATGTATAAGCCGCGCACGCATAATTTGCCGTCTGGTTTCCGTCCAACAACAGTGTGCACATACACAATCGGCAAATGACTTGCGAATCGTTCGGCAGCGTAATTAAGCACACGCCGCACAGGTGTGTCCGCACGGCCCATAATTCGTTCCATGCCGTAAGCTGCCCCGATGAAGTGGCTCTTGTTAATGCCGTCTGCTCCGCCTGTGCCCACGAATATGTTCTTGTTGTAACTTGCCATGCCGATGACCTCATGCGGTACAACCTGGCCAATCGATAGGATCAGGTCGTGGCCGCCTGACCACACAAGATTTGCTACTTGCGCCGGCCAGGAAAAATCAACCGCACCATCTGAAACCCGTCGCACAAACTCAGCCGGCACCTCGCCGATAGTTGTCACGCCTGTACGCCAGTTGTGCACTCGGAACAACTCTGGCGGTACACCGGCAAACATCTCGGCTATCTGTGCCTGTGTCATCGGCGAATGCGTCCCAAGAGCCGGTAACACGTCCGTGAGCGCCGACCCGTAAAACTCATAAGCAAACCGCGTCAGTACGCCCGCAAACGAATGCGCACGCGTAAAGTCAGGTGGCACAACCAACACTTTAGAGAGCCGCCCCAACTGCTCCAACGCGCCAAACAACCCAGCGCGCAGCTCTTCTAGGCTCATCTCAGTATTTGCCCCACCACGTTCGAAATACAACATAAGTTCACCCGCCTGACTTCTAAACCAGGCCAGTATTTTTTTCAACCTTAAGCAGAAAATTTTTGCAGACAACCGAATGCAAAATGTGCAAACTTCGCTCGCTCGGCGCGCGTATCGGGGCGTACGAGCAAAATCTTGAGTTAACCTTTGGACAATTGACGACTTAACATACAAACTGACAGGAAAATGAAATACGGCTTAAACATACCTCAAACTGGAGCACTTGACCTTATATCACTGGGCGCTTTGGTACATCGGCTGGACCCGGGCATTGTACCTTTTCGCAAGGCAACCGAATGCCAAATCCACGTCAGCGGCGGCGAATACAACGTGGCAGCAAACCTTGCAAACTGTTTCAGAATGAAAACCGGCATTGTAACTGCCATCGTGGACTATCCGATCGGCCAACTGATCGAAGAACGCGTGCGCGCGATGGGAGTCAAATTGTTTGCCAAACGGTTCAAGCACAACGGCGTCAATGGGCCTAACCATGCCACGGTTTATAGCGACCGCGGTTTTGGCGTGCGCCCGCCGGTTGTGTTTTACAACCGCGCCAACGAAGCCGGTGCGTTGCTTAAGCCTGGCGATTTCGACTGGAACGAGATTTTTGCAGGCGGTGTCCGCTGGTTTCATAGTGGTGGCATTTACGCCTCGTTGTCCGAGACAACCGGTCAGTTGATCATCGAAGCGATGCAGGCAGCCAAAAAACAAGGTGCAGTTGTTTCGTTCGACCTTAATTTTAGGCAAAAACTTTGGGACGTTTGGGGTGGCCAAGACAAAGCACAGTCGGTCACGAAACAAATCGTCCGGCTGGTTGACGTGCTGGTCGGCAATGAAGAAGACCTGCAAAAGGGCCTTGGCCTGAAGGGGCCCGATGTGACTGCGGCAAGCTCACTTGATCCCAGTGCATTCGTTGCAATGATGGAACAGGTGGCCAGGGAGTATCCGAATGTGAAAGTTGTTGCCACAACACTGCGTGAAGTGCTTTCTGCCAACCGACACCGCTGGAGCGCAGTTGCATGGATTGACGGCAAGACCTACAACGCACCCACTTGCGAACTTGACGTTTACGATCGTGTGGGTGGCGGCGACGGTTTTGCTTCTGGATTGTTCTACGGAATGCTAACGGGCGAGGACCCCGAACAGGCGTTGCGTCTCGGCTGGGCACATGGCGCGTTATTGACCACGTACCCGGGTGACACTACGATGGCGAGCGTCGAGGAAGTGCGCGCTTTTGCTAAGGGCGGCTCCGCGCGCATACAACGTTAATTACACCGCTGCGCTTCGTATATATTTAACAGCCGGCTTGCGCAAGAAATTAAGGCGCCAAAGCCGGCTGTTGATTTTTGAAACACGCCCCTTACCGTGGTGGGTTAAAACCAAGGCATCGGTTGTTCCTTGACATTGGTAAGTCCGAACTCGCTGGCCCAGTCCAGAGCCTCAGCATATTCGTCTCGTGTTATGCGCCGGTTTATCTCGGGATACGAATCTGCCTTGTACGTCGGCCTATACTGCGACATGAGATTCACGTAAGTGTCTTTGGGCAGGTTCTCCGCAATCCACTTAAGCACCTGGCGCGTACCAGCAACTCGATTAGGCATCACCAAGTGCCGGATCATCAAGCCGCGTTTAATCAAACCATCTGGCCCTGGCCTGGCAACGCCAACCTGGCGATGCATTTCAAGCAGCGCCTGTTGTGTGATGTTTGGGTAATCACGCAAACCCGAGTATTTAAGGCCCGCCGCCGGGTCACCCCACTTATGGTCCGGCAGATAAATGTCAACTACACCATCAAGCAGGTTCAGCACGTCAAGCTGTTCCCAACCGCACGTGTTGTAAACAAGCGGCAATCGCAACCCGCGCGCAGTGGCAATGTCCAGCGCGCGCAATATGTGCGCCAAAAAATGCGTGGGTGTCACTACATTGATGTTTGCGCAACCTGAGCGCTGCAATTCTAGCATCATCTCCGCGAGCCTATGCACGCTCACAACTGGGCAGTCTGACGTTTGGCTGATCTGCCAGTTGATGCAAAATACACAGCGCGATGTACAGCCGCAGAAGAAAATTGTACCTGAACCGCCCCGCCCTACCAACTCGGGTTCTTCGCCAAAATGCGCATGATGCGAGCTTACCATCAAGTCGGCCGTGGCTCTGCACTGGCCGCGTTCGCCACTTAGCCGGTTTGCGCCGCACACACGGGGACACAAATCACAACATTCCATTCGTTGCCACAATTGATCCGCTCTGCGCTTCAGCTCACCGCTTTTGTGCAGAGCAAGATACGCCGGCTCAAACTGTCCCGCGGCCTGGGCCCTCTCCTGCGCGGCCGGTCCGTCAACAACAGATCTGGGCGAGCGCGAGTTGCAACCCAGGCTGCCAAATAACCCGCCCGCCATCAGCACTGCGCAGTTTCTTACGAACGTGCGCCGTGTCAATTTGTGCTCGTGCTCCATAAACAGCATTTGACAGTGTCCAATTATCACCCGACCATCCGGGCAAGTCAACGCAGCCCACAAGTCAATACACCGGGGAAAAACGACCGCATTGGCCCTTATTTTTTGGTCGGAACACACTAAAAGAGTCGCCACAAGCATGCCAAAAACAGCCGACCCAGCAATTCCCAATAAGTTCTCCGTCCGTAGAAGCATCGGGCACAAGGTGCGTCCCTGCTTGTGCACGGCGCAAATCCGAACTAAGCGCCATAACCAAAAGCCTTATAGTCATTTATTCGACTTTTTGCTCGAGTTGCCTCAGACTTCACGCGCCAAATGCACAAGCAACGTCATATAACCCAGGCTCCGCGCCAGATTGGATTGCTCAGTGCCACTACGCTCGTAGTAGCGAGCATGATCGGTACGGGCGTGTTTACCACAAGCGGGTTCTTGCTGGCTGATCTGAAATGCCCTGTGCTTGTGCTTGCGGCTTGGATGCTGGGTGGGGTTTTAGCAGGGTTGGGCGCGCTTTGCTATGGTGCGTTGGCGCGGCAAATTCCCGAATCAGGTGGCGAGTACATTTTTCTGAGCCGTACACTGCACCCGGCTGCCGGGTACGTTGCAGGCTGGATCTCCGTACTTGTGGGGTTTTCGGCGCCGCTTGCGGCAGCAGGATACGCATTCGGCCAATATCTCCAAACGTGGCTTGTGTGGGTATCACCGAAACTTGCGGGCACAACAGTAATAGCGTTTTTTGCGGCTCAACACGCCTTAGGGGTGCGCTGGGGTGCAAATGTCCAAAACATGATCGTGTTATCGAAGGTGCTCTTGATGAGCGGGCTGAGCATCTTGGGCCTTACACAAGTCCAAGCCCAACATCTTGCTCCCCCAGCAGAATTTGATATAGCAGCGTTTGCTGTGGCAATGGTTTGGGTCTCTTTCAGCTACTCGGGCTGGAACGCTGCGGTTTACGTAGGCGGCGAAGTTACTAACCCAGACCGTACCTTGCCCAAAGCGCTCGTTTTGGGAACTGCACTTGTCACAGTGCTTTACCTAGCGGCAAACGCGGTGATGGTGCTGAGCGCACCCGTAAACGAACTGTCAGGTAAACTCGAAATTGGCGCAGTCGCAGCAAATGCACTCGGCGGAGTCACCTGGGTGCGCATCACCACGGTTCTGATCTCGCTTGCGCTGGTGAGCAGTGTATCGTCGCTTATCATGGCCGGGCCACGGGTCTGGGCCAAAATGGCCGGCGACGGTTTCCTGCCCAGTTGTTTAGCGGCGCGGCACGGTCCGCCCCGTGCAGCGATTGCTGCCCAGTTGCTGCTTGCGCTTGTGCTGCTCTGGACCACCACGTATGAAAGCCTGCTCACGTACATCGGTTTTACGCTCAGCTTGAGCACCGCTGCGACTGTCGTTGGCCTGTTGCGGTTGCGTTGGCAGCACGGCGCAGAGTTGCACGTGACAGGCTGGCCGTGGGTACCCATAATTTTCTTGGCTGCAACAATGGCGATTTGCCTATTCACAGTTGTGCGGCGGCCTGTGGAAGGACTGATTGGTTTGGGCACAATCTGCCTTGGCCTGGCTGCTTGGCGCTTGTCACACGAGAAGTAAGGCCGCCAAGCTGTGCCACCTTCCTCAATTCAGATGCAAAAGCCACCTGAGATGCACGCGCGTCTCACGCAGCACTGCATTAGTGCTAACTGCTCGCCTGGATCTAATGGAGCCGCACGACCTCGGCGTCGCGTGAAATAACTTCGTCACCCTGTCCAATGTTTAGCTTAACGTTTATGAGGCGCACTACAGTGGCATTGCGCACGGTAAGCCCGCGCGGCGCAGTAAGCTCGACGTCTTTAAGCTCAACATTCTCAATAACGCTTTCTGGCAGACCGATTATTACACCGGCAGCGCGTGCGCCAGTACCGCGCACGTTTGAAATCCGAATGTTCCGGATCTTGGGTGTCTCGGGTGTGATCTCCTGTGCGCTGTCAGCGTCGGGAATCCTCGGGTAATAACAGGTGATTGTAATTGGGTACGGCCGACAATTGTTCAACGTAATGTTTGTGTAAACAATGTTCTCAATTAAACCACCACGGCCACGTGCGGTCTTTATACGCAGACCGTTCTCGGTACCGTCAAGTACGCAGTTTTTTACCAATACGTTGCGCACACCGCCGACGGTCTCACTGCCGATTGACACGCCGTGCCCGTGCCTAAACACGCAATCGGTTACAATTATGTCTTCGCACGCAAACTCGCGTCCTGGCATCTTCCGGCCCGACTTGATTGCAATGTTATCATCGCCTACGGCAATCAAGCAGTTCGTGATCACAACCCGCCTGCTCACACTCGGGTCGATCCCGTCTGTGTTTGGCGATTCATCCGGCGCAAGTATTGTCAAGCCTTCAATCCACACATCCTCGCAATCAGTGGGCACAAAATGAAAACTCGGCGAGTTCCGAAGTGTCACGCCCTCAATGCGCACGTTCTTGCATCTTGTCAAAATAATCAAGCGCGGCCGCGGCAGCGTGAAGCCAGGCGTTTTGCGCCGCGCTTCTTCAGCGGGCCCCCACCAAACTTGGCCTGCGCCGTCAATTATCCCCTTGCCGGTAATCACGACATTCGTCAGGCCAACGCCACTGACCAACGGGATAAAATCACCACTACCTTTTGCAGTTTGCCAGTCACCTGGCTCTTTCATGAAGTCCTGATGGTTGGTAGTGGCCTGCAAAATCGCCCCGGCCTCAAGTAACAACGTCGTTTGACTACGCAATGAAATTGGCTTGATCAAATATGTGCCTGCAGGTACACGCACGATACCGCCCCCAGATTTACCACAAAAATCTAGCGCTCTTTGGATCGCGTCCGTGTCCAACGATTTGGCATCGCCTTTTGCACCGAAATCACGCACGTTGAATTCCTTGGCTGCCAGTGCTGCGGAATTTGTGTCTGGCAAAAATACGTTGCCCGTCCCGCACGCTGTCAGCCACACACTTAGAAACAGCACACTGATCAATGTCTTCATGGGTTATGGCATCTATCTAACACACCTCAAGTTCCGACGTTCGACTACGGCGATTTTGCGGCGGCATAGTGCGTAACAAGAACGGCCAGCTCAAACGGACCGATCGTTTGGCGCGTGGCCGGATGCGTTATATAGAAGTTAAAACTTGCGCGACCGACAAAATTCTTCCGGGGCACGAATTTCACAGTGTAACCGTCTTCGAGCAAACGAACCCGGCCGTTGCGGCCATCAGCAACCCGGAACAGAAGTTCCGTGGCTGGGCTACCGTTTATTTGGCGCAGGTCAATTTCAGCTGGCGTATTTAGTGCCGTAACCAAATGCGGCCCTGCTAACCAGTTAAGGTACTCCTCAAGATTAGTGTATCCGTCACCATCGCGGTCGCCGTTGTTGTCCGGTGCACGTGGGTCCAAACGCAAAGCCATCTCCCAAAAATCGGGCAAACCGTCGTTGTCTGTGTCGGTGGGTGGTTCCTCGGATTTTAGTACAGGCCAGCCACCAACTTGGGCTGTGTCGTTAATGATCTGGCCCGTCTGCATAAAAACACTGTCGGCAACTCGGCGGTCAACGGCGTCCCGTCGCCAAGGCAACGCGCCGGCCTGCAGCAATACACGCAACAATGCCACGCTGGCCGAATCGGTTGTAACCGGCAGGGCAGGAAACGGTTTGCTTGCCTTTGTGTAAGTACCCCCGAAAGTGTCCCACCCGGTGTCCACGCCATCGGTAATCCCATTCTTGTTCGCATCGAATCTGTTGGCGTGTTGGTAGATTTTTGTGTTCGGGCCGCCGGCGTCAAAAGCGCTCTTCAACCATTTGGTCGAAGGCCCGGCAATTAAGTAGTTGCAGACGTAGTTGAGTTCGACCACGTCAATGGTGTCGTCGTAGCCGGCCTTGCCGCACCAGTTATAGATGACGTTGTTTCGGAAATCCAACCGCAATGCGTATGTGCTGTCGTAAGTGCCAGGTCTGGGATTGCGGCTGTTGTGATGGGCAAAGAGGTTGTGGTGAAAGGTGACAAACGAGTTGGTTCGTGTGCGAATGAGCGAGCCAAACCCGTGCGCACCCTTTGAATGAATTGACCTGTTGAGAGACTCGGCTATCAGACACCATTGGACTGTGACGTTTTGGGCGGAATCAACCACCGAAAGCGCCTCGTCCACCGACCACGAGGCTGAACAATGGTCAACAATTATGTTTCTGCCCCGGACGATGTTTATTGCGTCATCCTGTGCCACGTTGTTTGTGCCAAGCCTGGACCTCAAATGTCGGACAATAAGGTCGTCGGCCTGAAGGCTCAGTGTGCCGTCCTGAATACAAATGCCATCGCCGGGTGCCGTCTGGCCGGCAATGGTCAGACGCGGCCTGTTTACGAGTAGATTCGACCGAAGTTTGATGTTGCCGGAGACTTTGAACAATATGGTTCGCGGTCCGGTTGCACTATCGATTGCGTGGCGTAACGAACCAGGGCCGTCGTCATTCAAACTGGTCACGTAATAGACATCACCACCACGCCCGCCACGTGCGTTTGCCCCGAACCCTTCTGCGCCGGGAAAAGCTGGCGGTTCACCCCCGCCGCAAACCACCCGCCAAGCATATAAAAACCAAAGCCAGACAAGCAAGGCTGCGCGTTGCTTTTGACGTTTGTGACAGATCAGCATCAATCAGAGCTACTCTCACTGCCCGGGTCTATTCCCCCCAGAACTGTCGAATCCTTCCACGTCAATTTTTGCCGGTTCGAGCCGTGGCACCAATACGTGGATGACAAGCAGTGTTACCAAGTAGGTAAATCCTGCTATGATAAACAGGGGCACATAACTACGAAGGTGTTGAAGGATGGCGCCCACCAGCATTGACATTGCCATGCCGCCGATCGCGCCCGCCGTGCCTCCGATGCCAACAACCGAGCCGACCGCCTTTCGCGGGAACATGTCGGAAGTAAGTGTAAACAGATTGGCAGACCAACCTTGATGTGCGGCAGCTGCGATTGACACCAGCGCAACGGCCAACCACAGGTCTTTGACCTGGGCGGCAAAAGTGACTGGTACCACTGACAACGCGCAAATAAGCATCGCAGTCTTGCGCGCGCGATTAGCGGTCCAGCCCATTTTCATAAACCGCCCGGATAACCATCCACCACCAATACTCCCCACATCGGCCACAAGGTAAATTACGACCAGTGGCAACCCGAGGGACTTCAAATCCAATCCGTGTTTAGTGTGCAGAAAATCAGGCAGCCAAAACAGATAAAGCCACCAGACCGGGTCGGTCATGAACTTGCCCAGGGCAAATGCCCATGTCTGCCGGTGGGGAAACAACTTGCGCCACGGTATCTTAACCGGCGGGTCGGGCGGGTCGCTCCGGATATAAGCCAGCTCGGCGGGCTTGAGGCGGGGGTGTTTCTCCGGCTGCCGGTAAGCAAACAACCACATAAACACCCACAAAAAGCCGATGCCGCCTGTGATGATGAAGGCCCATTGCCAGCCCCAGTGACTGGCAATCCACGGCACCACAAGCGGTGTAACCAGCGCCCCGACGTTTGTTCCGGCGTTAAAAATGCCAGTCGCCAATGCACGTTCTTTTTTCGGAAACCATTCGGCGACTGTTTTGATCGAAGCCGGAAAGGCCCCGGATTCACCGATGCCGAGGGCAAACCGCGCCATGGCAAAACCGACTGCCGCACCGCTGAGCGTTACCAGAGCAAAGCCAGTTTTTGCGTCCAGGTTTAACATTGGGAAACTAACCCCCTGCACGTAACCGGCAAAACCGTGCGCAACAGCAGCTATGCTCCAAAGACTGACGGAGATGGCAAACCCCCGCCTCACACCCACCAAATCCATGAACCGCCCTGCAAAAATGAAACCGATGGCGTAGGCGAGCTGAAAACTAAAAACTATGGAGGAGTATATCCGCTCGTCTGCCCAACCAAATTCTTTTGTCAACGTCGGCTTGAGGATGCCGATGACCTGGCGATCAACGTAGTTAATAATAGCTGCAAATAACAGCAATATGCAGATCATCCAGCGGTAATGCCCACCGGGTTTTATTGCGCATTCCACAGATGAAGATGTTTGTGTAGGTTGGTTTTGCATGGTGTCTATTCGAGTTTGAGTGACATATCGGTTCAATCATTTGCGTCGGCTGCGCCGGCCTGCCTCAAGCGGAAGGGCCAGATACTGCGCCGTGTTGGCATAACAAATGTTACGGATCATCTGTCCAATCAATTTTTCATCCTTGGGCAGCAGGCCGTTCTCAACGTCCCGGCCAATCAGGTTGCAAAGCACACGCCGGAAATACTCGTGGCGCGGGAACGACATGAACGAGCGCGAGTCTGTTACCATGCCGACAAACCGCGACAAAAGCCCAAGATTCGACAGTGTGTTAAGCTGCCATTCCATACCTTCCTTTTGATCGAGGAACCACCAGCCTGAGCCGAACTGGATTTTGCCTGGCACACTGCCGTCTTGGAAATTCCCGAGCATCGTCCCGAACACGTAATTGTCTGCAGGGTTAAGATTGTAAATGATCGTCTTCGGAAGCGCGTTTTGCTGGTCAAGCCTGTCCAGATACGCCGCCAGAGCTGCGGCCTGCGGCCAGTCGCCAATCGAATCGAATCCAGTATCAGGGCCGAGCTTTTGGAACATACGGGTGTTGTTGTTGCGCATCGCGCCCAGGTGAAGCTGCATGACCCAGCCTCTGCGTGCGTTGAGCTGACCGAAAAATTCCATCATAAATGACGCGAATTGGCTGTGCTCGGCTGCTGACACTTGCTGGTTGCGTCGTGCTTTATCGAAAACGGAGGCCGCAACTCTATCTGAACAAAAATCTGCATAACAATGGTTTAAGCCGTGGTCAGACAACCGGCACCCATGCTCGTGGAAGTACTCATGCCGTTTCTCGAGTGCGTCAATGAACGTGCTGAAATTGCGAATTTCAATGTTCGCTGCTGCTTCAAGCTGTGCCAGCCACTTGTTGAACACGTCAGGCCGATTTACCATCAGGGCTTTATCTGGCCTAAACGTGGGCACCATGCGCGTCGGGTGTCCTTGAGACGCAAATTCGCGGTGTGGCTCTAGGTTGTCTGTGGGATCATCAGTGGTGCACACGACCACAACGTTGAACTTCTTCAGAATTCCTTGGGTAGTAAACTCCGGCGTGGCTAGCTTTGCATTTGCCTTTTTCCAGATTCGCTCGGCGCTTTTCTCATCTAGCAGTTCGTCTATCCCGAAGTACCGCTTCAATTCCAGATGTGTCCAGTGGTACAACGGATTACGCAGCGTATATGGCACTGTCTTTGCCCACGCCATGAACTTCTCGAACGGGCTGGCGTCTCCAGTGCAAAACCGTTCCGGCACACCGTTAGACCGCATAGCACGCCACTTGTAGTGGTCCCCCTCGAGCCAAATCTCGAAAAGATTGCTGAACTGCCTGTTCCGCGCTATATCGCCCGGCGAAAGATGACAGTGAAAATCACAAATCGGCTCGGCCTCGGCGTACTGGTGGTACAACCGCTGCGCTGTCCGTGTTGTCAACAAGAAATCTTCCGTGATGAACTTCATTTCTTTGTCAAAATCACCGCGTCTTAGGTGACTTTCAAATTGCTGCCAAGTTACAAACCGACTCGACCTTGTAAAGCTTCTTCAGCATAAAAATGCGGTGCACAAAATTCAGTACGCGTTGCAAAAATTTTAACTTTGCACGCATACCCGGTGGTGTAATTTGCTGGGTTTTTGAATGCACAAACTCGCGAAATATTCAATTGGCGTTGGCGATAGGTTTGGCCAACAGGCCAAGGCACAATTGCAGGCGTGTGTCCTAGCTGCGGAACACCAGCTCGAGCTTGCGCCAGTCTGGAATAAATCAAACCGCGAACATCAAATCATCGGCTCCGAACCGGCCAGTGTTTACAATGCAGCAGTGGCAGCAGTTAAAAATCTCGGTTGGACTAAGCCGTGGCATGTGGATGCTGACCATGTTAACCTGCAAACAGTCGACAGGTTTATACCGTGGTCGGACTTTTTCACGCTTGATGTTGCAGATTGGATCGGCAAGCCACTCGAGCAGACCCAAATCGAAGCATTTGTCAAACGTCATCCGGAATTGACAGGGAAAATTGAAATTCCCGGTATTGCCCAGGAAATCCGAATCACAGAATTTGAGTTACGGCGCATAGCTACAAAATACCTCGCTGCTGTGCATGCAGCAGGTCAGATTTACCGGCATATTGCTAAACACAAAGGCCAAGGCACATTCATCACAGAAGTTTCTATGGACGAAACCGATGCACCGCAAACGCCGCCTGAGCTGCTTGTGATTCTGGCTGCGATTGCGGACGAAAAAATACCTGCCCAAACAATTGCGCCAAAGTTCACCGGCAGGTTTAACAAGGGGGTTGATTACGTGGGCGAGCTTGCCCAGTTCGAAAAAGAGTTCAACGACGACCTGTGCGTGATACGGTTTGCAATCAAAAACTACGGCCTGCCCGACAACCTCAAACTAAGTGTGCATTCAGGCAGCGACAAATTTTCGCTTTACCCGATCATCAACCGTGCGCTCCTCAAAAACGGGGTCGGTCTGCACATTAAAACCGCAGGTACAACTTGGCTCGAAGAAGTCATTGGCCTCGCAGAAGCAGGTGGCGCAGGCCTTGCCTTGGCCAAGGAAATGTACACCGAAGCACTCGAACACATTGACGAGTTGTGCAAACCGTATGCGACGGTGATTGACATAGACAGAACCAAGCTGCCCGATGCGTCCACTGTGTCAAGATGGAGCTCGGCGCAATTCACCGCTGCACTGCGGCACGACCCAAAGTGCAAAGAATTTAACCCACACTTGCGCCAATTAATGCACGTGGGTTACAAAATGGCAGCTAAACGCGGCGAGCGATACCTCAAGACTGTGCTAGATTGTGAACCCGTCATCGCCTGGAATGTCACTCACAACCTGTTTGAGCGCCATATCAAGCCCATCTTCATTGGGTCATGAACGTCCCGACGCGAGCCTACGTGTGGATTACCAACCTTTAGACCCAAAAAGGCGCACACAGCGTGATAAACCATTTGCTTGAAATCCGAACCCTGGCACAACAAACTTACCAAGTGCGATGTTCTAAACGTTCCCAAGCTTGAATAACAAATTGAACTTCGTTTCTGAAACGACTCGTTCAATAAAAACTTATCCGAACAGCATGACGACACTGAACATTAAACCGGCTGAAGCATGTGAATTCGACCTCGTTTCACTCGGGGAGGTCATGTTGCGGCTTGACCCTGGCGAGGAACGCATCCGGTGCGCACGGTGGTTTCGCGCCTGGGAGGGTGGCGGTGAATACAATGTGGCACGCGGCCTGCGCAAATGTTTTGGCCTGCGTACAGCAGTCTGCACTGCGTTTGCCGACAACGACGTAGGCCGCCTGATCGAAGACTTCATTTTGCAGGGCGGTGTTGATACGCGGTTTATTAAATGGATTCCGTTCGACGGCGTGGGTCGTACCGTGCGCAACGGCCTAAACTTCACCGAGCGCGGGTTTGGCGTCAGAGCTGCTCTGGGTGTTTCCGACCGCGGTAACTCGGCTGCAAGCCAGCTTAAGCCGGGCGATTTCGACTGGGATAACATCTTTGGCAAACTCGGCGTCCGGTGGTTTCATACCGGGGGAATCTTCGCAGCACTGAGCGATACCACGCCGAAACTCGCAATTGAGGCGGTCCAAAAAGCAAAACAATACGGTACGATTGTCTCGTATGACCTCAACTACCGGCCGAGCTTGTGGAAATCAATTGGCGGCCAAAAACGTGCACAGGAAGTCAATCGCGAAATTGCCAAATACGTGGACGTAATGCTCGGCAACGAAGAAGATTTTACCGCTTGCCTCGGGTTCAAGGTTGACGTTGATGAAAACCTGCTTGAGCTAGACGTGACAGCCTTCAAAAAGATGATCGAAACTGCAGTCACAGAATACCCGAACTTCAAAGTCGTAGCCACGACACTGCGCGCAGCAAAGACCGCAACACGCAACGATTGGGCGGCTATCTGCTGGATGAACGGCAAATTTTACGAGAGCCGGTCGTATCCCGACCTAGAAATATTGGACCGGGTAGGCGGCGGCGACAGCTTTGCCAGCGGCCTGATTTACGGGCTAATGACGACCGGTGACCCACAGCTCGCTGTCGAATACGGGGCTGCGCACGGCGCACTAGCCATGACAACCCCCGGCGACACATCAATGGCGTCAAAAGACGAAGTCGAGCGCCTTATCAAAGGCGGCAGTGCTAGAGTGCAAAGGTGAAAAAACACGAGCTCTGAACAGACATTTTTCCAACGGCGTTATTTGGGATATGAAAGTGGCTCCCGAGCCGAAGGACTCGATCTCATTGTAACAGGTAGCCCATCGTTCACAACAGGAGTTGGCGCAAAGCGAAAGGTACGAAAAAAAGCGCGCAAAAAAAGATTGTCAGTGCCGTGCTCTAGGCCTGGCTCCGGCTTAAGCGGCGGCAACAGGCAAATGATAACTCGAGCAGGTTTTTGGTTCTGGCCAGTTCAATGGTTTTACGGCTTGAAGCAATTGGCGCTTTACTGGTCGGCCTAGGCGGGGTGGCTATAGGCAACTGGTGCGCCCGACTGCGTGACTGGAAATGGTTGCTGGGTTATTTTGTTCCACTTGGCATAATCGGGATTATTGCCATCAGCAACCATTTCCCAGCAGTGGGACTTACCTGGCCGGTCCGCTGGCTGACTTTCGGGCGCGGTAAATTCGCGCTTATTGGCTTTGTTTCTGCGGTTGTGCTTGCGACACCTGCATTTCGGCTGCCGCGCAAACGCGATCGGAAGGCGGTCTTGGCTCTAATTACAAGCATCGTACTGGGGGTTGCAGTGTGGCCGTTTGCGGCTGCGGCACTTGTCCAGCCACAGCTCAAATCACTGCAGACGCGCGTTGATCAGGATGCTGTATGCCTGCAAAGCACACATTACACATGCGGCCCCGCAGCAGCAGTTACAGCACTGAGAAAGTTGGGATTACCGGCTGAGGAAGGCGAGTTGGCCTTGCTCGCATTCACAAGCCCTGCCATTGGGACTGCGCCAGACATGCTCGCACAAACATTACAAAAACGATACTGCAAGGACGGTCTGACTGCACGTCTCAGCTCGTTCAAACGTATTGAGGAGCTTAAAGGGGCAGAGCCAACGATTGTGGTTACGAAGCTGAGTTTCTTGATTGATCACTATGTGACCGTGCTTGAAGTGACCGAAGACAAAGTGATCATTGGCGACCCGCTCACTGGTTTGAAGGAACTTTCGTTAGGTGCATTCGAAAAACTCTGGCGGCGAATAGGCATCGTGCTTGGGCGTAACAGTACACAAGCCCAATAAGCCAGCAAAAACCTGGTTTGTCATTGCTCACAAGCGGGTTAGACTCGTGCCATGAAAGTGTTTGTAACTGGCGGGACCGGCTTTGTCGGACGCGAAATTGTGCGTCAGTTGCACGCTGCTGACCATAAGGTGCGGATTCTTGCGCGTTACCCCGAATCGAAAAGCATGCAGATGCTGCGTGCGCGTTACAATGCCGAGGCATGCAAAGGTGATGTGACAGACGCCAGCTCGGTTGCGGGCGCACTTGGCGGATGTGATGCAGTGATTCATCTTGTTGGAATAATAAGCGAGGTCGGCAAACAGACATTTGAAAACATGCATGTGCGCGCCACTGAAAATGTCGTGCGCGCAGCCCAAAGTGCGGGTGTACAGAGATACGTCCACATGAGTGCACTTGGTACACGGCCAAATGCAAACTCGCGCTATCACCAAACCAAATGGACTGCCGAACAGTTTGTACGCAGTAGCGGGCTGGATTGGACGATTTTCAGGCCTTCGATCATCTATGGCCAAGGCGACAAATTCGTGAACATGTTTATGAGCATGGCAAGATTCAGCCCGGTGCTACCTGTCATTGGTGGGCAAGCCACAAAGTTTCAGCCTGTGGCCGTTCAAGATGTGGCGAGCTGTTTTGTCAAAGCCCTGGCCGAGCCGCGTGCAATTGGTCAGACATTTGACCTTTGCGGACCGGACACCTTTACGCTGCAAGAGATACTGAAGATTGCGCTTGGTATTACTGGCCGACGACGTTTGATCATCAAAATTCCATACGGAATCGCGCGTGCGCAGGCTGCGCTGTTTGAATTCATTTTTCCGCGTTTGTTGGGCAAGGCACCGCCATTGACCCGTGACCAGTTGCTCATGTTACAAGAGCACAACGTGGGTAACCCGCAGCCTGCGATTGATGTTTTTGGTTTAAGACTGCGCCGCCTTCCCGAGGAGCTGTCAGCTTACCTGCCGTCCCTGAGCAAAGCCAGCCTTGAAAATGCCTGAGTTGGATGGCACTTGCGAGCACAGCTTTGGCTTAGATTTTCGTGCACACAACTGCACAGGCAATTTTCGGCCTGTGAACGCAAAAACCGGTGCGCACTCAACCGACGCTTGCAAACGGACGCCGATGAAACCATTAACAGGGCGTCCGACACCCTGCTTAATGCCCACTCCAATCCGATGAATCGAGGTGTCAATTCGGATGGCCAATTTGCACAAAATAGTCTGGCCAAAAACTCAAAGGTTACAACTCGATGCCGTATGCCTTGATTTTGTTATAAAGTGTTTGGCGACCAATGCCGAGCCGCCTGGCGGCTTCGAGTTTGTTGCCGCCGGTCTCCTTGAGCATTTGGATGATCGCATTACGTTCGAGGCCCTCGAGCAAGGTGTAGTTCGTGTCGCCCTGGGTCGCGTCCGCGCGCGAGGTCGCTATCGAAAGGTCAGCGGCATCAATCTGATCAGACTCGCACAACAGCACTGCGCGCTGGATCTCGTTTTGTAACTGGCGGACGTTACCCGGCCAATCAAACGAAACCAACCTCTCTATTGCAGCCTTGGTGAAACCTGTGATGTCTTTCTTGGCCATGGCGGCAAAGAATTTCAGGAAGGCCTCTGCCAGGGGTTGGATATCCTCGCGCCGTTCGCGCAACGGCGGCAGATGCACCGTGATCTGGCTGATCCGATGGTAAAGGTCTTCGCGCAGTTTGCCCTGTTGGATTGCTTCGTCCGGCACACGGTTTGTTGTGGCAACGACACGACAATCCGTCTTGTAAACTGTCTTACTCCCGACCGGTCTGACTTCTTTGTCCTGCAAAACCCGGAGCAGTTTACTTTGTGTATCAACGGGCATTTCGGAAATTTCATCCAAAAGCAACGTGCCGCCCTCGGCTTGTCTGAATAGTCCCTCGCGGTCAACATGCGCGCCCGTGTAAGCCCCCTTGACCGAGCCGAACAACTCGCTTTCGATCAACTCACGCGGCAGTGCGGCGCAGTTGACCTTTACAAGCGGCCCTTTTGCGCGCGGGCTAAGCGCATGAATCGCGTTGCAAATGACCTCCTTGCCTGTGCCGGTCTCGCCCGTAATCAACACCGATGCGTCGCTGGCGGCAATTTTCTCGGCTGTGGCAATCACAGCCTGCATGGCCGCGCTCTTAAATACGGGTCGAATACCGCCCGAGGCAATGATCTCCTCACGCAATGCGCGTCTTTCTTCCTCGGCGCGTTTGTGTTCGATGGCGCGCTCGACCGTGACGATCAGGTTCGCAAGGTTGAACGGCTTGCTCAGAAAATGAAATGCACCGCGCTTTGTTGCCTCGACGGCGGCATTGATTTTTTCTTCGCCATCGAGCACTCCGGTCATGAGAATGACCTGTGAATCCGGCCATTGTTTCTTGATCTGCGGCAGCAACGTCAATCCGTCGCCGCTGGGCAACACGACATCTAGCAACACAACATCGGGTTCCGGGCCCGACATTGCACCCTTTAGTTCCGGAACGTCGCCAGCTTCAAATACTTCGTATGGCTGGTCTCGAAACTTTTCTCTTTTGAACGCGTCAAAAAGTTGCTGGCGCAGGTCTGCGCTATCGTCAACGACGAGTATTCTGGGCTTCATATACTCCATTCAACTTTACCAAAGCGTACTGGCTCAACCGAAATCTCAGCCAAGCTAACCGCTTGGATATTCGCCTAGCCTACTGCAACCAGCCAAGCTAAAAAACAAGGCAAAAACTGCAAGTCATAGTACACGTCCTAACCCTCGGCCTACAATTTTCACACCGCTGCATTAACCGCAAGCAAACGGACCTATCTAGCTACTGGTTGCAGCCCACATAACCTGTTTGTGGCATGTATGTTGGCCCTTGGCAAAACATGTGTCAACCGTCCAGTTGCGGTTTTCTTAGCGTAAAAAGCACCCAACCCCACACCGCTAGTATGCAAAGATGCACGGCACAAACTCACAGATGTGGATTGCTTATAGCACCGGCAACTATTGTTTGCGCTTGGGCAATAATCTCGTCCCGGTGCCTCTGCCCTTTAAAGCTCTCGGCGTAAAGTTTGTACACACTTTCCGTTCCTGAAGGCCGGGCAGCAAACCAGCCGTTTTGCGTGACGACTTTTAATCCGCCTATTGGTGCACCATTACCGGGCGCATGTGTAAGCTTGGCAAGAATTGGCTCACCGGCAAGCTCAGTTGCTTGTACATCCTGCGGCGAAAGCTTCTGGAGAACTGCTTTTTGCTCGGGTGTAGCCGGTGCATCAATACGCTTGTAAAAAGGTGTGCCGAATTGACTCGTTAGCTCGGCGTAAACCGCGCCGGGGTCTTTACCCGTGATTGCTGTAATCTCACAGGCAAGCAAACACATCACAAGCCCGTCTTTGTCAGTGGTCCACGCCCTGCCGTCTTTACGGAGGAAAGTTGCACCGGCACTCTCCTCACCACCAAAACAGATCGAACCACGCAGCAATGGGTTTGCAAACCATTTAAATCCAACCGGCACCTCGAACAGTTCGCGCTTCATACCGGCCACAACTCGGTCAATCAACCCACTGGACACCACTGTCTTGCCAATGGCCAAATCCGCAGGCCAACCCGTTCGGTGGGTCAATAAGTAATGAATTGCGACTGCAAGGTAATGATTCGGGTTCAGCAACCCCGCCGACCGAGTCACGATACCATGCCTATCGGCATCGGGATCTGTACCAAAAGCGATGTCGAATCTATCACGCAGCTCGACCAATCCGGCCATTGCGTATGGGCTGGAGCAATCCATTCTGATTTTGCCATCGTGATCAAGTCGCATGAATCTGAACGTGGGATCAACAGCAGGATTCACCACTGTCAGCTCCAGGCCGTACTTGTCCGCAATTGCCTGCCAATACGCCACTGATGCGCCGCCCAGCGGGTCAACACCAATCTTGAGTCCAGCAGACCGAACCGCCGCCATGTCCACTACTGAGGGCAGGTCGTTGACATATTGCTGCATGAAATCGTGCATGTGAACTGTTGATGATTTAATGGCTAGTTCGAACGGCACCCGAGTAACTTGGCGATTAGCGTTGCAGAGCAGTTCGTTAGCCCGCGTTTCGATCCAACGTGTTACATCTGTATCAGCAGGACCACCGTGGGGCGGGTTGTATTTGAATCCACCGTCAGTTGGCGGATTATGCGAGGGCGTAACAACGATCCCATCTGCCAGACCAATTTGACGGCTGCGATTGTACGTAAGGATTGCATGCGAAATAACCGGTGTAGGTGTAAACCCGTCGTCACGTTGAATGAACACTTCGACACCATTGCCGGCTAGCACCTCTAGCGCGGTGCGCTGCGCCGGCCCAGATACAGCATGCGTATCCTTGCCCATAAACAACGGACCATTGATACCGTGAGCTTTGCGGTAATCGCAGATGGCCTGTGTAATGGCCAGAATGTGCGCCTCAGTGAACGTGCCATACAGAGGCGAGCCGCGATGTCCACTGGTGCCGAAGCTGACCAATTGATTTGGGTCGGCAAGATCAGGTTTGCGCGCGTAGTATTCGTGTTCGAGTTTTCCGACATCAATCAGCAACTCCACAGGCGCAGATTTACCAGCTCGGGTATGCAAAGTAGCTGTCATGCAAGTCCAATTGGTAATCGAAAACTTATCCTTAAATCTTGACCTTGAACTGTTCACCTCGCTTGAGCGACAGCGCAAATCCAGCAAGCAACTCCGGTATAAGCTCCAAGTCATTGAGGTTAATCATCTCGACCGGTGAATGCATGTAGCGGTTTGGCAGGCTAATCAACGCACTCGGGATGCCGCCGCGTGTCCAGAAAATTGCGTCTGCATCTGTCCCACTGGTGCTAGAAACAGCCTCATGCTGCAGCTGAATCTTCTTGGCTTTAGCAACGGCTTCGATCCGTGCAACTACCTCGGGATGATTGGCTCCGCCGTGTGTTATGGTAGGTCCTTTGCCGAGCTTAATGTTACCATGCTGTTGTTTGTTCACGGTCGGATAATCAGTCGCATGCGTAACGTCCACAACAAGCGCAACGTCCGGCTTGAGTGAATAGGCGATCTGCCGCGCGCCAAGCAATCCGACCTCTTCTTGCACATTGGATACTGCGCAAACCTCAGCCTTGAGCCTAGACTTTTGCGGGGCGAGTAACCGCAGGGCCTCTGCAACCGCAAAGGTTCCTATCCGATTATCGAAGGCGCGGCCCACAGCCAGCCCATTGCGCAATGGTTCGAACTCGTCGGCAAGTGTCACCGGGTCGCCAATCTGCACTAGCTTTGCGGCTTCTTTACCGTTGCGCGCGCCTATGTCAATGAACAACTCATGCATCTTGGGCGGTTTTTCTTCCTTGTCATCCTTTGTCAAATGCGGCGCCACACTGCCAACTACACCCTTGACCGGGCCATTTCGGGTATGAATTACAACACGCTGCGCGCGGGTGATGGCCGCGTGCACGCCACCGAGCCTGCGAACATACACAAAGCCGTCGTCGTCAATGTAGTTAACGGCCATCGCAATTTCGTCTGCATGCGCAGCCAGCATCAAACGCGGTGCCCCACCCTTGTTAAGAACAGCCACACAGTTGCCGTATGCATCAGAAAACGTTTCGTCTGCAAACTGTTTGACGTAATCCAACCAGACACGTTGACCGCGCACTTCGTGCCCAACCGGGCTTGGCGTATTCACCAAGAGCTTTAGGAATTCGAGTGATTGCTCACGCATGGCAGACAGGTTAAAAACCTTTAACCCGTTCGTCGAGGATTCAAAAACTCGTCCATTGCCGGTTCATGCCATCTACGAAGTTCTACGGACAACCTTGTCAGTAAAAAGCGGCATGCGCACTACGTTGAAACCACTTTACTTTCCTCAGGGCTAGCGCGATTTTGCCCTCAGCTATGAAGGTGCAGACGTGGCTCACTTGCTTGATGTTGCTTTGCTGTGGCGAGATCGCGCTCACACAAACCCGGTTCAGCTCGATGTATGTGTTTGGTGATGGCGCATGTGCAACTACAAACAACGATTATGCTGGCCCGCACTATTACGGTTTACGGCGCAGCAACGGCCGTGTGTGGGTTGAAGTACTAGCCCAATGGCAGGGCATACAGCTCAAGCCGACGAACAACTGGTCGTACTTCGGCCACGATAGCACTAACCTGCTTGCCAGTGTGACGGCCTTTCAGCCTCCGCCGGATGCAGCTACTGCATTGTTCGTAATTTGGTGCATAGACGCCGACCTTGTATGGCTGGCAAATTGGGGCGAGACAAACATCACAGTCTGGACAAATTCACTAAACCGCGCACTCCACAACCATTACCGCGCAGTTACAAATCTTTTTGCCAAAGGCGCACGCACTTTGCTCATGCCAAACGCCGTTGATGTAACCATCACACCCTATTACTCGTATTACGGACAAGCCGAATGCGCGTTCATCCGACAACGCGTGATTGAGTTCAACCAAAAGTTCATTCAGATGGTCGCTGAGCTAACAAACGCCTGCCCAGGCCTAAGCGTGTACGTACCAGACTTTTTCTCGGTTGCAGACCATGTGCTGACAAATGCTGCTGCGTTTGGCCTGACAAATGCCCTGGATGAAAACGGCAAGAGAATTGACGCGTTATTAGACCCGAACCTGCGGGACAAGTCGTTGGACGGTCCAGGCGCAAATTACATTTTTTGGGACATGTACCATCCAAGCGCACGAATGCACATGGTGTTGGCCAGCTACGCGCAGCGGGTACTATCGCCAATTCGAATAACCGGAATTGTAACTGCGGGGCAAAGCAATAAGCTCGAACTGGTAAACATCCCAATCGGCCAAGACGGTTTTGTCGAAACAAGCCCCGACCTGCGGAACTGGTTGCCGACCTACAGCTTGAGCAGCACAAATACAATTCTGACTGTTCTGTTGCCCAAAAACAGCGAAACAGAGTTCTACCGGCTACGGTTCCCGTTTAATTGGACTTGGCCTTAAAAACGCCGTAAATCCTGGCCACACTAAAAGCGCACTTACCGCAAAAAACCGCCACCGGCAAAAGCCGCTCGCGTACAGAGGGGCTTGCGTAGGCGTCTTTTCAACACACTTTTTGTAGTGGACAATCGGGTGTGCATTTGCCCAAAGTTTGAACGAGCAAATCGGCTGTAAATCAAACTCTAAACGATGGGCAACAGCAATAAACCTAAACAAGCGGCACAGATTGTGCCACAAGCACAACCACAGGCGGCCGCACCAGGCAAGCCCGCGCCGCTCTTCCGGCGAACCGACTGGTTAACATTCGCCATAACGACCTTTTTTGTATGGGTCGGATATTATCTGACCCTCGCCCCTGACCTAACACTGGAAGACTCAGGGGAGCTTGCCACCGCGTCGTTTTACGCCGGCATACCGCATCCGCCCGGCTACCCGGTTTGGACGATCTATACTTGGTTTTGGACGCTTCTGCCCTACGGGAACATCGCATGGCGGGTCGGGCTAGGCTGTGCAACAGCCGGCGCAGTTGCGTGCGGGTTGCTTGCTCTGCTTGTGTCGCGCGGCAGCAGCATGCTGATGGAAGGACTTGAAGACCTTAAAAACATGCGCGGCGGCTGGGAAAACGCTATCTGCATGGCGGCAGGGTTTGTATCGGGCATGCTGCTCGGGTTCAACGGTTACATGTGGAGCCAGTCGGTAATAGTTGAAGTCTATTCATTCAGTGTACTGTCGCTGATGGGTGTGTTGGTATGTTTGCTACGCTGGATCTACGCACCACATCAACGCCGGTATCTGTACCTTGCCATGTTCATTTTCGGCATCTGCTTTACCAACCACCAAACATTAATCGTAGCGGCAATGGGCATCGAAGTTGCAATTGCAGCGGCGCACTGGCGACTGGGCAGGAACCTGTTTTTGGGAAACAGCATATTTTATGGAATAGGACTGATTGCAAAAGGCCAGGGACTTTTACCCATATTCCAAAGCCCACCAGACCAAACCAACATGATGTTTCTTATCTTTAACATGGTCGGTGTGGCCTCGATTGCAGCCTACATCTGGTTTGCCATCTTAACAAAGGAAGACTTGCCCGAGCTTGCACGCGACGCATGTCTGGCAGCCGCGGGACTGTTGCTTATAGCATCCAAAACCGGCGGGGGCCCGGTGCGGTTCCTCGGATTTCTTGCACTTATTAGTTGGGGCATCCTGACATGGAACACTCGCAAGCTAGGCCTGGAACAGCTTGCGGTTATACTGATGGGTTTTCTGTGGCTTGTAGGCGCGGCATTCTACCTATACATGCCCATATCAGGAATGAGCACGCCGCCAATGCAATGGGGGTATCCGCGCACTGTTGAAGGATTTTTCCATGCACTCACACGCGGCCAATACGAAAAGGCTACCCCAACGAATTTTCTGACCGACCCAGGCAGGTTCTTCATGCAACTTGGTATGCTGATCAAAGGCATTGGCGACGAGTTCAATTGGGTGTACACGCTGATTGCTCTGGTGCCATTCCTATACTTCTTCAAGATGCACCGGCGCGAGCGGGCGTGGTTGACGGGGATTGTAGCGATTTATCTATGCCTTGGGGTATTGCTGATGATACTGCTAAACCCGTCGCCAGAACGCGCATCGCGCGAGCTTGTGCGTGTGTTTTTCACCGCATCGCATGTGTTGGTGGCATTGCTCGTCGGATACGGCCTGACAATAGTTGCAGCTTACATGGCAACGCATTATCAACAATTCAGGGTAATGGGCCTGATTGGGGGCAGTATCGCAGCTGCACTGGCGGTTTACGAGCTGTTCGCCGACACGCAAGAGGTTTACTTCGGCGGCGCGACAGCCGGTCTTTCACAGATACTCACGCAAATCGGCAGGGCCTTCGCCAAAGACCAGTACGGTTTGCCTGTTTTCGCAAACCTATTGCTGATAGCAATGACGGCCACATTTGTGTGTGCGCTGCTGGTGTATCGAGCGCGCGCGCCGCTGGCAATCACACTCGGCCTGTTTGCACTAATGCCGACAAACTCGATCATGAGTCATTGGGCCGACAACGAACAGCGCGGGCACTTGTTTGGGTATTGGTTCGGCCACGATATGTTTACACCCCCATTTGTTGGACCTGACGGAAAGCTCACCTACGATCCTGTCTTGCGCGAACAAGCCATGAAAGGGCCGAACGGTCATCTAGTGTATCCTGAGATGACAAAAGACACGGTCTTGTACGGCGGCACTGACCCAGGCCGGTTCTGCCCCACTTATATGATCTTCTGCGAAAGCTTTATACCGCCACGGTGCAAACCACATGACCCAAATTTCGACAGGCGAGATGTGTACCTGATCACACAAAATGCGCTGGCTGATCTGACATACCTTTGTTACCTGCGCTCGCAGTACAATCGGAGTAAACAGATTGACCCGCCGTTCTTCCAAGAACTACTCCGGTCCAAAGCCGAAAAACAGGCAAATTATTACACCAATATTATCGCACGTGCTGTGCTGCCGCTTGACCGTTTTTTTGCCAACCTAGGTGAAAAAGTTGAAAAACGCAGACGCACATTCACTTCGTGGTTTAAACCGGAGCATTTTACTGACTTGTCAGGGTTCATTACCAAACTGCGTCCACATGATGGCCAAGACCCGTTGTCACAGTTCCTGTTTGATAACCTCAGCAAAAAAACACAACAGCTCATCAGTACTCAGGCAGACAAAACCATCCTTGGCAAGGCATTAGCTGATGACCTGAACGTGCTGCTTGAACGCGAGTTGATTGCTCAACGTCAATTGCGCCATAAACAACGCGAGCTTGCCGAACTCGAAGAACGCATCGCCAACGGCGCCTCATCGCAACGACTGCAGAAACGCAAGGACCAACTAGTTGCAGAGATTCAGGCCCTTGCTCAAATCGGCTCGCTTTACGAAAGCAACAGATTCGCGCACGTTAAACTTTCGGATGATCTAGCCAAGTTCCTCACACAACAACTCGAGATCGAACGTGAACAACGTGCAAACCCACAAATTGAGTTCCCCTACAACTCGGCGCGGATTCGGCTTAACCGGCGACTGCTCGAGCAAGCGTACCCAGACTGCATCGCAAAAAGCTTGGGCGGCGTGTATCCGGACCGCGAGATCTATATTGCCACGCCAGAGGATTCGGCGTTGTGTTTCTCGAACTACCTTGCAGATGCACAGTATAGACTCGCACGCAACGAGCTCAAGCCCGGTGAAGACGTGCGCGTGGTTAACGACGGGGGCATGCAAAAAGTACAGGTAGCCGGCCAGGTAGCCGTTATGTCAATCAACGCATTGATTGCAGGTATCATTTTTACAAACACGCCTGATCACGAGTTTTTCATCGAGGAAAGTTTCCCACTAGACTGGATGTATCCGTTCCTGACGCCGTACGGCATCATTATGAAAATCAATCGCGAGCCGTTAGCCGAGCTGAGCGAAGAAATCCTACAGCGCGACCACCATTTCTGGTCGCATTACTCGGAGCGGCTCATAGGTAACTGGATCACATACGACACGCCATTGTCTAACATCGTCGCATTTGTGGAGAAGGTTTACCTGCGGAAAGATTTCAGCGGTTTCAAAGGCGATCGCAAGTTCATCCGGGACGACCAGGCGCAAAAGGCTTTTTCGAAACTCCGTAGCGCAATTGCAGGCGTTTACACTTGGCGCATATTCAACGCTGCAAAGTCAATTCAAGAGCAACAACGGTTGATCCGCGAAGCTGAGTTTGCCTTTAAACAAGCCTTTGCTTTCTGTCCGTACAGTCCAGAGGCTGTATTCCGATACTGCCAGCTGCTCGTGGCACTACAGCGGTTTGACGATGCGTTGCTCATCGCCAAGACATGTCTGAAGCTGGACCCGTACAACGGCGCCGTAATTGGCCTGGTGAAAAATCTCAATGAAGCGCGTGCACGTCAAAACATCGTGCGCTCGCCGCAATCCAACATCGAACAACTCGAAATACACTTGCTAAGTAATCCGAATGATTTCCAAGCCGCTTTTGACCTCGCTGTGCTGTATCTGCACATGCAACAAACGAATCGCGCACTTGAAGTCTTGGACCGTGTACGCACAAACCCAGCGGCAGACCTGAACGTGTTAAACGCGCTTGCCCAAGGCCTGGCACAGATCGGCCAGCTAGACAGACTCGAGCCTGTGCTGGAAAAACTTGCCTACCAACAACCTGAGTTTCCAGAAGCATGGTACAACCTTGCGGCCCTCAAGGCAGCGTTGCTAAAACAGAACGAGGCTGTTCGCGCCCTTGAAAAAGCCATGGAACTTAACGCTAAACGCCTCGCTAAAGACCCAAACGCACGCAATCTCACAAACGAACTGTTGCGTGATGACCGGTTCAATTACCTACGTGTGTTGCCCGAGGTTAAACGGCTTCTAGGCCCGCCCTAGGGTCTAGCAGCTGACCATGGACTCTTTTGAGAAAAACCGGTTCACCGGATTGCTAAAGGACGCTGCATCAACTACTTTTAAGCTGCTGAGCAGATCAAGGGTAAAATCTTGTCATGAAAAAACACACACAACACAACAAATCTATCGCTGTTTCGGCCGACCAAGAACAACAACAAGCTACGCAAACAAAAGCTGAGGTCGCACAGCCGGGCCAACAACAATCGGCACAGGCTGCGCAACCAGTATCGGCACCTGTTGAACAGCAGGTTTCACCAGAAGAACTTCAGTCACTCCGCGAACGCGCCGCAAAGGCCGATGAATACTGGGACAGGTTGTTGCGTGCCGCAGCCGAACTCGAGAATTTCAAAAAACGCGTCGCACGCGAACGACATGACACAATCAAGTTTGCAAATGAATCGCTGATCCAAAAATTGATACCCGTGCTGGACAACTTCGAAATGGCGCTTGCCGAAACACAAAACTCACAAAATGAAGCCGTTAAAGTACTTCACACTGGCGTTGCCATGATTCACCAGCAGTTGCGCGCCGTACTTGAAAGTGTCGGTTTGGAAGAAATTGATGCACGCAGCAAACCGTTTGACCCAACTCTACATGAGGCAGTCGCGCAACATGAAACAACTGAAGTGCCAGACGGCCACGTGTTCCGCCAGATCCGTAAAGGATATAAACTCAACGGCCGACTCGTCCGACCTGCAAGTGTTGTTGTAGCACACAAACCGGCTGAAACCCCGCCCGAAAAACAATCTGAATCTGCAACCCAAGCGCCCGAGGCGCAGCAAACCGAACACGGCCAAAACCCATAAGTCCGCATGGCCAAACGCGATTACTACGAAGTCCTTGGTGTAAGCCGGGACGCAACAACTGAGGAAATCAAGAAAGCCTACCGGCGGTTGGCCCTACAGTATCATCCCGACCGGAACCCGGGGGACAAAACCGCCGAAGAAAAATTCAAGGAGATCGGCGAAGCTTACGATGTGCTCAGCGACTCTAATAAACGGGCTGCTTACGACCAGTACGGCCATGCTGCGTTTGACCCACGAGCACGTGTGGGCGCACAAACCTATGGGCCATTCCACGATCCATTCGACATATTCCGCGAAGTATTCGGTTCAGGCGTCGAGAGCATATTCGACGACATCTTCGGCACGGGCAGATTCGATCCGACCCGGCCCCAGCAAGGCGAAGACCTGCGTTACGACCTGGAAATCTCGTTCGAAGAAGCAGCGCGTGGGTGTGAAAAAGAAATTACAATCCGTCGCCTCGAAACATGCAGCGAATGCCGCGGCAGCGGCGCCGAGCCAGGCGCACGACTTCGCTCATGCACAACCTGCGGCGGCCACGGCCAAATCCGGCGCACGTTGGGCGGGTTCATTAACATTGCCGAGACATGCCCCCGATGCGGCGGCACAGGCCGCATGGTTGACAAAGTGTGCCGTGCCTGTCGCGGCGAAGGCCGCCAAATGCGATCTGCTAAAGTCAAACTCAGGATACCACCCGGTGTTGATACAGGCACAAGACTCAGGTCGGCCGGCAACGGCCAAAGTGGTCTGCGCGGCGGGCCACCGGGTGATTTATATGTGATCATCCATGTCAAACCACACGAGCTCTTCCAACGCGATGGTGATGATCTGATTTGTGAAGTGCCAATTAGTTTTGCGCAGGCTGCACTTGGCGCAGACATCGAGATACCGACACTCGACGGTAAAACCGCTATCCACATTCCGCCAGGTACACAACCTGGCACGCTTTTTAGACTCAGAGGCAAAGGCATTAAAAGCTTGCACGGAGACGGCACAGGCGATCTGCTTGTGCGTGTCAAGCTCGAGGTGCCAACGCACCTGAACGCCGCCCAAAAAGCCAAACTCCAAGAGTTTGCCGAGCTGTGTGACGAACGCGTTCATCCACTCGCACGCAGCTTTTTCGAGAAAGCAAAACGGTTGTTCAGGTGAACAAACCTACTCACAACCAGCCGTAGAATGTCGCAGTGCACCGACGCCGCATATAAAAATAAAATTGGCACGCACTCGCAGCGCAGCGCATGGCACCGGGTGCGGAAAACCAAAACTGACTTATGCACCGGTTCTATCTACCCCCTGAGCAGTGTGCTGGGTCAGAACTAACGTTGGCCGGCCCGGAGGCACATCATGCATTGCACGTGCTGCGCATTAAATCGGGTGAACGCGTCACTGTAGTTGATGGCTGCGGTACATACATCTTATGCAAGGTTGTGCATTGCACGCGCAACTCAGTCAGGTTTGCCGTGCTTCACAGAAACACGACCGAACCGCCCCCATACCGCATAACGATTGTTCAAGCTGTTACAAAGCCAAAGGCATTCGAGTTCATCATCCAAAAAGCAACCGAGCTCGGTGCTTGGCGGATCGTGCCTCTCGACACGGCGCGCACTACGCCGGAGTTAAAGCCCGGAACCATCACCAGTAAGCTCGCCAAATGGCAGCGCATTGCTATCGAGGCAATCAAACAGTCCGGTAACCCATGGTTGCCCAAGATCGAGTCGCCAGCATCGGTAAATGACCTTGTCGCACGCAAAGAACGATTTGACCTTGAATTGGTTGCCTGTCTGCATGGCAAACCCGTTCACCCACGCGAATGTTTGGCAAGTTACGTTGCCCAACACGGTAAATTGCCAAACACAATTTGCGTTTGGATCGGGCCTGAAGGCGATTTTACCACAGCCGAACTCGATATAATCACGACCAAACCTGCATACCCAATTACTCTGGGCCCACGAATCTTGCGAGCTGAAACGGCTGCGATTTATTGCCTAGCAATTCTAAACTACGAACTAACCGCGCCGGAGGCTCACCGCCAACTGTCACAGCCACAGTGAAAAACCACTACAGATGCTCCCGGCTGAACTAGACGCAGCTCGGCCAGCCAATTAATTTTATACGCGTGAATGAACTACTCATAGGCCTTGTGAGCGTGTTGCTGGCGACAAACCAGCCTGCCGCTATCAGCAACATCATTCGTTCGACAACCGGTATTGCAGTCACAATTCCCGATCCCAATGACCCGGTCGAAAAGGAATATCGCAAACTGCTCGAGCTCGATGACAAAGTATTGGAACAGATCGATGAGTTGATTCGGCAAAATCAAAACCATCCCCAACAAGAAGGCGGACTCAGCCCGGATGAGTTACGGAAAAAAATCGAAGCCAAACTTGAGCCTGTCCGGAAAGCGTACGAGGATTTCATCGCGCGTAACCCGAATCATGCGCGCGCCAGACTTGCTTACGGCAGTTTCCTCAACGACGCACGCGACGAAGACGGCGCAGTCAAGCAATGGGAAAAAGCACTCGAACTCGACCCTGCAAACCCAGCCGCATGGAACAACCTCGCCAATTACTACGGCCACCGCAGTCCGGTCAAAAAAGCTTTTGAATACTATGCGAAGGCAATCGAGCTGAATCCATTCGAGTCGGTTTACTATTACAACCTTGGCACCACGGTCTTTTTGTTCCGCAAAGATGCGATGGAATTTTATGGGATCACTGAGCAACAAGTCTTTGACAAGGCGTTGGCCCTGTACAAAAAAGCGTTGCAGCTTGACCCGAAAAACTTCGTCTTGGCTACTGACATTGCCCAAACCTACTATGCCATCAGACCAGTGCGAACCGACGCCGCAATTAAAGCATGGGAATATGCATTGGCTCTCGCCCCGGATGAAACCGCGCGCCAAGGCATTTACGTGCATCTGGCCAGGATCAAAATTAATGCCGGCCGATTCGACGAAGCACGTCAACACCTCGATGCTGTCACAAACTCGATCTACGACACGCTCAAGAATCGTCTCATGAGAAAACTCGCCGAGGAAGAAACAAAAGCAACTCAAACAAACGCACCGCCAACCGGTAACTTGAAACAAGCCGACCCATAGGCCTCAGACAGCCAAAGGCGCGCCCAACCCAATGAAACCAGCTCAAACTACAGCCAGCAGCTTGCCCGCTGAACCCCGATAAACAAGCCGGCTGAACTAACAGCCGCAACAAACGCCATATCAAGTCATGTTAACCTCAGGATACGTCCACGGCTATTCCGAAAGCGAATACACCCGGATGCGTGACCAGTCAAAAACCCTGGCTGAGCTGTTGCACTTTGATACGCGGTATCCGGCCGGCGCACACGTACTGGAAGCAGGCTGTGGCATAGGCGCACAAACAGTAATTCTGGCTGCAAACAATCCGCAAACGCATTTCACATGTATCGACATTGCCCCACAGTCAATTGCGCTAGCCACACAGGCTGCAGCCCAGGCAACCCTTAAAAACGTCACGTTCAAAGTTGCTGACATCTTAAACCTGCCATTTGCCGAGGGATCTTTCGATCATGTATTTGTGTGTTTTGTGCTCGAACACCTAAACCGGCCAATGGACGCGTTGCTAAACCTGAAACACGTGCTCAAGCCCGGCGGTACAATCACTGTGATCGAGGGTGACCACGGCTCAACATTCTTTTACCCGCGAAGCGAGCTTGCGCACCGTACAATCCAATGCCTCGTGGAGCTGCAGGCGCGTATGGGCGGTAATGCATTGATCGGACGCGAGCTCTACCCGTTACTCACACGCGCTGGGTTCAGAGACGTTACTGTATCACCACGGTTCGTTTACGCCGATCCAAGCCGACCCGAGTGGGTTGACGGATTCACCGAAAAAACGTTCATCGCAATGATCGAAGGTGTAAGCCAGCCTGTGCTTGACTCAGGCATGATCGACAAGCAGACTTGGGAACAAGGCATAACTGACTTAAAAGCAACTGCAGGTCCAGAAGGCGTCTTCTGTTACACTTTTTTCAAAGCAACTGCGCGCCGTTACGCCTGATCGTCGGGAACACAAAAGAACCGGCTGTCCACACGCTTACGCGCCTCGCGAGCACATGTGCAACTTGGGTACAGCACCGTGTGGTATGGGCAAGGCACATGCTGCCGAAGCTACTCACATTCACGATTTAAGATGCCTGCCCCGCGCGCGTTCGGGTCTCAGCGCATCAATCTGTGTCATGTATCTGCAACCGACCAGTTAGGTGCGCGCACAGCTCTGCATTTCCACCCAGCGCGCAAGTTTCCAAAGCAGTTCACTCAGGCGGTTCAGGTACGCAATTATTTCCGGATTTTTTAACTGGGTAGCTTCCGCAAGTACGACGGCGCGGCGTTCCGCACGCCGACAAATCGTGCGCGCCAAATCGAGTGAGGCTGAGTCCGGCGTTTCACCAGGCATCGCCCAACCCTTCGGTAATTCTGCTTGCTCAAGCTCGCTGATTACGGCTTCGAGCTTGGCTGTCATTTCAGGGGTGACCGGCGAAAAACCGTCCTGGATGTACCGCGGCAGGTCTTCGACAGCGGTCGCAAGCTCGCCCATCAAAATCACAAGGTCAGCTTGGATACCGAGTAAAGTTGAACGGACAAATTCGTGTTGTGTAATAGCTCGTGCCAGGCCGATTGCCGCGTTCAACTCGTCAACACAACCACATGCTTCAAGGCGTGGATGTGCCTTTGTCACCTGCCGGCCATACATCAAACGTGTCATACCGGCGTCACCCGGTTTTGTGGGTTTTTTCATCTGGCAAAAATCCATTTCATTTGCACAGCCCCAGCGTAAAAATTTTTTTCCTGCTGATGCGGTGAAATCAGAAAGACTTACCAGCAGCCAAACGTACTGTTCATCTTCAACCGCCACGTGAAGTTCGGCTACCAACGGCGCGTCTGTACTCGATTAAACCAGACGCAATCGCGCGAGCCAACTCGCGCCGGTACGCGGCATCGCGTATCTTCGCGCCTTCGACTGGGTGCGACATAAACCCGGCTTCGACCAAAACAGCCGGCATTGACGCCGTGCGTAACACTTCGAATTGCGCACGGCGCACCCCGCGGTCTTCCAGTCCAAGCCCTTTTACAAGCGCACGCTGGATGTAGAATGCCAACAAAATGCTTTCATTATTAAACCTGCTGCCAGGATGTGTCTCAGACGCCCCAACGCGTGCACTGGTCGAGCGTCCACCAGGCGGCGTTAAACAAAAAACTTCTGCGCCCCTGACCGTGTCGCTTCCACCTGATGTTGAATTGAAATGCAAACTCACAAACAACTCTGCGCCACGGCGCCTTGCCACCGCGGTGCGTTCTGTCAATGCCACACCTACGTCCGAATCACGTGTCATGACTACATTAAACCCGGCGCGTTCAAGTTGCACACGAAGCTCGCGTGCAAGCAAAAGGGTGTATTTCTTCTCTTGTACTGGACCTTTGTGGTAGCCCTTATCCTTGCCGCCATGTCCCGGGTCAAGCGCCACAACAGAAACAGGTCGCGAATTTTTCCGCGGAAAAACAAGCGCCTCGATACTCATCTCAACATCAAGCAAAGCAATATAGGCGTTTGCACCACGTACCACTACGGGATAACTAAGCCAAACTTTGATGCCGTTTACTTCAGCAGCGCGTGAATCTGCTCGGAAAACAAGCGAGACCGGGCCAGCACCAACGCGTACAACTTCACCATCTGTGACCCAAGCAAAGGTAAACCCGTTCGAATGCGCCCAATCTCGCAACCGCACGTATTCGCGTCCAAGGAACTCGACCCGTTGCAGTTTATTGGCAGGCACCTTGGCTCCGGCATCTGCAACAAACACAAATGCAGCAACGCAAATTATCTGGTGCAACCTTGCCAGCATCATGCGCACACAGAATCTGTGGCACCCGCAGAGTCACACGCAAGCAAATTGCCCAGCCAAAAAGAATACGCCGAATCTAAACGGGCTCGCCGCCCCGAAAGTCACACGGACCTGTTCACCGTCCCGGGCGCACCTCTCGGCTCAGAAACAACCTTAATTCGCCTTTGACTATGGCGTCTTATCGGGTATTTTTTGGGCTCAAATTTTGATCTTATGGCAAAGCTGACTGTCAGAGACATAAACGTGACTGGCAAACGCGTCTTTGTGCGCGTGGATTTCAACGTTCCAATGGAAGAAAAAGACGGCCGAATGGTCGTCACAGACGACACGCGAATTCGGGAAACGTTGCCCACACTCGAGTTGCTGATCAAAGCCGGCGCGAAGCTAATCCTTGCCTCGCACCTTGGCCGCCCAAAAGGCAAACGTGAACCGAGCATGTCGCTCAAACCTGTTGCGGTACGGCTCCAGGAACTGCTTGGCCAACCGGTAGCTTTTGCCGAGGATTGCGTAGGGCCCGAAGCCGAAAAGGCCGCCGCTGCTCTCAAAAATGGCGAAGTATTGCTGCTCGAAAACGTGCGGTTCCATCCCGAAGAAGAAGCCAACGACACGGCTTTCGCGGAACAGTTGGCAAAACTTGCTGACGTATATGTCAACGATGCCTTTGGCTCGGCACACCGCGCACATGCATCAACGGAGGGCATCGCGCGTGCAATCGCAAAACGCGGTGGTCAATGCGTCGCTGGCTTGCTCATGGAACGTGAACTGAGGTTCCTAGGCGACGAACTCGAGAACCCGCTGCGCCCGTTCATTGTGATCCTTGGCGGTGCCAAAGTATCAGACAAAATCAAGGTCATAGACAGACTGCTCGAAAAGGCAGATACGCTGCTTATCGGTGGTGCCATGGCATACACTTTCCGGCTTGCACAGGGGTACAAAGTCGGCAAATCACTGGTCGAGCCGGACAAAGTTGACGTTGCAAAAGCAGCCCTCCAAAAGGCAAAACAACTCAACGTAAAGTTCTTGTTGCCCGTTGACGATGTGATTGCCGTACCGGTCAAGACCGACAAGCTCGACAAAAAAGGCAAACCGATCACCGACTACACAAATATTCGCCTTAACTCGGATTTGAACGGTCCCGATGACACTGCCGGGCTAGATATCGGCCCTGAAACTATCAAGGCATACTCGGCCGAAATCCTAAAGGCCAAAACCATTCTCTGGAACGGCCCGATGGGCATCTTTGAAGATGCCAGATTTGCCGAAGGCACGTTTGCAGTGGCGCGCGCAGTTGCACAAGCAACGGCTGCTGGTGCCAAAAGCATCATCGGCGGTGGCGACAGCGTCAAAGCAATCAACAAAGCAAAACTCGCAAGTCAGGTCTCTTTCATGAGCACAGGTGGCGGTGCAAGCCTCGAGTTCCTCGAAGGCGCTGTATTGCCCGGTGTAGCAGCCTTGATGGATAAACCTAGCTGTTGCTGTTGTGGCAGTTAAATTCCTGTACCGTTCGGAACGCTGTACCGAGGACGCACCTCAAAATCGGCCCCGGTTTAATAACCCAACAATTCAACGGCTCCACGGTTTACAGTCCAACAATTCAACCACCTAACAAACCTTAAATGGACAAGACACGCAAGCTCATCATCGCAGGCAACTGGAAGATGAACAAGACAGTTGCCGAAGCACTCGCATTGGTCAACGACCTGAAGCTAGAACTGGCTAACGTTAAAGAGGTCGATATTGTCGTCTGCCCGCCCTTCACGGCACTCGAGTCAGTGTCCAAAGCGATTCTGGACTCCAGCATCCGGCTCGGCGCACAAAACATGAACGAAAACAATTTTGGCGCGTACACGGGCGAAATCTGCGCTGGCATGCTCAAAGAATTTTCAGTGCGTTACGTCATCCTGGGCCACTCAGAACGCCGGCAATACTTCGGCGAGACAGACGCAATAGTTGCTAAAAAGGTTCGTGCTGCACACACTGCAGCTCTTAAACCAATCGTGTGTGTGGGCGAGACACTGGCCGAGCGCGAAGCCGGCCATACTGAAAAAGTGCTCGAAAAACAGGTACGCGGTTGCCTGACCAGCCTTACACCGGAACAGATGGAGGAAACCATCATCGCATACGAACCTGTCTGGGCGATTGGCACCGGCAGAAATGCCACCCCTACCCAGGCGCAAGAAGCGCATGCGTTCATTCGCAAGCTTGTTGCCGCAATTTTCGGTGAAGCAGTTGCGCGTCGGGTCAGAATTCAGTATGGTGGCAGCGTTAAACCGTCAAACGCACGCGAGTTAATGAGTCAACCCGACGTTGACGGTGCGTTGGTGGGTGGCGCATCACTTGAGGCGCGTAGTTTTGCCGAGATCGTAAAAAACTCAATATAGTCTTGATACCATGGGCATTCTGATTGCTCTACTGACAGCGGTTCTGGTGTTGAACAGCATAGTGCTTATTTTTCTGGTACTCATTCAGTTGCCGAAACGCGAAACCGGGCTCGGCCTGGCTTTTGGCGGCAGCGCAGCAGACGCGCTGTTCGGCCCCGGCTCGGGCACAGTGCTAACCAAGGCAACAAAATACGCCGCAGCAGTTTTCTTGGCTGTGTGCATTGTATTAGGCGTGCTCCAAGGCACGCACTATCGCAAGTCAAAAGGTGCGTTCCAAGAACAGGTCGAACAACAAACTCAACCTGTCACAATCCCGTTTGCACCCGATACTGCGCCGCAACCCGCTCAACAACCACCAGTCACACCCGTTGTGCCATCACCTGCTCCACCGGGCTCTGCAGCACAACAACCGCCGGCAACAACCGCACCTGGCGCATCAGCCACGACTCAGCCTGGCGCCGGCACGCCAAGCGCACCTCAACCAGCTCCCACGCCGGCACAACAGACACAGCCCGCACCTGCGCAATAAAGACAGTCTCAGTAGCAAAAACACGGTCTTTTTTGCTACACTGCGGTTGTGCGGCTGGATGCGCTTAAAAAGGTTGGGTGTAATCAGCTCGACCCCAGTGTCGCTCGTAAGCTGAGCGATAAAAAAGGACCCCGACTAAGATTCTCTTTGCCCAAGCCAATTTGCGCAATCGTAGCCTGTGCTGCGGTTCTACTCGCCAGTTGTTCACGTGAACAGCGGGCTGACCTGGTTATCATAAACGGGACCGAACCGGAAACACTTGACCCGGCAATCATGACCGGGTTCGCAGAAATGCGAATTGCACAAGGGTTGTTCGAGGGCCTTACACGGCCCGACCCGCGCACTGGTCGGCCAATTCCTGGGCTTGCAGAACGTTGGGAAGTCTCCCCCGACAACTGTATTTACACATTCTACATCCGGTCCAATGCAGTCTGGTCAACCGGCGAGCCAATTACAGTGCATGACGTCATTTTTTCCTGGCTCCGCGTGCTTGATCCCGCCACAGGCGCTGACTACGCCGGACAGTTTTTCTACATAAAAGGCGCCGAAAAATATTACAGCGCTACAAATAAAGACCCGGCTATGCTCGGCCTGCGCGCGCTCGGCACGCATACATTACAGGTCGAGCTTAAACATCCGGCGCCGTTTTTCCTGGATCTATGCGCGCTACCCGCTTTTGCGGTGGTGCCACCCCAAGCAATCGAAAAATATGGCGACCGCTGGCTCAATGCACGCCCGCTACCTGTCAGCGGGCCGTATGAACTTGTTTATTGGCGGCTCAACGACAGGGTACGCCTGCGCAAAAATCACCGATATTGGGACGCAGCCAATACACAAATCGAAGTCATTGATTTCCTGCCCGTTGGCACGCCGAACACGGCGCTTAACCTTTACGAGACAGGCGCAGCAGACATTATCTTGGACAAAGACATGGTCCCAGTCGAGCTGCTCGACCTACTACTGCAGCGGGCTGATTGCCACAGGTTCAGCTATCTCGGTACCTACTTCATCCGGTTCAACGTCACGAAACCGCCCTTCGATGATCCGCGCGTGCGTAAAGCGTTCGCAATGGCAATTGATAAACGCAGAATCGTCGAAAAAATCACGCGCGCAGGCGAAAAGCCAGCCAACCATTTTACACCCCCAGGCGTTATTGACTATGACCCGCCCATCGGCCTTGACTACAATCCTGCCGAAGCACAACGCCTGCTGACCGAGGCAGGCTTCCCAGCTGGCAAAGGTTTCCCACCCGTCCGGTATAGCTTCGATGCATCGGCCGTCGGGCCAGCCAAACTAAACGCAAAGATCGCAGTTGAATTGCAGCAGATGTGGCAAAATATACTCGGTGTAGAAATCGAATTGCGTCAGCTCGAACGCAAAATTTTCTTTAGCGCGCAATCCCGCCTCGACTACGATATTTCGCGCTCGAGCTGGGTGGCAGATTACAATGACCCGAACACGTTCTTGGACATTTTTCTCAGCAACAGCGGCAACAACAGAACCGGCTGGAAAAACGCGCGCTACGATGCGCTCATACACCAAGCGAACATGCAAACCAACAAACAATTGCGCGCCGCGTTGTTCCGCGAAGCCGAGAAAATTTTGCTCACCGAAGAAGTGCCCATCGTGCCGCTGTATTTTTACACCGGGATTAATTTTTACGACACCAACCGGATTAATGGGATATACCCTAACCTCCTTGACCTTCACCCGCTTAACGCTATCCGGAAAACGAGTCCAAGGCCGAAAGTCGAAACCCGAGAGCCATGAGACAACCGTATCACTTGGCTTGCTGAACAAGTCTGGTGTGTGACAAACAGATGAAGGTGATTGACATAAAAACCCGATTTTCCTCCGACAAACTGCAGGTCTGGCAGGCGGCCAGCGCAATTAACAGCTCGGGTTACCGACTGGCCCGCAGGTTTACCGAAAGCGATATGTGCGCTATGAGCTCGCAACTGCGCCGCGCATACATTTCGGTTTACTCGAACATCGCCAAAGGCTCGGGCCGCAATGCCGAAAAGGATTTTGCCAAATGCATCGTCACCACCAACCGCTTGCTGTCCGTGCATGCTTCGAGAACCCCGGTTGCACGCCGAAAACGTCCCCAAACTCTCGACTCTCGGCCCTCGACCCTCGACTGAAATGTACGTTGCCAAACGCATTGCGTTTGCGGTTCCGCTGTTGCTGTTGATCAGCCTGCTGGCATTCGTACTGGTCAGGCTGGTGCCAGGCGGACCGTTTGACCGCGAACGCGCTCCTGCCTCACCCGAAATCGAACGCCAAATACGTGCCAAGTACCACCTAGACGAGCCGATCCCAAAACAATACATGCGATTCCTCGCCGACCTAGCCCGAGGCGACCTCGGGCCATCGCTCAAGTATCGCAGTCATTCGGTCAACGACATTATCCGACAAGCGTTCCCGGTTTCTATGACACTCGGCATGCTTGCCTTCGGATTTACGATGGGCGTCGGCCTGCCCTTGGGATTTATCACCGCAGCGCGCCGTGGTAACTGGCAGGATTACACCGGCAGTTTCATCGCACTGTTGATGGTCTGTGTACCGGGATTCATCGTCGCCCCGATTCTTGTGATGTTGTTCGCAGTCAAATGGCAGCTTTTGCCGGTCGCGCTCTGGGGCTCGCCAATGCAGGCGATTCTACCCACCGTTGCGTTAGGGCTTTTCTTTGCTGGTAAAGTGGCGCGCCTGTTGCGCGAGGGTATGCTCAACGTTATGCAAGCCGAATTTATAGTTGCTGCACGCGCAAAAGGTCTAAGCGAAACTGCCATACTGCTTAAACACGGGTTTCGACTGGGCGTGTTGCCCGTGGTCAGTTACTCCGGGCCGCTGCTGGCTGACCTGCTCACGGGTTCGTTTGTCATCGAGAACGTGTTCCAGATACCCGGTCTGGGCGCATTCTTCGTAAATGGCGCACTTAACTCGGACTACACACTTGTGGTGGGGCTGGTCATGCTGTACGCAGCGCTGTTGATCGTACTGAACCTACTTGTTGACCTCGCTTACGTGCTCTTAGACCCAAGGGTCAAATACAAATAATCAGACGACTTTTGCAAAATGCCAAAAGCATGTGTCATCCAAATCACCAGTGCAATAAACGGGTTAAGTGCCCGCCAGAAAAATTTGAGCGGTAAGTCCTGTGCAAACGACGGGAGCAACTGGCAACCCGGGCTCGATCTTGTAGTACTGCGCCAGCTAGTAGCCGCACCGGGCCGGAAAGAAAAAGGATTCGTGTCTATGTCACGAGGCCCATGCTGCCGGCGTGCGGTTTTCGACGTCCTGCTGAAAATTTTTCGCCAGGCGTTTCATCACACTCATCCCAAAAGCCAACCTCTCAGCCGGACTAGCAAAAGAGGTAACGAAAACCGCGACTTCCACACTTGCCTCGTTTCCTTGGCGCACGCACGCTCATTGACCAGCGCGGAAATCAAACTCAAGGGCTCGGTCAACCAAAACTTGAGACCAGAGACCGTGGACTGAAAAACCTACGCCATGAGACGTCGAACCTCGGATATAGCCGTCGAAACAAGCCCATCCCAGCGCGCCTGGCATCGGTTTAGGAAAAACCGGCCAGCGGTTTTCAGCGCATTGTTCCTTGCGTTTTTGCTGGCTGCGGTCCTCGTGTGGCCGGTCTGCTTAAAAGTAGCAAGTAAAATCGGTCCGGCCGGCGCTGCATTTGCACAGGCGCATGACCCAGTGCGGGTTTCCGACGCACAATTTCAGCCGCCAAGTGCAATCAACTGGTTCGGCACAGACGTACACGGGCGCGACCTTTTCTCGCGCGTGCTATACGGCACGCGAATCTCGATCTTGGTCGGGCTCATGGGCGCGGGTGTGAGCCTCGTAATTGGTGTGCTATGGGGCGCAATAGCCGGGTACGCAGCCGGCCGCCTCGATAGCATAATGATGCGCACCGTGGACGTGCTGTATTCAATGCCATCAATCATTGTTGTGATTGTGCTGATCACAGCGTTCGAAAACGTGTGCAAAGACTGGCTAGCCACTGCGACACCAGAACTCACGCGCATGACACGCCTGTTGCTTCTGATCATCGGCTTAGGTTCGGTCTCGTGGCTAACGATGGCGCGGATCGTGCGCGGTCAGGTATTGTCACTCCGTAACCAACCGTTTGTCGAAGCTGCGCGCGCACTCGGTGCCGGACCTGTCCGAATCCTAGCCCGACACATCATTCCAAATACCGCCGGGGTCGTGATTGTGTACCTGACACTCACCGTTCCATCGGTTATTTTGTACGAATCGTTCCTAAGTTACCTTGGACTCGGAATCCAGCCACCGTTCGCCAGCCTCGGCTCGCTCATCGCAGAAGGCGCAGCTCAAATCAACCCAATCCGAATCTACTGGTGGCTAATCGTTTACCCCGGCGGCGTGCTCGTGGCAATGTTGCTTGCGCTGAATTTCCTCGGCGACGGACTGCGCGATGCTTTCGATGTCAGAGCCAGTAAATGAAACCATGTCAACTCGGTCGCGTTACTCAAAAGCTTAAAATATTTTGAAATTTCGGCCGGTAAGGCTAAAACTCTCGCAATGCCTATGAACACGTCTAGTGCTGCAGCAATACTTGCGTTGGCCGTGGGTGCGTCCATTAGCGTAACAGCCAATGAGCTGACAGTTAAAGCCGTTAACAAACTGAACTCCGCAAGGTCAAACCAAACGATCGAGTTATCGGCACAGCAACTGGGGCCTTTGGGTGAACCGGACCTGACGAAAATCCGTGTCAAAGATAGCGCGGGTAATCCACTGCTTTGCCAAGCAGTTGATTCCGACGGCGATTACACGCCCGACATTGTCATCTTCCAAGCGGACTTCGGCCCAAACGAAACGAAGGTCTTCACCGTTAGCACAGGCACAAAGTGGGTTTACACCAAGGACCAGTTCAAGGCTTACGGGCGGTTTGTACGCGAACGGTTTGACGACTTTGCATGGGAAAACGATCGTATCGCGCATCGCATGTACGGCAAGGCACTTGAAACCTGGATCCGCGAACCCCTTTCGAGCAGCACAGTTGATATCTGGTCAAAACGCACCGCACGGCTTGTGATCAACGAATGGTACATGACAGACGATTACCACACCGACCACGGCGACGGGGCAGACTTTTACTCGGCTGGGCTATCGCGCGGCTGCGGCGGTAACGGCCTATGGGCTGAAGACAAACTCTGGACGTCGCGGAACTTTGTGAGCTCACGTGTACTGGCCAATGGGCCAATCCGCGTCATGTTCGAGCTAACTTACGAGCCCTTTGACGTAGCCGGCACAAGCGTTGCCGAAGTAAAACGGATTACGCTGGATGCAGGCCAGCATCTGAACCGGTTCCAAAGCTTTTACAAGCCGTACACACGCCCGGGGCAACCGGTCACGCTCACTTGCGGTATTGGTCTTAAGAAGGTCAGCGGCGAACAAATTGAATCGAATGCTGCGCGCGGCTGGCTTGTCAAATGGGAAAAAATGGAAAAAAACGCCGGTAACCAAGGGTTGGCCCTCGTGTTTGAGCCCGACCAGTTCATCAGGCAAACCGAAGACGCAAGAAACGTGCTTGTCCTGGTGAAAGTCCCCACAAACAATGTTGTAACTTATTGGGCGGGCTTTTGCTGGGACAAGGCCGGTCATCATACAAACCTTGAGTCCTGGAAGAAACATGTTGACCAATTTGCACAGGCCATCCAGTCCCCTATCGAGGTAAATGTGGAAACTGTGAAGTAGACGCGAAAACATAGACCAATCCACACACACATCCCCCGACACTTTCCAATAAGTCTGTTCTCTAATTTCCAGCCTGCGAAGCGGTTCCGAGGGTAGCCTCGCTCCCGCGCGAGTAAACTATGCAGATGCACCCTTGCACAGACTGCAATGCGAAAATCTGGGACAGTGCATAACCAGTTCTACGCGGCGCGTGCCTCTGGTTATGTCTGTTCTCAACCTAACTAGTGCATGCGGTCTTCGATAGAGTTAAACCACATTAAAAACCTTGCACAACCGACCCCGCAAAAATAGCTTGTCAAGTGTGACAGGCAAACCGGTTGACGTAAAAAACAGCCCCAAAATAGCTGAGCTAGCCGCCAAAGTTTTGGATGGCCAACTCATTACGCTTGAGGAAGGCCGGTGGTTATTTGAACTTGAGCCGGCTGCCAATATTCACGAGCTTCTTTATTGGGCCAACCGCATTCGCAAACATTTCAAAGGCGACAACGTCCAGCTATGTTCGATCATAAACATTAAAGCCGGTGGTTGTCCTGAGGATTGCAAGTTCTGCGCGCAATCAGCCCACTACGAGGCGCCCTCGCCGCGGTACGGGTTAATTGAGGAGTCTGATCTACTGAAAGCTGCTGAGCATGTCCGCGCGAACAAAGTGCATGCACTTGGTTTGGTTGCGGCCTGGCCGCGGGTCACCGAAAGTCCATTGCTGGATGAATTATGTGAAAAATTCAGGCTCTTGCAGCGAGACGGCAAAGTCGAGCCACACGCCTCGCTCGGCATGATCAAAAGTCAAAAAGTGGCGCATATACTAAAGGCTGCCGGAGTCAAGTGTTACAATCATAATCTCGAAACATCGCGAAGGTTCTTTCCACAAATCTGCTCAACGCACAGCTACGCTGAGCGGCTCGAAACAATCAGGTACCTAAAAGCTGCCGGTATAGCTGTCTGTTCAGGCGGCATTATTGGTTTGGGCGAAACGCGCGTTGACAGATGTGACCTTGCATTTGCTTTGCGCGAGATAGACGCCGACGTTGTGCCAATAAACATCCTTAATCCCATCCCAGGCACACCGCTCGCCGGTGCTACACCACCAGCACCACTCGAAGTGTTGCACACAATCGCATGTTTCAGATTCATCCTGCCAAAACAACACATTACAGTTGCAGGTGGGCGTGGCGTCAACTTACGCGATTTACAATCATGGGTTTTCATGGCTGGCGCAAGTGGCCTTATGGTCGGCAATTACCTTACCACCCCGAATCGCCCAATCGAACAGGACCTGAAAATGTTGGAAGACCTCGGCCTCAACCCGGTCTAAGCCGGGTCCGCGCAGGAACTTAAACAAATTTGGAAGCCCAAACCAGAGTCCGCGTTTTGATTGGGATGGTTACGTGGTCACGACCTCGCGTTGTTTCGTCCACGCCTCACCAAGTTTGGCAAGTGTCTCGCCCTTCATGACGCGCTCTGCCAAAGGAAATACCACACGTTCCTCATGATCAAAGTGCTTTCGTGAAGCCAGCACTGCTGCGTTCAACAACCGCCGTGCATCGCGCAATCCGCGCGCGCGACCAACCGCAACCAGACAAGCATCAATCTCATGATGTTCAAGCTCGAAAGTATCGCGCTGGCCGATTTGTTCGAGACAATGTGCCAAGGGGGCAAACAAAAGTGCTTCCTCGGTTTTTGCATGTCCGATTAGCACACCCTCCATCAGCGCAGCGAGCAGTTTGATTTCCGCAACGGTACGCAACGTGGGCAACACACGTTCGATGTAATCAAACATGTTGTGCAACACCACATGCTCGGCCAGTAGTGCTTCAGTAATTTTCATCGCCGGTTGTTGAGAAAGTTCCTGCATCGCAAATAACGCGCGCGGCGCATTTTGGCCAGCTAATTCTATACCATTGCAAAAAGCATTCCACTGGACCAGCACGGACGCACTGCAACCCCTGGCGCGCAGCGTTTGCAGACAAGTCACCCAGGGTTATATAACGTCAACATGGAGTTTTTGCACACCACACTCGAGTTTTAGCTGCGCCAAAAGAAACCTTCGCAAAGATCACATCAGGTACAAAGGTATGGTTTCAAAAAACCTCGAATCCGAACCCGAATTCCACCCAAATTCCGGGCATTCCAATCGCCTCGAAAGACTAGTCTAACGACACTTCACGTGGCATAAACTTGTCCAAAGTGTGCCAAAGTGCACCAAACCCAACATATTTGGCGGGCCGGCCGAGCGCGCCCCAATCTGTGGTGTTAAAAGGCTGTTTTTGCCTTAAATAAAGGTTGTGTGAAATGGCCGGGCGCGATATGTTTTTTTGGGTTTAAAAAACAGACTGAACCGGTTGGTTTTTATGGGACTTGTAACGGTTGAAAAAAACAAAAAACAGCCCGATCCGACTGAAAAATACGACGCCTCGAAGATAGACAAACTCGAAGGTTTAGAGGCGGTGCGTAAGCGGCCCGGTATGTACATCGGTGACCCGGACGAGCGCGGCCTGCACCATACGGTGTTTGAAGTTCTCGACAACTCGATTGACGAGCATTTGGCCGGGCACTGCGACAAGATCGAGGTCATAATTCACGTTGATGGCTCGGTCTCAATAAAGGACAACGGCCGCGGCATCCCCGTTGATATCCATCCGAAATGGAAGATACCCGCCGTGGAGCTTGTGCTGACGAACCTGCACGCCGGCGGCAAGTTCGGCCAGGGCGCCTACAAGTATTCAGGCGGATTGCACGGGGTGGGTGCAAAATGTGTCAATGCGCTCTCGGAATGGTTCAGGGTCGAAGTGTACCGGGACGGCAATGTGTACTCGATGGAGTTTGCGCGCGGCAAAACCACGCAGAAACTCAAGGTGATTGGCAAAACAAAACAGACCGGCACCCTGATCAGGTTCAAACCCGATCCGGAGATTTTCACGATCACCACTGAGTTCAAGTTCGACATACTGGCGAACCGGCTGCGTGAGCTGGCGTTTCTGAACCCCGGGCTTGAGATCACACTCACAGACGAACGCGACGAGGACCGAACCGAACGGTTTTACTACCGGGACGGTATCGAGCAGTTTGTCCGGCAGCTCGGCCGGAACAAGGAATTATTGCATCCAAAGCCAATTGTGCTCACCGGCAAACGCACCGTCACAATCGAGAACAAGGAAGAAGACGTGTTTGTTGATTGCGTGTTGCAATACAACGACGGTTACAGCGACCAGATTTTGTGTTATGCAAACTCGATACCAAACCCGGATGGCGGGACGCATCTGACGGGCTTTCGAACAGCTCTGACCCGGGCGATCAACCAACACGCTAAACAAAACAATCTGCTCAAGGAGAAAGACCCGACGATCTCAGGGGACGACGTTCGCGAAGGGTTGGTATGCGTGCTTAGCGTTAAACTGCCCAATCCGCGGTTCGAGTCGCAAACCAAGGTCAAACTCGTCAATACCGAAATTGAGGGGATTGTTTCCTCGATCGTTTACGACGGGTTGATGAGCTACTTCGACGCAAACCCGGGCGTAGCAAAGAAAATCGTTGAAAAAGCGCTGTTGGCTGCGCGCGCGCGTGAAGCCGCACGCAAAGCACGAGAAACGGTTCGCAAGACCGCACTGACCGGGGGCGGTTTGCCCGGCAAGCTTGCAGATTGTTCCGAGCGCGACCCCGCCAACACCGAACTTTATATAGTCGAGGGTGATTCGGCTGGTGGGTCGGCCAAGCAAGGCCGTGACAGACGGTTCCAAGCCATCCTGCCGATCCGCGGCAAGTTGATAAATGTGGAAAAGGCGCGTCTGGTTAAGGTGCTCGAAAACAATGAAATTCGCACAATGATAGCCGCAATTGGCACCGGCATTGGCGATGGCGAGGGTGAAGGCTCATTTAACATCCAACGGCTCAGATATAACAAGGTAATCATCATGACAGATGCTGACGTGGACGGCTCGCACATTCGGACGTTGTTGCTGACATTTTTCTACAGACAAATGCCCGAGCTGATCAAGCGCGGTTACATCTACATTGCGCAGCCGCCCTTGTACCAAATCACGCGCAGAAACAGGGTCGAATATGTCGAGGACGACACCAAGCTGAACAAGATTTTGATTGAGCTTGGCACTGAAGATGTGCGGGTGCGGAACCTGGCTGACAACAGGGAGTTGTCGCAAAAACAATTGGCCGAGGTGCTTGAGCTGCTCGAGTCGCTTGACAAGTACGCTCGCGTCATCAGGCGGCATGGCGGTGATTTTGCCGATTACGTCGAACACAGACGCAAACGAACACAGGAATTACCGCGTTACCTTGTGAAAATACGTGAGGGCAATGAGGAAACAGTGAAGTATTTCCACACCGAGGAAGAGCTTGAGAAGTTTAGCGATGCGAACCCAGACCTGCGCTTGTTTGGCGACACTGACGCGGGCGTTGACCAATCCGAAAAGCCCAAGACAGGTCAAACCCGACGGGCGACACTGGTCGAGTTGCACGAAAACAAGGCGATCGAAGAGCTGCTCACCAAACTCGCGAAAAAAGGTTTTAACATCGAACACTACGCTGCCCAAGACAAACCGTTATTTGAACTGATCGAAGGCGACGGCGAAGACCAACGCGTCAAACCCCTGTTTTCAATCACTGAGATCCTCTCCAGTGTAAAGGAGGTCGGCAGACGCGGTCTGCAAATCAAACGGTTCAAGGGACTCGGCGAGATGAACCCGCGTGAGTTGTTCGAAACAACAATGAACCCGGCCACACGCAAACTTCTGCGGGTTGACCTTGTTGATGCTGTTGAAGCCGAGGAAATGTTTACAAAATTGATGGGCGAGGAAGTCGAGCCGCGTCGGCAGTTCATCGAAGACAACGCATTAAACGTGCGAAACCTTGACGTCTAACGAGTCTGAAAAACCGGGGGGCAAAAACACGGCGCAAACAATTTCGGAACTTTGATTATGCCTGAGCCGAATCAACCGAACGAATCGCAAACAGCCAGAGCTTCACTATTCGCCACAGGCGAACGAATCCAAAGCGTTAATGTAGCCGAGGAGATAAAGAACTGTTTCCTCGACTATTCGATGTCGGTGATAATTTCGCGCGCGCTGCCAGATGTGCGTGACGGACTCAAACCGTCACAGCGGCGCATACTGTATGCAATGCGCGAGCTAGGCGTGCTGCCGAACCGCAAGCATCTTAAGTCCGCACGAATCGTCGGTGAGACAATCGGTAAATACCATCCGCATGGTGACCAAGCGGTTTACCCCACACTTGTGCACATGGCACAGCCGTGGTCAATGCGCGAGGTGCTTGTTGATGGCCAGGGTAATTTCGGCTCCGTTGAAGGCGATCCACCAGCAGCAATGCGATATACCGAGGCGCGCCTTGCGCCGTTGGGCGCGTTGCTCATGGAAGACATGGACAAGGACACTGTGGATTTCGTTCCCAACTACGACGAAACCCACATGGAACCAACGGTGTTTCCGGCGGCCTTTCCGAACCTGCTAGTCAACGGCGGCACGGGCATTGCGGTTGGCATGGCAACCAACATACCGCCGCATAATTTGGGTGAGTTGATTGACGCAATTTGCGCTCAGATTGACAATCCCGACATCACGGTCAACCAACTCATGAAGTGCGTCAAAGGCCCGGATTTCCCAACCGGCTGCATGATCTGCGGCAAGGAGGGAATCAAAAAGTATTTCACTGATGGCCGTGGCACGTTGAAGGTGCGTGGTCGGGTTGGGGTTGAACAGCTCAAAGGCGGCAAGGAACAGATTGTCATAACCGAAATACCGTACGGAGTGAACCGCGCGCAACTTGTCGAGCGCATCGCAGAGTTGGTAAACGACAAGACAATACCCGACATAACCGCAATCCGCGACGAGTCTGACGAAAACACGCGGGTTGTAATCGAGCTAAAACGCGACGCGGTGCCAAAAGTTGTCATCAACAACCTCTACAAGCACACCGCACTAGAGACAACCTTTGCGGTCAACATGCTTGTGATTGACCATGGCCGGCCTAAGACGCTGGGCATTAAAGAGCTGATCAACGCGTACATCGAGCACAGACGCGAGGTTGTCATCCGCAGGACGCGATTTGAGCTGCGCAAGGCCGAAGAACGCGCCGAGATTCTTGAGGGTTACCTTATTGCGCTGGCCAACCTTGAAGAGTTCATCCGCATTATTCGGCAGTCGGCAAACCGCGAGGAAGCCAAGGTTAAGCTGCTTGCGTTCGAGTTCAGCCGCGCGCAGGTCCTCAAAATGGGCATCCAAATCCGAAAAGAAGACCGCCTTACACACGGCCGATATTGTTTTAGCGAAGCACAGGCAAATGCGATCCTTGACCTGCGGCTCTATCAACTCACAGGGCTGGAAGTCGGCAAGGTTAAAACTGAATACAAAGAGTTGTTGGGCAAAATCGAGGACCTGATCGATATCCTCGCAAAAGAGACGCGCGTGCTGGGCATAATCAAAAGCGAACTGCAGACGGTTAAAGAAAAGTATGCAAACCCGCGCCGCACCGAGATTGTGCCCGACGAAGGCGAGATTGCAATTGAAGACCTTATCGCAAACGAACCGGTCATCATAACCATTACGCACAACGGCCTGATCAAGCGAACAAACATCAATGCGTACCGCGCCCAACGCCGAGGTGGCAAAGGCGTGATCGGCATGGCCACACGCGAAAGCCCGAACGGCTCGGGTGAACTTGCCGATTTCATCGAGCACCTGTTCACCGCAAGCACGCACGATTACCTGATGTTTTTCACCAATACGGGCCGCGTGTACGTCGAACGGGTTTATGAAGTGCCTGATATGGGGCGCACTGCAAAAGGCCGCAGTATAGCGAATTTGCTGGAGCTGAAACCCGAGGAAAAAATTGCCGCGCTCATCCGCATCACGGCAAAAACAAATGCGCAAAAGGAAGATGTCACATGGGACCAGCCCGGGTTCGTATTTTGCGCAACCGAAAAAGGCATGGTCAAAAAGACCGCCCTATGCGAGTTCGCAAACGTACGTAAGGGAGGAATAATAGCCATTAAAATCGAGCCCGGCGACACTCTCATTGACGCAAAACTCACGAACGGCCACGACGAGGTCGTGCTGATCACACGCAACGGGATGAGCATACGGTTCTCCGAAGAAGACGTGCGTCCGATGGGCCGGCCGGCGGCAGGCGTACGCGGCATCAAGCTGGCCGGAGGCGACGCAGTGGTTGGCCTTGCAGTTGTGGTACAAGACGCCACGCTGCTTGTGGCTGGCGAAAATGGCCTGGGCAAACGCACTCCATTTGATGACTATCGGCGCCAGTCGCGCGGTGGTAAAGGCATCATCACAATGAAAACCACTGACAAAACCGGCCGTGTTGTGGGTGCGCTTTCGGTTCGTGAAACCGACGAGATCATGCTCATCACTGCGGCAGGTCAAATGGTGCGGACATTTGTCAAAGACATTCGTCAGGCAGGGCGTAACACCCAGGGCGTCAAGCTCATCAATCTTGATCCCGGTGACAAACTCCAGGCTATTGCACCCGTTATAAGTGAGGAAAAAGACGAGACCGAAACTGATGAGCAAGGTACGAAATGACCTATGCTCCGTCGCACTGCCGAAAGCTGCGTTCCTCAACCCAGAGGCATGAATGGTGTGGCTGGCCGCTCCAAAATATCACTCAAAATGGGGGTGAGTTGATCGGCGCGTTGATGCACCCATTGAAGCGACTCGGGTACCGTCCATAAACCTGTCGGGGCCGACTCGCACAGAAAGTCCATCCCTGACCGGCGTGCAATCTCACGCAGCCAACGCAATCTAGGTAACTTTCTTTCAAGGGGGTCATCCGCACCGCCAACAATAGCAATCAACACACCCTCGCGTTTTACCCTTAACCCGACAAACTCATCAAACCAGGCAGCAGCATGCGCCGGGACCTGTTCCTCGGCGCAAACCGCACATGCAACAATATCAGCTCCAGCAATTGCAATCGCGGGAATGCACCTGACTGCAGGTACGGCCAGCTTGTTAAACTCAACCCAATGAAACTGAAACTCGATCTGTGCCCAAAACCGGCCCACAAGCTGGTCGCATACAGCAACGGCACGCGCTCGTGCATGTTCGTCCTGGTAAATTGCCACAACCAACCACGTGCTCTTTGGCTGCAACTGGGCGTGCTTGTTTTTAGTCTCGGCCATGACACTCGGCTAAAATTGTGTGACCGGCCTGCCTTACCCGAACTTGGTTCTACGTTTTCGAGACCGCTTTCCGCGTTTTTAATCATACCAATTTCGTTTCAATCATGTGATCCATCAAGCAAAACTTGTTCACAGCCGCCATGCTTCGACTCGTGCGAACCGAAATCCCAGTCTTTCCGTGGTCAGTCGGCCCATCACCAAAATGGACAGCTTCCAAAGCCACTGCCAATCTCACAATGCAGGTTCTAAAATACCTACCAAAAAAGCCGGTTCAGCAGCTTAGACAAGCACGGCTGGCCGAAAGCGGCGCATTTGAGAAATCCAAGCAGCTTGAAATCTAATGCAACAAGGGCTTTTGTTGTTGCAAAGACACTTGAGCCGACCCAAAATCGTAGCAGCTAATTCAAAGCAATTATGTATTTCGGCGTTGATTACTACCCTGAGCAGTGGGTTTACCCATACGCGGGCAGACCTGAAGAACCGGAGGCACACTGGGACCACGACGCCGAGTTGATGGCCGAGGCAGGGATTAACATAGTCCGGATGGGCGAGTTTACCTGGGGCCTGTGCGAGCCTGAGGAAGGCAAGTACGAGTTCGACTGGCTGCGCCGTGCGATGGATATAATGGCCAAGGCAGGCATCAAGACGATGCTATGCACACCCACAGCAGCGCCCCCAATCTGGCTTGCACAGAAACATCCGGAGATCCTCGCAGTTGACGAACGCGGCCTGGTAAGACGCGAGGGCACACGACGCGGCATCTGCTTGAACAGCGAGCTTTACTGGGAGGCAGCAAAAAAAATTATCCGCGCAATGGCCCAAGCACTCGGTAACCACCCCGGCCTTGTCGCATGGCAAATAGACACACCGGTTGGCAGTCACTACAGCGAGGAATCCTTCAACGAAGACACACGCCGTGACTGGCATTGGTGGCTTGAACAGAAATACCACACAATCGAGCAGCTCAACAATCTGCTTGGGTTGCGGCACTGGGGGCAGGTTGTCACGGACTGGAAACAAATTACAATGCCGATGCACGCGCCTGCAGGGCATAACCCAGCTCTGGTGCTTGACTGGCACAGGTTTTGCAGTGACACAATTGTTCAATTTGTCAAAGAACAGGCTGAGCTGTTGCGCGAGCTTACCCCCAGATGCCCCGTTACAACAAATCTGCATCCGTTCACATACCGATTCGACCACTTTGACATTGCCGATGTAATTGATTTTGTGTCAGCCGAGAGCAATGTCGCTGCCAAGAGCACACCAGCCGAAGTGGCTTGCGAAACTGATATGCTCCGGTCAGCCAAAAAGTCTGACATACGGACACCTGATGGCAGTGTGGGTTTTTGGGTGATCGAACAGAAGACAGGCGCCGGACAAGAACTAAATGCAATGATTCGCCCTGGTATGCTGCGTTTGCAGGCCTACCAGCTAATTGCGCACGGCGCAGACGCAATACTTTTCTTGCGGTGGCGCTCACCGCGATTCGGTTCGGAAAAATTCCAGGCTGCAGTGCTTCCGCATCACGTGCGGCGCGACAACCGGGTGTATCGCGAGTTCGCCCAACTGGGCGAGGAACTGCGCCTGCTCGCGCCCGCTATCAAGGGCACTCGGGTTGCCGCAGAGACATGCATCCTCTTCACGCACGACAACGACTGGGCAATGCACCTGACCGGACATCCCAATAAAAACCTTAAACTACGCGAGCACATCCAACTCTTTTACAATGCGCTTCACAGCCGGAATATACCCGTCGATTTCGCCAGGCCAACCGATGACCTGTCTCAATACAAAATTGTCTTCACACCCTCGTTGTACTTGCTTGCGGGAGGCGAGGCCGACCGTTTGAAACTTTATGTCCAAAACGGCGGTGTACTGGTTGCAACCTGTAACACCGGCCTTGTGGATGAACACAATATTGCCCCCGACAACGGCTATCCACATGACATGACAGACCTGTTCGGTCTAGAGGTGATCGAGTTCGATCCATTGCCGCCTTCCGAAGAAAACCACATGGTGTTCAAGGGCACTTTCCCGGCTACGCACATGCACCCCGCGCGACTCTGGTGCGATATAATCGAGCCTAAGGAATGCGATGTTGTAGCCACGTTTGCCAAGGATTTCTACGCCGGCAGACCTGCTCTTACCATCAACAATTTCGGCGATGGCAAGGCAATTTACATCGGCACGGTTAGTCACCAGTACTTTTACGACGATCTGGTTGCATGGCTGCGCCAGATCCGCGAACTACAAACCTACATGAAAACACCGCCGGCAATCGAAGTGTGTGTTCGAGAAAAAGATGACAGAAAAATATTTTTCTTGCTCAACCACCAAAACGCACCTGTGCGCATCCAGTTCCAAAAGCCGATGCACGATTTCCTCACGGCAACGGTCCTGGCTGGCAACTACGACATGCCACCGTACGGTGTACTGGTGCTTGAAGAACGTGCACCGGAAAAAACGCCTGAGCCAGGCGCATAACCGTCGAGCGGCGCACCGACCTGTTTTCTATCGAGTGTAATGCTTGGGTTGCCACCAAAAAATCAGCCGCCACAGGGACCACCACGCCGCACGCCGCGTGAAAGCGTTCTTGCAGCGTGGCACGGCTACGACGTTGCAGCGGTGGAAAAAGAACGACCAACAACAACGCGGCAGGCTGCTGATCTGGTTCCGGAAGTGCTCAACGGGTTGCGACTCGACAAGCGCAGGCTCGAAGCGGAGGTGGTCCACGCTTGGGACGCACTGGTCGACCCTAATGTTGCTTTGCATGCGAAACCTACCGGACTGAAAAACGGCACTTTGTTCGTAACGGTAGATAGCAGCGTGTGGCTTAGTGAAATTGCAAGGTACCGCGCCAAGGAAATTCTGACTCAGCTCCAAAGCTGTTTCGGCCCCGAACTGGTCAAACGCATTTCTTTCCGTCTCGGCTGACCCAAGCCCGGCCCTTGCTTCCACCGCTAACGCAAACAACGCTTTCAGTTGGCGTACTCGATCATTTTCGCCGGCCTCCAGCAGGTCCGGTCACTGCACATTTTTCAATCCAATTTGCAAAACGATCAGGTTCACTTTCATCATACCAAACGCTAAATTAATCACACATATGGCTGTGCAGTCCAAAAGCAAAATTGCTGCGTGCGCAGTTGCACTTGGGGTTTTCAAGTTGCTCTTTGGGACACCAACCATTGCCTCCACAAATAAGACAGAGATAAAGCCTGACATCAAAACCGCAGGCCCTTGGGCACAATGTGAACAAATCCTTGCGCGAATTGTGCAACCGACCTTCCCAAATCGCAGATTCAATCTGCCGGATTTCGGCGCAGTCGGCGACGGCAAAACAGATTGTACCAGTGCATTTTGCAATGCAATAGCCAAGTGCGCTAAGTCCGGTGGTGGCCGCGTAATTGTCCCTGCCGGCAAATATTTTACTGGCCCGATTCACCTCAGGAGCAACGTTGAACTGCATCTGCAAGACGGTGCAGAGGTGATCTTCAACGACAAACCCGCGGCGTACTTGCCACCTGTATTTGTGCGTGTAGGTGGCATCGAGCTTTATAATTATTCGCCCCTGGTTTACGCACATAGCTGCACGAATATTGCCATCACTGGCCCCGGCCGGCTCAATGGTAACGCAACAAATTGGTGGACTTGGAAAGGCCGTGAAACCAGGGACTTCTTCAAAATGGCAGCCGAAGGTGTAGCGGTCGGAAAACGTGTGTTTGGCACCCCCGAAGCTGCGATCCGTCCAAGCTTTGTGTGCTTTGTGGCTTGCACGAACGTATTGCTCGAAGACTTCAGTGTTGGCAGCGGACCAAATTGGACGATCCACCCTGTTTACTGTGAAAATATAACAGTGCGTCGGCTGACAGTCTCGACCTACGGACCAAATAATGATGGCTTTGACATTGACTCGTGCAAAGACGTTTTGATCGAGCATTGCTTATTCGACACCGGCGACGACTGCGTGGTGCTGAAATCAGGTTACAATGAGGATGGCTGGCGTGTAGCCAGACCAACCGAAAATGTAATTGTCCGCAACTGCACTTTCAAACGCGGGCACGGCGGGGTAGTCATCGGCAGCGAAATGTCCGGTGACGTGCGGAACGTGTTTGCATACGATTGCACGTTCGAAGATACCGACCGAGCCATTCGCATAAAATCAACTCGTGGCAGAGGCGGTGTAGTAGAAAACATCTTTGCACGTAATTTCACTGCCAAGAACATGAAGCGCGAGCTTGTGATTTTGAACATGGACTACGGGTCGGGCAATTCCGCCAGCAATGCCGGTAAACCACCCGTGTACCGGAATATGCAGTTTGAAAATTTCGTTTGTACAGGTGCGCCTGTCGCAATCTTGATTCGCGGTCTGGCAGACTCACCTATCCAACATATTCGCTTTGTCAACTTCATGGTAACTTCCACAAGCGGAGTCGTAGCTCGCCACGCCATGAACCTGACATTTGATCGTCTCCAACTTGCTTGCACAAAAAGTCCAATGTTTGACCTAACCGAAACCAGCGAAATAACAATCCACAAATCACATTCGCCTCCGGGTACTGAAGTGTTCCTAAGGCTCAGCGGACAAAACTCGCGCAACGTGCAAATCAACTCGTGCGACCTCGCCCAAGCAAAGACAAAGCTTGTTGTTGCTGAGGGCGCAAGCCCAGATGCAGTCACCTTCAGATAATTCGACTTCTACCGACCAGCCATGAGCAAACCGGGCTACTTCCGTTGGACAATTTGCACGCTGCTGTTTTTCTCGGTGGCGCTCAATTACATCCACCGCCTGACCATCAGCAACTTGAAAGGCCCGCTAAGCGAGCAACTTGGCTGGAGCGAGGTGCACTACGGTTATGTGGCTGGTGCGTTCTCGTTTGCGTATGCGTTCGGGTACTTGATTGCTGGAAGAATCCTCGACCGTGTGGGCGTCAAGCGCGGGCTACTGTTCTGCACCCTGCTGTGGAGCGCAGCCGCAACTGCACATGGGCTATGCAGTTTGATCAACACCCAAGCACAGTTCCAGCTTAATTACCCATGGTTTTCCCTGACCAAGGGCGGCCTCGTCATGTTGACCTTGGCAATGCCGATGACAGCAGCCGGGTTCGCCGCAGCGCGGATCGCACTTGGGCTAGCGCAAGGGGGTAATTTCCCTGCCGCAATCAAAGCCGTAGCAGAGTGGTTCCCAGTCCACGAGCGTGCGCTGGCCACAGGCATTTTTAATGCAGGCACAAATGTCGGTTCAATTGTCTGCCCACTGATTGTCGTATGGATGTTCAAGCGCTGGGGCTGGGAAACCACATTTTACGTGACTGGCGCAATCGGTTTCGCTTGGACGGCGGCTTGGTTGTGGCTCTACGATACGCCAGAAAAACACAAACGACTTTCCGCATCCGAGTTGCAGTACATCAAGGCAGGCGATACTGGCCCGGACGAAAAAAAGCAACGGATTGGGTGGTTCTCATTGCTGGGTTATCGGGCAGTCTGGGCCTACATAATTGCAGGCATCTTAGCCGCCCCAGCATGGGTGTTTTACCAATTTTTCATCCCAGATTTCCTGACAAAAAGCTTCGGGCTGAGCTTGTCGGCAACGGCACGTGCTACGAGCGCATTTTATGTGCTTGCAGCATTCGGCGGCATTATGGGTGGGCTGTTGGCTGGTCGGTTGCTAAAAAGCGGGTGGAGCCTCAACGCAGCACGCAAGGTATCGTTGCTTATGTGCGCGCTTGCGGTAGTGCCGGTCTGTTTGGTCCCACATGCACCAAATGCCTGGCTGGCGGTGCTGATTGTAGGACTCGCGGGTTCAGCGCATCAGGGCTGGTCGGCCAACCTGTTCAGCTTCGTGTCAGACACCATGCCCAGGGCTGCAATCAGCTCCGTCGTGGGTTTCGGTGGTTTCGTAGGTTATTTCACTGGCGGAATCATCAATACGCTTACAGGCTACATCCTCGAAAAAACGGGCAGTTACGTGGGGGTCTTCATCTACTTTTCGTGCACTTATCTTGTGTCCCTGCTCGCACTGCACTTGCTCGTGCCACAAATAGGGCAAACCGCGCCCGAGCAATCCAAATGAACAACCTAGCCCCAAAAAACTTTCATTTAATCCAAGGCGCAGGCCAGACAGACCGAGTCTGCAGTCGGGGCGCCACACCAGCTGCGTTAGTAGGTGATTATCCCTGGGTTCCCGAGCAAGGCGACGGCACATACCGGAACCCGATCATATACGCCGACTATCCAGACCCGGACGTTATCCGGGTTGTGGATGACTTTTTCATGACGGCTTCAAGTTTCAATTGCACACCCGGGCTACCTATCCTCCACTCCCGCGACCTCGTTAATTGGACGATAATCAATCACGCAGTCAAAAACTTGCCCCACCAGCGCTATGTCAAGGTACAGCACGGCTGCGGTATATGGGCACCAGCTATACGATTTCATGCTGGCAAATTCTGGATTTTCTTTGCGATGCCCGATGAGGGCATCTACGTAACAACAACAGATAACCCCACCGGTAAATGGTCGGAACCACACCTACTTGAACCTGGACGAGGTCTGATTGACCCATGCCCAATATGGGATGACGATGGCAAAGCGTACCTTGTCCACGCATACGCACGCTCACGTGCCGGTATTAAGGACATGTTGCGTGTACGCCCAATGGCACCCGACGGCTCGCGTCTGCTTGGTGAAGGAAAGGTCATTTTTCACGCGCCGGAGAAACACCCAACTATCGAAGGCCCGAAATTCTATAAAATGAACGGCTGGTACTATATTCTTGCGCCAGCGGGTGGTGTACAAACCGGTTGGCAGGCCGCATTACGCGCCAAAGATGTCTTCGGCCCATACGAGGATAAAATCGTTCTACACCAAGGCAACACACCCATAAACGGGCCGCACCAGGGTGGACTGGTTGACCTGCCCAATGGACAATGGTGGTTCATTCATTTCCAAGACGCCGGTGTTTACGGGCGGATCGTGCATATGCAACCTGTTACATGGAAAGACGACTGGCCAATTATCGGTACCGACCAGAATGGCGACGGCATTGGCGAGCCTGTGTCACAATTTGCCAAGCCCGCAGTAGCACACCCTACCCATGTCGCTATCCCGCAAACCACTGATGAGTTCGATTTGACTACCCTAGGGCTGCAATGGCACTGGCACGCTAATCACAAAGATAACTGGTTCACGCTGAACGCGCGTCGAGGCTGGCTGCGGCTTTACGCGCAACCGAACCAACACACAAACCTTAAGCATGTATCAAACCTTCTGTTACAGAAATTCCCTGCGCGTTCGTTTGGAGTCGAAACATTAGTCGAACCTGGCTCAAGTCGAACGTGGCTGGAAACGGGTCTCGTTGTAACCGGCTGCAGTAGTGCTGCAATTGCATTGCAAACGGCTGGCGGTAAAACCACGATTGTGCTCCGACAAAACGAAACATGCATGCCGGTGAGAAAGCTCGACTCAGACAAGGTTCGGTTCCGGGTTGATGTGGCCGAAGGCGGTCTGTGCAAGTTTGGCTTCGCATCAGCCAACGGAACCTTTGAACCTGTACAAAATATTTTTCAAGCTGAACCGGGCGTCTGGGTAGGCGCCAAAGTCGGCATCTACGCAATCTCAAACAAGGCCGACCCAACCAATTACGCCGACTTCGACTACTTCAGGTTCATGTCACCTGCCTGACCATAATTAATTCTGAGTGCCACGTTATCCCCATTAACATTGTCCGAGCGCACAGCACGAGCATGCTGCGTTAAACTTTCCATCTTGTTTGTGGTAAGGCTCACTTCTTCTTGCGGGGCGGGGCGTGAATGCACTGGCCATGCACCGTGTGAGCGGCTTCCATCCACGCCTCGCTGAAAGTTGGGTGAGCATGAATCGTTCGGCCCAACTCAGCTGCTGTTAGCTCAGCCCGGATTGCAACTGTTGCCTCGGCGATCAGCTCCGTTGCATGCGGTCCGACTGCTACAGCACCGAGTAGTTGGTCAGTGTTAGCATCCGCAATCCACTTAACAAACCCGGTCGTTTCGCCAACCGCAACTGCCCTGCCAAGCCCCGAAAACCGAAACTTGCCTATTCCAATTTGCCGATTTTGTTTGCGCGCCTCTTCCTCGGTTAATCCGGCAAATGCAACCTCAGGCACAGTAAAAATCACCCCGGGAACAACCGCCTCGAACCTGCGCGGTTTTAATCCACATGCTGTCTCTGCGACTGCAACCCCTTGAGCAGTGGCATAATGTGCTAGTTGTGTGCGGCCTGTTACATCGCCAACAGCATAAATGTTGGCCACATTTGTCCTGCCGAAATCATCCACGGCAATAAAACCGCGCTCGTCGGTCTTCACACCCACTGTGCCAAGGCCAAGCAACTCTGTCACGGGTTTGCGCCCAACTGCCACAAGCAACATGCCCGCCTCAAGTGTTTCATCCCCGCACTTGCAGCGCACACAGTCTTTTACCGCCTCTACATTACTCAAAGACTTGCCAGTGATGATCCGAACGCCAAGTTTCTGTTCCATGTACGCGCGGACTTCACGACGCGCATCGGGATCGAGCATCAGCAAGATGTCATCCAATAACTCGACAATCGTTACCTTCACTCCGCATTGTGCTGCCATGCTGGCGAGCTCGCACCCGATGTAGCCACCACCCAAAACAATCATCGTCTGGGGTAATGAGTTCAAATCCAAAAACGCGCGACTATCCACCACAAGCGGGTGTTGCGGAACAAAAGCAGGCATAACCGAAGTCGAACCTGTGGCAACAACGACTCTCTTAGCAGCAATCCGGTTGGTCTCGGCACTCGATTTTACTTCGATTGTTGTCCGGTCAACAAAAGTAGCTGTGCCATTAACCTGTTTTACCCCATGCACACTGAGCAGTTGCTTGATCCCGCTGCGCAATTGATCAACCGCATTGTTCTTGTTCGCAACCACGGCGGCATAATCAATTGTGGCACCAGCTATGTTAATTCCATGCGAACCTGCAGCTCTGATTTGCCAGTAAAGGTTTGCTGCAGCAATTAAAGCCTTTGTGGGAATGCAACCCCAGTTCAGACATGTGCCACCCAATTGTTCACGCTCGATAACCGCAACAGATGCACCGAGTTGCGCCGCACGAATCGCAGCGGGGTATCCACCGGGGCCCGCACCTATCACCACGATGTCAAACGTTTCCATAGTTCGGTATCCTCAAGCTTTGCCTTGATCGAATTGATAAAGCTTGCCGCTAACGCACCGTCTATGAGCCTGTGATCGGCCGAAAGCGTCATTTTCATCATCGAACGAATCACAATCTGTTCATCGCGCACAACAGGCTGTTTGATTGTGCTTGCAACGGCCAAAATAGCGCCTTCGCCTGTATTAACGATCGCGTGAAAGCTCTCGACATTGAGCATGCCCATGTTCGTAATCGTAAACGTACCACCGCTCATTTCATCAGGTGTCAGTCTGCCAGCGCGCGCCTTCTCAACAAGCTGTTTTGAGCGGGTACATAACTCGAGCATGGTCAATTCCTCTGCCCGATGAATTACCGGTACAACAAGCCCGCCCTCAACAGAAACGGCTATGCCGAGATTAACGTGGCTATGCCAACGCACGTTTTTGCCGTCGGTACTGCTATTTACAACAGGAAACTCCTGCAGTGTCATTACGACCGCCTGCGCAATGAAATCTGTGATTGTATAAGGCGCACCTGCGTCCTTGAGCTGTTGCCTGAATGCGATCAGGTCGGTCATGTCAACTGCCACAGTCACATAAAAATGCGGCTGTGTAGTGAAACTCTGGGTCAGGCGTTGCGCAATAATCTGGCGCATCTTGCTCATTGGCTTGGGCCGCTCAGCCAACGCACGCTGTACATCCGCCACTGTAATTCGTCCAGCGTCCCCGGTCCCCTGCACCTCTAGAATGTCAACCTTGTCCTTACGCGCCAGCTCAAGGGCCGCAGGCGTAATGCGTACCCGGTCATAACCGTGCGACTCAAGATACGCGCGCACGTCTTTCTCGACGACACGACCCTGCGGACCGCTCCCAGTGATTTTTTTCGCGTCAATCGCACACTGCTCAGCCAGCGCCTTTGCGCGTGGTGAGATCCGGAACATTGGCTCAAGTGCTTGTTGAACTGGCCCTACCTGCACCTGTGGGGCCTGCAAGTGCGCCCCCACATGTTCACGCCGTACCTCAACCAGCTGCTGTTTTGGCCCAGGAACAGCCCCGGACAAGGGTGCGCCTGTGCGACCCTCGGTCTTTTGTGGTGTTGGCTGGTTGACCACAGGCAAGCTTTCACCCGGCTGACCGATAAACCCCACGACAGTCTGTACAGGCACACTTACCCCAGCCGGCACAACTATCTTCAATAACGTGCCTTCTGTGAATGCCTCGACGTCCATCACAGATTTGTCAGTCTCAACCGTGAAAAGCACGTCGCCTTTTGCGACCTTGTCACCCTCTTTTTTACGCCATTCGACAATTGTGCTTTGCTCGGTCATCTGACCGAACTTAGGCATTGTTATTGGAGTTGCCATAGCTGCGCTTAAAGAATTTCGTATGCAGCCGCGAGCAGGTCGTTCACATTCGGCAAAAATGCAGCCTCCAGCACGTGGCTCTGCGGTGCTATACCATTCTTTGCCCCAACGCGTTTCACAGGCGCATCCAAATAATCAAAGGCTAAATCCTGAATCGTTGAGGCAATCTCAGCAGTGTAACTGCCAATGTGAATTGCCTGACTCGCGACTATGCACCGGCCAGTTTTCTGGACAGAACGAATTATTGTGTCTATGTCAAGCGGCACTAGACTACGAATATCAACTACTTCAACACTCACCCCACGCTCAGTTTCAAGTCTTTCAGCAGCCTGCAAACAGTCATGCACAACTGGTCCCCAAGCAACAAAGGTCAGGTCTTTACCTTCACGCTTCACATCCGCCACACCCAACGGCACAAGATACTCGTCCTCAGGTACGTAGCCCTTTAACCCGTAAAGTGCCTGTGACTCCACATACAACACAGGATTGTTGTCTCGAATTGCAGCCTTCATCATTCCTTTTGCGTCATACGGCGTTGCCGGATAAACCACGTATAGGCCCGGTATATGACAGAAAACAGATTCGAGCGTCTGGCTGTGTTGGCCCCCGTAACCTTTTCCCGCACCAACCGAAGCACGAATCACAAGTGGCACCTCGATCTGTGCACCGCTCATGTAATGCCACTTCGCCGCTTGGTTGCTGATCTGATCCGACGACATCAGTGCAAAATCCATGTACATAAGCTCCACCACAGGGCGTAGGCCTTTCATCGCTGCACCAACCGCTGTGCCGCAGATGCACGCTTCACTAATCGGCGTGTTAAACACGCGATCGCGCCCGAAAGCCTCCAACAACCCCTTGGTCAGTTTAAAAGCCCCGCCATATTCGGCAACGTCTTCGCCGTACAAAATCACGCGCGCGTCTCGTTTCATTTCCTCGATAATCGCCTCCCGAATAGCATCGCGGTATGTGATCTGCCCGTCGGTGCGTTTTGCCACTGGGGGTTCTCCGACCAACTTAACCTTTTGAAACTCGGGCGGAACAGTCTCGCATTTTGTGTCCGTGTACATGTACTTGATGACATCACGCGGGTCCGGATCAGCCGCTGCCGCCGCTCGTATTGCGGCACGCGCATTTCGCTCACGAACACGATTCTCGAGTGCCTCAATCCCTGCCCTGTCAACTACACCGCATTCAATAAGTTGTTTCTTGAACGTTTCAATTGGGTCAATCGCTTTCCAGGCCGCCTCTTCCTCCTTGGTACGGTACTCGATGCGCGGGTCACTAAGCGAATGCCCCCAATACCGATACGTCTGCACGTCAAGTAAAACCGGTCCCTGACCTTGCCGGCACAGTTCAGCCGCACGTCTAACTGCCTCACGCACAGCAAGCACGTCCATACCATTCACTATTTCGGCATGCATATTGTTGTTGGCAAATCCAGCCCCGCGCCGCGCAAGGTAATCAACACCCATCACCTCGTCCCGTGTACGATGTGTCATGCCGTATTGATTGTTCACTATCAGGTAAATAATCGGCAGCCCAAACCTGTGATCATCAGCTAGTTCGTTTGTGAATTGTGCCTGGCACGCCCAGTTCAACGACTCCAGCACAACACCGTTCGCAAACGCACCGTCACCAGCAAAACAGCAAACAACACTGTCCTGGCGATAATACCGCACCGCCATTGCTGCTCCGGTTGCAATTGGCACACCACCTCCTACAATTGCATTTGCACCCAAATGTCCTACAGTAAAATCTGCTATGTGCATGCTGCCACCGCGCCCTTTGCAATAGCCGTCTTCCTTACCAAACAATTCGCAGATCGTCCGATAAAGATGTTCCGCGAGTGCAGCCTCGACCAGTTCTTCCCGGGTTGTAGCATTGCAATTCGGCACCCGCAATTTCAGTTGCTCGATTGTCATCGAGCGGATTGCAGTCGTCCCTTTTGCGAGCGATTCACCATGCCCACGATGTGTGCTTGTTATGTTATCGCGAATTGTTAGTGCCGAGCATGCACCCACCGCGGTGGCTTCCTGCCCCACTGACACATGGGTCGGGCCGCGGTAATCATAGCCGGGTAACGGCTCATACCCACCCGAGCGAAGCTTGACGATCATCTCTTCAAGCTCGCGTATTATCAACATGTCCTCTAAGAGCGAGACTGCTTGCTGAGGTGTAATTGTGCCGGCTTGCAGTTCCGTTGCCAGATTGCCGTTGTACCTGTAGGCAGGAATTGTTCCGCAATTGATCTCGAACGGCCTAAAATCAGGCCGCAAATCACTCAAATATACTGCTGAAGTTTTCGCTGACATGGTAGTCTGTACCGTTAAATTGCTCAAGCGCGAACCAGTTTGATCCCTTTCTTTACAAGTTCTTTTGCGAGCGTCTTGTCAAATCGTTTGTCGGTGATAAGCACGTGCACGTTCTCTAACCGCCCGGCTCTGGCAAAGGACACACGCCCAGCCTTACTGCTGTCAGCCAATAAAATAACCAGCCGCACCTGGTTCATCACCAGCTCCTTTGTGAATGCTTCGCTCGGATCAGTCGTAGTCAACCCCGCTTGAAGTGACAAGCCCATCGTGCCCATGAATGCTTTGTCCAGATGCAACTCCTGCAAAAGCCAGCGTGTAAGTGGACCGACCAGTGTCTGACTGATCCGCCGGAGTTCGCCTCCGATCAAAATCAGCCGTGGCCCCTGGCCAGCAAGTTCATGCGCAGCTCGCAGTGAATTTGTCACCACAGTTATGTTGGTGCGGTCTCGTAACAACCGCGCCAGCTCAAGCACTGTACTGCCGCCATCAAGATAAATCGTGTCACCAGGCTCAACATACGCGAGCGCGGCCTTTGCAATGCGGCGTTTTTCCACGGTCGAAATCGATGCCTTGGCGTCAAAAAGTGGTTCACCCAAACTGCTCTCGATGCACACTGCACCCCCGTGCACGCGCTTAACCTCGCCAAGCTCCTCGAGCCTGGCAAGATCGCGCCGCACAGTCGCCGCTGAGGCGTGCAATTGACGACAAAGATCGTCCACGCGCACAACCCTGTGCTGACGCAATACCTGCCGCAACCTGTCCCATCGCTCAGGCGCGAGGTCCCATGTAAAAGTATCGGGCATGATTGATTTCGACCGATTTAGAGCAAAATCAATCAAAGTCAATCACAAAATTTTTTGTCGCCTCTCCGTGCAAATAACTACCAGCCTGCCCAGCAACAGATTACACAGTTGACAAAAAGCAAATCAGGCCGACACTTCGCTTGCGCAACTGTTTCAACTGCAATGAACTTTGCAAAACAATTCCTTGCCGAGGTGCAAACAATTGCCGGGCAAATTGACTCGGAGGCAATTGAACGACTTGCCGATGAGCTTGTTTATGTTCGACAGCGTGGCGGGCGCATGTTCGTGCTTGGCGTCGGCGGCAGTGCTGCAAATGCAAGCCATGCAGTCAATGATTTGCGCAAGCTATGCGGAATCGAAGCTTACGCGCCCACAGACAACGTGTCTGAGCTAACTGCACGCATAAACGACGATGGATGGACAACCGTATTTGTCGAATGGCTCAAAGGCAGTCGGCTAAGCGCGAAGGACGCGCTTTTGGTTTTTTCCGTTGGTGGAGGCAACATAGAAAAGAACATCAGCCCGAACCTTGTGAGCGCGATTCAGTTCGCTAAACAGGTTGGTGCAACAGTTTTGGGCATAGTTGGCCGCGACGGTGGTTACACAGCAAAAGAGGCCACGGTATGTGTTGTTGTTCCGACGGTGAACCCTGAGCATGTAACACCGCATACCGAGGCATTTCAAGCTGTGGTGTGGCATCTGCTTGTAACCCACCCGAAGCTGAGAATAAGCCAGGCCAAATGGGAAAGCACAAAGTAAACCCGCAGCTTCCTACAACCAGACCTGGCGGCAGGTGTGCCGTCTTTCTGGACCGTGACGGTGTTATCAACCGTGCACTCGAACGCGACGCTAAACCCCACGCGCCAACAAGCCTGACCGAGTTTGAACTTTTACCCGGTGTCCAAGAAGCCTGCATTCAACTCAAACGTGCCGGTTTTTTGCTTGTTGTCGTGACGAACCAGCCTGACGTAGGCCGCGGCACACTCAAGCGCGAGGTTGTCGAAACAATTCATGCGCAAATGCTTAAACTGCTGCCGATTGATCGTGTTGAGGTGTGCTATCATTCCGGCAATGAGCCAATCGAGTGCGCCTGTCGTAAACCAAAGCCAGGCATGCTGCTCCGAGCAGCAACCGAGCTTGGAATTGATCTTTCCCAAAGTTGGATGGTTGGTGACAGATGGCGCGACATTGGCTGTGGCCGTGCTGCTGGTTGCCGCACAATCCTAATTGATTACGGGTACAACGAACCGCTCGAGCAAGAGCCTGACTTTCGCGTTAAAAGTTTGCTTGAAGCGGCCAGAATTATCATTGAGAAAACCGCCTCTTGAATTATTCTGACTCTAAAATCTGGTGCGCTGGTTCAAGCCGGTTATGAAAAGCCTAGCTGAACTTAAAATCAAAATTTTCGCCGACGGTGCGGACAAACAAGGCATGTTCAACTTCAATGCAAACCCGCTTATTAAAGGCATGACAACTAACCCCACACTCATGCGCAAAGCGGGCATTGCCGATTTCGAGGCGTTTGCAAAAGAGATTCTCCAGGTCATAACCGAAAAACCGGTTTCGTTTGAGGTATTCTCGGATGAATTTCCCGAGATGCGTCGTCAGGCACTCAAAATCAGCAGTTGGGCTAAGAATGTTTACGTCAAAATCCCAATCACAAACACACGTGGCCATTCTTCAGTGCCGTTGATACGCGAGTTGTCACGGGAAGGCGTAAAACTAAATATCACGGCTATTCTGACGGTTGACCAGGTCAAGGCTGTTGCCAATGCACTCGATCCGGCTGTTCCTGCGTTTGTCTCTGTGTTTGCAGGCCGCATAGCCGATACAGGCCGTGATCCAATGCCCATCATGCGAGAGAGCAAAACTGCGATAATGCATCTGCCTTGGGCAGAACTCATCTGGGCTAGCGTGCGTGAGGTGCTCAATATTTTCCAAGCCGAACAGTGCGGCTGCGACATCGTCACCGTGCCGCACGATATCCTTGCCAAGGCACAGAAACTGGCGGGTATGGGGCTGGACGAACTGTCACTACAGACAGTTAAAATGTTTGCCGCAGACGCCCAGGCAGCAGGGTATTGGCTGTAACCGCACTAATGATGACATAAGTCAGAAGCCCAATAGTTTTATCGCAGCACTCCTCAATCACAAGAACCTCACTATTTCTTGATAGACTGAATCAACCGTGACTGCCCTCATGCAAGCAACGATAAAACTTTTACCCCCTCTAATGCCCCTACCATCGTAACGGTAATACTTGAGATTATTTCCACTCACTCTTGGGTTCTTTACCAATACAAAATTACTCAAGTAAGGCTCGATTGTTTTATTCCAGGTTGGCGTTTCTATCACAATTTGCTGTGGAGTACCCACCGCAGCAGCTAAATGCATAAGGGCGGTGTCCACGCTTAAAAAAATGGAGCACTGCTTAATTAGTGCAGCCGTCTTTCGAATGTTCTCGGTTTTGGGGGCGAAAACCCTGTCGGAACGAGCAATGCACAACAGATGCTGTTGCGCTTCGAATTCCTGCTGACCACCAACTAGTAGTATGGTTAAATTATTGTGCCGGCTTATAAGCTTGTTAATTAAGGCAGCATAGTGATCAAGCGGCCACCGCCGTAATCCAAGGTTCTTTGTTCCACCTGATCCTACATGGATTCCTAGCAACTTGTAGCTCTGCAATCGGTGCTGAATAACCCATTGCTCCGCCCATCTAACCTCATCTGGCCTTATAAACAACTCATACTTGTGCTGCGGCAGTTTGGGTTGCGCACCCAACAAATCCAAGAACGCCAAATTATTCTCCACGCAGTGCTTCGAATAATCTAAAGACACTGTACGGCTCACTAGAAAAGGTGTCAGGGCACGAAAATGAGGATAGTCGTGACTAACACGCATGCGCGCACCTATTAGCCGAGCTGCAACACGGTATTCCACGCGACTCTGCGGCATCGGGTTAAGCGAAACGTCATACGCCTGTCTGCGTAATCCCAAAAGAAAGCGGATTGAGCTGATAAAGCCCGCTTCTATCAGATTCTTCTGAAACACTTGGTTAACGTATGGGTTGCCTGTAAGGATATCTTTCGAGCCAGGCCAATTCACCACTACATCAATTAGCGCGGTTGGGAAATTCAGGTGTAACTCGTGAATTAGGGGCGTGGCAAACAACGTGTCACCTATTCCAGCAAGCGAAATTACCAAAATTTTCACCGTATCGCTTTAATCCCCCGACTCGATTCGACCAATCTTCCGCAAGAGGTTTGTAGTAGATTTACCAGGCACCTGGGCTAAAATTATAATTTTACCTCCCAAATCCTCTACTACATGACGTTCATCCTGATCCAACGATTCCAAAGTATAATCGCCGCCTTTGACCCAAACATCCGGCTTGGCAATAGCCAAAAAACGCGTAGCGCGCACGTCATCAAAAATGCAAACGGCATCCACGCTTGCTAATGCAGCCAAAACGGCAGCGCGGTCACCTTCACAATTGACCGGCCTCCCTTCACCCTTCAGTCGCCTTACAGAAGCGTCGCTGTTAACACCAACGAGTAATACATCTCCATGTTGCCTAGCCAGGTCAAGATATGTCACGTGCCCCACATGCAATATGTCGAAGCACCCGTTAGTTACAACGAGCTTTTTGCCTTCGGCTTCTATCCCTGCACGCCAGTCAGGCAATTTTCTCCAAGGAATTATTTTCGCCAGAAAATCCACAAGACAATTATGCGCATAGCCAAACCGCGAGGCAACGATTTAAAGTCGCCTAGCTGCATCCTAACCCAAAGCCCACCTCGACTCTTAAAGCACCAAAACGTCTTTTCCGCATCTATGTCCTTTATTCATAGGGCTTGCCCCGCTTATGTTCCCCGCACGCAAACAAATCACCGCTCTACTTCAGTCTGATTAGCTTTCCATCGGAAACCAAAGAAAACCGGTGCCCATGCCATTCGACCCCATTCCCTATAAAAGCAAACAGCCAAATTACCACAAGGAAAATGTCCTTCAGCGGAACGGCCCACAATAGCCAATTGCCAGGTCGTGCTCGGGTCAAAAACCGCATCAGGTCGAATGCTGCAAAGATGCGGATCAAAAACATCGCACCAGCCAACCCAGCGTTCATGGGTCGCGGGTTGGCGATAAACCAAAGGATCGGCCACACAGTTGCATTGCTTAAAATGCTGAAAAAGTACGGCACCGGTTTGCACACGCGAATCGTGCGCGCCCAGCGTATCTGATGTCTCCAAACTGCCCTCCAGCCAAGAGGCGCCGAGCGACACTCGACCACAACTGGGCATAAAGCTATTTGCCAACCGGCGCGTGCGATTTTGTTCCCAAGCTGGTAATCGTCGGCAAGATAATCAGCAAGCACAGCAAATCCACCAATTTGCACAAGTGCTTCCCGACGCACACACATGACTGCACCCAGCGCAAAATCCAACTCGCCAAGGCTCCGCGCCTGCAATACCTGGCTCCAGAAATCAACATTCACAGCCACAGCTTCCAGACGCATCGGAGCCGTCACCGGATTCGCCAGTACATAAAAGCAGTTTACCAGCCCGACCTTTTTTGCGTCTGAAGCTGTACGCAAATTGGTCGCGCTATGCAAAGTGCTGCTGGCATCGGACCGGCGGTTATCGAACAGTGCGGGCAACGGGACTTCTCCTGCACGCTCTGTCGCACCAGACCCTAGCCTAGCAACAACATTCAGCAGCAAATCCGGCGGCGCGTACACATCTGCGTCGCTGACTACCAGGATTTCGTGCTTTGCCAGATGCTCCATTTGGAGCAACTTTGATACTTTGGGATTCAAGCCGAGTAATTCGGAACAAATCACAATCTTCGCGTCGTGCTGGGGAAACTCAGTAAGCAACTGACGAACAACTCCGTACACGGGGTCTGATTCAGAATCAACACCGAGCAAGAGTTGTACATCTCCGGGATAATCTTGCGTAAACCAACTACGCAGACTATCGGCAGTTGTAGAGTCAACCCACTTTAGCGGTTTAAGCACCGTAACAGGTGGCGCAAACGCGCTGTCGGCAATCCGTTCATGCAACGGGTAGCGCCGTGCAGCCAGCCATTGCCAGACCAGCAGCACAAAACTCAGCATCGCTAAACCGCCCAGAACCGAACTAATAGTCACGGCTTGTGACTAAACCGCGCTGCCAGATTCGGCAAGTGCAGAATCGCAAGCCACAGCTTTCCTGCTACCTGAGGACTGCCGTTAACAGTGGCGCAATCAGCAATGCAGGCAGGTAATCGGCAAGCCCGATTCGTTTGAGCCCGAGCATTACAAGTGCAACTGAAAAAACCAACAGCCCACCTGTGGCATTTATGCTGCCGATGAGCTGATACGACTCAAGCCAAGGCGCCAATGCATTAGCAATTAGTGTGATTGTCCCCTGCCATGCTAAAACAGGTATTGCGGAGACGATTATACCCCAGCCGAACTGTCTGGCTAATGCGAAAGCTGTAAGGCCGTCCACCACCGCTTTCAGAAACAGTGGCGCATAGTAGGCCGAAAGTCCGTCTTGTACAGCGCCTAAAATGCCAAGCGGCGACGCACAAAACAGAACCGTGCACGTCTTAAAACCGTCAGCAAACCGGCCCCTGCCTGCAGGTACGGTTTCCATTTCGACGCGGGCGAATCTTCCAAGCCTATTTGACAGTCGCTGCATGCCCATGAGGCGCCCCGCAAGTTTGCCAAGCATCATCGCCAGCACAACGATACCCGTCTGCAAGAGCATCTGGCCGAGTGTACCTTCCAGACTGGTCCATGTAAGTCGCAGGCCTACATAAGCTGTCAATGCCCCGACTACGAGCTTAAGCCAAGATTGCGTGGTTGATGTCGGCGACTTTTTAAGCACCAAACTCAGCACGCCACCAATGGCAATTCCAACCGCGTTTGCTATGGTCCCAACCACAGAGCAGAAATGTTAACTGCTAGAAAAACAGTTCAAAGCCCAAAACTCGCAATCGGGTGCCGCCGATTTTTTGCGTGTAACTCGCCGTAAACCACATCGGTTCCTGTAGTTCAACCAACGAATGAAATGTGATTGGGCTTCAATCCAAGCACATCACTTGGGTTCGGAAACACTTCTCCCGCGGTTGCATCTCAAAATCTGAGAAGGTAGGTTTGGGTATAACCCCCTGAATCGACAATCCGATGTCCCAGATTCAGGTGGGCTAAGCGGTGTGTTCGGTCGCTTAATTGTGTTATGTCCGGGTAAAACGCATCGCGCAAAACACGTGGCGATGGAAACAACTCCAAACTAACCGTTTCGAGACGCCCACGTAACGCCGCTATCCGCGCGTTTCGTATTGTCGCGCCTTACTTTGCGTGGCAAAGTGCATCTCGTATGCAAGATTCAAATTGGGCGGCTGAAAACCTGCAGGTCATTCGCACATTGATGGAGCGCGCAGCGTTGTATCGGCGGGCACTGGCGCCAATCATGGCTATGGCTGGTTTGACCGGAATTGCCGCAGCCATAATTGCGTGTCTCTTGAAGATTGAGTCGGCACCGGGATTTATCGGCTATTGGATTGTCGTGGCACTACTCGGCCTTATGGGCGCATTGTTGATGGTGCGGCGCCAAGCCCTAAAAAGTGCAGAGCCGTTCTGGTCCCCGCCCACACGCCGCGTGGCACAGGCGTTATCCCCTTGTCTTACCGCTGGTTTGTCGGTCGGCGTATTGGTTTTGATTGCTTCGCTGGGATTTTCAATCGCCGCCCCACCAAGCAGCATGATTGACGATGCGGGCGACATCATCTGGTTACCGGCGGTGTGGGCGGTGTTTTATGGGTGCGCACTACACGCTGCCGGATTCTTTACCCTGCGCGGACTGCGTCTGCTTGGATGGCTGTTCGTGGTCGCTGGGATAGCGGTTTTCTGGTGGCTGATATTGGTTCAGCAGCAGGGCCCGACAGATGTTTCCTGGCAGGCAAGCCACTGGCTTATGGGGGGCCTGTTTGGTCTGTCGCAATTGGCGTACGGTGGATATCTCTTCATGACTGGTGAGGAATCGAACGATCTGTGAACCCGGAACCGTTCCTGCAACTTGATCGGGTAATCCACGAGAAAGGGCGCCTCGCAATCATGGCAATGTTGGCCGCGACGCCCGAGCTGTCGTTCACTGAGTTGCGCGACGCGCTCGAAATGACGGACGGCAATCTAACCACGCATATCCGGACGTTGCAAGAAGCCGGGTACGTCGCTGTGGTGAAGTCGTACCAGAACAATCGCCCGCTAACTACTTACTCGCTTACCGCCGCCGGCCGGAAAGCGTTCGCTGAATACGTAGCGCTGCTGGAACAAATCGTCCGGCAGAGCAGACAGAAATAAGCATCGTTCCAAGTTTGAACATACCCGGCTTTGGGTTGTCGTTTACTTTGTATTACAAAGTGACAGCAGGCTTTACACGATGCGACCGGGTAACTCGCTGCGCTTCAGTTGCAGCAGCAAGATATTGCAATTTGCGCGCAGCGTGGTGGCGAAACGAAGCTACCCGCGCGACGGACGACGCGTCTATGGCGTACCCACCAAGACACTACCACGCCATTGGATTTGGCCACCTGACCATCTCCCATTGGTTGGGGCAACGAGGTCGCTTAACAGCCTTTGCAGCCCAACCCAGCAAATGGCGCTCCGGAGGCGTGCGCGATCTACTCCCTGATCTGTCGCTTCGGTTCGGAGAAGCGTATTACCATCCCTACCGAAAATGAGAATTATTCGAGCAAAACACTTGGGCATGTGTTTCGGCGTACGCAATGCCATTGCATTTGCACTGCGAGAGGTTGCGCGTGCGCCTCTGACAGTGCTGGGTGAACTCGTGCACAACGAGACCGTGCTTGCGCAGTTACGTGCTGCTGGTGTGCAGTTCGAAGACAACCCAGACAAAATAACCACACAAACCGTCATGATCACAGCACATGGCGCGTCACATCGTCGCATTAAAAACCTGCGCGAGCGTGGTTTGATTGTGCTCGAGGCCACCTGTCCACTCGTACGCAAAGCGCATCTAGCGTTGGCAAGCCTTGCTAATGCAGGCTACCACCCTGTGATCATCGGCAAGCGCCACCACACCGAAGTACATGGATTGACAGAAGACCTCGCCGAGTTTGATATCGTGCTTACTGAACCAGACGTGCTTACCCTGGAGCCGCGCTCGCGGTTCGGTGTAATCGCCCAGACTACTCAGCCAGTCGAGCGCGTGCGGCGGCTAGTGGGTTTGATGCGCGCGCGGTTCCCTGCTGCCGTGGTCCGGTACACCGACACTGTATGTGCGGCAACTAAGCTGCGCCAAGCTGCAGCGGTCGAGCTTGCGCAGCGTTGCGATGTTGTTGTTGTGGTTGGCGGCACAAACAGCAACAACAATTATGAACTGGCTGCCACATGTCGCAAATATTGCCCGCGCGTTTATGAGGTGCAGTACCCTGACGACGTAAGCCAGGAATGGTTTAGCGGCGTTGAAACGCTCGGTATCACGGCTGGTACATCCACACCAGACGCGCTTATCTGCCAAATTGAAGAACGAACCCGGAGTTTATTGGGTACACCTGCGCCCAGCACGGCCGATGCTCAAACGGCAAAACTCCTAGGACGCGATAACGATCGAATCAGCCTAAATGCGCCGAGCCGGTTCTGCCGACAACGCCTAGATAAAAAGTGAAGTCGTTGTCCACATGCGCAAAGTCAATTCCAGGGCTAGCACACTCCAAACGGTGGCAGTGTTTGCAGTAACGATGGCATGGGCCGAAGCGGCAGTTGTGTTTTACCTCAGGACAATCGCCAACCGCATTATGCCATATCAACCTGAGCCGCTGCCGGTTATCGAAGAGGCTGTCACGGCCGAGCTTGAGCGTGGAATAGTCACGTTCGTTATGCTGGACACAGTTGCCGTGTTGGCATGGCGCACTCAGCAGGCAAGACTCGGCCATGCATTTGTAGCTTTCTGCACTTGGGACGTTCTTTACTACGTGTTCATGCAGCCCATGACTTGTTGGCCGCGCACATTGCCGGAGTGGGACGTACTGTTTCCGCCTTCGTTGCTGTGGTGGGGACCTGTAATTGCGCCGATGTTGATCTCCGTCTTCAGAATCTTGTGGGGAACAATCGTAACGCAGTTTGAACACATCCGACGTTGGCATACTCAAAACTTGAGAGTGATCGTACTGGCGCTGGTTGAGGCCGTGCGCGCACTGTATGTGTTTATGGGCGAGGTACTTCGTGTTGCAGGTCAGAGTGTGGACACAATTAGGCACGTGTTGCAGGGCAGATTCAACTGGCCGGTGTTCAAGGTTGCGCTTGGATTAATGCCGGTGCCTGTTATCGAATTGACTCTGCAAGTTCACCAAGCAAGGCAATGCGTAAACTGTGAATCACGCACTCAAAGAAATTTTGAATGCACTCGACCACCGCAAAGTTAAGCTGCCGGACAATTGGTCTGCTGCTACGGGGGCAAGCCGAGCCTATTAAGGCCTGGACGGACACACATGGCGTGGTTCAGTCTTGGCGCGCTGTGGCGTTCATTTGCGTCGGTGCCGGCTTGTACGGCGCAGCAATGGGCTGGTGGCGCGCGCCGGTGCAAGGGCTGTTCGTTGCAATCAAATTCCCATTGATCATTTTGCTGACTGCGCTGGGTAATTCGTTGCTCAATGCAATGCTTGCGCCATTGCTCGGACTTAAAATCACGCTGCGCCAATCTTTTCTGGCTATTTTGCTAAGCTTCGCCATTGCAGCCGTAATCTTAGGCGCGTTCAGTCCACTGCTGGCATTTCTGGTTTGGAACGTGCCGCCAATGACGCCTGATACTGTCCGCGGAACAACCTACAGTGTTATTCAGCTCACGCATGTGACGGTGATCTCATTTGCCGGCGCTGCGGCAAACGTACGTCTTTTTGAGCTCTTGGTGAGCTTAGGTGGCAACGCTGCTGTGGCGCGTCGTGTACTTTTTGCGTGGCTGGCGGGCAACCTGTTTCTCGGCAGTCAACTTGCGTGGATTCTGCGGCCGTTTATCGGCTCACCTGCGCTGCCGGTCGAGTTCCTGCGCCAAACTGCGTTTCAAGGCAACTTTTACGAAACGGTTTTTCGTGCTGTGCTCAAAACACTTGAAATCAACTAACTACAACCGAACCACAACATGACTGAAACAAATCAACCTAACTCGGCCGTGCCGCCGCAAATACCGGTTCAGGCCGCTCCTGCGTCTAAAATGTTGGGCAGCCCAGGTGACGACCCTGAAAACCACCTCCCAATAAAAGGCGGTTTGGCCACCATCGAGGCGGTGCTACGCCAGCCAAACCGAGTGCTCTTTCAACTGCGCCAACCGCGCCCAGGCAGGTTGATCATGCTGATGCTGCTCTGTGCCGTGGCTTGCAGTGCAATTTACGGATTTGTCATAGGCACATTTTCCGGCGGTGTCCAACTATGGGCTGCATCGGTCAAAGTCGCCGCTGGCTTACTACTTTCAGCACTGATCTGCCTGCCAAGTCTGTACGTGTTTGCCTGCATGAGCGGTTCACAGGCAAAACCAATTGAAGTGATTGGCATGGTGACCGCCACACTGACGCTCATGACAATATTGATGACCGGGTTTGCGCCTGTTGCATGGGTGTTTTCACAATCAACCGAGTCAGTGGCATTCATGGGTGCGTTGCATCTGATGTTTTGGTTTGTTTCAACGTTGTTTGCGTTGCGGTTCGTACGACTAGGACTCAATTATTCCGGTGCGAATTCATCCGCTTGCTTTGGCCTTTGGGCAGTGATTTTTGTGGTTGTGGCATTGCAGATGAGCACTGCTTTACGCCCATTGGTTGGTACCGCAGAGACATTTTTGCCGACTGAGAAAAAGTTCTTTGCGACACACTGGGTGCAGTGCCTAAAGCGCAGCAATTGATTCGGGGCACACCGAAAAACCCGCCGATACCGGGTACTCACTTTGTGTTTTTGTGTTCCGGCATCCCCAACACCAGTTCATGAGAGAGTTGCGTTTGGATACGGTTAATCTGTGATGCTTAAAGGTGGCGTTTTTTT
>FMSI01012264.1_pt1 | contig 74955 bp, 71 predicted proteins | sample 1504471 | NCBI WGS metagenome assembly FMSI01 (sample SAMEA4475357, study PRJEB15587) | soil metagenome | biome: Soil; feature: Field | place: India | collected 2015-03-11 | depth 0 m
GTTTATCCACTGGTTAAAAAGTTTGCCGTTGATGTTGTCTTGGTACAGGATGACCCATCCGATGCCCCGCATAGTCCCGCTGGCTTTAAAGTCCCTTTCCCAGCTCTCGTAGCTGCCGAAGTCCTCAGCCAGCTTTTTTGCCAGCTTACCCGATTTATCCAGCGATGCCTTGCCGCCTAGGTTGTCGAAGTAATACTCGTGGAGCCTCATGCCGTTGAACTCCCAGCCCAGCCGGCGCTTAAGTTCAGCGTATTCCGGCGTAGCCACCTTGTTCTCCTTAAGCATTGAAGCCAGCGTGTCCATCAGTTTATTTGTATTGGTGACGTAGCCTTGATAGAGTGTGAAGTGGTTTTTTAACAGTGTCTCGCTGAAACCCTCCATACCCATCAACTTGCTGTAGTCTTTCGCTTCGTAAGCCATTCCTGCCTCCTGCTATTGATTATTTTGGTTTTAACTTTGCAGCGTCATCGGCTGACCGCAGCAAACTAGCTCACCACCGCCTACCTTTTTCACCTCAACCACGTTACCGCAAATTTCACATCTAAAAACCTGTCCTGCTGCCGTTACCTTTGGCATCTAAAACCCCTTTCTTTACCATAAGATTTCTGTGTGATTACTAATTTTCCTGTTTCTATTTCAGGTCCTATTTCTCAACCTCCTTGAGCAAGTCGCTGAATACGTCAACGTGGTAGATTTCATGGTCTCTTATTCGAATGAGCAATTTCTTCAGGTACTCGTCCTTGATTTCCTTGGCGGCGCGGTCGTATTCGGCAGCTACCTCCTTTTCAATCTTGATGTCAGCGCGCAACATGTCACCCATCCGGGTTGATGTATCAACCTGCGTGTGCTCCATCCTCGGGTTCCCTTCGGCATCGACCAGCTTTTCAGCCAGCCATCCCATGTGCTGCATCTCATTTATCGCCTGATCTTGCATCTCCTCTTTCATCTCCTCGTTGGTCGCCAGGTAGGAATGCAGCAGGTACTGAAGGATGACGGTGTACTCATGTTCAATGCCCCAATTAAGAACCTCAGCCACCCTGTCTTTGCGGTCACCTCTCAAATCTTTTGCACCTTCCTTATCAGCTTTATCTACAAAATGGGCAAAGTCGCCATGATGTGACTCCTCGTCAGACAGGATGCGTGTTAGCAGACGCTTTATCTTAGGGTCGTCTATAGCCTTAATGTGCTCTCTGTACATGTTTATGGCGTCTTCCTCAAGAAGCACATCGTTTTTCATCCATTCAGGCACAGACTTGCCTTCCATACGCATCTTGCCCCTTTTTATACTAGGTTTTCCACCCAGTGCCACTATGGTCTCAGCCAGCCAGTCGAAGTGGCGCATCTCTTCGCGGGCAATAGCTTCAATTTCGCAGGCCATCTCGCCCTCACCCATAGCATAGGCATGGGTCAGGTACTGAATGATGGCACCATGTTCGCCCTCCAGGTCTTGATTAAGTAGAGCGATAATATCTTCTTTCTTCATATCTATACCTCCAGAATTCACCTAATTTGGTAGTTTACTAGTCTCGGGCTACAGTCTTTTCGGGCGACCCTTACTGGCCGCACTATATTATGTTTGATGGTAGCTCACGGCTATCCGGGTAAATACCCCCTATATACCTCACCTGCGTAATGGCCTCTCCGGGGCAAGATATTTCTCCGGGTTCTGGTCAAAAGCCTTTTTGCAACTCTTGGCGCAGAAGTAGTATTTCTTGCCCTTGTAGTCAGAGGTGGCCGCTGCCTTTTTCTCGTCCACTTCCATCTTGCACACCGGGTCTATTGCCATCTTTTCACCTCCTTCCTTTTTTTCAGATCTGAACGGCTTAAACGCCCTAAGCCGTAATGAATTTGACACCACTGTAACAGAGCTGAGAGCCATAGCCAGAGCTGCCAGCATCGGGTTCAGAAAGCCATAGCTGCCGAAGATGAAGTGCAGCCCTGCGGGGACACCACTGTGACTGAAAACCGGGTACAGTGCACCGGCCGCCACTGGTATAAGAGCTGTATTATAGGCAAAGGCCCAGAACAGGTTTTGCTTTATGGTTGTCATAGTACGCTTGCTCAGAGATACGGCAGTGACAATACCGCTTAAGTCACCACTGATAAGGGTTATGTCGCCAGTTTCCACAGCGATGTCGGTTCCGGTGCCGATGGCAATGCCCACATCCGCCTGGGCCAGCGCCGGGGCATCGTTAATTCCATCGCCTACCATTGCCACCACCTTACCCTGCTCCTGTAATCTCCTGACCTCTAGAGCCTTGTTCTCCGGTAATACCTCAGCAAGGACTCGGTCAATTCCGGCTTGACGGGCGATAGCTTCAGCAGTGCGGCGGTTGTCACCGGTAATCATAACGACTTCGAGATTTAACCCGTGCAAGGCGTCCACCACCTGCCTGGCGTTTGGTTTAAGAGTATCTGCCAGCGCAATGATGCCGGCTATGTGGCCGTCCACCCCCAGGAACATCACCGTCTTGCCCTGTCCCCAGAGTCGTTCAGCTTCTCCTCTCAGACTGTCCAGGGCAAGACTATTCTCCTTCATAAAAACCGCATTGCCAACCAGCAGCCTCTGGTTGTTTACTCTAGCCTCCACACCACGCCCTGGAATAGCCTGAAAGTGCGAAGGCTCAAATAGTTCCAGCCCCCTCTCCGAAGCTGCCTTGGTGACGGCTTCTGCCAATGGATGTTCAGAGCTGCGTTCAGCAGAGGCTGCCAGTTGCAAAATTTCAGCCTCAGTAAAGGGTGATGCTGCAATTATGTCAGTCACCATGGGTTCGCCAAGGGTCAAGGTGCCGGTCTTGTCCAAGAGTACAACGTTTATCTTATGTGCCCTTTCCAGTGCCTCACCGCTTCTGATTAGAATACCGTTCTCGGCTCCTTTGCCGGTGCCTACTATTATGGCTGTTGGCGTCGCCAGGCCCAGGGCACAGGGACAGGCGATGATAAGTACAGCCACAAAGTTGAGCAAAGCATATGTCAAAGGCGGTTGTGGGCCCACGAAGGACCATATTATGAAGGTGACAATGGCGATACATATCACCGCCGGCACAAAATAGCCGGAGACGACATCGGCAAGCCGTTGGATTGGCGCCTTGCTTCCCTGGGCTTCTTCTACCAGTCGGATAATTCGGGCCAGCGTGGTATCCTTTCCTACCCTGGTTGCTTCGAATTGAAAACTACCCATCTTATTAATGGTGCCACCGATGACCGTATCGCCCGCTTTCTTCTCCACCGGTATGCTTTCACCGGTTATCATAGATTCATCCACGCTGGAATAGCCCTGGCGTACGATGCCATCTACCGGTATCTGTTCTCCCGGGCGCACCAGTATAAAGTCGCCGACCTGAACATTTTCAACCGGGATTTCTAACTCATCACCATTCCGGATAACGGTTGCGGTCTTGGGCTTTAGTCCAATCAGTTTCTTTATCGCCTCCGATGTCTGACCTTTAGCCCTTGCCTCGAGGAATTTGCCCATCAAGATAAGGGCTATGATCATGGATGAGGTATCAAAATAGAGCCCCAGTTCTATGTCTGCAGCAGCAAACAGGGCTGGAGCTGCTACTGCGACCAGGCTGTAAAAATAGGCTGCTGAAGTGCCTACGGCGATGAGAGTGTTCATGTCGGCGGTCTTATGCTTTAATGCTGTCCACATTCCCCTGTAGAACCGCCAGCCTGTCCAGAACTGCACCGGTGTAGCTAAAGCCCAGAGTAGATAGGGTCTTGCTGGAAAATCTGGGCCCATGCTTAAGCCCATTATCACGATGGCGAGGATAAAAGCGAAGATAAAGCTGTTTCTAAGTGCCCGTACCTCTCGTCGAGCTGCTGTGGTTACATCCTCCAGGCTTTTTGTTTCCGTGCCGAGTGCGTAACCGGCTTCTGCTACCGCCCTTTGCATCTCAGCTATGTCAGTACCCTCAACATATTCAACTGTAGCTTTCTCCGAAGCCAAGTTTACGCTCGCTGAGATAACGCCGGGCACCCCTGACAGAGCCTGTTCCACACGAGCTACGCAGGAAGCGCAAGTCATGCCGCTTACCGGAAATATGGCCTTCCGAGTGGCTACCTTATAGCCAAGTTGTGAGACGGTCTGGCTAATTGTGGCGAGGTCAATTTTGGAGGGGTCATATTCCACAGATGCCTTCTCCGAGGCAAAGCTGACCTCAGCCTTTTCTACGCCAGGGGTGTGAGCTAGACCCCTCTCAATAGTAGCGGCGCAGGTGGTGCAGGTCATGCCGGTTATGTGGATTTTTGCCCTTCTTAATTTACCGTTGTTCGGTTTCTCCACTTTGTAAAAACCCTGATGCTCTTCGCCGGTTACTGAAAACGTTTCAGACTTCGACCTCGCCCGCGATCTAGCTGGCGACCCTGGTGGGTTGCACTAACCAGAGACTTGCTAGGTTACTTCGACGCTTATGTCTATTGTGTCTATGTCAGATACACCCTTTAGCGAGCAGACCATGCCGGCGAGGGTTCTGGCGATTATGTCGTTAGGGAACGGAGTCAAGGGGATATCCTTCCCGTTGACGGTGATTTGAACATTGCCCTTTTTCTGACGGACTTCCAGCTTCTTAATATCCTCCACGCCTTTCAGAGAAGTGACGGCACCGACCACCGTCCGGGATAGAAACTCCTCCACGAAAGGATTCATATCAATTGATATTCCGTTCACCTTAAGTGTTGCTTTGTAGCTCTCCTTCATTCATAACCTCCGTTCAGTCCCCCGTGACTTCTACAGGATAGCCTGCCTTTTTCCAGGCTTCATACCCTCCTTTTAAGACCTTAACCTCAGAAAAGCCATGCTTAATCATTTCCAGTGCCGCCCGGGCACTCGTCCTCTCGTTTGGTCAGGTTCAGTAAAAGACGATGTCTTTGGTAGCAGGCGGCAGCCATTTGCCTTCTAATATAATTGATAGCGGAGCTGATATAGCCCCTTTGATGTGACCTGCATCGTATTCTGCTTTCGGTCTGGTATCGACAATGACTATGCCGGCTCCACCCTCTATTTTTTCCAGTAGCTCTTCAACTGTTATGCGGGGCACCAGCTCCGCAGGCGTCGGTTTGGGAGCAGGCTGTATTGCCGGGGGTGCAGTTGGAGGTTCAGTCACATGCGCTGGCGCAGGCGTTAGAGTACATGCTGTCAGGACTATGAGTGTAGCCGCCAGGCTCAACGTCAAAAATGGCTTCAACATGGTTTTAGTCCTCTTTTTCCCGAGCTGTTTTTGTGCCAGCCATTAGTTGTCGGTTCTTTCCTCTCCTGCTCTTCACAGAACCACCTCGGTTAGGCTGTTCGTAGCTTAGAGCTCCCGACGGGCATGTATCGATGACGCGCATTATCTCCGCTGCATCCGCTGCAGTAACATCGACCCACGGACGTCTTCGAGCATCAAAGACCTTTGGTAAACCCTTAACACAGTTGCCAGAATACACGCACTTTTCAGGCTTCCAGATAACCTTAATCCTGTCATTTTCATATGTTCTTATTGCCTTGGGCCTCATTTTAATTTACCACCATACCCATTCAGCTATGCTAAACTGGCGCTAATCGTAACCCATGTCCTTGTGTTTCCTGGCGATTACCTCTGCGAGGTTGTCTAGAGCCTTGAAGTCGGTTTCTCTGGGATAGCCTTTGATGAGCACCGGCTCCAGTATTTCCACCTTCAAATTAGGTAGCAGTGCCGTCAGTTGCTCCACCGTCTTGCCTCCCCAGCCGTAGGAACCGATGATTGTGGCGAATTTGAGGTTAGGCCTCAAGGCATTTGCTAGAAAGGCGGCATAGACAACGTTGGGGTGAGGGCCTGCCAAAACAGTAGGTGTTCCGAGTACCACCGTTGCCGCATCCACCAGTGCCATCGCCAGCTTGCCGATGTCCGTCACTGTGAGGTCGAACTGCTTTACCGTGACACCCCTTTGCGCCAGGGCTTCGACGAAATACGTTACCATCCTGCGGGTGCTGCCGTGCATAGAAATATAGGGCAGGACCACGATGTTCTTTGGCACGCAGAACGCCCATTCATAATATGCGTTCATGATAAACTCTGGTTTATCGTACATAGGCCCATGACTGGGAGCGATGATCTCAATTGTATAACCCTTCACCTTCTCTAGGTTTTTCTGAATGGTGGTTCGGAAAGGCATCATGATTTCGGCGTAATAGCGCTTGGCTGCCTCATACACCTGACCTTCATCGGTCACATACATATCAGTGGTTGCCAGATGGGAGCCAAAGAAATCACAGGGGAAAAGTATTTTCTCTTCCCTCAGATAGGTGAGCATTGTCTCAGGCCAATGCACCCAGGGTGCATGGATGAACTCCAGGGTCCGGTTGCCCAGCGAAATGGTCTCCTTATCCTCGACTGTTATAAATTTGTCTTCCGGTACTAGAAGCAGGTCAATAAGCATACCCTTGCATCTGGGCGTGCATATCACCATTGCCCCAGGGTATTTGGCAAGCATGCAGGGTATACTGCCTGAATGGTCCTGCTCGGCATGGTTGGCGATCACGTAGTCTATTTTTCTGATGCCAAGCTCATCCAGATGGTCTACCAGCACTGACTCCATGGTGGGGTCTACTGTATCGATAAGGGCTGTCTTTTCGCTGCCCTTAATCAGATACGAGTTGTAACTGGTACCGTCAGGAAGCGGTATCAGCGAATCGAAAAGCCTCCTGTCCCAGTCCACCGCCCCTACAGAGTATATTCCAGGTCTTATCTCTCTCGGTTTCATATCGTTACCCTCAGTCTAGTAACCTCTTTTCTCCTTCGATTTTCTTTATCTCGGTTATGTCCTGAGTGACCTCGAGGCAGCCTAGGTATTCGCCCCTTTTGTCGCGTACGGCAAAGTAACGGATGTAGATAAGCCTGCCCCTCAGGTTGATCCAGAACTGGGCTGAGTCTCGGCGACCAGCTCTGAAGTCGTCCAGTATTTGGTTGACCACATGCACGCTCTTCTGAGGATGGCACTGCTGGACCTTGCGCCCTATGACTGCCCTCGTTCTGGGAAAAATCCTGTCCTTGGTCTGGCTGAAATACCGCACCGTATCAGCTCTGTCCACAAAGGTGACATCCACCGGCAGGGTATTGAAAATGGCTTCTATCTCCTCTGCTGAGAGGTTGCCGGTCTCGAAGGCTATGGTACCCTCTGCCAACACTTTGGAAACCGGTGCAGCTTTCCCAAAGGCTATCCTGGCCGGCTCGGGGGTGAAACAGCAGTAGCCGAGGTCGTCAAATTGGCCTCTTATATCGGGCCACTCATCTCTGTCAATAACCTGCATGGCAGTCGGGAACAGTATGTTGTTCTCCTTGAAAAAATGGCTGGAGAGCATGTCAGCCAGTGAGACTGACACCTCCTCAAGCCCTCTGGCGAAATCAGTGAAGGCCATGTTCCTGTGCCCGTCAACCAGCCGGTAAATATTTTTCTTTATCTCTCTTATCTTGTCGTGTTCCATCCACATGACCGCAGGCGGCTCTTTAATCCCGTGCTTCTCAAGCGAAGGAAAAAGGACGTTCTCCTCCCGCACATAATGGCTTTCCGAGTCCTTAAGATGCTGGACAATGTGGTCTAACTGCTTCATCTCTTCACCGGCTGAGCTAACGTCCTTTGCCCCTTTCATATGTCTGGCAAGGCTCTTGAGCTTGTCAGCAAAATCAAGTAAAAGCTTATGTTCTTCCATAAGTATATGTACGGGATGACCTGGAGGTGCCAGTGTTTCTTTCTTTTCCAGCGATTCTTTGAGAACAGCCAGGTGTATATCGCATAACCTCTGTATTTCTTCCCTGGGCAAGCCCTCTCTTGCCAGTTCCTCCTCTGCCCGGGCTATTTCGGTCGGTGGGACATGCCCCAGTGTTCTCTGGAACTCCTCTTTTATCTTCTCCGGGTCAGCACCTTCATGTAATCTTTTTAGCAATCTTTTTAAGGTTTCCTTCCTGTCTTGTGCCACGGTTCTAACTCCTCCCGTTGTACTCGTCTATTCTACTTTTTCAAATTGGTCCTTACTGGCACCGCAGACAGGGCAGACCCAATCATCAGGCAGCTTCTCAAAAGATGTGCCCGGTTTAATCCCTGCCTCGGGATCGCCCAATTCAGGATCATAAACATAGCCACATACGGTGCACTTATACTTTGCCATTTTCAGTGCTGTCTCCTTTTCAATATAGCTCGGTGCTGTCTTGGGTGTGCTGCCCCGTTTCACCAGATGATAGTAAGCGTACGTCATCGGCTCGCCCTCTTTGATGACTTCAGCTGCCACAATTTCCCCGATGAAAAGGGTGTGAGTGCCGACTTCTAGCTGATTGACCACCTTAGCCTCTAGATAAGCCAGGGTGTTGTCCAGCACTACAGGCGCCCCGGTCTCACCCAGTTTATAGTTGATACCCTGAAGTTTATCCACATCCCTGCCTGACCTGAAGCCGAAACTGCCGATGAAGTTCAAGGGTGTGTCCTGGGCGAGTATAGAAACGGTAAAAACCTTGCTTTCAGCAATAAAGCTATTAGTCAGGTTTTGCTTGTTTATAGCCACAGCGATGGTGGGTGGCTCTGAGCAGACCTGAAATACCGTGTTAGCGATCTGGCCATTAAACCTGTCCCCTTTCTTGGAGCATATAACATACAGCCCATAGCCCAGTTTGTGGAGTGCCTTTGCATCCATAATTTTCCTCCCTTATCACATAAGTTCCCGTTCGCTGGCTTCGATGGCCCGCTGCAGTTCCAAATTGAGCTCGGGTGGTAGTCCCTCTATGTCAACCCTCAAGAATCCTCTGACTATGGTGGCAGTGGCTTCATCACGGGTCAGTCCGCGCATCATCAGATACTCTATCTCCTCCTCGGCTATCTTGCCCACCGCTGCCTCATGTGACAGGTCTACACCTGCCCACAGCCCTTTGAGTTCAGGCACGGCGTATATCATGCCACCGTCCTGTAAAATCAGCCCGCGGCATTCCAGATGCCCTTTAACATCGGGTGCATTGCCCTCTATATACCCCCGTGCTGTAATGTTGCCACCCTTGGTGATGGCCCGGGATATTATCTCCGCCCTGGCCCCTCTTGCCTCTAGAATGACCCGGGAACCGATGTCCATGTTAGAACCAGCAAGGGCCACCAAAATGCTATTGAACCTTAGTACAGAGTTATCGCCAACACATCGGGCTAACGGGCTTGTCTGAAGGGAGCGAACCGGCTTCATAATAACGTAATTGCTCATGAATATGCCGCCTTCTTCGATGATTATCCCTGTGCGGGGACGGACGGCTATCTCAGGCGACCAGCTGTGTATCATAGTGAAGGTGACCTTTGCCCCTCGCTTAACATAAAACTCAGAAATTCCGATGTGCAATGCAGGTTCTCTCTTTAGGGCTGTGGTGCAGCCAGTGATTATGTGCAGTTCTGAACCCTCTTCAGCAATGACGATATTATGGACTTTCTGGGCCAGATTTCTTCTAGCTATATAAAGACAGGCTTGAACAGGGTACAATGTCCTGCTGCCGGGCAGGGCTCTAATGAAATAGCCGCCGCTCTGGCCAAGCTCGACATGTGCGGTATATTTGTCGGTGTCCACGGCCACAGCTTTCCAGAAATAATCAGCCAGCCAGTCATATGTCTCTAGGGCTTGGCTGATCGTCATAACCTCAATGCCCTCCTGTTTCGACACGCTATGTATCGGGGAATGGTCTACCTGGATGATGGTGCCAGAACGCTGGCTGTCATCGGGCACAATGCCTACCTGTGCCATTTGCTCCGTGGTTTGAGATGGCAGCTGTGACAAATCGCCCTGATAGGGTAATTCATCGGCAGAATGGTCGTACTGGTTTATGTCTATGTCCTCACCATAGGCTGCAGGTTTTAATAATGCTGATTCGGCTTTCTCTCTGTGTTCTCTGGCAGTCTTCTCTATTCGGCGCATTTCCAGCACTCCCTGTAACCCTTGCTTTTTATTGTCTCCAGTATTTCACGAGGGTCACCCTCGCAGATAATCTTACCATCAAGAATGACGTATCCAGTGCGTGCATTCACATAGTCCAGAATGTGGCCCGTATGTGTGATAATTAGCCCAGCATGCCTGCGGTCACGCATTGGGTGTCCTTTGTGTAGCAGTTCATTTATTAACTTGCCGATAAGGGCGATATTTTCCAGGTCAACGCCGGACTCTGGCTCGTCCAGCAATGCCAAATCAGGGTCTTGGGCTAGTAGCTGCAAAAGCTCGGAGCGTTTTATCTCGCCACCGGAGAACCCGTAATTGATTTCCCTGTCCAGAAATTCAGCCATGTCAGCTTTTTCTGCTAACCTAACTATATCTTCAGCGCTTGCCCGTCCTCTGGCGCAAGCCATCACCATGTCACGGGTTTTCACACCGCGGACCACCGGCGGCCTTTGTAGGGACATGCCTATCCCCATGCGGGCTCTCTCATCCGGCGGCAGTCCCACTATGTCTTTACCTTTGTAAATGATGTTACCGCCAGTGACTTGATACTTAGGTGAGCCCATTATGGCCATGAGAAGTGTCGTCTTGCCACTACCATTAGGGCCAAAAAGGACATGTGTCTCACCGGATCTGATGTTTAGATTTATCCCGTGCAGAATCTCTTTGTCGCCCACCGCCACAGTTAATTGCTTAATCTCCAGTAGGCTCTCAGCCTCCATTTATCACCCTCCTCTGTTCTTTAAAATAGCTACCCCTTACTAGGGCCTCGAAACTTATCAACCTCCGTCAAGCGAGTGGTGTTCCATTTTGCGGAACCAGCCTGCTGGGTCGATCAGATACTCTCGGTAGTCAACCAGAGCCAGGTAATGACCCCGCTCCTCAGCCGCTAAAGCGACATAAAACCTCCGTTCGGCATCATATTCGGCCTTGACCGCCCGTTTTTTATAGAGTTCTTCCGTCTTATTTTCCATATCCATGGCTCTGGCTATTGAATCGAGTTCGTTAGCATTTGCCGACACATTTACGTCGTTGCTTTTAACTGGCTGGAGGAACACTGTGCCCTGCCTTTCAGGGTGGGGAGGCTGAATGTCAATATCTGGCCAGGCCTTCTTTCTCTTGATAGACTCATATATCTGCTCAAATCTTTGCCGATGCCTGTCTTCCTCACCGGCCAGCCATTCAAAAAGTTCCCTGCCAGCGTTGTTGCTGCTTTCCCGGCTGGCCCTACTGTAATATTCTTTGCCGTCAATTTCCATCTGAATGGCTAATTGTAGTGCAGCTAAAGTCTTATCTTGCTCGTCTGCCATTTCTTTACGCTCACCTCCCAGATTTCCTTACAAAGACCCTAAATATCCCCTTATCTTCCTCTATGCCCAGAAATTCATTGCCTGTCGTTTTACACCAGTTAGGCATGTCTTCCTTTATGCCCTTGTCATCAGCCAAGACTTCCAGTATTTGCCCTGGTTTTAGCTCCTTCATTTTTTTGGCAGTCTGGGCAATCGGCATAGGACAATACAGTCCGACACAATCAAGTGTTTCATCTGCTTTCACGGATGTTAGCCCCCTCTCCTTAACCTAATGGTTCGCCGCATTTAGGACAGTTTTTGGCTCCTTTATTCAGCACTGTTAGGTGGCACTTAAGGCAATAGTGAACGGTTGCACCGCAAGCCTGACAGAAGGGAAATTGTGCCTCAATTAGCTCTATTTCGCAGTACGGGCAGAGGCATTTTCCCTCTTTAGCTTTCTTCGCCTTCTTCATGCTCCTCTCCTTTCTCCTCCAGACCTTTGATTGTGATCCCCTTCTTCTGGGCATAGTCATGGATTGCCTTTCGTAAGGCTTGGGCTCCCAGATTAGAGCAGTGGTATTTATTTTTGGGTAGGCCTTGTAGCTCCTGAGCCACCAGGCTGGGAGTTATAGCCAGTGCCTCCTCAAGGGTTTTGCCTTTCGCCATCTCACTAACTATGCTGGAAACGGCGACGGCAGCGCCGCAGCCGAAGGTCTGGAATTTGACGTCTTCAAGACGGTTGTCTTTCACCTTAATGTAAAAAGTCATCATATCCCCACATACCGGGTTGCCCTCTTCACCGATACCATCAGCATCTTTAATTTCGCCGACATTGCGGGGATTCATAAAATGATCCATCACCTTCTCACTGTACATCGGCATATCACTTCACCCCCTCTGTCCTTTTACGAATTTAGCATATAACGGGGACATTTGCCTCAATCTGTCGACAATGGGTGGTAATTTCTCTATCACATAATCTATGTCGGCCTCGCTGTTGTCCAGTCCAAGGCTGAAAAGTAAAGAGCCTTGAGCGACCTCGTGCGGTATGCCCATGGCAATAAGCACGTGGGAAGCTTTCAGCGCTCGGGAGGTGCAGGCTGAGCCGCTGGACACAGCAATGCCTGCGCTGTTGAGTAAGAGCAGCATAGCTTCACCTTCGATGAACTCGATACAGAAGCTGGCGTGGTGGGGGAGACGTTGCGAGGGATGGCCGGTAAGAAAAGCATGGTCAACCCTCTCTGATATACCATTAATCAGCTTGTCTCTGAGTCTGGACAGCTTTTCCATACGTGAGGACATGTTTGTCATCGCCAGCTCAGCAGCTTTACCCAGTCCAACAATAGCTGGTACATTTTCTGTACCTGGCCTTCGCCCACCTTCCTGCACACCTCCATCCATCAGCGGAATAAGCCGCAGCCTCTTGCGTAGCCACAGCGCAGCTGCACCTTTGGGAGCGTAAAACTGATTCCCCGCAAGGCTTAAAGCATCTACGCCCAGGTCATTCACGTTCACTGGTATATTGCCTGTACTGGCGACAGCATCGGTATGGAAAAGCACTCCGGCTTCCTTCACCTTCTTACCTATCTCGGCGATCGGTTCGATGGTGCCCACTTCTCCATTAGCATGCATAATCGAGACCAATATTGTGTCCTTTCTGATGCTCCTGGCTACTTCATCGGGGTCGACAAGTCCATATCTGTCAACTGGGACTATAGTAAGCTCAAAGCCAGCTTTTTCCAGAGTGCGAGCGGCGTGGAGCACCGAAAAATGTTCGATGGCGGAAACGACTATATGTCTGCCCTTTCCTGACTGTCCCTGGGCCAGCCCCTTTATTGCCAGATTGTTAGCTTCGCTACCGCTGGCGGTGAAAATAACTTCCTCAGCGCTACCACCGATGAGCGCGGCGACCTGTTCACGAGCCCTCTCCATCGCCTCTCTGGCTGCATCCCCCCAGGCATGTAGAGATTGCGGGTTGCCATAGATATCACGGAAGTAAGGCAGCATCGTCTCCAGTACCTCTGGTACAACTGGAGTGGTAGCAATGTGGTCCAGGTATACTTTTCTTTCGGGGTTTGTTAGCCACATATTACAGATTATTCTCCCTCTTTGCCTTTCTGGCTTGATACCTTGCCAGCCCCTCGTTGAACAGCCTTTCCTCCTCCTCAGTGGTGACTATAAGAGGGGGCACCGCCACCGGTTTCCCTTCAAAGTTCACTGCCACCATGACGTAATAAGCAGTTAGCGCCGGAACTCGCTTCCCGGTTAGGAGGTTTTCTGCTTCAACATCTATTCTTATTTCCATGGACGAGCGGCTGGCAAAGGTGATTTTGCCGTGCACCAGGACCAGGTCACCGACACGCACTGGATTGTGAAAGTTGATGTCTTCTACCATAGCCGTAACTGGATTTGCCCGACTATGCCTGGCAGCTACCACACCGGCAGCATTGTCCATCAATTTCATCAATTCCCCTCCATGAACAAAACCGGCAGGGTTGGTCTGATGTGGTAGCATCAGTTGTGCCATTTCAATGGCTGAGTGTCCTACTGTCCTTCCCTGAGTGGTGCCACCGCCGTCCACTGCCTCCAGCAGCTCTCTGAAGTTCTCTTCGTGTTTTGCCTCGACCTTAGCCATCCTGCGAAAGAAGTCAGCGATTTCCTTAAAACCCTCCTCCTCAGCCACACTTGCTGCCTCGGGATATAGCCTTGTTGCCTCTGCGTGTTCGCGCTCGATGGCCAGTTTTAGATTTGACACGGTGTCACCAGCGCCGCCAAGAAATTTGAATTCATGAGCGGCATGTTCTGCCTCATTGTGGGCTGTGGCTAGAAACATGTCAGCTACCTGCTCCAGACCAGCTTTTCTAGCCTCTTCGGCGAAATAGATATAGCTAGCTCGAGCATTTAACTCATTGACAAAAGCTTTACGTAAGTTGTCCTCGGTTTTGCTTCCTTGAAATTGCATACCTATGCTCCCAGCCTCTGCAAATAGCGATGGGCTTGAAGAGCTGCTTTGGCCCCTTCACCAGCAGCAACCACTATCTGTTTTTCAGGGACATTGGTGACGTCTCCAGCGGCGAAAAGCCCGGGCGCACTGGTCTCGTTGTTACAATTGACCTCTATTTCCCCGAGGCGGTTTAAGGCGACGACACCTTTCACCAGCTCCGAGTTGGGAATAAGCCCGATTTCAACAAAAACACCGCTTACGTCTAGCTTCCTTTCCTCTCCACTCTTCAAGTCCCTCACCCTTATCCCGTTAACCATATTTTCACCGGTTATCTCCAGGACTTCGTGTTCCACAAATATGGTCAGGTTGCTGGCACCCTTAACTCTGTCAATCAGTATCTGGTCACCGGTAAGCGGGGTAAGCGACACCATATAGACGTGTTCAGCGATTTTAATCATGTCATCAACTGCCTCCAGGGCTGAGTTACCACCTCCGATGACCGCAACCTTCATACCTGCAAACAAAGGTCCATCGCAGGTTGCGCAGTAGGTGACACCTCTGCCTCGGAACTTGTCTTCACCGGGGACGTTCAACGGACGGGGACGCTTGCCTGTGGCGATTATTGCAGCCCTGGTCTGATAGGTTTCACCGCTGTCGGTCTTGATTTCGAAGCCCTGACTCACCAGTGCCAGACTGCTGACAGCCTGCCCTGTTCTTATATCCAACGGAAACTGCTTCACCTGCTCTTCAAATTTTTTGATCAATTCCGGTCCCTCGATGAACTGGTAACCCATGTAGTTCTCTATGCCCAATGTCCAGTTCACCTGCCCGCCTACATCTTTAGTGAGCAATAATGCATTCAACTTTTTCCTCGCTGCATAAACGGCTGCCGTCATTCCAGCGGGGCCACCGCCGACTATGACCAGGTCGTACATATACATCTCCTTTGCCTAGAGGTTCAGTTTCTGCTTCAGCCACCTCTCGTCATAGCCCACTACCACCTCTCCATCGATGTCCACTACAGGGACAGCCAGTCGCCCTGTCTTGCTAATCATTTCATCACGGGCTGCCTTATCGCTGGCAACATCGAGGCTCTGGTATGGGACCTTGTTCTCATCCAGCAACTGCTTGACTTTAATGCACCATGGTCAAGTGGGGGTAGAGTAGACTTTAACCTGCTTCGCCATTTTTCCCTCCTCAGTATTATTTGAAGCAGAAATAGCTCCTTATTTCACACCCTTCCGCAGCTTATCTATACCACAGCGGGTACTCTGAGTTGCCTTGACTTTTGCTCTTATCTCAGCCAGTAGCTCAAAAGCCCCCTTCTCATCACGGTCAATAATTATCTGCTCTAGCCTAACTACTTGCTGCTCATCCAAGGTTATGGCTGTCTTTGGCATAGCGCACCTCCTTCACCACCGGCTTCACCAGTCACTGTTTGCTGGCGCAATCTGAACACAAACCACGGAACTCAAGCCGATGGCATTTAACCTGAAAGCCCGTTTTGCGGGCGACTCTCATATTAATTTCTTCATCCACCGGCTCATCCAAATCGAACATTCGTCCGCATCTTTCACACCTGAAATGGTAGTGGTTGTCAGTACGAGCGTCAAACCGACTCAAAGTGCCGCAAAGGTCCAGCTCCAGTATCTCTCCACTCTGAGCCAGTAGCCTGAGATTGCGGTAAACTGTCCCAAGGCTTATGTTTGGTATCTCTTTCCTCACCTCATTATAAATCCAATCAGCAGATGGGTGCGAATCAGTGCCCCTTAAAACCTTAAGGACCGCCTCTTTTTGTTTAGTCTTCTTTCTCAATGTACTGATAATAGTTATTATTTTACGGACACAAGGTTATTTTGTCAAGTACGTATTGCTTTTTTGCTTTGGCTTTTTCGGGCGGACGGTAAGTCTTAGCCCTTCGATGCCCACGACCACGACCTCGTCGCCTTTCTGAAGATGTGTTTCGGCGCACATTGCCTTCCATAGTACACCCTGGACCTTGACATAGCCTTGAGGGACCAGTGGCTTTACTACCGTGCCCTCGTAGCCAACTATATTTTCAAGCGCTACCTTTGGTTTTATCAAAAAGGTCGGTCTACCTATCCTGTACATAAAATAGGAATGAACTGCTAAGGCTACCATTAGAATAGCCAGACCCCACAAAGGAATATTTATGTTGAAACGAGGCAACAGCCAGAGCACTACAGCTACCAGAGCAACCTGTTCCGCAAAGGCCCCCAGAACAGCTTGCACTGTATACCAGAGTGGTGGGCGGGTTTTCGTTTCAATAGCGACTTTGTGTGAGTTTTTCAAGGCTGTTTCTTTTGAAAGTCGAACTGAAAATAATGGCCTCTGTCAATCCACCTTATACCGCCCCTCACCACACAGGTAGGCACAGCTGGGACAGTATCTTGAGTCGGCTGGGACAGCAGCACCGCAATTGGGGCACAGTGTGTCCAGCTTCATACCACATCTTCCGCAGAATTTATACTGTGGCGGGTTTTCCTCTCCGCACTTTGAGCATTCCTTTGCCGAAAGCTGTGTGCCTGCGGCAAGCTTGGTCCCGCAGTTACCGCAGAACCGATAAGTCATCAGATTTTCCTCCCCGCAGTTAGGGCATAAAAATGTTTTCAAAATATCGTTCACCAATTCTTGCTAAGATTCAGCGCCTGCCACTTTGCGGCTTCCCGATGCCACAGCCAGAATTTTAGCTGGTTAAGGCCCGAATCTCAAGACAGCTTTCAGTCCTCTAAAATGGCGACGACCCGGCACCAACCAGCGCTGCCCCGGGTTAACTTCACCGGGAAACAGGCCACCTTGAAGCCAAAGGGTCTAGGTAGTGTATCTAGATTCGCCAGCTTTTCTATGTGGCAGTACTCCTTTTCTCGGCCAACAAAGTGGGCGCCCCAAAGCAAGTTTCTGTCACCTGTCCGGGCAAACTCCTGCTTTATTGCCCAGAACGGGCGGTCCCATCCCCAGGCATCAATTCCCATGACTCTGACGCCCTGGTCTATTAACCAGAGAGTTGACTCTCTGGTCATGCCACATCCAGCCTCAAAGTATTCCGGCTTTCCCCACAGTTTATCCGCCCCCGTCTGTATCATTACAATGTCCCAGGGCTTAATCTTGTAGTTAATTTTCTGCAAAGCCTCCTTGAGATCATCAACCGTTACCCCTGAGCCTCGTGGCTTATGCCTCATATCCAGCACCACGCCATCATGATAAAACCATTCCAGGGGAATCTCATCGATGGTTCTGGCTTTCTTACCTTCCGAAGTGGGGAAATAGTGCCACGGGGCATCCACGTGGGTACCGGCGTGAGAGATCAAGGTTACGCTATCGTTAGCCCAGCCCAGCCCTTCGGGTAAGTCTTGCTCGCTGCAGCCGAAGAACATCTTCATTATTTCCACGCTCTGCTGGTGGGGTTCATGGCTAACCTTCACCGGCAATGGTTCACTGGGACTATCTTCTGTGGGGATACTCAAATCTATTATTACCGCCATATCTCTCACCTCCTGGCTAGTGATTTAATGCACAGATTATGGCACAGGGACAACAAGATGACAATGTCGGAGAAAATGTAGGAGGGTTTTGCGTTGGATATGGCCTTGAGTCACCCCGATATGACTGCGTGTTGGTGATGTTGACCGAAAAGAGCGCGCGATTGCCTGAAACAGATTGGCTGGCGGTATGATAAAGGGTATATTGACTACTCCTCCCGGACGGGAATCCCAGCTTGATACGACCGATAATCTGCTGGTACCATTAAAGAGAGTTAGTTTGCGACGTCGCGACATTGTCAAGGCATCACAAACAGTCGGGGTATATTGTGCAGGTGGAAGGAGATAAGATGCCTAGACTAGCAGATAGTCTTATAAGTGTGTTTCTGCCCGTGTCCTGATATGGAAGGCTTTATTTTTCAATGACACGCTCAAGGTGGTTGGAACACAGAGGTGCTGTAATCAGTCTGGGGACTCTGGACACCAAGAGGCTAGAAAGGTCGGCCCTGATTAACGGTTAAAACTAACCGAAATACCGTCTAGGCCATTAAGATGTGGATCTTGAGCTAATAAGCAAAATCACTCTCATCGCTCTCTTTTCGCTTTTTTCACTTATTCGTATTGAGTATTACCGCAGGGCCAGGAAGGCCGGCTATAAGACCTTTACCGAAGAGAGGATGCGGTACGCTGTGTGGCTAAGCGTATTGACGTGTTATGTGTTGTTTACTTTTTTCATCTACATCCTTTTCCCTGAGGTGCTGGCTTGGGCAACTCTTGCGCTGCCTTTGTGGGTACGTCTCCTTGGTGTTTGCCTCGGTTTCCTGTCGGTGCTACTGTTGGTGTGGGTCCACCAGGCTCTGGGTGATAACTTTTCTATCAGGGTTAGAATAAGAAAATCGCAGTATCTTATTACCAGTAGACCTCACCGCTGGGTAAGACATCCCATGTATTCAGCTTTCTATCTTCTTCCTGTGGCCGTCGTTTTAATCACTGCCAACTGGTTTATTGGACTAACATGGCTTGCCGGCTTGACCGCTATTATCCTTTTGCGTGTTAGTCGGGGTAGGAAATGTTGGTCACGGGATTTGGCCAGGTATACAGAACATATTCAGAGACCACTGGAGTCTTTTTCCCCAAAATGGACCGTTTCAAAGCTGGGTTCAAAAACAAGTATTGGATAATAAAGACCGTGATGAGAGCTGGTTCGCAGGTTTTCACAAATATCTCTTAAGTTAGCGCTGTGATGTACAATACTGTTGGTAGTTGCCCTTTGGCGCAAGAGCTTTAAATTTCTCAGGCATGTTGAGGTAATTGCATTACTGAATTTGATTTAGTGGCAAATCTGCTGCGGTTCTTCCGCGGATGGAGGTCTATCAGAAGATTACCACTTTTTTAATAGGTGATACACAAAGGTGAGCCTCTTTCTGGTTGCTTTTGAAGCCGTTTTTGTCCTCTTAGGCATAGGGGTGCTCGGTTTCTGGGTCATCGGGCGGCGCAGAGTGCCGGGGCCTACTCTAGGTTTTCTTTCATCTCTGGCGATTGATATAGCCTTACCTTTTCTGGTTCTGGGCAATCTACTGAGTGGTTTTTCGACGAGGGAATTTCCCAATTGGTGGCAGATGCCGCTGTGGTGGTTCGGCTTTACCGTTACCTCATTCTTGCTATCACTTACGGCAGGCTTTATTGTCAGAAAAGATGTTCGCGCTGACTTTACGATGAGCCTTTTTTACCAGAACGGCCTCTTTTTCCCTGCGGTCATCATCAACGGGCTTTTCGGGCCAGGCAATCCGTATCTGGCAACACTTTTCATCTTCATGGCACTATATCCGTCACTCGTTTTCAGCACTTATACACTGTTTTTTTCCGGGAAAATACAACCAGATGTATTGAACTGGCGCAGAATATTGAACCCGGTGCTGGTGACTACGGTCATAGGTATAAGCATCGGCCTGCTGGGTGTCAATAGGTACGTTCCTGGTTTTATTCTCAATATCCTCACGATGGTGGGGGCAATGACGATACCGCTGCTGATGCTAATTCTTGGTGGGAATATCTATAACGACCTCATGGTTCGAGAAAACAAAAAAAGAAGTTTTTATGTGCAGGAAGTGGCTACATTTACGGTTGTGAAGAACCTGATATTCCCTCTTATCTTTCTGGGTTTGTTGGTAATGCTTCAGCCTGATGATATTATCGCCTTTATTATCCTGCTGCAGGCGGCGGTACCGCCTATAACAGCCGTACCCATATTTGCTGAACGATGTGGAGGCAATCGAGCCTTAACCAGTCAATTCATCGTGGGGAGCTTTATCTTTTCCGTGATTTCAATCCCCACCATGATTTACCTCTTCAGCATATTTTTCCCCATATTGTAGAGTCCAAATGCTGGGGTAACCGGGCATTTACCCAGAACAGCCAATTATTATCACTAACTTGCTGAATGCTAAAAGCTGCAATTTCACCGCAGCCAAACTATTTAATCTCCCTTCTCGGGAAGTGTTATACTATAAATTGAGGTTGGGCATAACAATGCATTCTGTTTGACACTCCAAATCCAGCTTGGCAGGCCGAGGCTAAATAGGCATACGTTGTAGGTGAATACTTTCGCTGGAAATTTTTGTCACATATGGCAGACATAGCCGTGGTAAAACAAAGGATAGAGGAGCTTAGGAAGCTGATCAACTACCATAACTATCGCTACTACGTGTTGGACAGCCCGGAGATCAGCGATGCCGAATATGACGAGCTTATGCGAGAGCTTAAGCGGCTTGAGGAGGAATATCCTGAGTTCGTTACCCCGGATTCACCCACTCAGCGAGTCGGTGCTGCCCCGGTTGAAGCCTTTGGTGTTGTGGAGCATCCTCAGCCTTTGCTCAGCCTCGCCAACGCCTTTTCCGATGAGGAGCTAGATGCGTGGTACCGGCGGGTCTCTAACCTGCTCGGTGGGCGTCATACTGATTTTGTATGTGAACTTAAAATCGATGGCCTGGCGGTAGCTTTGACGTATGTTAACGGCCTCTTTGAGGTGGGAGCTACCCGTGGCGATGGCTTCCGCGGCGAGAATATAACCCAGAACCTGAGGACTATAAAGAGCATACCCCTCTCTGTGCCTAAGGAAGCTCCGCCCCGATTTGAGGTCAGGGGCGAAGTTTATCTGTCCAAAGCAGGCTTCAAAAAGTTAAACGAGGAGCGGGCCAAAGAGGGTCTGCCTCTTTTTGCTAACCCCAGAAATGCGGCTGCTGGCTCGGTGAGGCAGCTAGACCCCAGAATTACCGCTCAGCGACCTCTGGATATCTTCATCTATGGTTTGGGCTGGGCTGAAGGTAAGACAGTCCCGGACACCCACTGGGAGATAATGCAATACCTTAAGTCACTGGGATTTAAGATAAACCCTAATATCGCCTTATGTCAGGACATAGATGAGGTAAAGGCTTACTACGGGAAATGGGTTAATGAGCGCGAGGAGTTACCTTATGAGTCCGATGGTGTGGTGGTGAAAATCAATCCTATTGCATTTCAGACTGAGCTGGGATACGTCGGGCGTGAGCCAAGATGGGCGATTGCCTACAAGTTTCCGGCTGTTCAGGGTGTAACGCGCCTGCTGGACATAGGCATCAACGTTGGGCGGACCGGAAGCCTTAACCCTTATGCCATTCTGGAGCCGGTTCAGGTGGGTGGGGTAACTATTAAGCACGCGGCACTGCACAACGAGGAGGATATCCACCGTAAGGATATCCGTATTGGCGACTGGGTAGTGGTGCAACGTGCTGGGGAGGTAATACCGGAGGTAGTTGAACCGATAGTCAGCCGCCGTACTGGCGAGGAAAAAATTTTCTATATGCCCAGGCAATGCCCGGTATGCGGTGCTGAGGTAGAAAAGCCTGAGGGCGAGGCCATGCACCGCTGCACCAACGCTGCCTGCCCGGCGCAGGCACTGGAGAGAATAAAGCACTTCGTAAGCCGAGGTGCTATGGATATAGAGGGGATTGGAGAAAAGATGTCCCAGGCACTGTTTGAGGCCGGGCTGGTTAAAGACGTAGGCGACATTTATTACCTCACCCGGGATCAGCTTCTCAGCCTGGAGAGGATGGCGGACAAAAGTGTGTCCAATATACTCAACTCTATTGAAAGGAGTAAGAACCGCCCCCTGTCCCGGGTCATATTCGCACTGGGCATAACTCACATTGGTGAGGAGACCGCTGAACTGCTCGCGGAACATTTCACCAGCATTGACGAACTAGCCAGGGCGTCTCGGGAAAAGCTCCTCGAGATTCCATCCATCGGTCCCAAGATTGCTGATAGCATACTAGCTTTCTTCCGCCAGGAAGAGAACAGGAGAATCATCCGGAAGCTGAGGGAGGCTGGTGTCAAACTGGAGGCAGAGAAGGTTGAGGCCAAAGAATTGCCCCTGGCTGGACTTGAGTTTGTCATCACGGGGAGACTGCAGGCCTTCACTCGACAGGAGGCCGAGGCGAGAATTAAAGCACTGGGAGGTAAAGCTGGCTCTGACGTCACCCGAAAAACTAATTATCTGGTTGTTGGTGAAGACCCCGGCTCCAAGCTGGTGCGAGCTCAGGCACTGGGGATAAAAACCCTCACAGAGGCTGAATTCCTGGAATTAATAAAGGGGGCAGAAGGAAGGCTCCCCTAGCTGGGTAACAAATTGGTACGGCTGCAATATTTATTCCAGCGGCAAATGGTTGAGTCACAAAAACTTAGTTTGGGGCTTGAGCCTTACGAACCTGAGTCTAAAGGGTTGAGATACAAAAATATATCCGCCCTCTCCTCGTTAAGGGGATAGGGCCTAAAGGTCTAGAAAATTGAAACTCATTGTTGGCCTAGGCAACCCTGGCAAAACTTACGCTCGCAACCGGCACAATATTGGTTTTCGCTGTATAAACCATCTGGCAAAGCTTAATTCTATCTCCATGAGGCGGCACCAGTGCCGGGCTCAGGTGGGAGATGGCGAAATAGGCGGTGTTAAGGTGCTGCTGGCTAAACCCAGAACCTTCGTTAATGCCAGTGGTGAAGTAGTAGCCTGTCTGCTGCGCAAGCATAATATCCCGATAAACGATCTGATTGTCATCTATGATGACCTTGATTTGCCATTTGGCAGACTCCGTCTGCGTCCCGGTGGCAGTGCGGGCGGGCACAAAGGGATGAAATCCATAATTTCGGCTCTGGGCAGCCAGGACTTCTGCCGGGTTAAGGTGGGTATTGGCCGCCCTACCAGAGAGGATGGAACACCAGTCACAGATGAGGATACCATAGTCAGCTATGTACTCGGCGACTTCACCCCTGAGGAGGAGGAGGTCATTAAAGGGGTTATCACCAGGGTTGGTGAAGCAATTTACGCTCTCGTCAAAGAAGGAATAACTGTCGCCATGAACAAATTCAATTAGGCCCACCAAAAGAAACGACGAGTACAAAAGGATTGACAGGTATTACCAATCGCTATAGTATAGAGCTGAGCGGCGCTTGCTCAGATTATTTCTGCAACGGAGGTGGAGTTACCATGCCAAGAATGACTGGTGGAGAGGTTCTGGTTAAATGTCTTCTAAAGGAAGGGGTGAAATACGTATTTGGTGTTCCGGGGGCCCAGCTCTTGCCCATTACAGATGCCATATATAAAAACAGGGATGAGGGTATTGACTTTATTTGTAACCGACATGAGCAAGCATCAGCGCACATGGCCGATGCTTGGGCAAGGGTTACCGGACAACCGGGGGTATGTGCAGGCACAGTCGGTCCAGGAGCTACCGACCTTGTGCCTGGCGTAGCTGCGGCTTATGTCGAAAGCATTCCTGTACTGGTGCTAACAGCCCAGACTCAGTCATGGAGGGCCTATCCTTGCCATGGTTCTACTCAGGAATGTGACCAATTGGGTCTTTTTTCTGCTATAACCAAGTGGAATGCCGTAGTAAACAGGTGGGACCGCATCCCTGAGTTGGTACGTCATGCCTTTCGTGTGGCTTTGAGCGGCAGACCCGGACCGGTTCACCTTGACTTGCCAGCGGACGTCCTCTTTCATGCCGATGAAATCGAAGAGAGCGCATTTCTCGAACCATATCAATATCGTGCTGTGGAGGGGGCTGCTGGTAATCCAGCCTTAGTGGAAGAGGCGGTGGCTTTGCTGCTTTCGGCTGAAAATCCAGTGATACATGCTGGTGGTGGTGTGTTGCGCTCAGGCGCCTGGAATGAAGTCAGAGAATTGGCGGAATATTTAGGGATTCCAGTTACTCCAACGGTGGGTTCCAGAGGTGTTTTACCTGATGACCATCCTCTGGTGTTTAAGGCGGCGGGTTATGGAGCCCTGGGCGCGCAATGTGCGGCTGATGTAATTTTGGCCATCGGTACGAGGTTTGGAGAGCTTGATGGTTGGGGAAGTCCACCTTTCTGGGGCGAAAGAGGCACCCAGAAGATTATTCAGATAGACTGTGCCCCAGAGATGATAGGCGTAAACGTGCCTGTCGAAATAGGGATTATCGGAGACGCCCGTACCGTGTTGCAGCAGATGCTTGCACTGGTGAGAAAAGCCACGCCTCCGCGGGGCATGAGCAAGCTGGTAACCGAATGCAGGGCCACCCAGGATAGCTGGCTGTCAGAGTTCGAAGAGCTTGGCAGGTCAAATGCCAAACCTATTCACCCGCTGCGTTTGGTTAAGGAGGTAAGGGATTTCTTCCCAAGAGACTCAATAGTTTGCGTTGATGGGGGGAATATTGCAGTATGGGCAACCTATCTGATGCATATCTTCGAACCGCGCACCTTCCTGTGGGCAGGTGATATGGGACATTTAGGCGCCGGGTTGCCCTATGCTTTAGCTGCTAAGCTAGCCTGCCCTGAAAAAAAGGTCTTCATAATCCATGGCGATGGCTCCTTCATGTTTATGAATCAGGAGCTGGAAACAGCTCGCAGATATGGGCTCCAGGTAATAGATATTATTGCCAACGACCAGGCCTATGGAATGATAAAGCAGGGACAAATTGTTGCCTGTGGGGCTCGGGTAATCGGCGTCGATTTTTATGACGCCCGTCTTGACAAAATGGCCCAATCTATGGGCTGCTACGGTGAGCGTGTGGAGGAACCGGAGGAAATCCGTAGTGCTCTCCAAAGAGCCTTGGATTCAAGACTGCCGGCGGTGCTCGATGTGTTAGTAGATAAGGGAGCGGCGCTCAATCCTCCAGATTTTGCCACTGTTGCGGACTTGTGGCTTCAGGGGTGCGAGATGTAACAGTTGAGCAATCTAAGGTCTCAAGGATGCCTTTCGGCACCGGCAATCCAAAATAATGAAGGGGGTACACTATGGTGAGGCTGAAGTTTTTGAGCGACGAATACATGCAGGAGGCGATGAAGAGGACAAGGGAAAATGCAGAATACCAGAAGGCGAGCAAAGGCTTTGATGATACTCTGGCCTTCGTGGTGGAGCCTGAGCCAAATAAGGGCGTGAATGAGCGGAAAATCGTAGGCACTGTATTACCACAGGCTACCGAGTATTGGATGGACGACCGCGCGGTCACTTTTACTTTTGTGGCCCCTTACTCGGTCTATGTGGACATTATGACCGGCAAACTTGACGCCATCAGGGCGATAACAAAGGGCATTTTAAAGTTGAAGGGGCCGATGTTTAAGATCCTCCGTTATGTTAAGGGCACCAATCTATGGATAGAGACGTTGCGGACGATCCCCACAGAGTTTGAAGGGGATTTTGCCGCCCGTAGCTTCGGATGATGGACTCTCTTTTTTGTTCCGCGTTTTTCTGATCCAAACAGGGACTGATTTAAATTTTCATATCGAGGGGGCTGGAGATCCGAGCAGTTGTTTTCCTGGGCCAGAAGGATATAGGCGTGCAGCAGTGCCCTGACCCGGTTCCGGGGGAGGGAGAGGTCCTCGTAGAAGTAGAGGCTTGTGGTATTTGCGGTTCAGACCTGCATGCTTATAAAACCGGCATGTACGCGCCGGGGCTTATAATCGGGCACGAGTTCTCAGGTATGGTTAAGGCGGTTGGGCTAGGCGTCACGCGGTTCAAGCCTGGGGATAAAGTCACTGCTAATTCTGGTCTTGGTTGCGGCCAGTGTTTCCTCTGCCGTTCAGGCAAAGAGAACTTGTGTGAGAAATCTTTCAGGCTGGGTGTGACGGAGGACGGTGCTATGGCTGAAATGGTGAAGGTGCCTGAAGCAAGCCTGTACCATATTCCGGATAGCTTACCTGTGAAAGAGGCTTGTCTGACAGAGCCATTCAGCATCGCGTTGCATGGTCTTGACCAGTCACAGTTCAGGCCTGGCGACAGGGTAGTAATTATTGGTGCGGGCTCTATAGGCCTTTGCCTTCTGCAAGTATTAAAACTAGCCGGAGCCGGGGCAGTCTGGGTAACAGAGCCAAATGCTTTCAGAGCCGATATTGCCAGACAATTCGGAGCCGACCTTGTTTTAAATCCGCAAAAAACCAATCCCTTTAGTGTGCTATCGGATTTAACCAGCGGCATGATGCCGGATATAGCGTTCGAGTGTGTTGGCTTGCCAGAAACTGTGGCTCAGGCGCCTGGGCTGGTTCGACGCGGTGGCCAGGTGGTCATACTGGGTATCTGCGACCAGGCTGTTGAAATGGACTTTCTGAACGTCATAAGCAACGAGCTCGATATCCAAACAGCATACTATAGCAGGGCCAGTGATTTTGCAAAAGCGATACATTTTATGGCCGGGGGCAGCTTGAGGGCAGGGCCACTGATAACTTCACAAGTGCCGCTTGAGCGGGTGAAGGAAAGCTTTGAAAGCTTATTATCTCCAGATAGCAGTCACGTTAAAATTGTAGTCTGCCCGAACCTGTAACGCTCGACTTTGGTGCTTATTTTTTGAATTCGCCTTGCCCGTTATGACTTGAGGTCAATATCTCTGTCAGCCGTCCGCCCAGCTTTCGCGCCTCGTCCACTATTGACTTCTTGTTCTTTATTTCGCCAGGTCTATCGGCATAGCCTTTGAGCACCATTATCCTATCGTCTGGAATATCCGCTGATAGCTTTAAGAACCGCCTGAGCGCTCTGACGGTGTGCTCCAGGCCAGCCCCGGCACCAATCACTATCAAGCCAGCGCATAGCATCCTAGGGGATATGTCATGGGTGTAAAGAAAATAGTTTCTGTCCACAAAGGCCTTCATTTGAGCAGTCATATTGTAGTAATAGACTGGGCTGCCCAGGATTACACCGTCTGCATTGATATATTTGTCCAGAATCGTAGGAGCGTCGTCAGTCAGCTTGCAAGCTGAAAATGAAGCGCAGTCTTCGTGGCCCAGGCATGGGTTGACCCGGTACTGAGTCAACATTATCTTCTCAGTCTCAAAGCCACTGGCGGCTGCTTCTGCGAGCGCCTCATCTACAAGGAAGCTAGTGTTACCTGCAAGTCTAGGGCTCCCCACAATCGCTACTATCTTCATGTCAACTCCCGCAAATAACTTAAGCGTAATCTTACCTTAACTGGTTCTGCCTGTGCCAGCTGATGGCATTTTACATTTCCGCTAGCCAATTGGCAATAACTCTGACAATTATGCTTCTTTAGATTGGCGCTTTGCTGTTTAGCCTATTTGTAGTGTCGTGGAAATTTATCTTTTAAGCCTGCTCGTTAGAAGTTGGAGACAATTTAGTCTTTTGCTGGTAGTTGGACTCGGATGGTATAATGGCTAAAATTTAGTCTTTAGATTTGACCTTCAGTCCATGACAAAAGCGATTTGGGACAAAAAGTTGGTTATTGCCGTTATTGGCGGCGGGAAATGCTCGGCACAGGAAGCAGCGCTGGCTGAGACCGTGGGCAGGGAGCTGGCTAAACGTGGGGCTATTCTGGTCTGCGGAGGCTTGAGCGGTGTTATGGAGGCAGCCTGCAGGGGAGCTGCCATTGAGTCGGGGCTGACTGTGGGCATTTTGCCTACCGAGGACGCTGAAGATCGTAACCCATATGTACAGCTTCCTATAGTGACCGGGGTAGGTCATGCCAGAAATATAGCGGTGGTCAAATCAGCCCAGGCGGTAATCGCTATTGACGGCGACTATGGCACGCTTACTGAGATCGGCTTCGCTTTAAAGAGCGGCATCCCGGTTATCGGACTGAATACCTGGTCATTGTACCGAAATGGTGAGGAAGACAGGTCTATAATTAGGGCAGAGGATGCGGTGGATGCCGTGGAGAAGGCTATTTCCTTGGCCAGGGGTCAAAAGATACCCTAACGGACGATGAGGTCAAAACGGGCAAGAATTAAGGCGATAAAAGCTCGCGAGATACTTGATTCCCGGGGCAATCCTACCGTTGAGGTTGAGGTCCAACTATCTGACGGCGCAAACGGTGTGGCTGCAGTCCCCTCAGGCGCCAGTACTGGCAAGTATGAAGCTGTAGAGCTGCGTGATGGAGATATGAGCAGGTATGGCGGGTTGGGAGTCTGTAAAGCCGTGAACAACGTTAATGACAAGATAGTGCCGGCGCTGGTAGGCATGCTAGCTTGCGACCAGGAAACGATCGATAAAACTTTGCTTGATCTTGACGGTACCCCAAATAAGTCCAACCTTGGTGCTAATGCCATCCTGGGGGTGTCTCTGGCCGTTGCCAAAGCTGCAGCTAATTCAGCAGGTGTACCCCTTTATCGGTATCTAGGTGGTGGTTCTGCCTGTCTTTTACCGATACCAATGCTGAACATACTGAATGGTGGCAAACATGCTGCTGATTCCGCCGATTTTCAGGAATTTATGGTGGTGCCAGTGGGCACTAACCGATTCAGTCGTGCGTTGCAGATGGCGACTGAAATCTACCACGCTCTTAAGAAAGCTATCAAAGATCAAGGACTGAACACCAATGTCGGCGATGAGGGTGGTTTTGCGCCGTCGTTGACTTCCAATAAACAGGCGGTGGAGCTGATACTCGCAGCCATTGACATTGCTGGCTACAAGGCTGGCGATGACTGCTTCATTGCTGTGGACCCTGCGGCAAGCAGCTTTTATGATGAAAGCAAATATATACTGCACAGAGAAGGGACAACCCTTTCCAGCAGTGAGATGATAGATTACTATGCAGGGTGGATATCGAGCTATCCTATAATCAGCATCGAGGACGGGCTGGCTGAGGATGATTGGTCTGGATGGGTGGCTATGACCGCAAGGCTAGGCGGCAAGATTAAACTGGTTGGCGACGACCTGTATACCACGAATCTGGAGCGGCTGGAGAGGGGTATTGCCCAGAAAGCATCCAATGCCATCTTGATAAAGCCGAATCAGGTAGGCACTCTCAGTGAAACTCTGGCAACTGTAAGAAGAGCGCAGCAGGTAGGTTGGTTGACTATAATAAGCCATCGTTCCGGTGAGACTGAAGACACCACTATAGCTGATCTGGCAGTTGCCGTCGGGTCGGGTCTGATAAAGACGGGCGCACCCTGCCGCAGCGAAAGGGTAGCCAAATATAATCGCCTGCTCAAAATAGAAGAGGAGCTGGGGACCGAGGCTCGCTATGCTGGTAAACAATTTCTGCATTTGTAGGGTGCAGTTCGAAGTTTTAGACCCGCTCTCGTTCCGCATACAGGGCGGCCTTAAAAGGTCAAATTACAGGTAAAGCGTTACAGACAATTTCGGAGGACTGACCTATGGAAATAGTGCGAGGCGTTCACCAGATAAAGCTACCTCTTCCTGCAGGTGCAGCGTTAAGCCATATCAATACCTATTTGATAGAGGGTAGCAAGGGAAACCTGCTGATTGATACCGGCTTTGATACGCCTGAGGCTTTCGCAGCCTTGAGAGATGGGCTGAGAGACAGCGGTTTTGGGTTCAAGGATATCAGCCAGATAGTAGTTACCCATATTCACCCCGACCATTATGGGCAGGCTTACAAACTGAAACAGATGTCCGGGGCTACAGTGGCTTTCAGTGAAATCGAGCAGAGATTTCTAGAGTCACGTTATGTTAATTCAGACAAGCTTCTCGAAGAAGTGCAGCTTCTGTTCAAACGGAATGGAGTTCCTGAAGACGATTTGTCTGAGCTTACCGAAGCGGCACTGGCAGTTAAACAATTTGTCGGTCTGGTCTCACCTGATGTAAAACTAAAGAATGGTGACAAAATTTCCACTGGCTCCTCGGAGTTAAAAGTATTTCTGACTCCAGGCCATTCTCCCGGTCATATCTGCCTTTATGAGCCCAAGCGGAAATTCCTGTTTTCCGGGGACCATATTCTACCCGATATATTCCCTCATGTTGGGCTGCATCCGCAGTCCGGCGAGAATCCGTTAGGCGACTTTTTCAATTCTTTCGAACCTATGGCGAACTTGGAGGTCAACTTTATATTCCCGGGACATGGCTCAGTCTTCAGTGGCTTCAAGCTAAGAGTCGGTGAACTGTTCCATCATCACGAGCAACGCCAGTTGGCTATAATGAAGGTTATCAGGGATGACCCAAAGACTGCCTATCAGATAGCCACAGAGATACCATGGATGCCTGCTGGTGATGCCGTCAAGTTCGAGAAGCTGTCAGTTTTTGACAAAAGGCTGGCAGTGATGGAGACATTAGCCCATCTCAGGCTGCTGGTAGTCGAGGGAAAGGCAGAGAGGATAACCCAGCAGGATATCGACCTCTATTGGTCAGGAGGTTGAGACAGGTGGAAGAAATAAAGAAGAGAGTCAGAGAGCTCAAGCTTCAGTACAAACCTCATCATCAAAAAGAGCTTTTGATAGCGATACCCAATCCTTATCCCGATAGGGAGTATGAGGTGGAAATTACTACCGGCGAATTTACCACTCTTTGCCCGCTCAACCCGGGACAGCCTGATTACGCTACGCTCACGATACGATATGTCCCGGACAGGCACATAATTGAGCTAAAGTCGCTGAAATTCTACCTTACAAGCTATCGTATGGTGGAGATATTTTACGAAACGGCGACCAATCAGGTGCTGGAAGACCTGGTCGAAACTGTGAAGCCCAGGAGGATGGAAGTAATAGCCGAGTGGAACATACGAGGTGGCATTGGCACTAAGGTTAAGGTGGGCTATAATAGGGAACTGTAGCTTTTTGAGACGGTACACAGCACCGGAGGAGTTGTTAAAAAGGTCGGACGACAATGTGCGAGCTGACCAACGAAAGAATAGCGCAGAAGGAGGTTAGCGTAAAATGACAGCTAAAATCGGAATCAATGGGTTCGGGCGTATAGGCAGGCTGGTTTTTAGGGCCATAAGCCAGCATTACAGCGATAAGCTTGAGGTGGCAGTAGTGAATGACCTTACCGACGCCAGAACCAATGCCCATTTGCTCAAGTATGACAGCACCTACGGCATTTATCCTGGTAAAGTGGAAGCGAAAGATGATGCCATAGTGGTTGATGGCAGGCAAACAAAGGTAATTACCGAGCGTGACCCGGGCAAGATTAAATGGAAGGACTATGGAGTAGACATAGTAATAGAATCGACCGGCCTTTTCACCGATGCTGTTAAGGCAGCGGCCCATTTTCAGGGCGGGGCCAAGAAGGTTATTATTTCAGCGCCGGCTAAAGGCGAAGATATAACTATTGTGTTAGGCGTAAATGAGGACAAGTATAATCCTGAGAAGCACCATATTATCTCCAATGCTTCCTGCACCACAAATTGCATAGCCCCGGTAGTCAAGGTATTACACGATAACTTCGGCGTAAGCAAAGGGCTATTATCCACAATTCATGCCTATACCAATGACCAGAGACTCCAGGACATGTTCCACAGTGACCTTCGCCGGGCACGAGCTGCAGCTATGAATATAGTGCCCACAACCACAGGGGCTGCCAGAGCCGTCACCCTGGTCATACCCGAACTTAAAGGCCGGCTTGATGGAGTGGCTTTCAGGGTGCCAGTGCCCACCGTGTCGCTGTGCGATTTCGTAGCTGACCTTAACAAAGAGGTGACCATTGAGCAGGTTAACAAAGCTTTCCAGGAGGCTTCCAAGGGTAAGCTTAAGGGCATTCTGGAGTACTGTGATGAGCCACTGGTAAGCATGGACTTTAAGGGCAATCCGGCCAGTGCCATTTTCGATGCCCTCAGCACTATGGTCATTGCCGGGAACATGATTAAGGTGCTTGCCTGGTACGATAACGAATGGGGCTATAGCTGCCGCCTGGCTGATTTGGTCGTTTACATTCTAAAAAAGGGCTTATAACAGAACTATAGCTATCCGGAGGACAGGGACTCCTTAACTATCTGAGCGATGTCCTTAACCGCCATTTTACCCTCAAGGTCTTCCGATTTCACAGCGTCTGTGAACATGGTAAGACAGCTCGGGCAGGCAACTGCCAGCGTATCAGCCCCGGTGTCAAAAGCTTCTCTGATTCTGACTCTGGCCGGACTATCTTGGCTACCGGCCAATAAGTCCATAACAAAGTTGCCACTGCCGCCACCGCAGCAGAAGGCATCCTTCCTATTTCGCACCATCTCGACCAGCTCAATGCCGGGTATGGTTTGCAATACCTGGCGCGGTTCATCGTAGATGTGGTTATACCGACCAAGAAAACAAGGGTCCTGGTAGGTTACCTTTGCCTTGTTTTGGGAAAGCTTCAGCCTGTTTTTCTTGATGAGGTCATTTAGCAGTTGGGTGTAGTGGTACACTTCAAAGCCAGCTCCAAAGGAGGGATAGTTGTTTTTCATAATGTTGTAGCCATGAGGGCAAAGCGTAACTACCTTCCTAACGCCAAGCTCTTTTAACTTCTGGCTATTTTTCTCAGCCAGACTCTGAAACAGTCCCATTTCACCCAGCATATAGATTTCGTTGCCGCAGCACTCCTCATCGTTGCCCAGGATTCCAAAGGAAACCCCTGCGGTTTCGAGCACAGAGGCAAGGCTCTTAGCCATTTTCTGGGCATTTTCATCGTATGAGCCTAGACAGCCTATGTACAGAAGGTATTCATCGCCGGCCGAGTAAAGTTTGGTACCGTCAGCCCAGGCAGCTCTGTCGCCCCTCAATAGCTTCAGGGGGTTGCCATAGCCGTGGACTGCTTCAAAGAAGCGGGCCACTCGCTGTGGTATCCTGCCCTTTTCCACCATGTCGCTCCTGGCTCCGACTATCCAGTCGACTATATCCGGAGCGAATTTCATCGGGCATTGTTCGGCGCAGTTTTTGCATGCTGTGCAGGTATATAAGATTTCGGCAAGATGCTCTGACCATTCGACCTCACCCTTCAGCCAGGCGTAAATTAGCCATAGCCGGCCGCCGGTGGAATAGGTCTCAAATCGGAACCTTCTGTAGGGAGGGCAGTTGAATGATGAGTAATCAGTAGGGAATTTGCAGTAGCCGCATCTAAAGCATCTGTGTATCTGGCTGGCATATTTCTGTTGCATCACTTCACCTCCCAGTTACCGGGGTTCATGATTCCATTGGGGTCCAGGAGCTGTTTTATCTTTTTCATCAAATTAAGTGTGTTTGGGTCCATCCTCTCCATCAGCATCTTCTGTTCATCCAGGTCTGCCTTCCACAGGACGCCCCCTTCCTCAAGGGCAAATCTGCTGCACTCATCCAAAGCCTTCTTGGCACGGGCCATTTCATCAGGATTAGCCCTATTAAAAGAGAATGAGAAGGAGAACATCATGCAGTGCCCGGCACCGATGAGACGGGTGGTGGAGGCATAGAAGACGTTATACTTTGTGGCCACCTCCTCCAGTTTCTTGATAAAAAGGGGAAACTTTTCAATGGGGGTGATTGGGCCAGCGTACTGAAATCCACCGCCCTTCGCCACGTCAGCGAACCTGGTTATATCCTTTGATGGCATGGACATTAGCGGCGCTTTCATATCCGGTGAAACGCTCAAAAGGCCTAAGTCACGGCTCTCAAAGTAATCCTGAAGTGCGTTCCAGACCATTTTCCGTTTGAACTCAAGCTCCTCTTCCGAATCTCCAGTGATATAGGTCATTATCCAGAAGGTCCCTCTGTATCTTAAAGGTAGAGGCTGGGCTGAAACGGTGACATCCTCGACCATTTCAGTATGGCTTAGCTTGAGCATGATATCTGGGACCAGTTCAGCTCTATCCGTCAAGAAGAGCATAACATCTCTCATTTTCTTGCATGGGTAAAGCTTTAGGCCTAGCTTGGTGATAATCCCGGTAGTGCCAAACCATCCCAAGAAGAGCCCGCTTAAGTCAGGCAAAGGGGGTCCCTTTGAGAACCAGTAGGAAGATACGGAGCAGGAACCAATGCGGCAAAGCTCTCCCGTTGGCAGTACCACTTCTATGCCGGAGACCATATCGGAATTGAAGCCGTGCTGCTGGGATAGTCGACCCTGCCCATGTATCACCACGTTGGCCACCACTGTGGCTACCGGCGGTGAATCTGGTATGCTATGTCTCAGATGAGGATAATGCTTTTGTAAATAGCTTTTTAGAGCACCGTGTGTGGTACCACCCTCAACTACCACATATCTGGCTTTCTGGTTCACTTCCAGTATCCTGTCCATCCTTTTCATGTCCAGCAGGATACCACCCTTCTGTGGTATAACCAGGCCGGTTAATGCCAGTCCCGCCCCTTTGGGAACTATCGGCACCTTTTCTCTGTTTGCCAGCTTGACTATTTCCTGCACCTCTTCGGTGGTCCTGGGCAACACCACAAAGTCCGGCTCGTGTGGCGGCATCAGTCCGCCATCCCGGGCGTAGAAGTAGCGCTCTTCTTTACGGTTGGAAACGTAGTCTCTGCCCACTATTTTCGCTAAAGATTCGTATATTGCGCTTGTGGTGACCATGGTCTTATACCTCCACTGCTAATTCCGGTAACTTGAGTGATTGCTCTTCGCCTATCGCCAGCTTGCACAGGTCTATCATGTGAATCGGTTTAATGCCTGTCTTGGCTACTTTCTCAGCCAGAGAGTCCCAGCAGGCAGGGCAGTTAAAAACGCAATATTCAGCGCCAGCCTTCACCATATCATCTATGTTCCTTTTCTGCACGTCATCAGCCAGTACTGGACCTTTCGCCATACGGAAAATCTCAGCACAGCACAGGCCATTTTCTCTGTCATATTCCCGTGCTAGCCTTTCCACCCCGATAAGCTTAAATATATCATCAACAAAATGGTCGGTCTCCGGGGCAAGTCTGTTGGAGCAATTCCGCTGGTAAGCGGCTTTAATGTTAAGTGGCCTTATTTCACCTTCGAGTTCCTTCAGTCTGTTATAGATGTATTGGAAGTAATGGACAGGTTTGAACGGTATGTCAATCCCATAGGCTGGTGTTAGGGAAGTGAAGGTGCCATAGCACTCGTCATGAAGGCAGATAAGCTCTTTGATCCCCTGCTTCTGAATGTTTTCGACCACTTTAGGCAGCCTGTCCTTTATCACTGATGCCTTGGCATAGTGCAGGTAGACGGCGTTGCAAAAGAACTCCTGGCCGAAAATCACCGACCAGGCGATGCCATCAAAAAGCTTGCCTTTGACCAAAGCGTTAAATTGGGGCAAGAAGCAGTAGGACAGTGCCTTCTCTTCAACTTTGCCCACCATAAACCTGCCCACAGGCTGGCACTGGTTAATCCACATTGTGATTATAGGCCTGGGTGCCGGCAAAATCCCCTTCTCCTCCTGGCGCTCGACGATTAAATAAAACGGGTGGTTGCCAAAGGGGCAATACTCCTCGCAGGCGTAGCATGTGGTGCAGGCTTCAAGCACGAAAGAATCCTCTCCATTGACCACTTTCTGCCACTCTGCCTTCGCCTTGTTTTTATCTTTGAAATCCATGTACTGACATCTGACCAGGCAACTCACAGATTTACAGTCGGCACATTTTGCTTTGTCGAACTTTAATCCGGGCATATCTGTACCCTCCCTCCGGCACTGTATTATGCGCCAAACCTTCACCCAGGTCAATCGTCCGACGATTAAACTACAGGTAGGTTAAAAAGATAAACGTTTTCCTTTAAACATCGTTTTACTATAATAGACGCCAGGTGAACTGAGGTTAGCCTGGTGTTAAGCGAAGAATATCTGGTACAGCAGGCAGTAAATGGTGACCGAGCAGCCTTTACTGAGTTATATGACAGGAATTTTGACAGGATATATCGTTATATATATGTCAAAATCAGAAATCAGGCTGAAGCTGAGGATTTGACACAGGATGTATTTATGAAGGCTCTGGAGGCAATAGGCTCCTATCAGTGGCGAGGCTTGCCCTTTACCGCCTGGCTTTTCAAAATCGCCCATAACAGAGTGGTCGACCATTTGAGGAAGGTATCCAAAGAAAAAAGAGCTGACTTAAATGAAGTGCATGTAGTCGGCATAGAAGACCCGGTGCATATTGCAGAGCAGCACGCCGAAGTCCAGCACTTGAGGGCAGCGCTGGAACGGCTGCCAGAAGCCCAAAGAGAGGTGGCTACGCTCCGCTTCGTTGCCCAGTTGTCCATTGCCGAGGTTGCCAAGATGCTGGGCAAAAGTGAGGGGACAGTAAAAGCTTTACAGTTTAATGCTACGGCATCGCTGAGAAGAGCGCTTTCCGGGGAATGATATGGCTAGAGAGCTAGAAGACATATTTAACGAATGTTACGAGCGTATACTGCAGGGCGAGAGCTTCGAGAGCTGTCTTGCCAGGTATCCGGAATACGCAGCGCAGCTCGAGCCATTGCTCAGGACAGCTTTTGGCTTTACCATGAGAGCTTCAACTCTTCAGCCTCGCCCCGAGTTCAAACATTGGCTACGGGCCCGGCTTCAGGGAGCACAACTTAGTGCCGAACAAAAGGAGCAAATGCATAAGCGGGGCTTCTTTAGCTGGCAAAGGGCCTGGGCAGTGGGTGTGGCCGCAATACTTGTTGTGTTGCTTACTGGCGCTAGCACTGTAGCCGCCTCTGCAGACGCTATGCCTGACCACCCTCTTTACCCTGTGAAGTTGGCCACGGAGCAGGTTAGGCTGGCCTTTACCTTTTCTGATACTAGCAAAGCTGAACTTCATGCCCAGCTGGCTGAGACTAGGGCTGGGGAAATTGAAGTCATGGCTAACCGGGGAAAAACCGAACAGGTAACTATTGCTGCTGAGCGGCTGGCGAACCATCTTGAGCAGGCTAACAACGTAATCGCAAAAGTGGAGGCTGTCAAAGCTGAAGCCGCACCTTCAATGCTCGCCCCTGAAAAGGTGCCTCAACCAACAATACCAGCAGATACAACAAAGCAAGCCGCCAGGACTGAAAAGACCGAACAGGTCAGGGAATCACTGCAGGAAAGCACTTCAAGAAGCTTGTCCACCTTACAGAATGTCCTGGAGCAGGCACCACCACAGGCCAAACCTGCCCTGCAACGGGCTATCGATAGAATATCAGAGAGGGTCCCGAAGAGGCCTCAACATGAGCCAGGCATGCAGGAGGAGGACCGGGATAAAGAGCAAAAAGAAGATCAAGACCGGGGAAAAGATAAGGCTCGGCCAACCAAGCCTGGTGAAAGCCAGTCTTCCGAGAATAGGGGGCAAAGTGGAGAGAGTGCCGTGCCCGCCACAATCGTGCCCGAGCCGGAACTACCTGTCCCGACAATTGACAACAGCACCAAGCGCGGGCCTGACGCTATTTCGCCTTTACCTCAAAAACCTCAGCCTGTACCCAAAACCCCGCAAATTAAGGAAAACACTGGCGTCTCCAAATAAAAATTCATATCGGCTGACTAGGCTTAGGTCACTTTGCCAGCTCAGGATAATAGGACAAAAGACTCATAACACATGGGAAAGGCTAGGAAAATTGGAATGAAAGTTAGTAAAACCTTTATTGCAGTCATGATAATGGTGGTCGCAGTTGCCAGCGGTTGTGCGATTCCGTCTGCACCACCTGGACAACCGCCAGTTATCTCCTTGGCCGGTTCGCTGCCCGACCCGAAAGTGGCTATGGCTTCCGTTTACAAAACCTCCTCTTTTAGCTTTGCACCAAATAGCCCAGCGTATTCTCTCCCGCTGGACCTGTATCAGGTAGCTAACTGGCAACAGATACAGGCCGAATTTGGCTTAAACCCTGGACAGGAGGCGTTGCTTGTAAATAACGGCTTTGTGGTTATCCCCTGGGGTGGTGACGATATTGTGGCACCGTACAAAACACTCAAAGATAGGGAAATTCCCGTCTTCGTTACCACAGACACTCTTCTTCATCTTTATCACATTCAGTTCAACGAAATTCTAAAGCGGATTGAGGAAGAAGAGTTTTACAGTCAGCTTATTGCCATGAGCCAGGCAATGCTGAAAAGGGCTGAGAAGGATTACCTGATTTTCACTGAGCCCAAGCTGAAAGAGGCTGCCAGGAGGAATGTTGCCTACTTTGCCGTAGCTCTGAGCCTGCTCCAAACGCCTTCCAGAAAGATAGATTTTACTGTTCCCAGCTATGTGCGTAAAGAAGTGAACCAGGAAATAAAGAATATCGAGGCCCATCAGGGCTTTATGCCCAGTGCTATCTTCAACTCGCCCGATTCACGGAACCCCTACAAAGAGGACTACTCCCAGTATGTACCGCGCGGACATTACACCCGCAGCGAGACCCTGAAGAGCTACTTTAAGGCAATGATGTGGTATGGCAGGATGGCCTTTCTGCTTAAAGGTGGAACGGATGCCCTGATAACTGAAAAGGACGCTGAAATCGCTACCATTCAGGCCTCTCTTATATCGGCTCAGCTACCGAATGTCGTGGCTAACGGTAATAAGGCTGGCGATATCTGGAACAGGATTTATTCAGTGACTTCATTTTTTGTTGGCATTGCCGATGACCTGACACCCTACGAGTACTTGTCGTGCCTGAAGAAAGTCTTTGGAGGGGAGCTTAACCCCAGCGAGCTCACTAACGAGGAGCAGATGCTTGAGCTGAAAGCGGAGCTAGCCAGCTTGAGAAATCCTGAAATTTACGGCGGCTCCGGGGTCTGCCTGATATATCCCCCGGTAACCAAGGAAAAGCTAAATAAGTGCCTGGCCGATACCAAGGGGATGAGGTTTATGGGGCAGAGGTTCGTCCCTGACTCCTACATGTTCCAGAACCTGGTTTCACCGGCGGTTGGTACGTATACCGGGGATGGCGTTCCCTTCACCATGAAGATGACCCAGCTTGGCCCGGCTAGGTGTTTTCCCAGAGGGCTGGATGTCATGGCGGTCCTGGGCTCGAATAGAGCCTACCAGATACTCAAGCGAGAAGGCGACACCGAATATCAGGGCACAGATACCAGCTATGACCAACAACTCAACCAGCTCAGAAAGGAATTCACTACCTTCACCAGAGAGGACTGGCAACGCAATCTGTACTGGGCATGGCTATATGCCTTGAAGCCGTTGCTCAGTGAATTTGGCAAAGGCTATCCCACATTTATGCAGACCGAAGCCTGGCAGGATAAGGAGCTGAATACCGCCTTGGCTTCCTGGGCTGAACTCAGACATGATACCATACTCTATGCCAAGCAAAGCTATACTCCCACCATGACAGCGATGCCTCTGCCGCCAAAGTTATTACCCGGCTACATTGAGCCTGTTCCTGAGTTCTATGCCAGGATGATTGACCTTACCATAATGACCAGAGAGGGGCTGTCCCGGCTAGGAGTTTTGAGCCAGGAGGAGGATAGACGTCTGGGAAGCCTGGAAGCTATCCTTGACAGGGCGCGGCGCATTGCCATCAAGGAACTTGAAGGCGAGGAACTCACCGATGGCGATTATAGCTTTATCAGAAACTTCGGTAAGGGGCTTGACGAAGTAATCTGCGGTGTGGAAGCTGAAGGTAAGGAGACCACCCTCGTGGCTGATGTGCATACTGATACAAATCAGCCACAGGAGGTTTTGCAAGAGGGGGTAGGTTATGTTGATTTGCTACTGGTCGCTTACAAAGTCCCGGACGGTAGAATCGTCATCGGAGCCGGACCCACTTTAAGCTACTACGAGTTTAAGCAGCCCATCAACAATCGTCTCACCGACGAGCAGTGGAAGCAGATGCTAAGGTCAGGCCAGGCACCGCCCAGAACCGCCTGGACAAGCAGCTTTTACCAGCCATAATCTCTCACCCAGCCTAATTCGAAGTCCTGAATTCTGAGGAATGTTTCCTCTTAATCAGGCATAAACCTTTTTTTCGCTGCTTCGTTTTTACTGTTGATAAACCAAAAATTCCGGCAGCCGGATACAGTCTTGACGAAACGATGCAAAAGGAGGTTTAAAGGTATGAGAAAATGGAGCGTGCTTTTGATGATAGCCCTTGTGGCACTGCTGATTCCGGCATCTGCGGGCACAGCCAATGCCCAGGGAGAACTGACTGTCATTAAATCGGCAGATAAGGACTCAGCCGCTCCCGGTGAAAATGTCACCTACACCTACATTGTCACAAATATAGGCACTGTGACCGTCTATAATGTTACCCTGACTGACGACAAGTTAGGGCAGCTTACGAGTGGAGTCACCCTCGCTCCAGGAGAAAGCGTTACTACCACTACAGTGTATGAGGTTAAACCTGGTGACTTTTGGAGGCTGAAGCCTATCACCAACATAGCTACCATTACAGCCACTGGCCCGGATGGCGAGCAGATTTCGGCAAAAAGCCAGCCAGTCTCTGTTGTGCCCAGCAGGGTCGGCATGTTGAAAGCCTTAATACTTAAGCTCAGCGGCGTGCCTGGCAAGGGCATTGACAAGGCACCTGGCCTGCAGAAGCCATTCAACCCTATTTCTCAGGCTGCTGAACATGCTGGCAAAAAGGAAAAGCCTGAGACACCAGAAGAGCTTCGGATAAGGGAGAGGGCGGAGAATCAAGGCGCAGAGGCGCAACTTCAAATACAGTCGAAGGTGAAGAACCAGGCCGGCACTGGTCAAGTCGTGCAGGGTGAGGCCAAAGCAGTGACTGAGAGAATACGGCTAAAGAAAAACTGGGCTGCAGACAATCAAACGCAGGAGCATCCGTCAATTCAGGTGGATAATCAGGACAAGCCTGCAAAAGGTAAGCCACATAAAAACCCTAAAGCAGGAAACCAGCCTTAAACAAAAAGAATAGGCTCGGATTACTACCCAGTCGGAGAAGCTTCAGGGTGATTTTGCCCAGGTCGCCCTGAAGCTCCTTATCTTTATTGCACAAGCGGTTTCCGTTCTGGGGCTGACTTTATCCTACTTTGTCCTCCCCACTGGCATCACATACAGCGCCGCTTCATCTGGGGACATGCCGATTATTTTGGCTACGGCTGTATCGTCAAAGGCGCCGACTGTCACCAGACCGAGGCCCAGGGCAGTCGCCTGAAGACAGATATTTTGCGCAGCATGCCCCACCTCAATATGTACGTATCTTTCACCCCTGGCACCATACTTGGCAGTTGTCCTTTTGTAAACGGCGGCAATTACGATGTTTATAGCTCCGTTTCTCACGCAACCCTGGCCCAGAGATGCCTGAGCTAGGCTAGTCCGCACATCCCCTTCTTTAATGAGGTTCAGCTTATTCTGTCTGGGGTCGTATTTATAGACGCCTGGTGCCAGATCTTCCACATTCCCAACAGTCACATATAGCTCGAGCGGATAGAGTGCACCGGCCGAAGGTGCCGTCCTGCCTCCCCATGCTGCAGTTATCCCCTGTCCCGCCCAAAGAAGTTTCATGACCTCGTCCTTGGTCAGAGGTGCATCAGCATAGTTCCTGACCGACCTACGCTGGCGCAGCAATTCCTCCAGTGAGGCGGACCTCACCTTGGCTATCTCGGACCTTGTTCTGTCCAGCTCAGTTTTAGCCTCGTTTAACTGTGTCTTAAGCTTGGCTATCTCGGCATTGGCTTTGTCCAGCTCGGTTTTCAGGGTATTACAACCGTCTGAGGCAGGCGCACAACCGGTCATAAGTGACAGGAACACAGCCAGAAATATAAGAATAATTGTGTAAACAGATTTGTTTCTTAACATTACAGTCTACCTCCCTCTGCCCATTTGATGGTTATCCGATTCTAGTTCTTGTGCTTGCCCACCCTCTCCAGGTACTCCTTGTATTCTACCATCTTGACCAGGACCCTGGCTGCTGCTCTTCCTGAAGGGTAGGCATAGTGTGAGCCCTGGAGACGAGGTTGGGTTTCAGCAAAAAATGTGGTAGTAAGCACCGGCTTGTTGTAATTTTCTACCCATTGCTCGGCTAGGGCCACCAGAAAACGGGCGATTGCTTCTTGAGGAGTGGGCGGGTTTCGAATCCCCATCTCACTTAGTAGAGGGGAATCAGGTGGTAGGAAGGCACTGATAAGAGATGGGGCATTCAGTCTACCGGAGGCGAATGCAGAGGCAACAAGTTGGGTCAGCTCATTGACTTCTTCCTCATTGTAGACGCCCATAATCGAAGCTACACTGGCGACAATGGGATGTATAGCTTTGCCAATTTCTGTAGTATCTTTTGAGCTGACTGCCTTGGTGAAGGCTAAGGCAAGCTCACGGAACTGTTCTCGTGAAGGAACCCATGAGGCGACTCCTTCTGTAGACCCTGTATCCGTAGAAAGGAATAGCGAGGCGAAAATAGAAAAACCACCAAACCCCATGAAAATGAGCGCATCAACCTCCTTCACCCTCAGCAACTTTCCTGGAGCCGTCAGAAAGGTGACGAAGTTCCTGTCGCCAGCAGGGTCGACCGGATTACCCCGGCTCCACCGAGGTGGAAAGACCTTGTCAAGGGCAGCAATTACTTTATCGGGCAATTTGACAACGTTTAGATTTTCTGAGGCACAGGCTTCAGCGCAGAGCACGCCATAGCTGCCGCCAGGGGTCAGAATGGCGACATTCCTGCCTCTGGGGAGTGGTTGGGTGACGAATCCTATGGCGACATCGAGCAGTTCCTCCGGGCTCTCAACCCGCGTCACGCCAATGCTTCTGAAAGCTGCCTCGTAGGCCTCGTCAGAGCCTGCCAGTGCGCCGGAGTGCGATGTTATTGCTTTGGCCGCAGCCTCGGTCTTACCTGGTTTCAAAACAATGACCGGTTTCTTCGGTGTCACCCTTTTTACCTTCTCCATGAAGCGGCTACCATCCACCAGGCCCTCGATATATGCCAGAATCACCTTTACCTGAGGGTCCTCACCGAAGTACTCGATGTAGTCTTCGATCTGAATATCAGCAGCACAGCCGCAGCTTACATAGCGATGAAAACCTATGCCTCGCATGTACCCCGATGTGACGACGGCACCACCAACGTTGCCCCCTTGTGATACAAAGGCCAGTGGCCCGTCCTTAACTGGCAGGGGAAACATAAACGCCCTTAATTCGGATGAAGCACTCCAAAAACCCATGCAGTTAGGACCGATAAAGCGGATGCCACCCTTTCTGGCAATTCGTAGGACCTCGTCTTGCAGCCTCTTGCCCTCTGGTCCGGTCTCAGCAAAGCCGGCGGAGATGATGACGGCAGCCTTAACTCCCTTGGCTACACAGTCCTCCATTACCGGTGCAACGCTGGGTGCTGGTATGACAAAGATGGCCAGATCCACTGGCCCCGGTATATCGGTTACGCGCCTATATGCCTTATACCCCAGCACTTCTGTTTCACGGTTGTTCACCGGATAGACCGGCCCGCGGAAGCCGTCCAGCGCGCTGGTAAAGGTAGAATACCCCCACTTGTTCCAGTTGTTCGTTGCGCCGATGACGGCAACAGATTTGGGGTTGAATAATGGCTCCAGTTCCTCAACTATAGTACGGCCCATTTATGTCCCCGGTGAAATTTGGCAATATAACACAAAGGATAGCAGAATACCTGCAGCCGTTCAATATACCTTTTAAGCCATCGATATAAACTTTAGCAGTGATATTACGTTCTATTCTTCAGTGCGGGCTTCAGCCCCAGCGGACAACTTCAAGGGAGGTAGAATTGAACAAACTTGTCAAAATCGCCATGCTCACTGTTCTTATCCTGGTGCTCGTTCTGGTTGCTGGATGTGCTGGCAAAAAGGTGGCAGTACCAACAGCACCCGCGCCGCCGGCTGTGACAAAGGACTACATAACTGGTATGGAACCGGTCGCAGTTCGGGTCGAATCCGGCGCTGTGGGTATAGACCGCAGGGTAATAAAGACCGGTTACATAACCCTCGAGGTGGCTGACATAGCCGCGGCTATGAGCCAGGTGGCTGCGGTGGCAAAAGAGATGACTGGCTATGTAGTTTCCTCCAGTAAGCAGGGATATGGGGATGAAACCCTCGGCAGAATTTCCATCCGGGTACCGGCCGAGCGTTTTGATGAGGCCTTTGACAGGCTGCGCAAGCTGGCTATTAACGTTCCCAAAGAGAGCACTCAGAGCCAGGATATAACCGAAGAATATACTGACTTAAAAGCTCGGCTCCGCAACCTGGAGGCGACGGAAGCGCAATATTTGGAACTGCTGAAAAAGGCCGAAACGGTAGAAGATGCTTTGAAGGTGTATCAGCACCTTTCCATTGTTCGCGGGGAAATCGAGAGGGTTAAAGGTCGCATCCAGTATTTAGAGCGTACCTCGGATATGGCGCTTATTGAGGTGAATCTACAGAAGTCGCAGCCTTTAGGTCAGCCGGGCTGGAGCGCACTAAAAACCCTCAAATCAGCTATCCGTGGCCTTTGTACCTTTGGCAGAGTGCTGGCTGACATGGCTATCTGGCTTGCAATCTTCAGCCCGGTTTGGATTGTCATTCTGGTTGTGGTACTCTATTTCATACGATGGCGCAGGACGAAATTCAGGAGCGGTTTCCATTGATCTGTCAGGCACAAGCTGAAAGGAGGAGACACGGATAGGATAGTTGCCTACTGTGGGATAGTCTGCACTGAATGTCCGGCTTACCAGGCAACCCAGAAAAATGATGATGCCGCCAGAAAAAAAGTAGCTGAAGCCTGGTCTAAACGATACAAAACGACCATAAAGCCAGAAGACATCGATTGCGATGGCTGCCTTCCTCAAGGGAAAAGACACATCGGCTATTGCAGTATCTGCGAGATTAGGAAGTGTGCCCAGAGTAAAGATGTCATAAATTGTGCCTACTGTCCTGACTATGCCTGCGAAAAGCTGATGAAGTTTTTCTCCATGGCACCGCATGCCAAAGCCTCGCTGGAGAAAATCAGGAAAAGCCGCTAGTCTGGTACATTACATTGCCATGTGACTTATCTGTTGATGGGGTTAGGGCGCAGGCACTTAGTAATGAAATTATTCCCGCTGGGATGTGAAAAAAATGACTATCTGGGATAGATATGCCGATTATATCTACAGGGTGGCCACCGGAGACATTAAGCGTAGAATGTTTCTGATGCCGATAGCACTGGTTGTCTTCTTTGGCATCGTAGTTCTTTTCGTTTTTGCCGCATTGTGGCTGGACAAACGGCTTGCCTTTCTCCATTTCGATCCTCCGTTATTGAGCACGGGGCTGGCTTGGGTCATAATGGTTACCGGCTGGTTCATCATGTTCTGGCCGGTCATAGTCTTCTTTCGCGCCAAAGGCACGCCTGTTCCTTTCAATCCACCACCGAAGCTCATCACTAACGGGCCTTATGCCTATATCAGAAATCCTATGCTCCTTGGTCTGTTTATATTTATGCTCGGGCTTGGAGCCATGCTTGGCTCGTTGTCGCTCATCTTCATCTTCACCCCACTTTTCGTAGTGATTAATATCCTTTACATTAAAGCTATCGAAGAAAGGGAGATGGAGAAAAAGTTCGGCAAGGAATACTTAGAATACAAGAAAAGGGTACCTATGTTTATACCCCGGCTGAGAAAAAAGAATGAGGCAAACCGGGCGACCAACTAAACACCTGCATAAATAAAGTCAAATTTTTTCTTGCCCTTAGAATGCCTTCTCAGGAAGTCGAGCATTATCCTTGTGGTTTCCGCCGTGGCATCGCCGAAGAAGCCATGCCATTAGTTTTTCAGACCGACCAGTTCAGCATTTGGTATCCTGGAAATTATAATCTTAGGGTTGTCGGAAGGTATCAGCCTGTCAGCAACGCGAGCTATATCGAGAGTCGGCACCTTGATTTGAGGCAGCCGCTTGTAGGTATCATGGCCCGTGATTGCCTGTGCTTGACAGGCAAATCCATGAATAGGTGTGCAATATTTCGGAGTGATATCCCCACATTCAGCTGGACAGCTTCAGGTTGTTATTGATGAATGCTTGAGTTCATAACCAGGGCGCTGTTTGCCTGGCTCGCTCATGGACTGGCAATTCTGCCCGTGCCGGGTCGAAGAGGAATGCCAGCGCTTCTGCGCTGCGGAAAATCATCTTTGCTTCACCGCAGTGGGTGCACCCCAATATGAGGCTCAGCAACTTGTCCAAATAATTAAAAACGAATTCCTGAGCAATCATGTTGCCCATAGAAACACCAAATACATGTGCCGCATCAACACCGATGGTATCGAGCAATCCCTAACCATCAGCAGCTATCATCTTTATTGTGTAGGGTATATTCGGCTCGCCGCTCCTCCCGTGCCTCTGTTATTGGCAGTGGCCCCCATCGCCCTGGCTCTCATAATAGATGTTGATATCACCGCCTTTTGCGAAAGGCATCTCAGCTCCCTAGTGTTTCGACTATACAAGCATCTACACTATCCACAATACTACATCAGGCAAGTCCTTCAGGTCGGCAGCATCTGTGGTTGCTAGGCTTTAGCCCTGCACCATATAGCATTATGTAGCATTTTGGGCTAATATGTATATCATCTCTTTTTACTATTCACTTTTGATAGTCTGGAAAGTGCCTGAGCATCTGAGGGTAGGCTTTGGTATTAACTTTGCTACCACCTTCCTGGGTAAAAAAGCCGTAGAAATCGGCAAGGATAGAGGGCTGAAGGTAAACATCGCCAGGTGACATTGACCTGCTTCTAAAGGATCAGAATAAAGCATTGAACTACAGGAAGAGATAAGAGCATGTAGTAGCGAAACTTTAGCCTCGCTGACCTCGACCTACTGTACAGGTTGAAAATGACATGATGCAGAGGACTGATGAAACCAATCGAATGGTTGGGCAACAAAATTAAAATCATTGACCAGACACAACTGCCTGCCAAGCTAGTCTTCACCGAGCTTCGCAGCTACACAGAAGTTGTTGTCGCCATCAAGACGCTGAAGGTGCGTGGAGCGCCGGCCATCGGAGTGGCTGCTGCCTATGGCATCGCCCTCGGCGCGCAGAAGATAAAAGCCCGAAATAAGGCTGGGTTTCTCAAAAAGTTGGCTGAAATTTCTGAGGCTTTTGCCACTGCCAGACCCACCGCAGTTAATCTATTCCGTGCCATCGACCGTATGAAAAAGGCAGCGATAATAGCGGATTTTGCCACAATAAAGCAAGCCCTCATCGATGAAGCCAAGGCAATCCACGCCGATGAAGAAGCTGCCACCGAGCGTTTGAGCCGGCTCGGTGCTGAACTTATTAAAGATGGCTTTACCATCCTGACACACTGCAATGCTGGCTCGCTGGCTACCGCTGGCTACGGCACAGCTCTGGGCGTCATTAAAGCTGCCAGAGAACAAAACAAGCGGATTGAGGTCATCGTCACCGAGACCCGTCCCCTGTTACAGGGTGCCAGGCTTACTGCCTGGGAACTGATGCAGGACAAAATACCGGTAACGCTGATTACAGATTCCATGGCTGGCTACTTTATGAGCCGCAGCAAAGTGAACTGTGTTATCGTGGGGGCTGATAGGATTGCTGCCAATGGTGACACGGCCAATAAAATCGGCACCTATACCTTAGCCGTGCTGGCTAAGGAAAACGGAGTACCCTTCTATGTGGCAGCTCCCACCAGCACCATAGACTTCACCCTAAAGGCGGGCGCCCAAATCCTTATAGAGGAACGCAGCTTTGAGGAGGTGACCACCATCGGCGGTATACGTCTGGCACCCGAAGGCATCACGGCTGCCAACCCCGCCTTCGACATCACCCCCCACAAATACATAACCGCTATAATCACTGAAAAGGGAATCTTCAGGGAACCTTTTAGGCGTAGCTTGAAAGGTGGCGCAACATAAAATCTGGTTGAGGGCTGGTAGCGGCTGTGTTATTTTCGCTGTTTGTCTCTTTGTGTACGCGCAGTTGCTTTCTGTGACCTCCCTGCTGTGTGGGCATGGGGAGGGGAGCTATGATTGTCGCCAGCAGGATTTCGAAGTATAATTTTTCGCAGTTTTCCTTAAACTTCTGTTGGGACTATCTACTGGCGGAGAGAAATTATGCGAGGCTTTAGGCTCATCTGTATGAAGCTGAAACTGTATAATTTATTGAGCCGAAAAACAGGGGATCATGGGATTATCATTTCATAAGGAGGTAACTGAATGGCTCAGGCTAAAGTTGGCATCATCGGCGGTACGGGCCTGTACCAGCTGGAAGGTATGACCAGAGTTGAGGAAATCAGGATTAAGACACCTTTCGGCGACCCCAGCGATGCTATTATTCTGGGTGAAATCGAGGGGGTGAAGCTTGCCTTTTTGCCCCGCCATGGCAGAGGTCATCTCATCAGTCCTACTGAGATACCGGCGAGGGCTAACATCTATGCGCTGAAGACGCTGGGTGTGGAATGGATACTCTCAATAGCCACCGTAGGCAGTCTTCAGGAAAAAATCAGGCCTCTGGATATCGTAATACCTGACCAGATTATCGACCGCACCTTTCTCAGGCAGAATACTTTTTTTGGCAGAGGCATAGTGGGGCATGTTGCATTCGCCGAACCCTTTTGCCCTGTGCTCCGTGACATACTCTACAATTCAGCACGCGAACTGAAAATTCGGGCACATGATGGAGGCACATGCATCGTTATGGAAGGGCCTCAATTTTCCACAAGGGCTGAATCTGAACTATACCGTTCCTGGGGAGCCGATGTCATCTATATGACGGGTTTGCCAGAAGCTAAACTGGCCCGGGAGGCTGAAATCTGCTACGCAACCATGGCTGTGGTTACTGACTACGATTGCTGGAAGGAGACCTATGAGGTGGTGACCGCGGAGATGGTGGTGGATAATTTAAGGCGAGGCACAGAGACCGTCAAGAGGCTTTTGAGACATGCCATAACCCTCATGCCTAAGGCGAGGAACTGTATCTGTGCCAGCGCTCTCAAAAATGCCATCATAACATCTCCAGAGCTTATCCCGGAACAGATGAAAAAGGATTTGGCACCAATCATTGGGAAGTATATAAAATAGGCGACCTCAAAAAATATTCAAGGCCTTTGCTTCAACCGTTCAGTCGCTTTCCTAGTTTTTCGTTGTTTTCTAGGACGTGAGATAAACCCTGTGGTGACCAGCGGGCTGAATATGAATACTGTAAGCAGAATGGCCAGTGTATTAAGGTTAAAACGCAACACGAAGTCGGGATACCTGTTCAAGTTTTCGATGAAGTCTATGTATAGTTTGGTCAGGGGGACAAGCTGGTCACGGGGGACCCTTTCTAGTGTGTCAGCGGCGTCGAAGAGGTAGACAGGCCCGCTGATGTAGCTGACAACGGGGAAGCCTTCACGGTTGAAAGGGCCGCCATCAGTGGGAACACCGAGCGGGGTGACTGTGGGAAATAGCAGGGTGATGTAGAGTCCGTAGTGCTGGAGCAGACCAGCATAGAGGCTGATGACCACGGGGTTTTCTTCGAAAAACACTCCCCGTGCCTCTGGGTAGTTACTGTAAGGCCAGTTGTCGGCGATATGTTCGATGCACAGGATGGAAGTGGTGTCAGCCAGAATTCCATAACGGTGCCGGTGCATAAAATCATCATTTGACGGCGCACCGACGAAATGGGAGCCCGTGAGCAGAAAGACCATTGACCTTTCCCTGTGTTCCGCTGGTATCTGAGCGTAGTAGCGAGCTAGAGCCATAATCATGCCGACTCCTGAGCTGTCTTCGACGCCACTGGGCCAGGGAGAGTCAAAGTGGGAGGAGACGATGATATTTTTGTGGCTCTTGCCGGGAAGGATGGCATAGATATTGGCCGCCTCTCCACCACCTTTGGAAATGGTGGCTTCTAGGATCAGGTTGACCTCCACTCTGCCTAATTGTATTCTTTGCTTTAGCATATCGCCGTCTTCTTCTCTTATGTAGAGGCTGGGTACAGCGCGGATTTTTCCATCGTACGGAGCATAGTACGCAAGCGGTCCCATATTCGGATAGTCTTCCAGGATATAGATCGCAGCAGCAGCCCCGGCCTGTTCCACTCTGGGATAAATATGGAAGAGATGCAAAATCCAACCGATAGGGTATGGCTGGCTACGGCCAGCAGCGAGCCTGTCTGGGTCGTAAGCCATGAAGGAGAATAGTTTCAGTTCGTTCCAGCCAACTTGTATGGGTGTCAGGGATATCAGCACTACCTTACCTTTAACATCGATACCCTGAAAGTCTTTTTCAGTCCCGTGACCGACGTAAACAAGCTCGGAGGTGATTCCCTCTGGTGGCGTTTGGCCGCTATAAGGCCAGAAGAAACATTCTATTTGAGCTGGCTCTTTTCCATTGGGTTCCACTACTAACTTCCACGTTTTCTCCTCCCAGTAGTCGAACCTCGTTGTCTCCACGGTTGTTGTCGGGGCAAGGCATCTCAACCAGGTGGTCAGGTGAGCAGCAGTTTCGTGATATGTTGAGGTGCCAGGCCGACGGTGACCGAAGTCATACACGTTCTTGATATAGCCGAAAATCTCCTCTTCTGTCGGTATGGGTACGCCTTGGACAAAGTTGTTTGTGGTGGGCTTGGAAATGGCATAAATTGATATGGGTGACGCGATCAGAAGAGCTGCTAGCAGGATGGTGGAAATTGTAAAGGCAACCCTTGGACTTCGCTTGAACTCAAAACGGGCTGGCGCAGTATTTTTGAAGCGGTTGCCTAGGATGTAAAGGGCTAGCCCGCCGAAAAGGAAGATGACGATACCCGCCACCATTCCCCAGCCGGAGAAGAAAGCGACATAGCCTTCGGGGTGCCTTACTAGAAGGCCGCCGGTGAATTTAGCTGGTAGGGATAGAAGGGCCAGGAGGGGGGAGGCTCTGGTCAGCGATTCCAGGATGGCCTGTAACAGAAAATAAATACCAATGCCAAACCATGCTCGACCCAGGAAAGTTAGCCAGTTATTTTCCTTACGATAGAAAAAATAAGCCAGAAGCAGAAGAGCTACTGGTGGTAGTAGGCCGTACCATATGTTGAAAAGCGCCTGAGCATAGCTGGATGTGTTGCCGAAGATTGCCAGCAGGGCAGGTAGCACCGAGAAAAACAGCGATAGTAGCAAGAAGATGACAAACTGGACCAGCAGCGTTCTTGCGTGTCTAGCCAATTTTCATACCGCCTTTTCAAGCGGTGCTTGAAGGTGAAAACCATTGTAACCTTTTTCCCTGCACCTGTCAACTTATTATAAGCGTCCATAACATATTGGATTTCTTGGGGGTATTGATATAGTTATCTAAATAGTATCGCAGCGGTAGCAGGTTACCCATGCCGCGGTGCGGTTTTTCGGTTTTATGCCAGATTAAGTATTTCATCAACTTTCGGTTGAATTCGTCCACTTGATCAATTGTATCAATATACTGCGAATTGTTCCTGGATAGTCCGATTAAAACGCTCCAGATAAACATTAGCCTGCGGATGTTTTGGGTAGTTGAAGAAATGCACCAGGCCATTTTCCTCACAAACGTGGTCGAAGTGTTTGAGGAATTCACTGCCGTTAGCTGTCTGAACTCTCTTAACGGAGAAGGGAGACACTTTTGTGAATTTATCGAGGAAATCATTGCCGTGAGTCGAGGAATTTGACTTATAGGCGTAGGCAAAAGTAAATCTGGTACTGATATCGATAGCAGTGAAGAGATAACGCTTGATACCACAGGCAAAGATAGAGAAGGTGTCCATCTGTACAAGGGCACCAGGCTGCTGTGGTATAAATCCTTTCCTTCCAGCTTTCTTTTTCTTTGGCTTTTGTTCTCTTACTGACAACTTATCATATCTGGCGTTAAAGGAGACCTTATTTGACTAAGGTAACCTACCCTTCTCTTTGAGGTCGTGGATTATCCTGCCTACCGTAGATGCTGAAGCTGGTTTGATACCAGCACTGTGACAAGCCAGCTTCAGAAGCGGCGTAATGGTCGTCTTATCTAGGCCGAGATGGTCAGTTCGATACTTCAGGATAAAATAAGGATGAACGTGCCTTTTTCTTTTGTGTATGGGTGTCTTATCTCCAAGGGCCAAAGGAGATAGTCTGCCGCCGGGCTTTTCCAGCTTCTGTTTCCAGAGGAAAACGGTAGATCGCCTTTTGCCAAACGCTCTCCTAGTAGCTTCGGTCCCATAGTCATCGAAGAATTTAATTATTTCCAGTCTTTTTTCTATAGCTTTTCTTTGTGTATGATACAGAATATAATTGGTGTATCGCATGAAACGGCTATGGCTGTTTCATAATAACTTTCCACATAAATTTGTTTCACCTGGACCCCACTCCATCGTCTCCCTCAGAGTCCAATATGTTTCTGAACTTATGCACCCCCACCCCCATCCTTACTTAAGAGCGTGTTCAGCAGTGTAGCTGGTGCTCTACCCCTTACACCGTGTGCTAATGCGGTACCGAAGTTGAACCTCTTGGAACTCCGGCCCTGAAGGGGCGGGGCTAAAGCCTGACACTACCTCGACAAAGGAGTTTGCCTTAAAGTGGCTTGACATATGCGATAGAAAACTGGTAAAAATGAGGCGACCGCAAGGATCCTGAAGATTAGTTAGAATAGCAGCGCAGCTTGGTCGTTGGTTTGGGATGAAAGTGACAACCAGGGCAAAAGAGCAGCTTTTACGGGAATTGGTTGAGCTGCGTCAAAGAGTGGCTGAGCTGGAGGCGGCGGAGAAGGCTTTCAGATGCAGGCTGGAACTGGAGGCGGTGGTGGCGCGTGTTTCCTCGCGATTTGTCAACTTTTCGAATATCGATGATGCCATCAATGATACGCTTGCAGAGATAGGTGCTGTTACCGGAGCAGGTCGTGCCTATGTGTTCCTCTTCCGTGATGGTCTGATTATGATGGACAATACACACGAGTGGTGTGCTGAGGGGGTGAGTGCCCAGATAGATAATCTCAAGAATATGCCTTGTGACATGTTCCCGTGGTGGATGACAAAGCTTCGTAATGGTGAGCTCATTCACGTAACAGATGTTTCCAGGTTGCCCGAGGAGGCGGGGGCTGAGAGGCAGACATTGGAAAGTCAGGACGTTAAGTCGCTTCTGGTGTTGCCCTTATACATCGCTGGAGAACTCGGGGGATTCATAGGTTTTGACAATGTGGTGGCAACTGGTGAATGGAACAGTGACGACCTAATGCTTCTTAGGGTGGCATCGGAGGTCATCGGTAATGCCCTGGCTCGGGTGCGGACGGAAGAAGCTTTGATAAAGCATGATAGACAGCTTGAGGAGCAGGTCAAAGAGCGGACTACGGAACTGCATGAGGCCCTGGCAAAGTTAAGGCAGTCTGAGGTGAGGTATCGGACAATCCTGGAGGAGACCGGTGATGGCTATTTCGAGACTGACCTTAAGGGTAATTTCATTCTGGTAAACGATGCGATGTGTCGGCTTATGGGGTATTCCAAAAAGGAATTGGTTGGGATGAATTACAGGGTCTTCACACCTAAAGAGAAGCTTAAAGGTGTATTTGAAGCATTCAACCGAGTGTATCAAACCAAACAACCATTGCGTGATTTTCTCTACGAAATTATCCGAAAAGACGGAAGCCGCGGATTTGCTGAGAGTACGGTTTTCCCTATAAGGAGCGAAAAAGGGGAGTTTATCGGTTTTCGCGGGATCATGCGCGACGTCACCGAGCGTAAAAGGGCAGAGGAGGAAAGGAGGCAGCTGGAGCAAAGAGCTTATCTTGCCAGTCGGCTGGCCTCTATAGGTGAGATGGCTTCAGGCATAGCCCACGAGGTAAATAATCCATTGACCGGGGTCATCGGCTACGCCCAGTTGTTATCAGGGCGCCAGGATTTACCCGATGATATCCGGCGTGACTTGCAAATTATAAACGAGGGGGCTCAGCGGGTAGCTGGTATTTTGAAGAGGATGCTTACCTTTGCTCGCCAGCACAGGCCTGAGCGAAAGCATGTTAATATCAATGAAATTATAGATAACACTCTCTATCTGCGAGCCTATCATCTGAAGAGCAGCAATATTGAAGTTACCGCACAGCTTGACCCTGATTTGCCCATCACTGTGGCTGACCCAGGTCAGCTCCAGCAGGTGTTCCTCAATTTAATCATCAATGCGGAGACGGAGATGAAGTTAGCTCATGGTGGTGGCAAGCTGTCAATCAAGACAGAACAGGTACGTGACTGTATACGGATATCTTTTAAAGACGATGGGCCGGGGATAGCTGAAGAGAACCTGGAGAGGATATTTGAGCCGTTCTTCACCACCAGAGAGGTGGGCCAGGGGACAGGTCTAGGCTTGAGCGTATGTCACGGTATAGTAGCCGAACACAAAGGCAAAATATATGCCAAGAGCAAGCCTGGCAAAGGAGCTACCTTTATAGTGGAGTTGCCTATAGTCACTGAGTTAGAGGGATTGGAATTGCCAACGCCACAGGTCGAAGAACCTCACAGGGCGACCAAAGCTAGAATACTTGTGGTGGATGATGAACCTGTGCTCAGGGAGCTCATGGGCCGGGTATTGACCGACGAGGGACACGAAGTGGACGTTGCAGATGACGCAGAGGATGCTTTAAAGATGGTCAAAAGCAAGAGGTACAGGCTTATTGTGCTGGATATCAAGATGCCGGGCATGAGCGGCATCGAATTGTATAAACAACTTCAGAAAATAGCTCCATCGCTGGCACGTCGAGTAGTCTTCGTTACCGGAGACATTATAGGCAGACGCACCACAGCTTTTCTGGCTAAAACTAAAGCCCCATTTATCACCAAACCGTTCGACGCCATCCAGTTCAAAACAAAGGTAAATGAGATTCTGACTAAAGGTGTTTAACTATGCGCTTTATCTTTGTTAGGGGCAAATTCTGAGTCCTAGTTACCGGAGTTTACATCAAATGACAGGCAACCTCTGAATGTACGACCACAGGCATCTTTTTATTATGCAGGGATAGCTGGGGACTACAGTCGACAGTCAGGTTAAGCTACGTTCACGTTTTAGTTTGTCAAGCCAGGCTGTTGACTTTAATTGTCTTTCCAGCAGGTATCTGATATATTCGCGCAATGCCAGTTCCAGTTCTGTGGCCAGTTCCGGATTGATTCTTACCCTAAGGGCAGTAGCGTAGTCGCAGTTCTGCCACAGGCGCAGCACTTTTAAGGCGTTCAGGGAGAGGGGGCGGGCCATAGGCTCATGGGAGGCACATTGGTGGCACAGGATACCGCCCTGGTTTGAACTAAAAAAATTCGTCTCCGGCTTTAGTGGCGTGCTGCAGGATGTGCAACGCTGTAGCTCAGGGCGATAGCCAAGATGGTCAAGTAGACGTAGCTCAAAGTACCGCAGAACCGCCTCGCCGTTTTTAGCTTGTGATAGCTGGTGGAGGGTTTCAAGCAACAGGTTGAAGAGTTCACGGTCTTCAATATGTTCGCCGGTAAAGGAATCGACGAGTTCTGCAATATAGAGGGCACGGGAAATACGCTCCAGGTCGTCCTTTATGGGCAGGAAGTTGTTGATGGTCTGAGCCTGGGTGATGATGTCAAGGTTACGGCCTCGGGCTAGCATCAGCCGACTGTGGGTAATAAGCTCTACATGGCCCCCAAGTTTGCTTTGCGGGCGGCGTGTTCCTTTGGCCACTGCCTTTAATTTGCCCAGTCTGGGTGTGTAGAGGGTAAGGATTCGGTCGGCTTCTCCTAACTTAGTTCGCTTGAGTATGATAGCCTCTGTTTGGTAAACCCGAGGTAGTGGCATAATAGTCACCACACAAAGAGGTAAAGTAGATTTAACGCCGGGCGTGGGCTACATCTCTTGTCTTCCTTCCAGGGCGCGGCTGAGCGTAACATCGTCAGCGTATTCAAGGTCACCGCCGTAGGGTAAGCCACGAGCCAGCCGGGTGACACGAATACCTATCGGCGAAATAAGGCGCTGGAGATACATGGCGGTGGCCTCTCCTTCCATGTTAGGATTTGTTGCCAGTATGACCTCGGTTACTGAACCATTGTTGAGACGCGATAATAGCTCTTTTATCTTCAGTTCTTCCGGGCCTATTCCATCAGTGGGGGCTATAACACCATGGAGCACATGGTAGAGGCCATTGTACTTTTTGGTGCGTTCTAGAGGTAGGATATCGATGGGCTCTTCCACCACACAGATTTTAGTATGGTCGCGCTGCTCGTTGCTGCAAATACTGCAGGGGTCAGAATCGGTTATGTTAAGGCAGATAGAACACAAAATCAGTCTTTCCTTGACGGCCTTGATAGCCTCAACTAATGACTGGACTTCCTCTGCGGGCGCCCGCAACAGGTAGTAGGTAAGCCGCTGGGCACTCTTTGGTCCAATTCCTGGTAGCTTGTTGAGTTCTTCAATTAACCTGGCTATGGGTTCAGCAGTGGGCGTAGATTTAGCGTTCAAAGGTCAGCCTCCTAAAATAAACCTGGGATTTTAAGCCCTCCAGTTAAACTGCTTAGATGGCTGGTGGCAAGCTCCTGGGACTTATGGATAGCTTCGTTTACTGCGGTCATTACCAGGTCCTCGAGCAACTCGGCGTCTTCAGGGTTTATTACTTCTGGAGAGATGGTGACCGAGCGGATTCTTTGCTGGCCATCGATCACTATCTTTACAGCTCCGCCGCCCGAGCTTACTTCAGTTGTCATATCAGCCAATTCCTGCTGTGCTTTAGCCAGTTTAGCCTGTAGCTCTTGTGCCTGGCGAAAAATAAACTTGTTCATTCCTCCTCCGTTTTGATGGTGTTAATGATCTTGGCCCCGTACTTTTCTCTGGCGGCCTTTACCAGTGGTATTTCCGTTTTTGGGCCGGGTTTAGCTTTTTCATCTCGTGGGGTAAGAACACAGCGTATTTGGTAAGACTGTCCGAAGACATCTTTCAGCTTCTTTTCCACCAGATGTTTATACTTCGGGTCTTCGATATATTTCTTATGGAAATCGTGATAGAAGCCTAATACTAAAGTGTCATCTTCAATAGCCAGAGGTTCGCAAGCACTCCGTAAAAAGGCATCCAGGTTACCTTTGGAACCTTCGCCACGCATGGCATTTATAAACTCCTTCCATCGGCTGCGCAGGTAATCAATCTGGGAAGGTCTCTGAGGTGGTGCTTCCTTCGGGATTTCGAGAGATTCTGCCGGTTTAGACGATGGCGCCTCTGCTTCTGGTGGTGGTTTGACTAATTTAGTGGAGTGGCTGGTTTCCCGTGCCTTTTCTCTAGCCCCAGAAAGTTCAGGTTGGACCAGTTGTCTATCTTCGGCTGCGGACAGGACACAATCAACAAGGGCTAGTTCCATAGGTAACGGCGAATAGTTGTTCAATCGGAAGTCTATTTCGCTGAAGCACTTAATTGCCGTAAGCAGGTAGTCGAGGCTGGTACCGGCTACTAGGTTTTTCATTTCAGCTAAGTCGTCGCTGGTAACATCTACTACTTCTGCCGTTCCTGACTTTACCAGCAGCAAGTCTCTCAGGTAATCTAAAAGCTCGCGATTAAACTGGCGAAGGTCGAGCCCGTCACTGCTAACGCTGTTTATGGTTTTAAGTCCCGCAGTAATGTCCTTGTTAATAATATCTTTGGCTAGTTCTCTTATGCGCAGGTCTCCACTGATGCCCAGCATTGCCTGGACCTGATGGAGTGCAATCTCATGTCCGTAATAGGCTACGAGTTGTTCCAGCAGATTTTCGGCATCGCGCAGGCTCCCAGTGGTCACCTTGGCAATAATCCTTAGAGCTTCGGGCTCAATGTGGATATTTTCTTTTTCGCAGATATATTTTAGCTTGGCAACAACTGCTGTTTGGGAAAGGCGGTGGAAATCAAAGCGCTGACAGCGCGACAGAATTGTTGCCAGCACCTTGTGTGGCTCTGTGGTTGCCAGTACGAAGATAGCATGCGGAGGCGGTTCTTCCAGAGTCTTGAGAAAGGCGTTAGAAGCCTCTTTAGTTATCATATGGACTTCATCTATAATGTAGACTTTATAGCGTGCCAGATTAGGGGCATATTTTACCTTCTCAATGAGTTCACGAATTTCGTCAATGCCTCTATTGCTGGCTGCGTCGATTTCTATTATGTCTAAGGCGCTACCTTCGTTAAATGCCTGGCATATCTGACATTTGTTGCAGGGCTCGCCTTGCTCAGGGTTTAGGCAGTTTATTGCTTTAGCCAAAATACGCCCGGTGCTTGTTTTTCCAGTACCTCGTGGGCCACAGAAAAGGTAGGCGTGCGCTATTCGTCCATTGGCCACAGCGTGGCGCAGTGTTTGAGTCACATGTTCTTGACCGACCACCTCTGATAGAGTGCGGGGGCGCCATTTGCGGTAAAAGACTTGAGAGGTCATGGTGATTTTATTATACTCCAAGTATGCCCGGTTGCTAAAGGGCAGGTGCATTGATTTCAAGGCTGTGTTATAATTTTGGTTTACAAATGATTGTCGGGAGTATAAATTTTGGACAAAGAGAAGAAGGCAGCTATTATTTCTGAATTTAAGACCCACGAAAATGACACCGGCTCCACCGAGGTACAGGTAGCATTGCTTACCAACAGGATAAATCAATTGGCTGAGCATTTGAAGCGGCATCCTCATGACCATCATACCCGCCGTGGACTCATCAAGCTCATAGGACAGAGGCGGCGCTTATTGGCCTATGCTTCTTGGAGCGATGTCAAACGTTACCGCAGTCTCGTCACCAGGTTGGGTTTAAGAAAGTAAGGTTATTAACAAACGGTGGCAGGTTTTATGTCTCAGTGTGGCCAATGTGAGGTCGGCGGTCGGTTACTAACTATCGAAACGGGCAAACTGGCCAAGCAAGCTGATAGTGCGGTTACCGTTCGCTATGGTGACACGGTGGTTTTGGTCACTGTCTGTATTAGTGATGAGCCTCGTGAAGGTAGCGATTTTGTTCATTTGACGGTTGATTACGAGGAGCGACTTTATGCAGTGGGCAAAATCCCTGGCAGTTTCATCAGACGAGAGGGGCGCCCCAGTGAAGAGGCAACTTTAGCTGGACGTTTAACTGACCGAAGCATACGCCCGCTTTTTGATAAGAATTTACATAATGATATTCAAATTGTGGTTACGGTTCTTTCCACCGACCAGGAAAATGACCCCGATATACTGGCGGTAAATGGAGCCTCGGCGGCTCTTATGCTTTCGTCTATTCCATTCTATGGCCCTGTGGGCGCGGTGCGTGTTGGTTATCTTGATGGCAAGTTGGTGTTAAACCCGATATTGCCCCAAATGAGCGAGAGCCTTCTCGACCTTGTTGTTGCCAGCACTAAGGATGCGATAGTGATGGTAGAGGTTGGAGCAAAGGAAGTCTCTGAAGAGATAGTCCTAGAAGCCATTAAATTGGGGCATGAAGCTAACCAGGAGATTATTCGGTTTCAGGACAGACTGCAGCAGGACTATGGTAAACCTAAGCTGGAGGTTAAAGTCATTGAACCACCATCGGAGCTGGTAACAGCTGTGACCTCTGAGTTCTGGGAGAGGCTGGTTCAGGCCATTAGCAGAGTGGAAAGGGCCGAGCGTGAGAATGAGATTCGGATAATTAAGAAAGAAGCTATAGAAAGGCTAAAAGAAAGTTTTGCAGAAGCTGACATCATCGCCGTCATTGAAGACCAGATTAAGAAAGCAGCCAGAGCGATTATCTTGGAATGTCGACGGCATCTTGACGGCCGCAAGCCAAATGAGATACGGCCTATTAGTGCTGAAGTTGGTCTCCTGCCCCGGACGCATGGTTCTGGGCTGTTCATCAGAGGCCTAACCCAGGTTTTGACCATAACTACGCTGGGTTCTTTGCGTCAGGAGCAATTACTTGATGGTTTAGGATTGGAAGAGACGAAGCGTTTTATGCATCACTACAATTTTCCTCCCTTCTCCACTGGCGAGGTGAGGCGCCTGGGTTCACCAAGCCGGCGCGAGATTGGACACGGTGCGTTGGCGGAGAGAGCCCTTGCGCCGGTCATACCTAGCGAGAAAGAATTTGCTTATACCATACGCTTGGTATCAGAAGTTCTTAGCTCAAATGGCAGCACTTCTATGGCCAGTGTGTGTAGCTCAAGTTTGGCCCTGATGGATGCCGGTGTGCCTATTAAAGCTCCGGTGGTGGGCATAGCCATGGGACTGGTCACCGGAGATGGTAGTTACGTCATCCTTACCGATATCGAGGGCATGGAGGATGCATACGGTGATATGGATTTCAAGGTAGCTGGCACGAGCCGAGGTATTACGGCGCTTCAACTGGACATTAAGCTGAAAGGCATTAACCTTGAGATTCTAACTGAAGCCATAAAGCAGGCCCGTGAAGCTCATTTCGAGATACTTGATATGCTCGGCCAGGTAATAAGTGCCAGTCGTCCCGAACTTAGCCCATATGCCCCTAGGATGTATAAGGTAACCATTGACCCGAGCAAGATTGGTGCTTTGATTGGACCTGGCGGTAAGACTATTCGCTCCATAATAGAAGAGACCAAGACAACTATAGACGTGGAGAATGATGGGACTGTGATTATTGGCTCTCCCAGCAAAGAAGCAGCTAACCGGGCAATTGAAAGGATCGAAAGCCTGACCAGGGATGTGGAGGTGGGTGGCATTTATACAGGCAAGGTAACGCGCTTGTCAAGCTTTGGTGCTTTTGTGGAAATTTTGCCTGGGAAGGAAGGCCTGGTTCACATAAGTGAACTGGCTGATTATCATGTGCCTAGGGTTGAAGACGTGGTAAAGGTAGGCGACGAGATTATGGTCAAAGTTGTGGAAATCGACCACCTGGGTAGGGTGAATTTATCACGCAGGGCGGTCTTTGCAGATTTATCTCAGGTTCGTGGGGCTAGGGTTGTCGACTCTACCGTGGCTGGTCGTTCCTCACTGAGGCGCTCAAAGCATCGTCCTGATGCTAGACAGCGCGCCAGTAGGGAGAACCAACGCCGCCATCAAATCAAATGATATAAAACTTTGCCCTTATTAGGCATTGAAGGGGTGTGGGAAATGGAACCGATAAAAGTATTACTTCACGGAGCTCTAGGCAAGATGGGTAGGGAGGTCACAGCTGCAATATGTCGCGACCCGGAATTGGAGATGGTCGGTGGGGTTGACATTAAAGCGACTGAAGAATATCTTGTTTTGCCAGATACCTCTAGAAAGGTGCCACTTTCTACGAATTTGGACTCACTACTCAAAGTTTGCCAGCCCAGGGTACTAGTGGACTTCTCCATAGCTGAGGCCTCAATGGCAGCGGCCCGACTTGCCCTTCAACAGGGTGTTAACGTAGTCATAGGCACATCCGGAATTACAGATGATAACCTTAAAGAAATCGAGCAACTGTGTAAAGCCAACAAAGCGGGTGCGGTTGTTGCTCCTAACTTTGCTTTAGGTTCGGTGGTCCTACTTCATCTGGCTAGGATTGCAGCCAGGTTTTTCGAACATGCTGAGATTATCGAGTTGCACCATCATGAAAAGGCTGATGCTCCATCAGGGACAGCCTTAGCTACTGCTAGGGAAATGGTCAAGTCGCGAGGCAAACCATTCAGTTATCCGTTGACTAAAAAGGAAACCATCAGTGGCACCAGGGGTGGACAGGTTGACGGTGTAGCCATCCATAGCGTAAGATTATTAGGCCTCCTGGCCAGTCAAGAAGTTATCTTCGGAGCACTGGGACAGACATTGAGCCTAAGGCACGATACTATAAGTCGTGAGTGCTATATGCCCGGCATTATTATGGCTATAAAAGAAGTAGTGAAGCGAGAAGGCTTGGTTGTTGGGCTGGACGGCTTGTTAGGTTTAAGGTAAATAAATGAAAGGATATAATGTAGCTATAGTGGGCGCCACCGGAATGGTGGGACGGGAGTTTATCAAGGTGCTGCAGCAGCGGCATTTTCCTATTTCTTCAATGCACCTATATGCATCGGACCGATCGGCGGGCAAAAAACTTTTTCTGGGTCACCAGGAGGTTGAGGTTAAGGAAACCAGCCCTGACTCGTTCCATAATATCGATATTGCGCTTTTTTCTGCCGGCTCTGAGATCAGCCGCTATTTTTCGCCTATCGCTGCCAAGGCTGGGGCTCTAGTTATTGATAATAGCGCTGCCTTCAGGATGGAGCCAAATGTTCCTCTAGTTGTCCCTGAAATAAACCCTGAGGATATAAGGTGGCACGAAGGAATCATCGCCAATCCGAATTGTTCTACTATTCAGATGGTGGTAGCTCTTTATCCGTTACATAAGGTTAACCCGATCAAAAGGATTGTCGTATCCACCTATCAGTCAGTGTCAGGCACAGGTGCAGCAGCCATGGAAGAATTGACCAAACAGACTAAATTAGTGTTGGAAGGGCAGAATGTAGTTCCCCATGTTTATCCACATCAAATCGCATTCAATTTGCTGCCAGAAATAGATGTTTTTCTGGATAATGGCTATACCAAGGAAGAATTGAAGATGGTTGAGGAAACCCGAAAAATAATGCACGCCAGTGACATTGCCATATCAGCAACCTGTGTTAGAGTCCCTGTGTTTATCGGCCATAGCGAGGCGATAAACGTCGAGTTCACTGACCCCATGAGCCCTGAAGAGGCAAGGAGAATATTAGCTCAGGCCCCCGGTGTGAAAGTACTGGACGATCCAAGTGTTAGTCTGTATCCCATGCCCTGGCTGGCTGCCGGTTCAGACGATGTCTATGTAGGGCGTATCCGGGCAGATGCCTCTCATCCCAAGGGATTGGTGATGTGGGTGGTGGCTGATAACCTTCGCAAGGGTGCTGCTCTCAATGCTGTCCAGATTGCCGAGGAGGCAGTGAGGCGGGGTTGGGTTAAAAGGAAAACTAGACTTTAAGATTTTAAAGCTGTCGGGAGGTTAAAATGAAGCAATTCGGTCGTTTGCTGACAGCAATGGTTACTCCCTTTGATGACATTGGAAAGGTAGATTATTCGCAAGCAAAAAAGTTAGCCCGAGCTCTGCTTGATTCTGGTAGTGATGGACTGGTAGTCTCAGGTACCACTGGTGAATGCCCGACTCTTACACGTGAAGAAAAGTTACGACTTTTTGCCGAGATAAAGGAAGCTATCGGTAATCGGGGTGCGGTTATAGCCGGCACCGGCAGTTATAGTACCGCAGATAGTATTGAGCTGACCAGAGAGGCGGAAAAAACTGGCGTTGATGGCTGTCTTCTCGTGGTGCCTTATTATAATCGTCCCACCCAGGACGGTTTGTATGAACATTTCAAAGCAATAGCAGAAGCAACCACCTTACCATGTATCCTCTATAATGTACCTGGACGCACTGTTACTAATTTGGCTGCTGAAACGTGTATTAAGCTCAGCCAGATCGATAATATTATTGGGGTAAAAGAAGCTAGCGGCAATCTTGAGCAAATAGCCAGAATTATAGATGGGACCGGCAAAGAGTTCCTGGTTTACAGTGGTAACGATGGCGATACTTTTCCCGTCCTCTGTCTTGGTGGTTACGGTGTTATCAGCGTGGTTTCTCATCTAGTAGGTCTTCAATTTAAGCGGATGATAGAGGATTACGTCAAGGGAGATGTTCAAAAAACAGCAGCGACGCATCGCAATTTGTTGCCGCTGATAAGTGCGCTCTTCGTTGTGGCAAATCCAATGCCAGTTAAGTACGCCTTAAATTATTTAGGCTTTCGGGTTGGAAAGCCGCGCCTGCCACTTACTGAGCCTGACGAGAAGTCGAAAACTGTTATTGAGCAGACTTTGAAAAAGTACAAGATTGATTTACCAATAGGCGGCTAAGTTAACCATTGGTTTCCCTCTCTTCACCCGAGAAAAACGCCTCCTCTAGCATATCCATAAACATACCGTCAATTGGTTCGAGCCCGTAGTCTCTGATTATTCTGTCCAGGTCTTCCGGGTCAATTTCATCCGCGCATCTGGCAAAGGGTCCACTAATAGTTAATATAATCGAGAAAAGCGGATTTCTCTTGCTGTCTAACCGATGAAGGCCTATATTACCTTCCTGACCATTATAGCCTGGTCGCGGCTGGGGCCAACAGAGATGATACTTACAGGGCAGGAGAGAAGCTCTTCCACTCGTGCTATATAGCGGCGGGCCTGTATTGGTAGCTGTTCGGCGTGACGAATGCCGCTTGTTTCCGTTTGCCAGCCGGGCAGTTCCTCATAGACGGGCTGACAGTTATTTAGGATTGCTGTGTCGCTAGGGAAGTCCTTAAGCAAAGTCCCGTTATATTTGTAGGCGGTGCATATTTTTACTGAATCGAGTGCATCAAGGATGTCCAAGCGAGTCACCACTATATTAGTGAATCCGTTGACCCGCACGCTGAAACGTCCCGCGACGGCATCGAACCAGCCACACCGCCTAGGTCTACCGGTGGTGGCACCATATTCATGAGCTCGTTCCCTGATGAAGTCACCGATTTTATCCTTTAACTCTGTGGGCAGGGGCCCACCACCAACACGGGTAGTGTAAGCCTTGAAGACACCGATGATTTGGTCAATTTGTCTAACGCTTATTCCGGAACCTGTAGCGCTCCCCGAGGCCAGAGGCGAGGATGATGTCACATATGGATATGTGCCGAAGTCTGGGTCAAGCATTGTGCCTTGAGCACCTTCAAGTAAGATCGTCTGTTTTCGCTGGATTAAGTCGTGAAGAATCGGGCCGACATCCTTGATAAAGGGCGCTAACTTTTCCCCGTAGTAGCAATATTGCTCATAAATTTCTTTCAGGGATAATGGTGGAGCATTGTATATTTTGGTTATAATGGCATTTTTAAATTCCAGGATTGAGCTAAGTCGCGTGTAGAATTCCTTCTTATTCAGCAAATCGCAGGTACGGAGTCCGAGGCGCGCTATCTTGTCAGCAAAAACAGGTCCTATGCCTTTACGCGTGGTGCCTAAAGCGCCTTTGCCGCGTCTTTCCTCTTCCAATCCATCCAGAAGGATATGATAAGGCATTATCAAGTGTGCCCTGTCACTGATGAGGAGATAACTGGTATCAACACCGTGCTTCTGTATCTCGTTAACCTCTTCGAGGAGGACAGCCGGGTTAATTGCCACCCCGTTACCAATTATGCAGATTACACCTGGATGAAAAATGCCTGATGGTATGAGGTGTAGCCTGAACTCTCCGTAAGGATTGATGACGGTATGTCCAGCATTATCGCCCCCGGAAAAGCGTACTACGGCCTTTGCCTTTTCAGCCAGGAGGTCAACAATTTTCCCTTTGCCCTCGTCTCCCCACTGGGCGCCGATAACCGCAATAACTGACATCTTTTCGGTAAACTTGGTCTAAATTTGGAAGGGCGGAAGTAGAAATCGAACGTTTTGCGCGTGAGCTTTGGAGCTTATATTCGCGACATATAATTTTTGCCCCACACATAGAGCAAAGCGCCGCCACCTACAATCCATACGACCAGCCCAATAATTATTACCCAGGCGATGTTCAAAATACCGGATAAAAAGATACTTCCAAGCACCATCCACAATAAAGCCACGATGCTAAGAGCAGTGAGGCTCCATTCAAAGACTTTGTCCTTCAAGTTTTTTCACCTCCGTTTTTTGTCTTTTTCCATACATATACTAGCCGTTGACTCACCGTAACAAAACCAAGGACTACCAGAATCAATAAAGCTAACAGAATACTAAATTTGTAGAAATGGCCTAAAAACAGCCCTAGCGCTAATATTATAACTCTCTCGGCCCTGGTAAACAAACCGACTGGGCAATCTATACCGAGTCCTTCAGCTCTGGCTCTTACATAGCTGGTAAGGAAAGAGCTGACCAGTGCCAGGAAAATCAGCATTATCTCAAGGAAGTCGCTGCTCCTTAGGTATAATACTAGAATCCCCAGAAGTATTATTGCATCAGATATTCGGTCCGATGTGGAATCTAACAGGGCACCGAAGCGAGTGACCTGATTGGTGAGGCGAGCTAGTGCTCCATCAAGCAGGTCGAATAGACCTGAGAGCAGAACCAATAGTCCGCCTATGAGGAGATGGTGAGTGGCGATAGCCCCAGCGGCGATAGTGCTAATTGCTAGTCCAATCCAAGTCAAAGTATTGGGCTTTAGGCGGCTTTTTTTCATTATTGACATCAATGGTTCGGTAATCAGGCGGGCAGTATTCTTTCGAAATTCAGACAAACCTATCATCCAAGTGTTTCCTACTTTTGGCTTTTGAGCAAGTTAATGTAGCATTCCATTACCTGGCGGGCAATATTCGCCCAGCTGTATTTCTCGGCCTTGTTTCTTCCCCTGGTCCCCATCTGCTGGCGCAGGTGTTTATCTTCAAGCAGAGTTAGCAAGGCATGGGCTAATGAATCATCATTTCGGGGTGGTACCAGTAATCCCTCTTCCCTGTCAGTTAATACATTGACATATCCTTCAATCCTGGTGGCAATTACTGGCTTACCACACGCCATAGCTTCTAATAGGACTATACCGAAGCTTTCACCACCTGTAGCCGGGGCACAAAAAATATCGGCTGTGCGGTAATATGACGGCAACTCACTGCTGGGAACAAATCCGGTGAACACTACATTATTAGCTAACCCCAATTCTGTGACTGCCCTTTCATATTTGAAGCGCAATACAGTACCAGGCCCAACAACGATAAGCCTAAAATTCGGAAAGCGCTGCTTGATCTTTGCGCAGGCATTTATGAGGTGCCCTAGACCTTTTCGTTGCTCAAGCCGACCAACAAAAAGGATATTCACTTTGCCGTCGATAAATTCTTTTCTCTTGGGACCGTCTAGCGAAAAATGGTTGATGTCAACGCCGTTCGGGATAATAAGGTATTCGCCTGGAAGATGGCGGCTGACGTAGTCAAGTGCCGCTTTAGAGACAGCGATTTTGGTATGTAGTCTAAGTAACCATCTTCTTAAGATGGGTTTTCCTATCCAGTACATTCGTGGTTTGCTGTGGCAGGCGTGGAAAGTACCCACGTTTGGACACTCCGATTTGAGCAGGGCGCTTATTGATACCATGGGCGTGAAGGGTTCGTGGATATGGAGGATGTCAAAGTCCGCCTGAGCCAGGATTTCACCTACCTGGGCTGGGAGCCAGGGTGATATTGGGACACGTGCCACGGAGCCGCCAGAGGGAACCGGAATAGGTCTGCCTACGGGAGTAACCTCTTCTTCAAAGTATCGAGTCGCCCTTCTTAGGCATGGCGCTATGATTTTAACTTTATGCCCCCATTGGATAAAATGATGCGCCAAATAAGCTATGTGGTTTGTGACCCCGCCAGGGAAAGAATAATCATACGGGCAAACTAGTCCGATTTTCACCGTTGTACATCGCTAAACTTAGCAGTTCTTGTGTCCTGCTTAACCTTCCTTCGCCTCACCAGATATCTCAGGGAGGCAGATTGGGGTTTGTTGGTCTTTACCGGTTATGAAGTTCTCAAGGCGTCTTCTGGCCTCGTCATCAGAATACTGTATGGGTGGCGATTTCATGAAGTAGGCGCTGGGGGCTATAATTGCTCCAGCGAGACCTCTGTCAAGAGCTAGTTTACAACACCTTATAGCATCAATGACTACCCCAGCCGAGTTGGGGCTATCCCAAACTTCCAGCTTAAGCTCTAGGTTCAAAGGCACATCGCCAAAGGTCCGCCCCTCCATCCTGATGTAGCAGAATTTGCGGTCAGCAAGCCATGGCACGTAGTCGCTGGGACCGATATAGATGTTATCAGGTTCGATGTCATAATCCAGCTGAGAAGTTACAGCATTAGTTTTGGAGATCTTTTTTGACTCCAGACGCTCCCTTTCAAGCATGTTATAGAAATCAGTGTTGCCACCAAAGTTGAGCTGGTAGGTCCTTTCCAGCTTGACGCCGCGGTCCCGGAAAAGTTTGGTCAATACACGGTGTGTTATAGTAGCCCCAACCTGGGATTTAATGTCATCCCCAATTACTGGTAACCCTGCTCTGGCGAAGCGGCTATACCAGTAGGGTTCACGAGCAATAAAGACTGGTATGCAGTTTATAAAGCCACAGCCAGCAGCTAGCACTTGTTCTATATACCACTTGGTGGCCTCCTCGCTACCTACTGGCAGAAAATTCACCACCACATCTGTCTTGGTTTCCTTGAGGATATCGACTATATTAGCCGTGGATCCTGGTGACTTGGTGATAATTTGTGATAGATATTTCCCGAGCCCATCGTGGGTCATTCCTCGGGCTACTTTGACGCCCGTGGTGGGCACGTCACAAAATTTGAAAGTATTGTTGGGCGGGGTGAAAATGGCTTCAGCTAGATCCTTGCCTACCTTGTTTTTATCTATGTCGAACGCTGCTACAAAGTTGATGCTGTTTACGTGATAGCCACCCAGGTTGATATGCATTAGCCCGGGCACGACCTCCCCCTCTTTTGCTTTTCTGTAGTAATAGACACCCTGAACGAGCGAAGAGGCGCAATTACCAACACCTATTATTGCCACATTTATCTTTCCCATGGTATTACTCCGTTCTTGTTTATCGTTAAGCTCGTAGACACAAGCTATGTCTTCAATCCGATAAAGTCACTTTTAGTGACCTAGCTCAGAATAATGGCAAGCAGACCCTTATAGCAACAATGTCACAACTCACCACTCAGCTCAGTCCATGAATTGACATGACTATTGAACTGATTTCTTTTCACATATTCTACTATTTTCTGTCCCGACTCTCCACTACCTCCGCCATTCCAGAATGGTACATCTGCTTGTCTATATTATTCCCTTTATGGTATTTTTGAATAGTGCTTTATGATTTCCATACCCATACTTTTCATAGTGATGGAACTTTATCGCCGATTGAACTAATACGCAGAGCTCTTGTTGCCGGCTATAAGGCAATCGCCATTACAGACCACGTAGCTCTTGGCTCGCTTGGCAGAATAATCAAAGAGATAAGTGATGACTGTGCTCTGGCTAGAGCTTATTGGAACATTTTAGCTATTCCTGGTGTAGAGCTTACACATCTCCCCTCGTCAGCTATCTTTGAAGTAGCTGCCAGAGCCAAAGAAATGGGTGCCTGGCTGGTCGTAGTGCATGGTGAAACATCCGTCGAACCTGTGGAGAAAGGCACCAATCTTGCCGCTGTCCAGTGTCCCTATGTAGATATCCTGGCCCACCCGGGTGCACTCACACTTGAGGAGGCTGCCCTAGCAGCCGAGAATAATATCTTTATCGAATTAACTGCGCGCAGAGGACACTGTGCAGCTAACCCTCATGTTGCTCTCGTTGCCGAGCAGACAAAAGCGAAGCTGCTGGTCAATTCTGATGCCCATGATGAAAATGACCTGCTGACCCACGAGAAAGTTAACGCTATTCTTGCTGCTGCCAATATAGATGAGCTACACTGCCACCAAATTTTAGACCATAATCCCAAGTTGCTGATACAGAAGGTTAGCCGGTCATCTTTAAACTCTAGCTAGAGCATCCCTAACCGACTAGCTCTTGCCAATTCGGAAAACCTTGGTCCCACAGGACGGACAAGTTCCGCGCGTTGCTGGCCTTTTGTTCTTAAGGGTGATGCTCTGTGGGTTCTTGATTTCCACCTTCTTGCGACATTTGAAGCAGTATGCCTGTGCCATCTGGTTCACCTCCTTGCGTTAAGGCTGAATCACATCTATTATAATACAAGCTGTCAAGCCCTCAGGACTGCTAGCGACTCTTTACTTTGCCTGCTCACTGTGGTATAACGATTCACCAAACAAATTGGAGGCTGTTGAAAAATTAGCTTTGACCTTTTGCAGTTTTCCGGCAACAATAATACGGTCAATCAAAAAATAGGAGGTAAAGCTTTGTGATGAAAACGAAGGTAGTTCTACTAAGTGCAGTTGTTTTGTCGTTAGTTTTGGTGATGCTGCCTTTAGCTTCAAGTTGTGCCCCGGCCAAGCCAAAGGCGGTGGAGAAGTTCGTCACTATGCTTGATATCACCGATATAACCGGGCCGGCGGGCACCGTATGCTACCCTCATACTATCGGCCTTGAGGACAATTTTAAGCGTATTAATGAGGAAGGGGGTGTGGATGGTGTAAAAATTAAGCTTATCTCGGTAGATTGCCGTTATGACGTAGCTAGGGGGGTATCTGCATACAAAAGATATCGCACTGAGCCTAAGCTTGTCTTTGTCGGTGTGGATATAACTGGCACTACCTTGGCCTTGTTAGAATATTTTGAGAAAGATAAGATGTGTGCCTTTAGCCCCGGCGGAGGTATATTTGCTGGTCGCCCGGGACGAGTTTTTATCGTCTTCAGCACCTATCAGGATGCATTTGCCGCCTATATGGAAAAAGCAGTGTCGGATTGGAAGGCGAAAGGGCTGTCTGGAGCACCGAATTTTGCCTACATAAGTGCGGATAATCCGGCGGGACGAGAAGGCCTTCATGGTAGTTTAGAGTACGCACAAGAGAAGGGATACAAAATAGTAGCTACGGAGTTTGCTCCTGTTGGCACCATGGATTTTACGCCTTTTCTCTTACGGTTAAAGGAGAAAGGAGCTAACCGTATCTTCATTGGTGACTGGTTTGACCCTTCACCAGCTATGATAGTCCGCGATGCGCGTAAATTAGGATTTACTCAGGACATGCAATTCTGCGCCGATGTTTGGGGCTTTACCAAGCCTGCCCTAAAGACTTTTGGTGAACATTTAGAGGGAATGATGGTCTGTAGCCCCTACTTGAGGGGCGTGGAGGCAGACAAAAGTTATGCGGTTGAAGTCTGGACGAGTTCTGGAAGAGGGTCACTGGAGGAAATGAGCGAACTATACCTAGTAGGCGTTATCTCCTCTGTGCGCTTAAGAGAGACATTGCGACTGGCTCTGAAGGAAGTTGGTTATGAAAAGGTGAATGGCGAGGCTATTTTTGAGGCTTCTAAAAGGATAACGGGTTTTGTTCCGAAGGGTCTGGCAGGCCCGACTACTTGGTCAGAGAAAGAGAGACGCGGTTCAAGAACGGTCAAATTTTATCAGGTAAAAGATGGGAAAACTGTTCCGTTGACTGATTGGGTGGAAACCCCCGATGCTGTGGCCTTGTATAAGTGGTGAAGGCTCGAATTAGAAGTGACCTGCTATGACAAGTCAAAGGGGGTAAATAAGCGTCTATTCTACGCTGAAATTGGTTAGTCGTGAATAGCCTTCCTTTTGGTGCTCGTCAAAAGAAGAAGCTTGAAGTTGTGAAAATTGGTTTCTATTCGGTGACCTTAGATAGTGCGGCGCATGTGGTCCAGGCACTGGTGGGCGAAAGCTTCGAGGCGCACTTCTAACCCAGGGTCTTTAGTGCCATCGACTACGTGGTTCATGGTAGGCAGACCGTGGTCGTGGCGGAATTGGTGTAGAAGAGCGCTAACAATGATGCCAGGCATACAACCGAAGGGTATAACATTAACTAATCCATTGAAGCCGTGTTCAGCGTATTCTATCGCACGCCCCATGCTTAATATAGCTTCTCCTTCCAGTTCTGGTGACATGTAGACACCGCCACGCTTTAAAATTTCTGAAGTGGGCAGCTCTCGGGCAAAATGCTCTATAGCCTCATCAAAATATCTTCTTAATCTCTCGGCTGCTCTCTCTTGAACCAGCTCGGTCAGTAGGTCCTTAATGTAATCTCTCCAATCTCCTTCGATTCCAAGCCGGAATCGGCGCTTTCTCTGGTAGTCAATATAATCTAGCCACTCTTCAAAGGGTGGCACTGAGCATTGGAGTCCAAGTGTTTCCAGTTTACGGATAATATAGTCGTTGGCGAAATGGTTACAGCGGACGTAGATTTCCCCTATTATACCCACCTTGGGCTTTAAGATGCTTTTATCGATTTTTATTTCTTCAAAGGCATTTCTGATCTGCTGGCTAAGTTCCTCAAATCCGTCACCACCTCGCTCCACTAGTTTTACCAGCTGCTCGAGGCACTTCTGGTAAACCGCGTCGGCTTCGCCTTTGTTGACTTGATAAGGGCGTCTTTCTAGGAGCATTTTATGCATTAAGTCCAAAATTGTAATTCCTCGCCAGACAAGCAATCGGAAACCTCGCCCCAAAGTAGCTACATGCTGCTGAAAATTTCTGGTTTGGTCAAAGACAAGAATTGGTACATTGTCCAGCCCGAGTTCATCAAGGATGAGCCTATGAAGCTTGTTATATTGCCCAAACCGGCAAGGTCCGCTGGCACCTGGCATGAAAAAGGCCGCCCGTTCGGGGTCGAAGTCTGGAGAGCGAGTTTTTTTAACGATGTCACCAGTGGTGATAATGCTCGGGTAACACTCCTTGCCGCTGGTGTACTTTCTGCCAAGTTCTAAGCTAATTTCATCTGATGGTGGAAGCGGTTCAGCATCCGCCCCGTAATGGCGCATGGCAGCTGCCACCACATAACCGTGGTCTAACATGTAAGGTATATAGATAATTCTGCCCTTGGTATGTGAGGAGACAAAACCGCAGATGGGAATAGATTTTCTTGTTCCTTGGGTACGGGCATTGCGAATAGTATCAAGGAAAGCTTCACAGCGGGTGATAATACCTGTATCGGCAGAGTGTTCATCAATCTCTATAGTAAGAAAAGGCTTGCCCGTTGTAGCTTTGCTAAAAAATCTTAATAAGTAGGAATCAGGCCCACAACCGAAGTTGGTTATATATAGACCAAACAATCTTGGGTCTTTGGCAATTATCTCCGCGGCAGCTAAAATTTCCTGCCCGGCTTTCCAGTACATGTTGGGGTGTGCTGCGGCAACTTCTTTAGCGAAAGCTTTGAGCGGCAGAAGATCAAGAGGGATAGCCAAAATCCCCAGTTCTCGAAGCTTTTCCGGCAAATTTAAAGTCATCCCGGGGTCGCAGGTGTTATAGGCTCTGCCTATTATAATGATGGCCTTCTCATCTGGGCGCAACTGTTCCAGAACTTCCTCACCGCGCTTCTGCTGCCAAGCGTTGAAAGTATCGAGAGCTTGAAAACCAGCTTGAATCGCTTTTTCTACACGGGTCTTGTCGTTGATGCCCATGTCTTTTGCCAGTTTATATAGGATGTTTTTAGTCCAGCTCCGTCCTCGGTCAGGATGAAAAACGGGATTTACCAGCTTAGGGCTATTCTTAGCCTGCAGGGCTTTTTTAATACGCTCCGAACTTCTGACTATAAATGGAAGGCTTTGGGTCAAGGGGCAGTTCCATGACTTATCAAAGTCGTCGGACAGTTTATCCATGGTACACTGAACGGGCAGAAAGAGGAAGTCAACACCTTTTTCTATCAAATTCAGCACATGACCGTGGGCTATTTTGATCGGAAAACATGGTTCCTCGACGACGTTTTCGACACCTAGTCGAACAATATAGCGGTTGGTGTGGTCAGAGACAACCACCTGAAATCCCAGTTCAGTGAAGAAGGCCTTCCAGAGGGGGAAAAGCTCGTGGAAGAACAAAGCTCTGGCAATACCTACTGTTTTCCCGTTAGGACAGTCTGGCGAGTCCTTAGGATACGCATTCAACAGAGCTTGATGGCGTTCATCAAAAAGGCGAGGAATCTTTGATGACTCCCGCCGTCTCTTTTTGGTGGTGTCATATTTACCACAACGCGAACCGTAGAACAGAGGTGTTTCTGCCTCGAAGATAACCTTGTTTATTTCACAGTGATTAGGGCAATCCTGGCACTCGAAAGAGGAGAGTTGATACTTTCTATCTCTAAGGTCGAAACCGCGAAATCTTGTCTCTTTCCCACTTCTATCCATTTCTTCCATGGCTAACATTGCGACGCCGATGGCTCCGAGGATATCGTGGTGAGGTGGTACGTGAACTTTCTTGCCTAGGACACTTTCAAAGGCAGCTTTAACTGCCCTATTGTAAGCAACGCCGCCCTGGAAGAGAATGTTATCCTTAATACGATGGTCCTCAACCACCTTGGTCAGATAGTTCTTTACTACTGAATAGGCAAGCCCACTCAGCAAGTCTTCTTTAGCGGCTCCGTTCTGTATATGGTAGTTCAATTGAGATTCCATAAAAACAGTGCAGCGTTCGCCCAGGTCTAAAGGCTGTATTGAAGCCAGTGCCTTAGCGCCAAATTCTTTATCGATGTTGACAGCTAGTTTTTCAGCTTGTTCTTCAAGGAATGAGCCGGTCCCTGCCGCACATACTTTATTCATAGCAAAATCGACGATGGTTCCGTTTTCGAGGCTGATGTATTTGGCATCCTGCCCGCCAATCTCAAAAATAGTATCAACTTCAGGGTGAATAAAGGCGGCCGCCTTTGCGTGGCTCGTGATTTCGTTCCGAATCACATCAGCACCAAAGAATTCCCCAGTCATATACCGTCCGGAACCAGTTGAACCGGCACCCTTAACTATAATCCGGTCACCTATTTCTTTCCCTACCTCATAAAGCCCTTGTTTGACAGCTTCAATGGGTCTACCGGCAGTCATCAGATAGCGTCGAGCCAGAACATTTCCTCTTCTATCTATTACAACTACGTTGGTGCTTATTGAGCCCACATCTACACCCACGTAAGCCGCAACCTTTCCTTCGCCCGAGATGGCTGATGGCTCAATACATATCGGATAATCATTACCTTCGAGAGGCGGTAGGCTTAAAAATTCATATTTCCTCTGGCTCAAATATTGACGTACTCGGTCAAGATTTAATGTCACTTGTTTTGTTTTATCCTTCTCCTTTTCGCAAGTCACCAAAACTGCGCCAATTGCTCCCAGCGTGGCAAAAAAGTTTGGTATGATGAGCTCATCCTCCCTTAGTTGCATGACCTCTAGAATGGCTCGCTGAATGCCTTTATTTGCAGCTACACCTCCCTGGAAGCAGACCGGTTTTTCCAGTTGGCGACTTCTGACCACATTAGCCATGAAGTTCCTCACCATAGCAAAGCAAAGCCCTGCAACTATGTCCGGCACAGGGGTGCCGATTTGTTGTAAATGAATCATGTCTGTTTTGGCGAAAACACTGCAGCGCCCGGCAACTCGTGGTGGGTGAACGCACTGCAGAGCTATATCGCCGAACTGTTCGATAGGGATGCCCATTCTGGATGCTTGTTGGTCCAAGAAGGAACCTGTCCCAGCAGCACAGATACCATTGACGGCGAAATCGATGACCCTGGGTAATTTTTGTGAAATGATGCTTTCCAGAAAGATTAGTTTTGAATCCTCTCCACCGATTTCAATAATCGTCCTTGCCTCTGGATGGAAGTGGGCGGTGCCAGCTGCTTGTGCGATGATTTCGTTGACGAATGGGATCGACAAAAGCTCGGCAACGAGTTTGCCTCCTGTGCCTGTTGTCGCGGCGACTTCAAAGCAATATGGTGGATATTTTGCCGATACTTCTTCAAGGATAGATAAGACTGTCTCTATAGGTTGTCCCTTGGTGCGGACATAGTGGTTGTCTACTACGTTATTCTCAGTGTCCATTACCACTACCTTGGCGCTTACCGAACCTATGTCAATACCTAGCTTCATTTTTTAACCTCAA